>Ga0307512_10000060_pt1 | contig 122712 bp, 105 predicted proteins | sample 14_EM_MG_FD_200267 | JGI IMG/M metagenome (GOLD analysis project Ga0307512, IMG submission 200267) | Populus trichocarpa ectomycorrhiza microbial communities from riparian zone in the Pacific Northwest, United States - 14_EM | ecosystem: Host-associated > Plants > Roots > Unclassified... | reverse complement strand
TGACGGCCGGGGACTGTGGATGACGGCTGGGGACGGTCAAAGTACCGTCCCCTGCAGACATCGGCCGTCCTTCCGTCATTCTTATGCTCGGACGGGACGGACGGTTGTGGAGGCGTCCCGTCCGTCCCAGTGTTCCTAAGCGGCCCGGCCTGGTTCAGAAGCCGCCAAGAAAAAGCCTGCAGGCCGCCAAGAAAAAGCCTGCAGATCGGCCGCCCGGCCTGGGCCTGCAACGGATGGCAAGGTTATGAACTTATGATGGACGATGGCTGAGTTTACTTTGGTGGCTTTCTGTGTTTAAGACTTTAGGCAGCAGCAATGGGTGTCATTTAAACAAAATATGTTTATGCTTGTTCGATTGAACTTATACGTTGGCAAATAAAGCCTGCAGGCCGGCCGCCCGGCCGCCAAGTAAAAGCCTGCAGATCGGCCGCCCGGCCGCCAAGAAAAAGCCTGCAGGCCCGGCCCGGCCCTCATTTAAAAGCCGCCGCTAAGGGCGGCCCGGCCCGGCCTATGCAAAGCCGGGCTGGCCTGGCCGCTTAGGAACACTGGTCCGTCCTGGCAAGGTTTCGGACGGGACGGTTGAGAACACTGTAATAAGTAGAATGATATATTTATTGACCTTAGTACAACATGCGCTGTAGATTGCTTACTACATCTACACCCTAGCCTAGGTGATATGAAGACTCTGTCGTGCGTTGAGGAATTCTGGCAAAGTTAGCAGCATCATTCGGTATCATCACAATATCTTGGATCAAGCTTGTTGCATATGTGGATGGAACAAAGAAATTGCTGTTTGGGTGCGTAACTGCTTTCTACAGCTCCGTATATATGCTCACACAAGAGCTAAGCAAGATCTCTTCTCAAATACAATCATCTTTATTTAGAAGTAACAATGATTGTGATATTTATAGATCTCCGCCATAGTGAGAACCACGGAATGGTAACAGGACGGTTGGTGTGCTAGGTTATCCCATCCCACAACGGGATTTGGCATGATGAATTCATGAAAACTCAGTGCGGTATTGAATGGGATTCTGTGTCATTTCGGGTCAAAAATACAAAACTGGCCGCTGAGTAAGAATGGCTGCTGCGAATGAAGATCGGACACACGAGACTACTAGAGCTCAAGGAGTAGATTATTTCACATCTGACAAGCATCCTTCTCAGACCGATAGTTGTGCAGTTGACATGGGAGGATGGTAAAGGGGACAATTTAGTTAGCTTGCACCATTTATCAATCCCAACTTCGCTGATATTTGGGTAATAAGAACCTATATTAGATGACGTCTCCGCGACAAAAGTCTTGGCAAAACAGAAACAGCGTATTAATTCAACAACAAGGATAGCAATTGGAAAACAGACAACGCCAATCAATTTTCAACATTGAATTGACCCCCGAGCGAACTTCCCTGCCTCTTCTCAACCGCCGGAGGAGGGCGCACACAAGATTCCACACAAAGGAGTGGATTCACCCAAGGTTGTGGCGGAAGACGCGATTGACCCGACGCGTCGGCCAACCAGCAAGCGACGATGAGGACAACCCCAGGCAGGAGGTGTGCCTCACAGATCTGATGACCAAAGTCAGAGAGAGCGAATGAAAGAACCTGGTCACAGGAGAAGGGGCAGACGGTAGGAGCGACCCGCATATGGAAATGGCGATGGAGATGGCGACAGTGGTGACACCCATCACTATGGAGACTGAGCGAGCAGCCACACTTGGGCCGATGGAGAGACACCAGTATGGAATGGGGAGAAGGAGAAGCGAGACTGTGGCGACCGCCTGCATCAGCAAAATGTAAAATGGTTTGGAAGTCATAACTGAACAACTCAGCAACTCTCAACAGCCACACTGATTCTTCCAGATGCTCCAGATGCTCCCTGACAGGCTGAATGCAACGCGATGTGATCTCAGATGGTGCGAGACCCCTTCACCGGTACTCCTCAATGCTCAGGAAGTTGTGGAACAGAATATAAGAATATCCTGAAGAGTGAATTGTTGTCTTCAAAATGCTTCCACATCAAACCATTAAAATGTGCAAATTTCATAGCTATTGGGAGTATTGGCCATGTCTCAGAGAGTATGCCGGTGCACCTCCAACCTGGAGCCATACTCTCCCGGAGTGAATATTATAATGTTTATCTCACATAGTACAATTACATTAACTATCTTCCTCCTGCACAGCTTGATTCTGGCATCATAACTTTAATACACAGTGCAGTAGGTATCTAAATCCACATCAGTATTTCCAAGCCATACACTATTGTTTCTGTCTGATGCAGCATGCTCTCAGACCAAATGTGCTGGTCCAACAATTGCTCCAACAGTTTCAATATGGGTCTTATCAGCCTGTTCGACAACCCGGATGAACCTGTCAACACAATCAGGCAAACGATGTTGATCTTTGTACTATGATAGAATCACCACCGCATATTCTTGAGCTTGAGGATGTAATATCCATTGTTGAGTCTTCTTGCACCTCTTAGAACAGGTCGATATCATTTATCCAGTGGGCAGGGGCTGCTCAAACTGGAGGATCTGATTTGGTGGGGTCCAGCGGAAGTATAATACAGGAAAAGAAGGAACTCGGCCTTGGAAAGTGTTATTGAGGTCACTGTCCGTATATTGTGCCCAGATGTTATGATATTCAGGCATGATCCCTTGGTTGGCATTGTTATATTCTACATTGCAATCAAGTCCCAGACTCTCAACTGATGTAAGGCAGTGAAATGGTTGACGGTAGTACAACAGCCCATTCTGAAGTTTTATAAATGTACTGTCCATGAGTACATTCTGATCATATCTGAGCACCTGTCCACTGACTTCATGTCCCCTCTCCTCTTCAATTTGTGCACAGAATAGCTGTCTAAAGTTCAGAATCCCGAAATCTACTGATGCATCTCTGCGTGAGGTTAATTCGATCCTTCTGCACACTCTGCGGACATGAGTCTCTCTCAAATGATGTACCTGTTGTGATACTGGGCGGAACGATGTGTCTTTCTGACAATGCTTGAAGTGTGAGGGATGGGCTGCACGGGTATTTTACCGTTTATCGGTGGCTGATAGTCGCTCAACAACATTTGCCATGTCATTATTGTACAAGCCTTAAATGGCGAGATATGACAGTATTTCCTCCTTACAGTCCAGACTGGTACACCGGTCATATTGCTTGAGCATCTGTTGAATGAAATTGACTTTGTTGGTAGAGCGATATGCCTGTTTGACATTGCCTATGTGTAGCCATTCTGGAATATCGGTGGTGAAATGGTCGCCGGAACACATTTACCGAATTCACTCTGATATATCTCTTGCCCAACACATCCTCAGATATCCGCAATGTAATCCACGTTGTTCGATGGTTTTCCGGAGCTCCTGAAGGCCGATTGCCTGCCACCAAGCTTCAACCTCGACCAAGTGGATTGACAATATCTTGCTGAATCCCATCTAGTTATTCCAAGTAATACCATGAATCTCTCTCTCCAGCGGATTCACAACGCGGTCCGTATCAGCGATATGCAAGGTGGTGGCTTCAGTGTCACCATGGGTAGTGTTAACAACAGTTCCGGACCATCACTTCGGGTCCGGGTCCGGGTCCAAGCTGAACCGTTGCCAAATTGGTGGTCCGGGTTGTCAATAAACCCGAACTATCAACTCGGGTACAGTTCAATGGTAAACTCCTAACCCGTCTGAATTGGGCGGGTTGTCAGCGGGTCACCCAGAAGGTCCATCCAGAGATTTATTTAAGGCTCTTGTTTTTGGAGTACGTGAATGGTATCTTATTACAATCGCGATTTCAACAACCGAGGATATGTTCTTGCATCCTTTGCTGCTTGCAATATTGATTCATTTGGAATGGGTGTTTTACCTTTGATACATTGTATTTTGGCCGATAAGGGCGGTCAATAATACCTTTATGAACGCGAAGATCAGCGCGATGACTTGATTACCAAATATGCAACAACTGACACTGTTGACGCTCCGTTGATGCTCATTTTCATGAAGCGGCAGGGAACATGTCGCTGGTGTTTTTGCCTGTAAAGGCTGCCAATATATGATAAATGGATTTCTGCAACTAATTGGGACATGAATTACCCATGATGGGAAGCTAAAAATCATTGACGCTCAGTTGACGCTCATTCTTGGAATGCGGCAGTTACAGTGTTGCTGTGTCTTTTACCTATAAAGACTTCCAATACATCGGCAATGCATAACAGCGACTAAATCACAGTGTAAGTAACGTACTTACAACATCACAAATCGTCGATGCTCCATTGACGCTGATTCTCAGAAAGGGCTAGTGACCGTGTTGCTGTCTCCTGTATCTATACAGACTACCAATGCTTCGGCTAAGCATGACAGCGACCAAATCACATTGTAATTACCGTACTTAGAAAGTAACACATCGTTGATGGTCCGCTGACGCTCATTACCAGAATGGGGTGGTCACCGTGTTGCTGTCTCTTTTGCTCATAAAAGCTGGCAATAGATCGGTTATGCATAACAGCAACCAAATCACTGTGTAACAACCATACTTTCAAAACAACAAATCATTGACACTCCGTTGAGGCTCATTCTGAGAATCTGGCGGCGACCGTGTTGCTGTCTCTTTTGCCTATGAAGACAGCCATTACATCGGTGATGCATAACAGCGACCAAATCACTGTGTAATTACCGTACTTACAACACCTCAAATTGTTGAGGCTCCGTTGACGCTAATTCCCAGAATGGGGTGGTGACTGTGTTGCTGTCTGTTTTGCCTATAAAGGCTGGCAATACGTCAGTTATACATTATAGCGACCAAATCAATGTGAAATTACCGTACTTACAAAACCACAAATTGTTGACGCTCCGTTGACACTCATTTTGATGTATTGTCCATTCAACATCTGCTGCCACTGATACTAGTTTTCATCATGTTTTGAACATCTTGGTAGTCTTTCTCACAGATTGAAACTTGGCCCTGTGGGAAAGCCGAGAGCAGTAACATTCTTGCACTGTTTGCTCTCACACGACTAAGATTCATGTATCTTGTCAAAAGGTTCATTGTGCCTGCTTTACATCTGTTCATCAACTGGTATTTACAAGCTACCGCTTACCATTCGCCCGTTATATATCGCTAACTAAAACTCTCGGTCAACATACATAATGAAGCTGGTGAATCATTGACGCATTCTGTCCTACATTTTCTTCACTCCCTTATTCCTCCTTGTTTCAATTGCATTAACCGTCATCGACACCTTTTCAGTGTCTCTCGTTGACTTCCGTGCAGGCGGATTCGATCCAGGAACATTTGGCGAGGAGCTCACATCCTGCTGCTCTGGGTATTCCGGATCATGGATGCTATTGTTTTGCTCTATATCAGATTCATCGTCCGCCGCGCAATCGGCTTCGCAGTCATTTGGATTATCTCAGTCCCCATTGCAGTGAATCCAATCTTCATTGGACAAAATGCGTTCAGGTGCACTATCCTCATCACTTTCATCCGGATAACGGTTGATTCTTCTGATTCGGTGGACTTTTAATACTTCATTTCGTCCTCCAGGGAAGTTCTCTGCAGACAAAGGTGGTGGCAAATGAGATCTTTCTGATGATTGAAATGTATCCGCACCATCATGTTGAAAGAGTGACCACGATGCTCTGACTATATCTTCTGTGTCCGAAATGTATCCCCCAATGGTCATCTGCTTGTTTTGAGCTCGAGATTCCTTCTGGGTAGCTACGTTTGTTTTCGCTGCCAAGCCACATCTCCAAAAAGCTGTTGACCTTGGCCATTCAGTGCAATTTCATTTCCTCCAACCCTTCCTTAAATTCCAAGTTGTTTTCTGTGTTTGTTGTATCCAATTCAGGGTCAGCGCCTGCCAAAATCCCGTTATTGGCTTGAGCAAACTGCCTTACAACAACTTTTTCGTGAAGCGTCTCCCCTGTGGTTTTTGACTGCCTCCAGCTAATGTTTGCAACGGTTCCAACCCGCTAGAACAGTTCCGGGTTAGGGTTGGGACCCGAACCTAACAGTTGCAACAGGTTTTACCACACCAAAACCCAGACAGTTGCAATTGGGGCGGTTTTACCACCAAAAACCCCGCACTTTGAACTCACAATTTTCGCTCCAATGAAATATTTGAGTTGTGATTGTATCGTGACAAGATCAGTACGTATATTGTGCAGTTTCAGCCCTTCGTTCACTTGCCACATTGAGATTTGTGATCGGACCAACATTCGTGGAGTCGCTATCAAGAACCCGCAAATTCCGCATGAAATTCCCCTGTATCTGACAGCCACCCGAAGAATATCTGTCCGATCGCAAATCTGTTAGTGGGAGGTGAAACAGCGCCCAATACTGCACAACCTACCCACTGATAATGCCTTGATACGATCAGAACTCATGAACTCAATCGAGGCCAAAGTGGTAGGAAATATATACATGAAACCACGGGCTGGATCAAACACTTCCAAAAACCCACGGTTCGTTGTCCGGTCCGTGTAACAACCTTCCAAGGCAATGGGCGTGGGGTCACTTGGCGGTTCCTGACCCGGACCGGGGCCTTCGGTTCGGTTCGAACCCCGACTGAAGCAGGGTAAAGCGGAACTGTTGCCAACACTACCTCCAGCCGATAACATCTCGGCCAAGGGAAAAACTGGCCTCCACTCCGACACCATGTGGTATGATAGAGAAGATGTCGCCCGCCTCATTGGAAAGATCGGCATACTTTGAGTGCGTTTCCTCCTGTTGACGCCACAAGTCAGTTATGTCCAGTACCCAAAATGTACTGCTAATCTCAATTGGGTCTGGGTGGTAATCATTGAGATTTGGGTTAATTTGTTGTTAGTTGTTTGGTGCTTCGGGCGGCGAATTGAAATACAGCCTGGCGGCGGTCAGTAAGCCTGCTGCGTGATCGCTTGTTCCGGGTATCGATTCAGCCACATTGTTAGGCGTGCTGTATTCATCATCGTCCCTGCACAGATCATATGCATCAGAGGATGACTGACAGGATCCAAGAACCATGGCAGAGGGGATGAGATCGCTGCTCGGTAAGCTTTCGTGCTTAATGACCGGCACACATGGATGTTTCGCACAGTATTCATTCTCAACATACTTGAGAAAGGCCTCTTGGTAGTTGGTAGTATACGATGTCTTGTCCTCACGATTCATAGCCATTCCCTCGTCCCACTTTCTAAACAATCGCAACTTGCAAAAAGGATTGAGGATATGTGCAGAGATGAGCACCATGCCCGTCGTTAGAGTCACTTCAGCGTAGTATTTGGACAGCTTCTGTCGAGCTAACTTCACAGCAAAGAACAAGTCTTGCTTCCATTGAGTCTTCCACTTGGCAAAAGTTCACATCACGCCATCCATGTGATCGAACATGTCATTTTACACTGTGATAATGTGATGCACTATGGCGGTATGCCTCTTTGACATCCACAGGGTCCAATATCGAAATTGCCTCAATACTTCCATGACATACTTCACAATTGTCCACTCATCTTGAGTTGTGAAATGTGGCCAGTAATCTGTGTATTTCGGATTTTGGAGTGACTCCCGTGTGAATTCCCGTAATCGGTAGGCGGGCTCCAGCAATTACAGTATTGAGTTTCACCGTGTCTTCACATCCACAATTGGTAGTACAGCAAGGCGAACTTTGCCCTTTTGACACTCATTGAACATGTTTCGACGACCAGGTGTCAGAGTAATCAATACAGCAAGCATTCTCTGCTATATGAAGGTCAATTTCAGGACTTCCAAAATATGATGAAATATGCACTTTCTCAATTATCTTGGCTAAACCTGGTTTCATGGCCAAACACCTTATTGATTCTAGCGTTGTCCTCTTTTCGAAGTCTTTGACTCTTCTCAATGTGCATGCTCTCATTCTGTCCAAATTGCTGATTACGCTCATGGGCTTCCCAAGACTTGGTGCGGTCATTTACCCCCAGACTGCTCATGACTGCACCTAAATCCAGCTGTATGACGTGCGCCATGCATGGTATGTGGTTCCTCAAAGCAGGCCACTGGATTGCGGAGGCCTTGAGTGTTGATTCAAACTCACGTGTCATCGAGTAATTGGAGGAAGCATAATCAGTCCTAATGCCAAGCAAACGACCGTCAGTGAGCTCAAAACTATCCAACACGTCCCTCAAATGTATCGCTAGCTCTACTTCAGTATGTTTGCCGTTCACCTATCATCCCGAATTAGCTTTCGAAACGGGAAGAGAACAGGCGATCAACCTCATCGAGAGGAAGTTGAACTTCACGCAATGCACAGTCTCGATCCATATAGTAAATAATGACCGACGTTATGACTAGTTTGTTCGGAGTTGTCCATCCATCCAAAGCTCAACAAACTTTATTACGTGACGGCAATTGCTTCTTGATTGAATCCACGGTCAGTGTCTATTCTCTCCGGCAGTGTTAGCAACGGTTCTGGACCCTCACTTCGGGTCCGGGTCCGGGTCCAAACCGAACCCTTGCCTAATTGCCAGTTCGGGTTGTCAATAGACCCGAACCGTCAACTCGGGTACGGTTCAAAGTTAAACTCCCAGCCGGTTTGAATTGGGCAGGTTGTCAGCGGGTCACCCAGCAAGACCAGCTATAGATTCAAATACAGCTCTAGTGTTTGGAGTTTGTTAATTGTATCTTATCGAAATGGCGTTTTCAACAACCAATAATGTGTTTCTGTATGCTTTGCAGCTTGCAATATTGATTAAATTGGAATCGGTATTTTATGTTTGGTATATTGTATCATGATGGCGGTCAGTAATTCCGTTATGAACGCGAAGATCAGCGCGATGACTTGATTACCAAATATGCACCCACTAAAACTGTTGAAGCTCCGTTGATGCTCATTTTCAGGATGCGGCAGGGAGCATTGTGCTGTTGTTTCTGCTAGGCAATGCTGCCAATATTTGATAAATGGATGTATGCAACCAATCGGAACATAAATTAACCATGACGCGAAGCTAAAAATGGTTGACACTCCGTTGACCCTCATTCTCAGAATGGGGCGATGACCGTGTTGCTCTCTCTTTTGCCCATAAAAGCTGCCAATACATTGATTATGCCTAACAGCGACCAACACACTGTTTAATTGCCGTACCTACATCACCACAAATCGTTGACGCTCCATTGACGCTCATTCTCAGAATGGGGTAATGACCGTGTTGCTGTCTCTTTTGCCAATGAAAGCTGTCAATGCATCAGTTATGCCTAACGGCGACCAAAGGACCATTTAATTACAGTACTTACATGACAACAAATCATTGACGCTCCGTTGACGCTCATTGTACTGTATTGTCCATTAAACATCTGCTGCCATCGGCAGTAGTTTTCATCATGATTTGAACTCAGTGGAAGTCTTTCTGCCAGATTGAGACTTGGCCCTGTGGCAAAGCAGAGCGCAGTGACATTCTTGCACTGTTCGCTCACACATGACTAAAATTTATGTGTCTTGCCAAAAGCTTCATTGCGCCTGCTATACATCTGTTTATCAACCAATATTTAAAAACTTCTGCTCACCATTCGCCCATAATATATCTCTAATCAAAACACTCAGTTAAGATACATAACGAAGTTGGTGAAACATTGATGCATTCTGCCCTACTTTTTCTTCACTCCCTTGTTCCTTCTAGTTCTGATTGCATTGACCATCACCAACACCGTTTCAGCCTGTCTCTTTGACTTCCGTGTAGGCTGAGAAAATCCTGGAACCTTTGGCACGGTGCTCACATCCCGCTGCTCTGGCAATTCCGGATCCTCGATGCTATTGCCTTGGTCCATATCGGATCCAACGTCCCCCGCGCAATCATCTTCACTGTCATTTGGATTATCCGAGTCCCCATTCCAGTTAAGCCAATCTTCAGTGTCTGAAATGCTTTCATGTGCGCTATCCTCGTCACTTTCAACTGCATGACAGTGGATTCTCCGGATTCGGCGCACATTTAAGATTTGAATGTGGCCACTAGGGAGGTCCTTTGCAGACAAAGGTGGTGGCGAAGGAGATCTTTTTGACGATCTAAATGCCGCCGCAGCATCATGTTGAAAGGGTGACCAGGATGCTTTGACGATCTCTTCAGTGTCCGAAATGTATCCTACGACATTCATCTGGTTGTTTTGAGAGCGAGATTCCTTCTGTGTAGCACGTAGGTTTTGGCCACCCTGCCACATCTCCAAAATGTGGTGAACCTTGGCCATTCTGTGCAGTTTCAATTCCTCCGCCGCTTTCTTCTTTTCCGAGTTGCTTTCTGTGTTTGCGTTATCCAATTCTGGATCAGTGCCTGCCAAAACACCGTTATTGGCTCGATCCAACTGCCTTACAAAGACTTTTTCGCGAAGCGTCTCGTCTGTGGTTTTTGACTGCCTCCTGCTGATAACATCTCTACCAAGGGAAGAGCTGGCCTCCACTCCGACACAATGTGATACGATAAAGATTATGTCGCGCGCTACATTGGAGAGATCGGTGTACTTTGAGTGCATTTCTTCCTGTTGACACCACCAGTCGGTTATGTCCGGTATCCAAAATGTACTGCTAAACTCCATTGGCCCGGAGTTGTAATCATTGAGAGTTGGATTAATTTGCTCCCAGTTCTTTGGTGTTTCACACGGCGAATTCAAATAGAGCCTGGCAGCGGTCAATATGCGCATGGTGCGATCGCTTCGTTCTGGTGTCATCTCAGCCACATTGTTAGACGATAAGTATTTTTCACCATCGCTGGACAAATCATATGGATCAAAGGATGATTCACAGGATCGTAAAGCCGTTGCAGATGAGATCTGTTTGCTGCTCGGTAAGCTTTGGTATTGATTGACGGGCACGCATCGATGTTTGGCGCAGTATTCATTCTTCACATACTTCAGATAGGCCTCCTAGTATTGGGTGGAATTGGATGTCTCGTCCTCAGGATTGATATCAATTCCATTGCCCGACTGTCTGAACGATCGCAACTTCCGGAAAAGAATCGAGGATATGTGCAGTAATTTGAATCATTCCATTGTTGGAGTGACTTCAGCGTAGTATTTCCTCAGCTTCTGTTGAGCTAACTTCACCGTGAAGAACAAGTATTCTTTCCATGGAGTTGTCTTCCTAGACAAAGATCACATCACGCCATCCATGTGATCAAACATGTCATTGTACACTGTGATAACGTGATGGAATGTGACTGTATGCCTCTTCGACATCCAAAGGGTCCAATAGCTGAATGGCCGCAATACTTCCATGACATACTTCACAATCATCCATTCATCTTGAGTTATGAACAGTGGCCGGTTTACGGTGTATTCTGGATTTTGAAGCCATTCACGTGTGAATTCCCATAATTAGTAGGCCCGCTCAAGTAACTCCAGTGTAGAGTTCCAATGTGTCTTCACATCCATAACCAGAAGTACTGCAATGCGGACTTTTGCTTGTTGACTGTCAATGTACTCGTTTCGACGACCAGGTGTCAGCGTAATGAATACAGCATGCGTTCTCTGCTCTAGGAAGGTCAGTTTCAGGACTTTCAAAACATCATGAAATACGTACTTTCTCAATCATCTTTGCCAAACCAGGTCTCATGGCCGACACCTTGTCGATTCTAGCATGGCCCTCTTCTCGAAGTCTTTCACTATTCCCGATGTCTATACTTTCTTTCTCTCCAAATTTTTGATTGCGCTCATGGGCTTCCCAAGACTTGGTGTGGCCTTTTACACCGAGACTGCTCAGGAATGCACCTAAAGCCAGCTGAATGACGTGCGCCATGCGCGGTATGTGGTTCCTCAATGCAGGCCACTCGATTCCAGAGCCCTCAAGTGGTGATTGCAGCTCGCGTGTCATCGAGTAATTTGAGGAAGCATTATCCATCGTAATCCTGAGCAAACGGCCGTCAGTGAGCTCAAAACAATCCAGCACATCCTTCTAATGTTCAGCTAACGTTGCGCCTGTCTGTTGGCCCTTGACCTATCATTCTCAGTTAGTTTGCGAAACGGGGAAAGAATAGGTGATCAACCTCACCGAAAGCCAGTTGAACTTCACGCAATGCCCAATTTCGATCCAGAGAGTAAGCAACGCCCAACGTTATGGCCATTTTGTTCGTGGATGTCCATCTGTCCAAAGCTAAACTCGCTTTGTTTCATGACGGCAATTGCTTCTTAATTGCATCCACTGTCAGTGCATATTCCCTACGGCAAACGTTGCTCAGGGTTGTACTAGACAACAGCACAAGATCATCGCGTAATGCTTTATATGAACACCGTAGCTCGTGATTTGATATCCCATTCCAAGGAATCAGAGCCACAACAAATCCTAACATGAGGTAGCGATTCCACGTGTCTTGCTGAATTTCGGAAGTGTCACAGTCTTTATCTGCCAATTTCGAATGTTTTGTCTGCCATTTGAATTAATATGGATCAAACTTGATGTCAAATCTGATTTTCTGCTGCATACTTACTATTGTGATTCCTCGACTTCCTTGCCTCTTCAAGATGGCCAAAGATGTTTCATCAACCGTCGTACTAGTCAGTTCGGAAGTTTCTGTCTCTGTTCATTCGTATAACTTTCCGATGTGAGCTTTTGCAACCAAGTGTTTCCCCATTGAGCTTGTCCCATGTTCTGATGGATGGCGAAGAACTTGATGACAAACAATACATATGCTGCAAGTGCTGCCGGTCGCATCAATTCTGCAGCGTGAATAGAATCGCCACGACGGCGCATGTCTAGAATTATTCCAAAGAATAGGCCGCTTCGAGCATTGATTCATTGAATCCCACCACACATCGATAATGATTTGCAATGTAAGGTCGCTCAAATCACGAATAAAGACAAGTTCATTTTTGGAAGAGATCATAACCTCCAGTAAAGAGGTGTTCAAAGATTTGGGATCTGACATGGCAGTAAGAATTCGAACGCTGGTTGATCCGACTCGAAAGACTGGTATAACTAATGATACAGTACAGCAGACTCCGAGTTCTTAAATATTGACTCTACAACTACAAGCCAAAAAATCAGATCTGTAAGACATTGCATGCATATTGGTGAAGTGGTATACAAGGATAGATTGCGAAGACTGACCGCGTAAAACTCGATTTAGGAACAGCACAATGCGGTACATTGCTGTCTAGCGATCTGAGCATCCACCAGAACTGTTGACGCTGTGTGGGCACTCAATTGTAGGAGGCGGACGCGATATCATCACTAGCATTTTCGCCATTCAATGCTGCCACTGAGTTCATTGTGGGTTATCTGCGTTCCATTGCCGTTATATTGTCCAAGATGCAAGTGCGAAAATTGTTGAGGCTCCGTTGACGCTCAGTTTGGGACAAGGTTACGATCTTACCGGAAGAATTTTTTCCTAGACAGGCAGCCGATAATTCGACCATGAGTCAATGTCGCTGCACAACCCTTGCCTTTTCCAAGATGCAAGGACAGAAGTTGTTGATGCTCCGTCGACACTCATTATTAGGACATAGTGGCGATGTTGTCGCAAGCATTTTCGCGTAGAAAGGCGGCCGATAGTTCGATGATAGTTCAATGTCGCCACGCAGCCCTTGTATTTTCCATGATGCAAGGAGAAAAGTTGTTGATGTGCCATTGACACTCATATTCAGGACATAGTCCCGATGTTGTCACAACCATGGTTTGCCTAGAAAGGCGGGTGATAGTTCGATCCTGAATCAAGGATGCAGCGAAACACTCCCAATTTTCAATGATGCAATGCCAAAAATCGCTGACGCTCCATTGACGGTCATTTTTAGGCGGTATTAGCGATCTCGCCTTGTGAGTTTTTATCTATAGAGGCTGCCAAAATTATGAGTATGGCTAAATGCCGTTGCACAGCCCAGCAATTATCCAGGATGTAAGACTAGAAATTGTTGACGCTCTGTTGACACTCATATTTAGGAGGTTGTAGCGATATCGTCTGGTGCGTTTTTACCGATAAAGGCCGCCAAAATTATGAATATGGCTAAATGCCGTTGCACAGCCCAGCAATTTTCCAGGATGTAAGACCAGAAATCGTTGACACTCCGTTGACGCTCATTTTTATGATGGGGCAATGTGCGTGTGGCTTGCGACTTTCCCTAGTAAGCCGGCCAATACTTCTTCTTTGGATGGATGCGACTATGCACACGGGTGATTGCTGGATAGATATGACTATCAATCGTTGACGCTCTGTTGACGCTTACCTTTGACCTTACCTTAGAAACCTACTAACAGTCATTGGGTGCACAACAATTGTACAAAACATGCATGCAGCCTCTATTGGCAGCCAGTATACAGTTTCCATGTATTATCATTTGAATCCAAGATCATCGAGAAATCTCAGTTTCTGAGCCACCACTATACACGTCGTTTACATGATTAATGACGTAGGTTCATTGGGTTTCAACGCTTTCGGCCGGCCATTTACGGCATAACACTCCATGCACTAGTTTTAGATATTTATAGCCTGACTTCCTCACCATTCCTTATCTAGCTTATTCTCCTCGATTCCCATGACATACCATAAGCAGTTTTCAATTTCTCAACCATGTGCAGGAGGTCTGAGCGAAGAGATATATTGTTGGCTGCATGGATTAATGCAGCCTGTCAGCTGTCAGTTGTCCGAGTTTTGCATGTGGTTTGACCGCTCCTTCTATGAGTCGGATGACATCACTAACTTCAACTCTATTAGTAAATTTCGTCTCCAATTTAGGTTTTGCTTTATCATTTATCCGTAACAGGCAACATCATATAAAGATAATTGTTCGTCGATGAACCTGATTTGGAGTCTAGAACATTCGGATGGCCTGTACGACCCTTGCACACACACTGACGAATAATCCTGTCTCACAATTTGGTCACTGAAATACAGAAAAAGCTGACACGTAACAAAACAGGCTCACATATTGCTTTACACGAGATACATCGTCAAAAATACCAATTTAGCTATCTACACTTCCGGTGACTCCGGAGCCGTCACCATGTCTTCGTTCTAATCTGATATCTATATGGTAATTCGCTAGGGACGCTATTTGCAAGGGTAACAGCTTACAGGTTGAACTGGCTTCAGAATCCCCATCTGCATTGAATCAAGCACCGCGGCGGGCATCGGCAGAACTATGTGATTGTCTGCCTGAGGTTTCTCCGAACCGAGCTTCATTTGACTTCTTCCCTGTCGAGACGTCACTTGCGGCATTTCTGATGGTCCGGGGACGATATCAAGAGCCTGCATAAGCTCTCCAAATGTTGTGGGTAATGGTGTGGCTGCAGTCAAGTCTGTTTGGGGCTTCCCAACAGCCGGAACCTTCAATTCAGTCGTCTCGTACTTCATATCTCTCGCACGGAAGCAGTCGGCCGCGTCCCCCCATCCGGGTTCCATCAGTTGGGCAAGCTTCATCTGCTTCTGCCGATAGATTTCCATGCGGTGCTATACCGTTTTGGAGATTGTGCCCATCACCCAGCCAGGTTCGTCATCCTCGCTCAGTTTGCCATGCCCTGTATCTTCTTCATCATCATCCCCGTCTTCCCCATCCTCCGCAACTTCGGAACTTGGAAGATCACTCAGACTGTCTCAGCTAGCATTCGACATCTTGTCAAATGTTATTTCAGGCTTTGTGGTTGTCGATCGTCCCTTTTCAACATTACCCATATATTCCTGCTCTCGCATTATCGCTGTCTCTACATCTCGAACTTGCTGTCTTGCCACTGCGGTCTCTGGCTCCACATAATCCTCGATCCATGTCTCTCTCTCTTGGTTGCTTAAAGAGTGCGTTTCCCGTCGTTTCTCTGCCGCAAGCTTCTTTTTGGATCGTAATCTGCGCAATCCTCCCAACGCTCAGACCCTTTCGGCCTCCAAGCCACTCTTGCCTTGATTCACCTGATGATGTCGTCGGGTGGAATGCTTTGTCAATTTGCCAGATTTGCCCGCCGGAAGAGGCAAAAGGTTCTTTCTCGGAGCATTGACCATTGTGTCTTGTGTTGACCTCTTTGTTGGGCGAGATGTTGGATGTTGCAAGAAATGGACCACATGGAGGGAAGCTGCATCTTTTATGTCAAGGTTGGTAGGTTTGATCAATTCGAACAAACCAAAATCAGCGTTTTGACCATCACTTCATCGGGAATAGTCATGCTAATAGTACATTATGACTTGATAGTTAGCCTGTGATTCATGTAAGATCCCAGCAATGTCTGGAAACAAACATCACCAGACGTCCTTTCCGTCGAAGAATGACCTTTTTTTATGTATCAAACATGCGATATCAGCTGTCGTTCATCTCGATGTATCCCTGTAAACCAACAAACAGCATCAGACAGACTGACTGAAATCGCGCGACCATTGGAATCCCTTGCAGCAATACGCAGCAGGATTCAGCTCGAATTGAACATGCAAGTTGGCTGTCACTCATTGCATTTTGACTTGGAGCTCACTATATAATCTTCAGCACTTCCGACTACTTTTCGTGATCATCTTCCTCACGTTTCAACAACACTAAGCCATGGCTCCCGAAGCACTTCCTCCAGGTGCTATTGGAGCCGCATCATGCCGAACGACCGGCGCTTCACACAATGAGCCACTTGGCGAGACACAGCAGCACCGCAGTCACCAGTGAGTCTACCGTGATGATGCAATTGTAGCCACCGAAAATATGACGCAGGACGCACATTCGAAAAAGGTACGTAAAACCGAACGCAAGAACAATAAGAAGCAGCATGCGATTGGATGTGAGTCAATCCATATCTGAGTAGACTACGGTCAACTGAGAATATAACACACAGCTGGCGTACGTAGAGCGCTACTTGACCAATTCATCACTTCATGTAACGGCAAGTCTCCATGGTCGACCAAGGCATTTATCCACACAGTCTGGGAAATTGAACATCACGATGTTGTCAGTACTGGGATTATCGTAGACAAAGTTCGTGATAAACGTCCCCGGGAATGGACGACACAGGCTCAAACGACCTTAGAGGAGGCTATGGAGTCGTATTTGGTTGAGGTAATACCCAGATCTCATTGTAGAAGCAGCAACTAATTCCTTGGAGGTTTTCAACAGGTCAGTGACTATGGCAAGACAAGGAGGTCGGGTACCGCTTGAACAGTCAGACATGGGTCTTGCTTTGAATATGGCCAAAATGGCCAAAGGAGGGTTTTCTTGCACCGCTATAGAGGAAACGCAACAACTAATCAAGAAATCTCGAGCTGAAGTCCGAGAGGAGAAGATGCGGGGTGTTGCGTTTCCCGGGCATAACAAGGTCAAGGCTGCGATCGCAAGACACCTGGCAATGGTTCGCGGAAATCAAACGGATGGCTGCCTTCGGTACCAGAATGGAACTGCAAAAAATCCACAGACACGCTGGAGGCACAAAGGGAAGGGTGCACCGCCACCAAGACCGGCGCCACCTCGGCCCGAATCGCCACCTGAGCCATCTGATGACGAATAGATCTCTGAAACAGAAGGTATGCCACACACATATGTGTATATACATACTCCGCTTCCCAACGCTCAATTCATGCCAAGGATCGCATGCGCGATAACGATTTTACTCCAGATTTGCTAACTCATGTTGGTCCATTCACAGGTTAGTACACTATCAGCTGCGAGGTAATGCAGCTGACAGCCATTGAGATGACGAGGGCAGCCGTTTGAGTGAATTTGACAGCGAAGACGAGAGTTGACTGAAGGGCACGGGAATTTTGTGTATCATCATTATCTACAATCAGCGGACACTGTAAAGTATATTTTAAAGGGTATATTTATATGCATCATTAAAGAACGATGTAGTAATAAAGGAGAATGTACATGAATAGCACCTAACGGCTGCCAAAAGACCATTATTGATATACTATGCCAAAGTGAATGGTTCTATGTTGCAGATACGCCAGTGGCAAAATGAGCGTCAATGGAGCGTCAACAATGTTTGGCTCAGCATCATGGTTAGTCTGCATGGCAATTGGTCGCAGAGATGCATAAATGACATACAGGCTGCCTTTATAGGCAAAAGAGAAATCGATATGCTCCCTGCCCGATTCTGAATCTGACCGTCAACAGAGCGTCAACGACCTTTGGTCTTGTATGTTAGGTAATTAATCAGAGACTTGGCCATCTTGATGCATACTGAGAGTATTGGCCGCCATTATAGGCCAAAAGGAAAGCAACATGCTCCCTGCCCGACAATGAAAACGAGCGTCAACTGAGGGTCAACGATCTTTGGCCTGGCATTATGGTTAATCAAAGCACCATGTGGCCGTTAACGGCTATATACCAAGTTGCGACCGGTTTTATAGGCTAAAACGCTCAGTATGACGGGGTTGCAGCTTTGAAAATAAACTAAATTGTGGTTGTCCGGGAGGCTGTCGCCGGACGGTTGCTTGTTATCTGCCTATACAAGCTGCCAATTGCCGGTATATAGATGTCTGCGATCATTCGCGAATTGGAGTACCCAAGATGCAAGACCAATAATCGTTGCCGCTCCGTTGACTCTCATTTTCTGACTGGGGCAGGTAGTGTGTCACTTTCTCTCTTGCGTATAAAGGCAGCCAATATGTCATTTATCAACATCCACATCCAATTGCCACTCAGATTACCCATGGTGCAAGACCAAAAATCATTGACTCGCCGTTGAGTGTCATTTTCAGGATGGGGCAGTGAGCGGGTGTAGCTTGTGTTTGATCATTAAGGCGGCCAATACATCAGAAAAGGACAACGATATACCTATGTCAATATTTGGCGATTAGCAATAGGATATCTGAATGCGACCATAAATAGAAATACCCGAATTCCGGAACCGGAGATTGAAACTGACGGGTCAAGCTACACCCGGCAAAGCCCACGGGTTGATAGGTACCGGTCCGTGTTTGACCCGCCAAGATGCAGCGGGTTGGGTGTTTGTACGGGTTTGGAACCGAACCGAACTGTTTTCGCGGTCCGAACCTGGACCGTTGCTGGGTTACCCGGACCCCATGCTAACACTACTCTCCGGCAAATTATGCTGAGAGTCGTAGCGGACGGCAGCACTAGGGCATCGTGTAATGCCTTATATGACTGTCGTAGCTCTAGATTTGCTTTGGCCTTCCATGGAGTATGAGCCGAATTATATCCTAACACGAGGTAGCGATTCCACGTGTCTTGTTGATATTCAGTGGTGTCAAAGTCCTCAGCTGCCAGTTTAGAATGTTTTTTCTGTCTAATTGGTTAAGATAGATCAACTTGGATGTCAAATATCATCTTCCTTGGCGAACATACTATTGTGATTCTTCGACTTCTTAGCCTCTTCAGTGTGGCCAAAGCTGTTTCATCAACCGTCGAACTAGTGAATTCTGTAACCTCTGACTCTGTTAATTCGTTCAACTTTGCGCTGTGAGCTTTTGCCAGCAAGTGTTTCCCCAATGAGCTGGTCCCATGATGTGATAGATGGCAAAGAACTTGATGGCAAACAATGCATATGATGCCAGGGCTGCCGGTTTCCTCAATTCCGCAGTGTAAATAGAATCGCCATGACGGCGCATGTCTTGCATCATCCCAAGCGATAGGCTGCTTCGAGCCTACATTCATTGAAGCCTATCAAGCATTGAATATGATTGGCAAAGTACAGTCGCTCAAATCAAAAATAATGACACATTCATTTTTGGAAGAGATCATAACCTCGAGCAAAGAGGTATTTAAAGATTTTGAATCAAGAACTTCTGAAGGTAACGATACAGTAAAGCAGACTGTGGGTTCTTGATTATTGACTCTACAGCTAAAAACAAAAAAATCAGATCTGTGAGACATTGCATGCATATTTGTGAAGTTGTATGAAAGGACATAATGAAAAGACTGACCGCAGAAGACTCAATTCGGTAACAATGCGATGCAGTTCATTGCTGTTGAGCTTACTGAGCCCCCACACAAATTGTTGATGCTCAGTGGGCGTTCAACTGAAGCAGGCGGATACGATATCATCAGTAGCATTTTAGCCCGTAAAAGTTCCCGATACGTTGATTATGGGTAAACGCCTTTCTGTAGCCCTTAGAATGTCCAAGATGCAACACGAAAAATTGTTGACCCTCTGTTGACGCTCATTAGTAGGAGGTGGTAACGATATCGTGACTAGCAATTTTGCCCATACAGGCAGCCAATACATTGATTATGGGTTAATGTCAATGCACAGCACTTTGAGTGTCCATGATGAAAAACCAAAAATCATTGACGCTTCGTTGACTCTCATTTTTAGGACGTGGTAGCGATATCGTACCTAGCATTTTTGCCAACACAGGCTGCCGATGAGTTGATCATGGGTCAACGCGGTTCTGTAGCCGTTAGATTGTCCAACATGCTAGACCAATCATCGTTGACGCTCTGTTGACGGTCATTTTTAGGAGGTGGTAGCGATATTGTCGCTGCCATTGTATCCCCCAAAGGCGGCGAAAACTTTGATTATAGCTTAATATTGTCTCACAACAGTTTGGTTTTCCAAAATGCAAGAAGAAGAATCGTTGATGCTCCGTTGATGCTCATTGTTAAGCGATACTAGCGATGTCGATGATGGCATTTTTGGCCTTGAAGGCGGCCAATACTCTGATTATGTGTTATGGTGACCATGTCTTCTTTTTGATTATCAGACTCACAAGACCAAAAATCATTGACTCATTGTTGACACTCATTTCGATAATTGGTCAACAAGCATATCACCATGGTTGTTGTCTATATAAACCGCCACGACAATCACTTTCGAAGGATCTAACTATGCAGCTGTATGTTTGCCGAAAATGTAAGACTAAAAATTGTTGACACTCCGTTGACGCTCAACTCAATGACATACTGACAGTCACTGGGTGCACAACAATTGTATGTATAAAGGCATATAGCCGTCATTGGCAGCAAATAAATCGTTTCTACGTATCAACATTTGCATTCAAATGCTCCCAAGCTTCTCAATTTCTGATCCACCACTAGACTCATTATCTGAGTAGTAAATCAGGTTGGCCTATCGCGTTCCAGCGATTTCGGCCAGCAATTATCCATATATGAATCTGTACCCTAGTCTTTGATGGATTTAGCCCAATGTTGCCACTTTTCCCCATCCAGCTCATTCTCCGCAATGTCCATGATCTACCTTAAGCAATTTTCGACATCTCGACTATGTGCACCAGGTCCCTGCAGCGAGTTATGCAGTTGGATCCATGATCGTATGCAGCATCATGGTCGTCATTCATTCCGCTTCGTATTCCGCTTCGACCGCTGAATCTATGACTCGTATGACATCACTGTCATATATTTTGTTAGTCAGTTTCGTCAGTGATTTAGTTTTCATTGTCACACTGAATAGTGACGGTCATGATGATATCACGTTCATTGGTCGTCAGTCAACGACATGTGAAGTCTAGAACCCCGGCATGGCCTATCCGACCCTTGCACATGCTTAGACGAATTAACATGTCTCACGATTTGGTCACTGAAATCATATAAATGCTGACACGTAGCACAATAGGTACACGTATTGCATTTGGAATGGATACTTGGTCACAAATGCCAATTTGCCTATCCATACCTCCGGTGAAGCAGGAGCCGTCACCATCTCCTTGTGGGAATCCGATTTCTATATGGTAATTAGCTTGTGACACGATATGCAGGGGTTAAAGCTGACGGTTCAACATGCTAGGATTGCTGAATCTGTGACCAATCGGGCATTGGTGCGGGTGGGAGGGACGGAATGCGTTCGTGTGTCTGCGCTGTCTGCAAACCTAGCCTCATATCACTACTCCCTGCTCGACAAGTCACTTGCGGCATTTCCAATGTTCCAGGGACACTATCAAGGGCCTCCAGAGGCTCACTGAATGTCGTCGGCACAGATGATGCTGCATCTCCTGCCATTTGAGGTTGAATGACAGCCAGAACCTTCAATTCAGTCGTCCCGTAATTCTTATCCCTCTCACGGAAGTAGTCGGCCGCGCCTCCCCTGCCTGGTTGCGTCACTTCGTCAAGCTTCATCTGCTTGTGCCGAAAACCCTCCATGCGATAATGTTCCGTTTTGGAGATTGTGCCCATCACCCACCCGGGTTCGTCATCTTCTGTAAGCTTGCCCCCTGCAGGATCTTCATCATCATCATCCTGGTTATCCCTATCCTGTTCATCGTCGGAACATTCATAATCACTCAGACTATCTCCGATGGTATTCACACTCTCCTGAAATGTTGTTTCAGGCTTGGTGGTTGTCAATCCCGCCTTTTCACAATTTCTCATATCATCCTGCTCCGGTTTAATTGCTGTCTCTGCGGCATCAACTCGCTTGCTTGCCACAGCGGTCTCTCCTTCCACATCATCCTCGATCCATTTCTCTTTCTCTTCGATGCTTAAGAAGTGAGTTTCTCGTCATTTCTCCACCGGAAGCTTTTTTTTTGGATCGCAACCTACGCAACCCTCCAAGGGCTCGGACCCATTCTGCTTCCAAGCCACTTTTGTCCTGCTCCACTTGATGACTTAGTCGTGTGGAACGTTTTGTCGATTTGCTCTATTTGCCTCGGGGTGGTGGAGAAAGTTGCTTTTACGGAGCATTGACCATTGTATTTTGTGTTGATTTTGTTAATGGACGAGATGTTGGATGTTGCAATATATGGACCACATACAGGCAAGCTGCGTCTTGTATGTCGAGGTTGGTACTCTTAATTGACATAAACAAAGCAAAATCTGCATTTTGACCGTCACAACATTGGGAATACCAATGCTAACCGTACATCATGACCTGATGTTTACCGTCTGTATCATGTAAGATGCCAGGGATTTCTTGGGACAAAAATCAGCAGAGGTCCTTTCCGATGAATGATGTGCTGTTTTTATCACACAAACACGAGATTCAGATGGTTGATAACAGTGATATATCCCTATAAACATACACACAACATCGGACAGACTTGGTGCAAATTGGAGGATAGTTGGCAACCCGTGCAACCAGCAGCTATGTGCAACAGGATTCATCTTGGGTAGAACGAGCAAGTTGGCTGGTACGCATGCGATTTTGACTTGAAACTAACTATATATTCATCAGGACTTCCCACTTCTTTTCGTTATCTTCCTCAGGACTTCCCACTTCATTTCGTTATCATCGTCTCTTCACTTTCACAGCAGCAAATCATGGCTCCACAAACACCTCAGCAAGTTGAGCATGGAACATAATCAAGCAGAACGACAGGTGCTTCTGCCAATATGCCACCCTCTGAAACCCAACTACAACGCAGACACCACTTAGCTCACCGCGACGCTTCAAATGCAGCCACCGAAATCATGATGCTGGACTCACAGTGGAAAATTGTCCGTGAAACGGGTAGCAGCAAGAACAAGAAACAGCACGCGATTGGATGTGAGTATAGTTGAATCAAGGCAGACGACCGTCAACTAATGATATAACATGCAGCTGGTGTATGTAGAGAGCTGCGGGCCCAATTTCTAGCTGCCCGTAATGGGAAACCTCAATGGTCGACCAAGGCATTTGTCCACACAGTCTGCGAAATCGAAAATCATGATATTGTCTGCTCTGGCATTTTTGTGGATGAATTTAGTGAAAGGAATCCCCAAAAGTGGACCAGAGAGGTTTTAACCACATGAGAGAATGCTTCGGAAGCGTATATGGTTGAGGTAATGGCCGAATCTAATATGTAGATGCAGCAAGTAATTTCCTTGTTGGTTTCCAACATGTCTGCAACTATGGCAAGGCAAGGAGGTCGGGTACAGCTAGAACAGTCTGACATGCGCTTGGCTTTGAATATGGCCGAAATGGCCAAAGGGGGGTTTTCGCGTGCCACTATACAGGAAACATAATTCCTAATTACAAAAGCTTGTGTCGAGGTCCGAGAAGAGAACAAGCGGGGAGTTGAGTTTCCTGGGCATTGTGTTAGCAACAGTTCTGGACCATCGTTTCGGGTCCAGGTCTGGGACGGAACTGAACCGGCACCAAATTGGCGTACCGGGTTGTCAATACACCCAAACCGTCCATTCGGGTACGGTTCAACCGAAAACACCCTATCTGTCTGAATTGGGCGGGTACTCAGCGGGTTGTCCAGCAAGTTCATCTGTAAATACACATATTGTGCCTGCCTTTGGTGTTTGATAATAGTTCTCAATCAAAATGGATTATTTGGCATCCAGGAATCACATTTTGCATGTTGTGCAGGTTGCGATATAGACAATATTTGAATTCATGTTGTTCGTGTCATATTGTGTATTTTTGACCTTGGAGGTGGTCAGTAGAGCAATTATAAGCTCAAATATCCATGCAACACCTTCATTACCCAATATGCATCACCCGAAATTGATGACCCTCAGTTAATGCTAGGTTGACAGTCATTTTCAGAATGGCGCTGTAACTGTGTCACTTTCTCTATTTCCTATAATGGCTGCCTATATGTTTGTTACAGATAGCAGTGAGCAAATCACTTACCAATTACCTTATTTATATGACCAAAAATCGTTGAGGCTGCATTGACGCTCATTTTCAGAATGGGGAACTGAATGTGTCACCTGCTGTTTTGCTGATAAAGGCTGCCAATATGTTGGTTATGCATAACAGCAAGCATATCCCTTTCCAATTACCATACTTACATTACCAAAAAGGATTGATGCTCTGTTGACGATCAGTTTAAGATGATAGCGAGATTGACACTTACCATATTGCAAATAAAGGCGGCCAAACTTCGATTATGGGTAAATGCTGTAGCACATCCCTTGGATTATACAAGATGCAATGCCCAAACTTGTCAATGCTCTGTTGTGGCTCTGTTGATGCTTATTTTTGGGTGTAGCGATATCAACTCTAATGATATTTCCCAAAAAGGTGGTCAATACTTCGATTATGGATAGATGCCATAGCACAGCCCTTGGATTACACAAGATGCAACACCCAAAATTGTTGACACTCTATTGACACTCAGTTGACGCTGTGTTGACGCTCTGTTCACGCTCATTGTGAGGTGCAGTGACATCGACATTCACAATATTCCCAATAAAGGCGGCCAATAATTCGATTATGGGTACACTCTGAAGCACTGCCCTTGGATTATACAAGATTCAACACCAGAATGTGTTGACGCTCTGTTGACGCTCAGTTTACGCTGTGTTCATGCTCATTTTCAGGTGAAGTGACATCGAGATTAACAATGTTGCCTATAAAGGCGGCCAATACTTCAATTATTGGCCAATTCCGTAGCACAGTCCTTGGATTATACAGGATGCAACACCCGAATTCGTTGACGCTCTGTTGACGCTCATTTTCAGAATGGGGCTGTGACCATATTGGTGTCACTTTTGAGCATAAAAACTGCCATAATGTCGATTATGGGTAAATGCCCTAGGATAGCCCTTGGATTAAACTAGATGCAACACCCAAGATTGTTGATGCTCTGTTGACACTCTGTTGACGCTCATTTTAAGGTGAAGTGACATCTGGATTAACGATTTTGCCTATAAAGGTGGCCAATATTTCAATTATGGGCAAATTCCGTAGCACAGCCCTCAGGTTATACAAGATGCAACCCCCAAATTCGTTGACGCTCTGTTGACCCTCATTTTCAGAATGGGGCTGTGACCATGTTGCTGTTTCTTTTGAGCATAAAAACAGCCAAAACGTTGATTATGGGTAAATGCCGTAGCATAGCCATTGAATTAAACTATATGCAACACCCAAGATTGTTGACGCTCTGCTGAGGCTTTGTTGACGCTCTGTTGACGCTCTGTTGAGGCTCCGTTGACGCTCTGTTGACGATCATTTTATGGTGAAGTAACATCGAGATTAACAATTTTGCCTAAAAAGGCGGGCGATACTTCGATTATGGGCAAAGTCCATAGCACAGCCCTTGGATTATACCAGATGCAACACCCAAATTTGTTGACGCTCTGTTGACGCTCATTTTCAGAATGGGGCTGTGACCATTGTGCTGTGTTTTTTGCCCATAAAGGCTGCCAATACGTTGATTATAAGTAAATGCCATAGCATTGCCCTTGGATTATTCAAGATGCAACACCCAAGATTGTTGACGCTCTGTTGATGTTCTGTTGATGCTCTGTTGACGCTCTGTTGACGCTGCGTTGACGCTCTGTTGACGCTCATTTTCAGGGGATGTAACATTGACATTCACTTTATTGCTTACAAAGGCTGCCGAAACTTTGATTATGGGTAAAAGCCGTAGCATAGCCCTTGGATTATACATGATGCAACACCTGAAATCGTTGACGCTCTCTTGACGCTCATTTTCGCAATGGGGCTTTGACCATGTCGTTTGTTCTTGTGAGCATAAAGGCTGCCGATATGTTGATTATGGGTAAATGCTATAGTATATTCCTTGGATTATACGAGATACAACACTCAAGATTGTTGACACTCTGTTGACGTTCTGTTGATGCTCTGTTGACTCTCTGTTAACGCTCTGTTGACGCTCTGTTGACGCTCTGTTGACGCTCTGTTGACGCTCTGTTGACGCTGTGTTGACGCTGATTTTCAGGTGCAGCGACATTAACATTTACGATGTTGCCTATGCATGCGGACAATACTTCGATTATGGGTCTATGCCGTAGCACTGCCCTTGGATGATACAAGATGCCACACCCGAATTTGTTGACGCTCTGTTGATGCTCTGTTGACGCTCATTCTCAGGTGATGTGACATTGAGATTAACGATATTGCCTCTCTTGGTGGCCAATACTTTCATCATGGGTAAAAGCCAAAGTATAACTCTTTGATTATACAAGATGCAATACCCGAAATCGTTGACGCTCCATTGACGCTCATTTCCAGAATGTGGCAGTTACTATGTCGCTGTCGCTTTTGCCCAAATAGGCTGCCAATACGTTGATTATGGATAACAGCGAGCAAATCGCTTCCCAAACAACTTACTTTCAAGACCAAAAATTGTTGACGCTCCGTTGACGCTCATTCTCAGCATTGGGCTGTCACCATGTCACTTCCTCTTTTACGTATAAACGCTGCCGACACGTTGATTATGAATAACAGCGAGCAAATTGCGTACCAAACAACTTACTTACAAGACCAACAATCGTTGACGCTCTGGTGAACCTCATTTTCAGAATGGCATGTTACCGTTTGGCTTTCTCTTTTGCCTATAGAGACGGCCGATACGTTAGTTATGGACAACAGCGATCCAATCACTTCCCAATTAACTCACTAACAGGACCTAAAATCGTTGACGCTCCGTTGGCGCTCATTTTCAGCATGGGACTGTTCCCGTGTCACTTTCTCTTTTGCCTATAAAAGCTGCCAACACATTGATTATGGATAACAGCAAGCAAATCGCGTCCCAAACGACTTACTTACAGGACCAACAATCGTTGACGCTCCGTTGACGCTTATTGTCAGAATGTCGCTGTCCTCGTGTCGCTGTCTGTTTCGCCTATAAAGGCTGGCAATACATTGATTATGGATAATAGCAAGCAAATCCCTTCCCAATTAAGTTGCTTACAAGTCCAAAAATCGTTGACGCTCCAGTGAGGCTCACCATAAATATGTCCTAAACGTTGTTGTATGGTCAATAATTTTGTACAAATAATCATATTGTTATTATTGACAGCCAATTTATAATTTGTATGAATACTCAGTTGCATCCAAAAGCTTTGAGGTGTCACAATGTGTGATCCACTGATGCACATGATCTCGGAGCGATGGATAACGTAGCGCTGTCACATTCCGGCGCATTCAGCTGGCCTTTTACCGCATGTAGATCGATACACTCATTTTTCATTAATGTAGCCCAACTTCCTCACTTTGCCCTATGCAGTTCCTTCTCCTCGATTTTTATGACCTACCATAAGCAATTTTCAAAATGTTTACTATGTGCACCAGGTCTGAACGCAGAGTGACATAGTTTGATTTATGAATGAATGCAACATGATGGTGGGCATTCATACAGGTTCGCGTTGCGCATTGACCGCTCCTCCTCTGACTAGTACGCTATCACTGACTCAAATTTAGTTAGTAAATTTTGTCACCAATTTACATTGCACATTCTCACTTATGTGTAAGAGGCAGGACGATATCAGGTTGATCGATCGTCAATCAACTCGGTTTGGAGTCTAGACCTTTCATATGGCCCATATGACCCTTGCACATCCACAAACCAATTCTCATGTCTCACAATTTGGTCACTGAAATCAAAAATAAGTTGACACATAGAAAAATAGATACACCAATTACTTTTCGCGCAGATAAGTCGTCAGTGATCACTAATTGTGCTCGTGGTGTACCGATGACGAATGAGCGATTGCAATTTGTTCATCCGCATCCAATTCCTGTATGGTGATAAGCTAGGGAGGTTACATGCAGGGGAAGAAGCTGATGGGTTCAAGACGCTTCGATTTGTATATCGGTCATGAATTGAGTATCTCGTCAGACTTGAGAGCTAATATGCATATGTAAGACCATGGTTCCCCGGATGCCAATCTCTGATGGCTTCTTTCTGTTTGTGAAGTTCCAGGTGGCAGTGTGATTTTATGCTTTCACTATCGTGTATCCCCATCCGCTCACCACATGTTGCCTGTGCAGTAGCAGGCGCACAGTGATCCAATTGCGGGTTAATGACTGCCTTAACTGTCAATATGGCTGTTCTGTACCTCAAATCTTAATAATGATGCAAGACCAAGAATCGTTCACACTCAACTTCATGATGTAGCAGCGAGCATGTCTCTGCTTGTTTTGATTATAAAGGCAGCCAATAAAACAAACAAAGACAATGATGTACCAAAGTTAATATTTTGCACAAGACAGTGGAACATCTGAATGCGACTATAAATAGGAAAACCCGAAAACTAGAACCCGAGATTGGAATCGACGAGTCTAGCAGAACCCGGCCTAACCCGCGGGTTGACGGGTACGGGTCCGGGTTTGACCCGGCAAGAAGCTGCGGGTCTGGGTTGTGGTCGGTTCTCGAACAGAACCGAACCGTGTTTCTGGTCCAAACCCGAACCGCTGGCGGGTTACCCGGACCCGTTGCTACCACTACCTGGGCGTAAAACTGTGAAGGCTGTGATGGCAAGACACCCGGCTATGCTCCGACAAAATCAGACTGACGGCTGCCTACCCTGTCAAAACGGCACAGCACAGAATCCCCAGACATGCTGGAGACGCAGAGGCATGGGTGCACCTCCCCCATAGCAACTCAGACAGCCGACACTAGCACCGATGCCACAGCCACCCGAAATGGCACTTGTTCCACCCCGTAAGGAAGAGGGAGCTCATCCGTCTGAAACCGAAGGTGTGCCACCCGGATATGTGTATATACATACTCCTCTTCCCTGTGCTCAATTTTCCAATCATGATGCATATGCCAAGGATCGCAAGTGTGATTAAGATTTTGATCCAGATTTGCTGACTGATGAAGAATCATCCACTGGTTAGTACTCTATCTGCTGCGATGTAATGCAGCTGACATCCATTTTACAGATGACAGCACCCAATTGAACGAACTTGACAGTGAAGATGAGCATTGATCGAATGAAATTGGATTTTTGTGTGTATTAATATCTACAATTAGCGGCCACTTTAAAGTATATTTGAAAGGATATATTTCTATGTATTATTAAAGCACAATGTTTTGATGAAGGAGAAAGTATATGAAGAATGGACAAAGGCTGCCAAAACACCATTAAGGATATATTACGCCAAAATAAATCATAACATATTGTGGAGACGCCCATGGCCAGATGAGCGTCAACGGAGCGTCAACAAATTTTGGTCTTGCATCATTGGTAATGTGCTTGGCAATCGGCTGAGACTATTCATAAATGGGGTATTGGCTGGCTTTATAAGCAAAAGAGTGAGCCTCATGCTCCCTTCCCCATTCTGAAATTGAGCGTCAACGGAGCATCCACAATTTTTGGTTTTGTAACTGTGGTAAGTCAAAAGCGATATGGTCGTTGCTATTTATAATCGAAGTATTTGCCTCCTATATAGGGATAACAGATAGTGACACACTCCGTGTCTCTTTATGAAAATGGGCGTCAATGGAGCGTCAACAATTTTTGGTCCTTTAAGTTGGGTAAGTCAAAAGCGATATGGTCATTCCTATTTATGATCAAAGTATTGGCCGCCTTTATCGGGAAAATAGATAGCGCCACGCTCCGTGCGCCTTCATGAAAATGGGTGTCAACGGAGCGTCAACGATTTTGGTCTTGTAAGTCAGGTAAGTCAGATGGGATATGGTCGTTTCTATTTATAATCCAAGTATGGGCCGCCTTTATAGGGAAAACAGATAGCGAAACGCTCCGTCCCCCTTCATGAAAATGGTCATCAATGGAGCGTCAACATCTTTTGGCCTTTCATCAGTGGTAATCAAAGCGCGATGCATTTGTTATTGTGTATATACAATGTTCTGACAGTTTTTGTAGGCTAAAACGGTCATGAACTCTTCATTGCATCATTGTACATGAACTCAGTTGTTACTGTCCGGGAGGCTGTTTTGGGAATGTCGCTTGTATATATGCCTAGAGAGGCTGCCAGTTCTTCCTCAATAGAGGTTTACGATCATGCGCCACTTATATTACCCAAGATGCGAGACCTGAAATCGTTGACGCTCATTTGATGCTCATTTTCAAGATGGGGCAGGGAGCTTGTTGCTTCCCCCTTTGTCTATTAAGGAGGCCAATACCTCAGTTATGACTAGCTCCAACCAATGCCTGCTCTGATTACCCAGAATGCAAAACGTACAATCTTTGACGCTCCGTTGACGCTCATTTCCAGGATGGGGCAGGGAGCGTTGGTCTACATATTTTGATCACAAAGGGAGCCTGTTCATCCAAAAAGAACATCGATGTACCATCGTTGATATGTTACGATTAACAGTAAGATATCTGAATTCGACCATAAATAGAACAACCCGAAATGCAAAACCAGAGATTGAACCCCACTGGTCTAACCAAACCCAGCAAGACCCGTGGGTCAGCGGGTCCGGGGCCGGGTTTGGACTGCCAAGAAGCACCGGGTCGGGTTTTTGGACAGTTCTGGAACTTATTGGAACCTTGTTTACGGTCCAAACCCGGACCGCTGGCGGGTTTCCCGGACCCGTTGTCAACACTAGCCATGCTCTCCTGGAGTGGCAAAGGAACAATGGTGTTCATCCGAAAGTTTCCCAGCCAAAGCTGAAAGCGGACAGATCTGATGGCTTGAACTACTTCAACTACAAGAATGATGGTGGTCAGAATGCATGCTGCACTGCTGCAATGGGTCGCAAATTGATGACCTCGCCTGGGATTGCAGAGACCTATACATTGTTAACGAATACCTGGGACACACTTCCAGAGTGCTACCAACAGAGAGTGTATGGAATCATGTCTGCTACAGACAAGCGTCAGATCCAGCACGCTGGGAGTCTAACGCCTGCCGTGGTCATCAGCGGGGAAGCAGGTGTTAAGGGTTCTCCTTTCACAGTGATAATGGTACTTGCAATAGTCTATTGAATACATATAACGCAGTTACTCTCGGTCTATTCGTCCAATATGCAAAACGCTTATCCACGACATAGCACGTGAGCCGGTCAGACAAGTCTTAGCGGAATTACATTTCAGTCGCATGTCGATTAAATAAGCAAGTCTCATTGCTTAGCAGATTCAATTTTGAAAATTCAACTGTGTCGCTTCAGCAGGAAAGCTTGCTTCAGCCATGCGCAGAGTTTTCAGATACATAAATCATTCCTGATACTAGCGGGACAGACTAGATTGGACTGTATATCACTCTGCCAAACATGCACAGCAGTCGATAGTCACTATGCAACTATCTCGGACTCCTCACTCATTACCTCTGGCGACAAGAGTGACCAGAGTACTCCCTGGCCCAAGAGAAACGTCTTGGTCTGCGCTTGACTGTACTGAGGGATTAAATGTCATTGGCTGATGATAAGAGGCCTAAAGCAACCCTGCACTTTGGTTTGACTTAGTATGCATTGCAAGGTCAGTCTTGATATTAATACAAGCTGACACGTCGTTATCTATGTTTAAATAGTATAGGTCGGTTGCCCATGAAATATATGACGCTAGCCAATTAGCCTGAAAGGCGAGACATGAAGTGCGATAGTCACTGCCGGCTATAATCGCAAGATGCTTCAACTACTGAAGAAAACTGCATGCGAGATGTCTAAGATCAAATTCAATCTGTCATATTGTCGAACTTGATATCGTGCAGTGGATGGCCTGATGTTCATCAGCAGCGGAACCCTTTGAATCCACACTGCAGGAACACTATAACCTACTGGGATGAGTGGCACTTATCACCAAGCAAAGGCAGAAATGGCATGACCTGATCTCGATCATGCTATCAAGCGCAAAGGAGTCATAGCGTCAAAGTATGGGAGCACAAACCCTCGAAGTAGACTATAAAGAGATTGCATTGTTCCGGCAATGCGAAGCAGAATCTGAAGCAGAAATCCACAGTCAACAATCAGAATACCGAAGATAATCTTCAAAAAAAATCGAGATTTCTATCTACATCTATTCACATTTTCTTCTGTACTATATTCTCGTGACCTAACTCTTTATATGGGGTATGAGATTAACACAATCTCAGAATGCACACCGGAAGGACGTCGATACGTTCCCGGATTTCATGTTTCATTGAGGAGGGCGACATTTATCAGTATCTCCCAAGCGAATATACTGTACGCAACGTTCAAATGCATTGGGTACCAAGGTCAATTATATCTGTCAACCGGACTGATTCCCTTTGAGGAGGTTTCCGAAGATCGTTTGTTTCCGGTGGAAGAGTGATTTATTCAAATGCAAGGACGTTAAACGATTGGATCAGGGTTCCTTCCGGTAACTCTTGAATAATATCAAGAGATTGAGTCTTGGGGTGAGACGAGGAAAGAAAGAGTTCATCAGATAGGATGTTGTCCATAGTTCAATGAATGTTGTATTGATTATTGGGATCAAGCACCCCTGTAACAGTATAATATTTTAAGTATTCTCCGCTATTCTGAGGAAAGGACTGTACAACAAATGGTATAACAACATATACGTTGTGAACAGTGTGAAGACAACTTCTGGTGTATATATTTAGGACAGAGGACTTGTCCTTACCATTGCTTAAGGCGGAACTGTTTTTGCATACGTTGCCAACTTATACACCTCGATAGGATCAATCCGGCAAAGTAGTGTCAACTCTGCGATTATCCTTTTTAATGTTATTCTTATAAGTATATAGGAAGAACAGAACTTAGATCTTCATATATGCTTCAGAGATATTGCCAGGACCATTGTCCGGTTGAAGACTGTCCACACAAGAACAAAACAACAGTTGACTTATCGAGACAAACTGTTATCGACTATGGTCAAGTATTACAAAATGTCGATTCCCAGGAGGAGATTGACATGGACCAACAAAGCGTTGGCCCCCAGCAGCTCTCGAGTGGAAAACCCGAGGTCACCGGTAGCTCGAGACAGTGTTCGAAAGGGGCCGGGCCGGGCCGGCCCTGACATCTGTAGGCCCAGCCTACGGGCTTTGGACAAAACCTGGCCAGCCGTCCTTAGCGCGGGCTTTTCTGGAAGAAGCCTGAGCCCGCCTGCAAGCCCCAGTGGGCTGAGTGAGTGGTCGTGATCGTGGCAATTTCACCTGATCCCAATACGCGAGCCAATCATTTTGCTTGCGCCCATGTCTTGGCTGGACGCAAGCAAATTGATTGGTTGAGGCGCAAGCCGATTGCCACTTTATGAGTTCTTCTGCACCATAGCAATACTTTTACCACTCATTTCACCTTTGCACCACTTACGCTAAACAAAGCTTCGTCTGACACCTAACCCTAAGACAGCCCACACCGCCCGGGGGCTTTTAATTACAATGCCCGGGCTTTCTGGGCTTTCAGATTACCGGCCCGGCCCGGCCGCCTCAAAGCCGGCCTGAAAGCCCTCGGGCTGGCCCGGCCCGTTTCGAACACTGGCTCGAGAGATTCCGACATGGGTACAAGAGTACCAGAGCAGTATCCAGCAGGCTCGATTGCAGTATCAGCGAATCAAGCTGATCGAGGGACCAGATGAAGCCGACCTCGTTCAAGGAAAACTAGAAGTGCAGGACGAGAGCTCCAACTTAGTTCAAAACCAATTCTCTTAACTCGAGCAGCAAGTCGTGCATATTGTGCAAGCTTGCAACGAGGAAAACGCAATCCCAGAAGAGATGTTTGAATAGGTCCGATCTAATATTGACATTTTGGAAGCAAGGGTTCGGACTGATAAGACATGGTTGGATTCCGAGGCTTCAGGAGTAGGAACACAGATTCAGATGCAGCAGGCTGTGCTACTGGAACTACGATCAGGAGTTACTATTCTTCAGGCACAGGATAATCAGATCATGGAAGAAGCAAATTCGATTTTCGAAGAGTTTCGAAATGAATTAGGACCCTTAAATCAGAGGATTTCACTTAATGCGGCGCGAATACTATTGGTTTCGGGAACCAGTATCGGGACACAGAAAGCCTTGAAGGAACTGAATAAGAGAATTGATGATGTTAAAAAGGTATTATTATCAATTACAACTTCTCTTAAGGAAGTTCAATCAAGGAAGGATTCACGATAACATGCTGGCCAGATGCGGGATCAGGTTGCTCATGTTCATGAACTGAACACACGATTGACTACTGCTATGGAGAGATATACGTTTTCGGAGTTGTCAAGATGTGATTTCCGACAAAATACAACACAGCCAGGTCCTTCCGGAATGGTACATCCGCAAAGACCACACTATTTCGATAATGATTCAGTCTCCAGTTTGACAGATACCGAATGTGCAACTACCCGGCTAGGAAAGATCTGTGGTGGAGCAGGAAGTAATCATTCGGAGAATCCGAGTCAGGATGGAGCAGCCGGTGAAGCAGCTGGCGGAGTGGCCGGTGGAGCAGCGGGCGGAACGGCCGGTGGAGCAGCTGGCGGTGCAGCCGATGGAAGAAGAGATCCACCACCGGATCCACCAGCATCGGATCATGATAATTCTAATTGGAGGGTTCGCCGAAGGCAAAGAAGCATTAACGAATTGGAATTTGCCAGACCTATCATGATGAAGGAACCAAAGAAATTCGAGGGAAAACCACGAGAGGATTTCGATACTTGGTGTATTAAGGTACAGGTTTACATTGAGGATCAACCAGAAAGGTTTCCAAAGGACGAACGAACTATTGATTGGATAGGTTCCTTCATGGAGAAATATGCAGCGTCCTGGCATACTCAATGGATTGAAGGCACCTTATGTGGACTGCATCCGAAATCATTAACCAGTTATGTTAACGCCTTGAAATTGAGATTTGAGGACAAGGAGGCCAGACATGAGACATATTGTGAACTTGAGAAGGTCAAGTATGATGGATGCATTCCGGATATGTTTACGCAAATCCAAATCCATAACGATAAGGCTTTGGTCTCGGGAGCAGCTCTAAAGAAACTTATACTGGATCGATTACCACATATGATATTGGAGCCGATGCATACTATCGACCTTACCGGCAAACCAGATGCCAAAATGATAGTCATCATTACGAGAGCTGGAGGAACAGCCGACGAATGGGATGGAGCCAAGAAATGCCTAGGCTTCAAGAAATTGATTTCGGAGGTTAGTAAAATGGTTAGTGAGAGGATACCGTTCGAAAAAATGGAAAGCAGGCCTTTCAAAAGAATCTTTAAACCGGACGTAAATAAGTTTCAGAATAAAACCTTCAAAATGAATCATAATAAGACAGGGAAGACATATGCCGAACTAACAGACAAAATTGATCAGTCGGAATTGGATGGGAGATAGGCAGCCTGAGAATGGCCACGGTACGCATGGCCAGCATATCGGAAAGAATCACATAGGACTTTGGAATGTTACCGATGCAAGCAAACAGAGAAAGGAGCGGCATCTTTCCCCAAAGAATATCAGAAGCTCAAGATTGGACCTTGTGAGAAAGAAAAGGAAATAGATCTGTATACGACAGATGTTTCCGATGACTCAGATGATTCCGATAATTCCGAAGATTCAGAAGATCCTGAAGGTGATGAGGAAATTGTTGAGGAAAATGAGAACTAGCAGTCCGAAAATGAAGAAGAAGCGCCGGAAAAGATCTGGTGGGATTGTGATAGTGATAAGATGCTACACACCGTGTATGGATCGAAATGCATGATTTAAAAGACCAACTTTGTTTGAACATCCTTTTCCTTTGTTAGTATAATTATTCCTCTCAGAATGGCCGGAAGGCCGAAACTACTGGTCAGTAACGAATTACGACATTACTCATATCCCAATTTATCATCACTTATCAACTAGTATTACCCGACCCAATGTGGCCATGCTATTGGCGAAAGGATGGCAATGTTGAAATGCATAACAACCGAGAAGTTAAAAACGTCGTCCAAATAAATCAACACTTCAACAGACTTTGTGCTTTACGAAGCAGTTCGCACTTCCAACAGAATCAGGAAAGTGTCCGCAACGAAAATTGGGAAAAGACCGATATATACTTTCATTCTGGATTTCAAGAACTATTATTTTCCATTGCGATGCATGCTTGATCTGGCAAGTATATCTTTTGTTATTTCAACGGAAGCAGCAAAAGCCTTTGGGATTCCGGTGGTTAAACCAATCAAAAAAGTTGAATCTGCAGATGTTACTGGCCGCAAAATCCAAACTGAGGGATTATTCACGATGCCACTGGGACTTTCGTTTAGCCATCAGCATTTGTACGATGAACGCGATCATGCGTTCAAACCAATGAAATTTTCCCAGGATTATGATGGTTTAATACTGCTGTGCTATCTCAACTAACATAAGGCTCAGGGGGTGACCACATCGCATTTCCATGTTCTATATTGTTCAGAGAAGTGTTTTGGACATGGGAAAACACATCTCGAATACTCAGTTACTGATGATAAACGTGTCACGCTAAACAATAACGCTAGACATATTGGGACACTTGTTGAGAGAACACCGAAGATTTTACAATGGTTAACGGAATGTTATCATATGTTGTTGTTGCGTTTCAACCCACATCATGCGGAAACATTACCCGATAGCCGAGGCTGTGATCATAGGATTCAACTTACAACTTCTGAAGAAAAACTAAGAATGGGACCTATCTATCAACTCTCTCAACCAGAAGAGAAGGTGTTAGTTCTATACCTAGATAAGATAATCAAATAAAATAAAATTCGGCCATCTAGCAGTACTGTTGGGAGTTGTATTCTATTCGTACCCAAACCAAATGGAAATGGTTTGAAGTTATGCGTCGATTATCGTCATCTTAATGATCATACCAAAAAGGCTAAGACACGATTACCATTAATGGACAAATTGTCTCGAAAAGTCAGAGATTGCGCCTTGATTACCAAGAACACTGCACAAGCCGGTTTCCATTCGATCAGCATGGCTCATGGGCACACTTGGTGAATAGCATTCAGGACATGTTTTGCGCTATACGAATATATGGTTGTGCCATTTGGACTCCCACACATGCCTGCTAGTGTCCAACAGGAGATCAATCAGGTGTTAGCAATGGGTCCGGGTAACCCGCCAGCGGTCCGGGTTTGGACCCGAATAATGGGTCGGTTCTGTTCCAGTCCCGTCCAAAACCCAACCCGCTGACTATTGAGAGGCCAAACACGGACCCGTACCGGTCAACCCACGGGTTTCGCCAGGTTTGGCTAGACCCGTCTTTTCCAATCTCTGGTTCTGCGTTTTCGGTTTCACATGTATGGTCGTATTCAGATATGCTACTGTTAATCGTAAAATATTGACATTGGTACTTCACCGTTCATTTTCGACATATTAGCCGCCTTGATGTTCAAAACAAGCATACTCACGTGCCCAACCACATCCTGAAAATGAGCATCAACAGAGCGTTAACAGAGGGTCAACGATATTTGGTCTTGCAATCTGTTTTGCCTATGAATGCAGCCAATAATTCCTCTATGACTAACTACAACCTATCAGAGGTGTGATTTCTCAGGACGCATGACCTAAAATTGTTGACCCTCCGTTGACGCTCATTTTCATGATGATGCAGGGAGGGTAGTGCAATCCGTTTTGTCGATAAAGACAGCCACAGATTCCTCTATGACTGACTACAACCTTTCGGAGGTGTGATTTCCTAGGACGCATGAACAAAAATTGTTGAAGCTCCATTGACACTCATTTTCATAATGGGGCAGGGAGGGTATTTCAATCTGTTTTGCGTATAAAGGCAGCCAAAAATTCCTCTATGACTGACTACAACCTATCGGAGGTGTGATCTCCCGGGACACATGACCAGAAATGGTTGACGCTCTGAAGACGCTCATTTTGCCATGGCTGTATCTGCCATATGCAATCATTCAATTTGGCACAGTGCATCATGCACATTGTTTTGGCTGCCTTTCTGGCGTTTTTATTTACTTTCTTCTTGATCACTACGTTGTTCTGTAATAATACATAAATATATTTAATAATAATCTTCAAAATCCCGTGTCTTTCGCTCAATGCTCGTCATCAGGTGCAGGATCGCTCAATTCGCTGCTCTTGTCTTCAAAATGATTGTTAGCTGCATTACCACACCACAGAGAGTGGACTAACCTTCATCAGTCAGCATATCTGGATCAAAATGCATATCGTGCTCGGTTTCCTCATCATTGAAACATTCCGCACAGGGAAGAGCAGTATTCGAATCCGCATATCCGGCGGTCAAATGCTGGATTTGAGAAGGTTGAACTCCGGAAGTGTTACCGGTTGGGGCGAGTGGCGTGCCGGGCAGTGGTTGAGTCTGCTCTGGAGTCGGCTCTCTGCGTCCGTCGGGTGGAGGTGCACCTGTTCCTTTGCATCTCCAGCGTGTCTGCGGATTCTTTGAGGTGCCATTTTGGCAAGGGAGGCAGCCGGCCGTTTGATTTTGACGGAGCATTGCTGGGTGTCCTTGTATCGCAACCTTCACCTTTTTGTGCCAAGGAAATTCAACACCCCGCTTCTTCTGTTCTCGGACCTCGGCGCGTGGTTGTTCAATGAGGTCTTTCGTTTCCTTGATTGCGGCGCGCGAAAAGCCTTCTTTGGCCATTTTGGCCATATTCAACGCCAGGCGCATGTCGGACTGTTCCCGCTGTACCCGACCTCCTTGCCTTGCCATAGTTGCAGACATGTCGAAAACCTACAAGACATTAGTTGCTGCTTCTAACAATGAAATTCGGCTGTTACCTCTACCATATACTCTTCTCTAGCCTCCTCGAAGGTGATTATTGCCTGCTTCATCCACTCACGGGGATGCTTATCAGGAATGTCATCTGCGAAACTCCCCGAGCTGACAACATCACGATGTTCAATCTCACGGACAGTGCGGACGAATGTCTTTGTCGACCATGGAGGGTTCCCGTTACGGGCAGCGATAAATTCAATATGTAGCTCTCTACGGACACTGGCTGTAGGTTATCCAGTCAATTCACTGCCCAATGCCTCGGTATGGATAAACTTACATCCCACCGCGTGCTGCTGTAACGGCGACACGTGACCCGAGGCCGGGTAAGCGCCAGTGTATATGGGTCGCTGCTACGGCACTAAGATCTGTATCGAATATCTTACCACTATACTCTCCATATATACTCACTCGCTCTCGTGTGCAACCGTATAACACTACACCATACGTCTGCGGTCAAGCGTAGGCGTACGTCCCTTTACAGCTGCATCCTATTTTGCCTGCTCCCAGTCTTGCTGACAATTTTTAAATGTGCACCCTCGTTCATATGTTTGGCCGCTGCATTGGCTGCGTCACGGTGAACTAACTTGTATCTGCGCTCATGTTGTGTGGGAAGAATGTAGGTATTTGTTGTAGCGCCCGCCGATCGGGCGGTATTCGATCCGCTCTCACCTGGCTGATGTGGTTGTGTATCCATGATGTGCTGGTGAGGAATAGGAGAGGAAGATGATAACGAGAGGCAGTGGGAAGCCCTGCGGACTATATAGTTAGCTTCTTGTCAGAATGGAATGAGTAGCAGCCAACATGATCGTTATGCTCAAGATGAATCCTGCTGAGTACGGCTGCAAGTTGTAGGGGTTTCCCACAGGCCTGCAATTGGCAAAGAGTCGGTCTGATGTTGTTTGTTTGGTAACAGGAATGAACTGCGGTGTACGACCGCCGGAATCGCCTAATCCCTATATATTTCTAGGATGATGTTCGAGGGAAAGGAAGTCTGCTGATGTTTGTCTCAAATGATCCCCGGGATATTGCATGAAAATGACGCTAACAATCGTGTCATGATGTACGGTTAGCGTCACTATTCCTGGTTTATTGACAGTCACGAGGGAGATTTTGCTTTGTTCAAAATGAGTAAACATACTAACCTTGACATAAATGACGCAGCTTGCCTCCATATTGTCCATATCTTGCAACATCCAACACCCAACATCTCCCCCAATAACAGTCAATACGAAATACAATGGTCAATGCTCCAAGAAAGAACTGTTCGCCACTTCCGGCTGGCGGTTAGGGCAAATCGACAATGCGGTCAACCCAACGACATCATCATGCGAATGAAGGCAAGAGCGGCTTGGAAGCAGAGAGAGTCCGAGCACTTGGGGCATTTCACAGCTTGAGATCCAAACAGAAGCTTGCGGCAGAGAAACGACGAGAAACGCATTTCTTAAGCAATGAAGAGAAAGAGAAATGGATTTAGGATTATGTTGAGAGAGAGACCGCTGGGGCGAGAAAGCGTGTTGAAGACGCAGAGGCAGCGGTTCAGCCAGAGCAGGACAATATGAAGCATGCTCAAATGGCGGGATTGACTTACAGAGAGCACAAAAAAACATTTGCGGAGATGCTGGTTGCTATCAGAGACAGTCTGAGTGATCTTGCAGGTTCCGACGATGGGGAGGATGGGGAAGAAAAGGATGGTGACGAGACTGAGCAGGGCAGGCTGAGCGAAGATGACGAACCCGGCTGGGTGATAGGCACAATCACCAAAACGGTACCGCAGCGCATCAAGAGGTTTCGGCAGAAGCAGATGAAGCTCGACGAATTGACTCAACAGGGATGGGAGGATGCAGCTGGCTACTTCTGTGAACGACATAAGATGTACGGCACATTCGAATTGAGGGTTCCGGCAGTTGTTCAACCGCAAATGAATGATGACGCTCCGGCACCTCCACCGACAACATTTGGAGAGCTAATGGAGTGTGTTGACATTGTGCCCGGAATATCGCAAAGGCCGCAAGGGACTCCTCGACCAGGAAGTAGTCATATCCAGCTAGGTTCGGTGAAGCCGCAGTCAAAATCGAGCATACCTAGCAGTGAACCAGCTGCGGAGCCCGATTCGTCAACGTTGCTGAAAGCAAAGCCAGTTGAACCAGAAATCTCTGTTGAACCAGTGAGCATTTACCCCTGCATATAGCCTCCAGCTAATTGCCATATAAATATCGGATTCCGACGAGGAGATGGTGATGGCTCCTGCGTCTGCGGAGGAATAGATATGCAAACTGTAATTTATGATGTCCGATCGCGGTGAAAAACAAGTTGTTTACCAATTTCGCTACATCTGAGCTTTTTCTTGATTTCAGTGACCAAATTGTGAGACATGATATTTCGTCTGTGCATGTGCAAGGGTCGAACGCACCATGTGGAAGTTCTAGAATCCAAATCGCACTGGATGACGGCCAACACGTGCGGTGTCTTTCTGCAAGTGACTGTCAAGTGACAATGCAAAAGCAATATAACTGACGAAATGTACTAACAAATTTTAAGTGAGTGATGTGATACGTGTCATATAAAGAGCGGTCGGTGCGCATGACGAATCGATTTGAACTACAACCATCATGCTAAATTGATCCATGTATCCAACTGCATAACTCTCCGCACAGACCTGGTGCACATGGTTGAGATATTTGAAATTGCTTGTGGTACGTCATGGAAATCGAGGAGAAGGAGCAGGAAAAGGAATGGTGAGGAAGTCGAGCTATATTTAGCCAAACCCTGTGAAATGATCCACATTCTGTGGATTGCCGGCTGAAAGCGCGGGAATGTGATAGGGCCATGTCATTTCTTACTCAGATAGTGTAGATAGCAGTTTATCAGAAATTGAGAGGTAACAAAACTCCTGGATGCAAACGATAATACATACAAACGCAATACTGGAGGTCAATCATGAGTATATGACTCATTGCATACGATTATTGAGTGTACAAAGGCTGTTTCGATGTGATTAATGTGAGCGTCAACAGAGTGTCAACGATTTTGAGTTTTACACATTCAGCAATCAATGGGCTGCATTGTTACATCCTTCCAAAACAAATGTAGAGGTTGACGTTATTGCGAAAACGGTGAATGAGATGCTCGTTGCCACATCCTAGAAATTAGCGTCAACAGAGCGTCAACGACTTTTGGCATTGCGTCATGGAACATCCAGTAGGCTGTGCGGTGACAGTACGTCATAATCGAACTATCGGCCGCATTTCTATGGAACAATGGTCGCAGCAGCATTTCAACTAGGTTTCAAAAATGAGCGTCAACAGAGCGTCAACAACTTTTGGACTTGTATCTTGGATAATGCATGAGCTGTGCGGCGATGTTATCCCATAATCGCGCTATCGGCCGCCTTTCTAGGCAAAACCCCTTGCAACAACATCGCTACTATGTCCTAAAAATAAGCGTCAACGGAGCGTCAATAACTTTTGGCCATGTATCATGTAATATCCTAGGGCTGTGCAGCGACATTGAGCCATAGTCAGATTATAGGCTGCCTTTCTAGGCAAAAACGGTTACTACGACATCGCAACTATGTTCTAAAAATGAGCCGCAATGGAGCATCAACGACTTTTGGCGATGCATCTTGGAAAATCCGAGGTTTGTTCGGTGACATTAACACATAATCGAACTATCGGCCGTGTTTCGAGGCAAAAATGCTTTCGACATGTCGTCACTATGCCCTGAAAATGAGCGTCAACGGAGCCACAACAACTTTTGAACATGCATCTGGAAAAATCCGAGGGCACTGCGGCGACATTAACACATAATGGAACTATCGGCCGTCTTTCTAGGCAAAAATGCTTTCCACAACATCGTCACTATGACCTCAAAATGAGCGCCAATGGAGAGTTAACAACTTTTGGCCATTACTCTGGGAGAATCCAAGGGCAGTGCGGCGACATTAACACATAATCGAACTATCAGATGTGTTTCTAGGCAAATATGCTTTTGACGACATCGTCACTATGCCCTAAAAATCAGAGTCAACGGACTGTCAACGACTTTTGGCCATCCATCTGGGAAAATCTGAGGGCAGTGCGGCGACATTAACACATAATTGAACTATCAGCCATCTTTCTAGGCAATAATGCTTTCGACAACATCGTCACTATGCCCTAAAAATGAGAGTCAACGGAGCGTTAACGATTTTAGGCCTTCCATCTTGCAAAATCGAGGGGCTATGTGACCCCAAAGATCTACAATCGTACTATTAGCCGCCTTTCTAGGTAAATATACTTACGACAAGATCGGAACCATGTCCCACAATGAGCGTGCACAGAGTGTCAACGATTTGTGCTCTGGCATCTTAGATAATCTAACCGGAATGGAACGCAGATGAACCACAATGATTCTATTCACAGCCTTTATTGGCAAAAATGCAAGTGACGATATCGCGTCCGCCTAGTACAATTGAGCGCCCGCAATGCGTCAAGGCTCTGAACGCTACACAGCAGTAAACTGCATTATGCCCTTCCTAAATGGAGTTTGACGCAGTCAGTGGTTGCAATCTGTCCTTGTATTTAACGTCACAAATATGCATGCAATGCCTTACAGATCTGATTATTTTCCTTGTCGCTGTAGAGTCAATATTTGAGAACCCGCAGTCGGCATTACGGTATCATTATTTTCGGCAGTCTCTCGAGTCGTAATACCCAGCATCCTGATTTCTACTGCCATGTCCGATACAAAATCTTTGAACACCTCATTACTCGAGGTTATAATCCCTTCCAAAAATGAACGAGTCTTTATTCACAATTTGAGCGACCTTACATTGCAAATCATCAGCAATGCTTGGTGGGCTTCAATGAATGATGGTTCGAAGCAGCATATTACTTCGAACAATTCTACACATGCCCCTTTGTGGCGATTCTATTGACAATGCGGAATTGAGGAGACCGGCAGCCCTGCCATCATGTGTATCGTTTGTCATCAAGTTCTTCGCCATCCATCAGAACATGGTACCAGCTCAATGGGGAAACACTTGCTGGCATAAGCTCACATCGCAAAGTTAAACGAATTAACAGAGTCAGAGGGTACTGAATTGACTAATTCGACTGTGGATGAACAAGATTTGGCCATCCTGAAGAGGCAAGGAAGTCGAGGAATCACAATAGTAAGTTTGCAGAGGGAAATCAGATTTGATATTCAGTCAAATCCATATTGATCGAAATAACAGACGAAACGGTCCAAACTAGCAGATACAGACTTTGACACTTCCGAATTGCACCAAGACACATGGAATCGCTACCTCATGTTAGGATGTGTTTTGGCACACATTCCATGGAACCACATATCATATCTTGAGATGCGACGGTCACATAAGGCATTACGCTACGACCCATTCCTGCCGTCCGCGACGACCCTTAGTAACATTTGCCGGAGGGAATATGCACTGACGGTCGATGCAATTCTGAAGCAATTGCAGTTACAAAATCAAGTTAGTTTAGCTTTGGACGGATGGACTTCAACGAACAAACTAGCCATAACGTCGGTTATTGCTTACTATATGGATCAAAATTGGGCATTGGGTGAAGTTCAACTCGCTTTCGATGAGGTTTATCACCTGTTCTGTTCCTGTTTCAAAAGCTAATTAAAGATGATAGTCAATGGGCCAACATACTGGAGCAAGGATAGCCGTACATTTAAAGGATGTGCTTGATCGTTTTGAGCTTACCGACGGCCATTTGCTTGGTATTACATCTGATAATGCTTCCTCAAACTACTGAATGACATGTGAGCTGCAATCAACACTTGAGGCCTCCGGAATCGAGTGGCCGGCATTGAGCAACCACATACCATGCATGGCGCACGGCATACAGCTGGCTTTAGGTGCATTCATGAGCAGTCTCAGTGTAAATGGCCGCACCAAGTCTTGGGAAGCCCACGAGCGCGATCCGCAATTTGGAGAGAATGAAAGCATAGACATTGGGAAGGTTCAAAGACTTCGAAAAGAGGGCAATGCTAGAATCGACAAGGTGTCGGCCATGAGACCAGGTTTAGCAAAGATAATTGAGAAAGTACGTATTTCATGAGATTTTGAATGTCCTGAAACTGACCTTCATATAACAGAGAATACTTGCTGGATTAATTACTCTGACACCTGGTTGTCGAAACGAGTTCATTGACTGTCAAAAGACCAAAGTCCGCATTGCAGTACGTCCGATTATGCAGGAGAACACACTTTGGAACGCTACACTGGAGTTGCTTGAGCACAGCTACCGATTATGGGAATTCACACGCGAGTGGCTTCAAAACCCAACATATGCTGAATACCGGCCACTGTTCACAACTCAGGATGAATGGACAATTGTGAAGTATGTCATGAAAGTATTGAGGCCATTTCGATATTGGACCCTTTGGATGTCGAAGAGACATACAGTCACATTGCATCACCGTATCACAGTGTACAATGACATATTCGATCACATGGATGGTGTGATGTGAGCTTTGGCTAAGCAGAAGACTCCATGGAAGGAAGACTTGTTCTTCGCAGTGAAGTTAGCTCGACAGAAGCTTTCCAAATACTACACTGAAGTGACTGCAATGACAGGCATGCTTCTGATTACCGCGGTCTTCCTCGATCCTTTCCGGAAGCTGCGATCGTTTAGGAAGTGGGACAAGGGAATCGATATTAATCCTGAGGAAGAGACATCCTACACTACACAATACCAGGAGGCCTTTCTGATGTATGTGGAGAATGAATACTCTGCCAAACATCGACGTATGCAGGTCAATAAACTCGAACCGATAATGAGCAGCAATCTCGTCCCCTCTGTGACCGCTTCAGGGTCCTATCGATCATCCTGTGATCCATATGATTTGTCCAGCAATGATGAGGATTACTTAACGCCTAACAATGTGGCTGAGACGACACCCGGATGAAGCAATCGCGCAGCCCGTGTCTTGACCGCCGCCAGCCTCTATTGGAATTAGCCGCCTGAGGCACCGAAGAACTGAGGACAAGTTGATCCAAATTTCAATGATTACCACTGCGACCCAATGGAGATTACCAGTACATTTTGGTGACCGGACATAACCGATTGGTGGCGCTAACAGGATGAAACGCAGTCAAAGTACGCCGATCTCTCCAATGTTGCGCGCGACATATTCTCTATCATACCACATGGTGTCGGAGTGGAGGCCCGTTTTTCCCTTGGCCGAGAAGTTATTGGCAGGAGGCAGTCAAAAACCACAGCCGAGACCCTTCGCAAAAAAGTCGTTGTCAGGCAGTTCGCTCGAGCCAATAGTCGGATTTTGGCAGGCACTGACCCAGAATTGAATACTACAAACACAGAAAATGACTCGGAAATGAAGACAGAGGCGGAGTAAAGGAAATTGCACAGAATGGCCAAGGTTCACGAGTCTTTGGAGATGTGTCTGGGCAACCAAAACCTACATGCTACCCAGAAGGAATCTCGCGCTCAAAATAAGCAGATGACCGCCTTAGGATACATTTCAGACACAGAACAGATCGTCAAAGCATCCTGGTCACTCTTTCAACATGAAGGTGCGGCTGCATTTAAATTGTCAGAAAGATCACCTTTGCCACCAGCTTTTTCTGGAAAGGACCTCCCTGGAGGAGGAACTCAGATCTTAACTTTCCACCGAATCCGGGGAATCAACCGTCATCCAGTCGAAAGCGACGAGGACAGCGCACCGGAAAGCATTTCGGACACCGATGATTGGCTAAGCTGGAATGGTGACTAGGATAATCCAACTGACAGCGAAGATAATTGCACAGCGGACGATAAATTAGATATTGAACTGAACACTGACATTGAGGATCCGGAATGCCCAGAGCAGCAGGATGTGAACGCGGCGCCAAATGCGCCCCGATTGGTTTAGGCAACTTGGAAGTCAAAGAGACAAACTGAAATGGTGTTGGTGACGGTCAATGCAGTAGAAACGCGGAGAAACGCAGGAGGGAAGAAAAAGTAGGACAGACTATGTCAATGGTTCACCAGCTGAATGTAGTTTGAATGAGAGGTTCAGTTAGAGATATATTATGGGCGAATGGTAAGAAGTAGCATGTAAATATCGGTTCATAAATAGATGTAGAGCAGGCGCAATGAATCTTTTGGCATGATACATCATTTTTAGTCGTGTGAGAGTGAACAGTGCAAGATTATTATGCCGCTCGGCTTTGCCACAGGGTTGAGTCTCAATCATGTAGAAAGACAACTGATGAAGTCAAATCAGGATGAAAACAATTATCGATGGCAGCTGATGTTGAATGGAGAATACATTACAATGAGCGTCAATGGAGCGTCAACAATTTATGGTCTTGTATGTACGGTCATACACCAGTGTCTTGGTCGTTTTTATGCATAACAGACGTATTGGCAGCTTTCATTGGCAAAAGGGATAGCAACAGGTTCACCGCCCCATTCTTAGGATGAGAGTCAACTGAGCGTCAACGATTTGTGATCTTGTAAGTACAGTAATTCACAAGTGACTGGGTCGTTTTTATGCATAAAGGATGTATTGGCAGCTTTTAGTGGCAAACAAGATAGCGACACGGTCACCCCCCGATTCTTAGCATGAGCATCAACGGAGCGTCAACGATTTGTGGTCTTGTAAGTTCGGCAATTCACAAGTGACTAGGTTGTTGTTATGCATAACGGATGTATTGGCAGCTTGTATTGGCAAAACAGATAGCGACATTGTCACCGCCCCATTCTTAGCATGAGTATCGACGGAGCGTCAAGGATTTGTCGTCTTGTAAGTAGGGTAATTCACAAGTGACTGGGTCGTTTTTATGCATAACGGACGTATTGGCAGCTTTTATTGGTAAAAGAGATTGCGATACGGTCACCACCCCTTCCTTAGCATATGAGTCAACGCAGCGTCAACGATTTGTGGTCTTGTATGTATGGTAATTCACAAGTGAGTGGGTCGTTTTTATCCATAACGCACGTATTGGCAGCTTTTATTGGCAGAAGAGATAGCAACACGGTCACCGCCCCATTCTTAGCATGAGCGTCAACAGGGCGTCAACGATTCTTGACTTTGCATGTTGGGTAGGTTATGTTTCGATCGGTTACAGATATCCATTTATGAGATATTGGCAGCCTTCACGGGCAAAAACAACAGCGACATGCTCCTTGCGGTATCTTGAACATGAGCGTCAACGGAGCGTCAACAGTGTTAGAACTTGCATATTTCGTAATCAAGGCATCGCGCGGATTTTCGCATGCATAACTGTATGATTAACCACCTTGCTAGGCAAAAATACCATTAATTGATGGTGAAACACAGATACCAAATTAATCGATATTGCAAACTGCTCAACTAGCAAAAGCAGATTGTTGGTTGCTGAAAATGCAATTCTGATAAGATACTATTAACACACTGCAAATACAAGAGCCTTATATGAATCTATAGATGGACCCGCACGGCGACCCGCTTACAACCTGCCTGATCCAGACGATTTCGGAGTTAACCATGGAACCGTACCCGAGGGGCCAGTTCGGGTGTATGGACGACCCGGACTGCCAATTTGGCCACGGTTCGGTTTGGACCCAGACCCGGACCCGAAGTGACGGTCCGGAACCATTGCTAAAACTAGATCAATCCAATGGTTCGACCAGTGGTAGGGTTGGAACTGGTCATCAATACCAAGGAAGGAATCGATAAAGATGGCGGAATGGTAGGAGCAGCTTATATTGATGATATTTCAATCGCTACAATGGGGTCCATTGATAATCATCATCCACAAGTTTCCCGGGTCTTTCAGCTACTTATCTATAACAATATGTGTGTTGAGATCGCTCAATGCATATTCAACTCAAAGGATGTGATCATTCTGCGATGTATCATTAGCGGCGACGGACTTGGAATGGATCCACGAACATCAAAGGCCATAGTGGACTGGCCAAGACCGCTAAAGAAGAAGGAAGTTCAACAATTGTTATAATTGTGGAATTTCAATGAAGAATTCATTTCACAGTATGCAGCAATAGTATCACGTATTACCAATTTACTTAAGGGTACAAATCCGAATATCGAATGGTGTAAACCTCATGAAGCAGCTTTTCTGATGATTACAATTGATTTAATTATGGAAGATTTTCTGTACTATGTCATTCTGATCCTAATCAACCTGCTTTAGTCAACATAGATGCCTCTGACTTCACTATTGCAGGAATACTATACCAGAAATTTGAGGATGGAAAGTTACATCCTGTTGGTTTCATATCGAGAAAATGATCACCAGCAGAATAGAATTATGTTGTCTTCGATAAGGAAACGCTAGCGATAGTATGATTTCAGAGAGAATGGAGATACTTTCTGCGGGGAGCCGGAAACAAGACCATTGTATTTTCCGACCATCAGAATTTGACTTATTTCCAAACAGCAGTTTCTTGAAACAGGAGACAAGCTAGATGGAGGGAGGAATTAGCCATGTTGAATTTTGATCTTTACTGTGATAAAAGATTATCTAATCGAAAGGGTGATGCGTTGTCAAGGTGTCTGGAGTTCACCAGGCGGGAAGGGGGTACACCAGCAGGAGGAAATGAATTGCTGATACAAAAGGAGCGATGATAAGAAGTGGGAGCTATGGAATTCGATGATTCGGAATACGAACATTTATGCATTGCTGTATGGGATATTGATCAACTGTTACCAGCAGCAAGAGAATGGATGAAGGATAGTGTTAGCAGTGGGTGCAAATTCCCTGTTTGGTTCCGGTTCGGGTTCCAGCCGAAACCGGACCGTGGGAACGGGTCTTACCACATGAACAACCCGGACTGTTGGAAATGGGCCGGTTGTACCACTAACAACCGGGCATTTCAAGATTACAATTTCGGTCCGAATTAAGTATTCAAGTTCTGATCCTACCATGACATGATCAATATGTAAATTGTGCAGTTTTTGCCGGTCGTTCACCTCCCTCTGTGAGATTTGTGATCCGGCCCATATTTGTTGAGTTGCTATAGAAAACCTGCAAATTTTGCTGAAAATATGGTCTTATTTCACAGTGATTCAACAAATATTAGTGAGATCCCAAATCCAAATGCGGCAGCGGGAAGAGCTGCTAAAACTGAACAATGTACGTATTGATTCTGTTATGAGATGTTGAGATCCCAGTGACTTAATTGAAGCAAAAGCTGCAGGAACCGTATAATGGAACTGCAAGGCGGGTACAACCCGGCCAAAAATGCGCGGATTAATGTCCGGTCGGGGTTTCAACCCCTCCAGTACCAAGTGGGTCGAGTGTTTGGCCAGGTCTCCCACCAGAGTGGATGAAACAGCTCTTCGAAACCCGGACCGCCGGTGGGTTACCCGGACCTGTTGCTACCACTAGTTAAGGAACAAGCAATGACGGATGACAAGCAGTGATCGATTTGGAAACGACTCAATTCCAGATGACCTGTCAACAAGGAATATGGTATTAAGGATGATATATCATGGTAAAAAAACTGAATATAAGTGCAGGGGTAAATATCACAGAGAATAATGCATTCGGAACATGTCACAAATTTAGCAGGATATCTCGTACCAGAACAAATTGTGGATAGATCACCAGGAATTTCTATTAGCCGAAATTGGAATCGGATATACGGAAATTTTTCAAGGAGTGTGATATTTACCAGAGGACAACGAGCCCTCACCACACTAAGTATGGGTTGCTACATCCACTAGAAATTGCATCTAAACCAGGGTTACAAATTAGCATGGACTTTATAACCAATCTTCCGCCATCTGAGGGAGAAACATTGAAACTTCTGGTGGTTGATTGTTTTACGAAAATAATGCATCATAATCCTATGCAGCCATACAATTCAGCAACAGTAGCTAGGGCTTATCTGGAACAAGTTTGAAAGTACAATGGTTTTCCGGAAGATGTAGTATCGGATCGAGATGCAACTTTTTCCAGTCAATACATTTCACTTCATCCAACTACCTGGGAATGATGAAAAGCATGATCTCTGCTTTCCATCCACAGATGGATGTTCAAACGGAAAGAATAAACCAGGTAATTGAGAGATATTTCCGGTCTGACTGCAACTATGAACAGAACAATTGGGCGTCAATGTTAGACCTGGCAGAGTACGCTGTGGCAGGAAGATCCATTTCTCACCACCACCACCGTTCGACATGGCAGAGGACTGAGCTACAGCGGGTGTACGGAGATACAAGGATGATGGAAACGGACTGGGCGACGTGGGCATATGGGGATACAGGGGTGGAGGAGATGGACTGAGTGACGGGGGGTATATATTCGGGAGGCCCCGAGGTAGATAGCTTGCATTGCCTCTGCCATCTCATCTCATCATCTTATCATACAACGAATTAGACATTTCATCTTTTGCTCTCACTCGCTCTTTCCGAGACTTCGTGGATCTACGCAATTGCGTGGGTCCTCACGGCCAGGTAGTATCATATCTTCTCACACTCTTTCAAAGCTCCTCGGGCCAGAACTGCTCTTTCTCACGGCATTCCCGTTGAATTACCGCGAGAGGTGCGGTGGAGCGTTGATGATCGGTTCTCGGCCTTCTAGCTCCGCCGTTTCACCACAAACGAAGCCCAAACACGGATTCTGGTTCGGAAAGCTGAGTACGGAATGGTGAGAATGATCCCGCCAGCTAATACGAGTGAATATGGAGAGAAGCAAATAATCAGAGATACCGACCCTGCGAGCGGAGCAAATGCCACAGGAGGTAACAACATTCCTAGGGACGGTGCTACCACTGTTGGATTGGAATGCCGGATGCGCACCGACCTAACACCTGACCAAAGGCACCGACCTAATACCGGGACCAACACCAAGGAAATAGCACTGACCTAAGACCGGACCAATGGCACCGACCCTATACCGGGACTAGCACCAAGGAAATGGCACCAACCTAACATCGGACGAAAGGCACCGACCTGATACGGGGACGAACACCGAGAAAGAGGCACCGACCTGACACCGGGATGAAAGGCACCGACCTCATAACTGGACGAGAAAACATAAGCGGGAAACAGGACGCCATCCCCGTACTGAGGAAGACACTGATTCGAAGGAATACTAAGAAATGGAACCAACAGTGCTGGTAAGATGATGAAGAGTGCTAATGAGGATACAACTAGTCATTACTAGTCGTGAGAGGTAAGTTGCAGGGAAAAGCACATGAGAGATAGCCGACATGGCAGGAAGCTAAGAGAGAAAACTGTGAGAGGTGGTGAAGCTGGACTAAGAAGAATGAAACAAAGAGCTCACCTCAAAAAAGGGCACCAATTGACCCAACTCCCCTTCCAAAAACTCACAAACTAGCAATTGACCTTAGATCACCAATTACTGCCAATTCACCACCTAATCCACCATCCGATCTCCAAACGGCTACAAACAGTACCAAGATGTCAACTGAACACTCTCGATCTACTTCCGCTGCCGGTTCCAGTGGCCGTACCATTTCCACTAGTGCTGGACCCTCAAGCCATGCCGGATCCTCCACCAGTGCCGGACCTTCCGCCAATGCCTCGCCCAATCATGTCCACAATCAAAGGCAATTCATCAAGTCCTTGGCCCTCGCCATTGCGAAGGAAAAGAAGCAAATGCCACTCCCGGGCACCATGGGCGCCCCATGCTTCGGTGGAGTGGACGTTACCAAATTAATCGAAGCTTACGAAAGCCTCTTGTCTCCTACTGGGACCGACCTGGCGGCTGAGGATGTCACCGCACCCTCCCCGTACTACTGCTCTGAAACGATCCAGGAAATGATCAAAATGATGAACGGATATCTTAGGAAGGACTGGGAGCAGTTGAAGGAGGACCTGAAGGATGCCTTCCGCCACATCGATAGCCGAGTCTATATGTATACCCAATGGGACTTGGAGCAACTATGCAAGGAACAGTGGGAATGTGGGAAAGTCGGCCTGAAAGCCTTTATCCTCGCCTACGACAACATCAGCCGCATTATAATCGACAAGGGAGCATTGGCTGAGTACTCACAGGTGGAAATGCTGCTCGGAGCTCTCCCAAGAAATTTGAGCGCGAAAGCGGTAATGAAACTCTAACCAGATCCCACAGACCACTCGACGTTCAAATACGACAAAACTCCGCAAGCATGTCCTCAACAAATGTGTGACCGCCGATGCCCTCGCCCTCTTGGATTCGGAAGGAGCACGTACGGCGCCGGGAGTCTCTCCTTATCCAGTCCCAGCTGGAGTTCCGCTCCCACAGATGACAGTAGTGATGAAGCTTCCGGCAATCCCTAGCAAACAAACCCCGGCACCAACGCAAGTCACGGAGAAAATCCCTATCGGTAAAGCCACCAATACATTCAACACGAAAATGGACAATATGATGAAGGCCCTCGAGGCCTGGACCTTCCAGATGAGCAAAGTGAATGTGTCCGGATACGCAGGCCACCAGACTCCCAGGGCATACACCATCCAAGCTGACCACCCGCCTCCCCACATACCAATGAACTTCCCACCTCCAAATGTACCCACGGGACCCTATTACCAACAGCATCCACGGCAAGGATTAGGACCCTGAATCCATTGTGATGAGATAGGACACATCCGCACGTTCTGTCCCGATGTGCGCACTGACCAAGAACAAGGTATAGTTCACCTCAATCGACATGAGAGACTAACCATAGAACCAGGTGGAGGAGATGGAGGAGAGATATACGGATATCAACCGGAGAGAAGGTTTTTGTCGATGAGGGAGTACGCTCGGGAAGTTGCTCGTCAAGAGCAGAAAGGAAGAAGTGTAGCCACCACGGCTGCACCATAGCCACCTCAACCGCCGCACATTGCAAGATCTCAGCTGTTTCAGGGAGCAAACAGCTCGGGAAATCTATACACCTAGTTAAAGCAAGGGCGACTAGGAAGGATAGGGCCCAGAACTACGAAGGAAAAAGGTTGGAGTTTTCTGGGAGAAAAGAGTGGAAAGAGAAGAGACCAAATAGTGAAAAAGAAAACGAGAAGAAGTCGATTGATAGGAAGAGAGGGTTTGCAGGGAAAGTGGAAGGCATATAGGACAGGAAAGAGGAGGAATCGTTTAAGAAAGAAGGGAAAGAGTCAGTCAGAAAATGGGGGCTATCGAAGGCAGTGAGGTAGCGAATGTGAGGAGGCATGAACAGGGAGAATGAGTGGGAAGAGGAGCAAGGACTGATAGTCGGAGAGTTGGGTAGGAGGATGGGAGTAGAGGGTGGTGGGAGAGGAGTCTCAGGTTAAGGAAAGGAGGGTAACCTGGAGAGAATCCACGACATTTGCATGGGTTTTTAAAAATAGCATTCCTCCGGAACTGAGTCAAATAGAATCCTTTTCCTCGTATATTGACTCGGCACATCCGGTGCCGGCAGACCACGCGTCTGAACAACGATGGGAACGACTGGGGGGAAGAAGGGGGAAATGGAGGAGATCCATTGAATGTACCATAACGAAAAGAGTTGAAGATACCGAAGACGCACAATGGAGTGGGGTTGGGAGATGGAAGGAGAATCTCGAATCGACACAATTGCGTGGATTTGCAGGATGGAGGGGGAAGAAATATTCCTATTGGCTGAGTTGCACCCACATTACACGAAAAATTTCTACCATTCTCCCTTAACCCTCGAGTAACCTCGAGACAAGAGAGACGATGACAACTGCAGGAGCGGGCAGAAAATTCACCAATCGAGTACAGGAACAACAAGCAAGATATGCCCATCCACCCAGTACAAGTGGAGAAAGAGGAGGGGAAGAGTCGAAGAAGTTGTGAAGCGATACGAGAACAGCATACTAGGGAAATCGGGAACCACATAGAGACTGGAAAAAGCAAGATCTGGCACAAAGCACCCCTCCAGGTATATACAGAGCCTCCCCCCCCCCCTAGGTTCCTTAGGAAAGACAACCACTGTCTGTACCGTTCACCTCCCTCTGCACACAGACGACTGCGCCCAATATCGCCATCTCAATCATAACTGACGACCGACATGTCGTTTACATCGATCAATGACATGGCAGCAGTACTCAACGATGCCATGGATTTCGAAGCGTCCTTAACCACTACCACCACCACTACAAGCCTTGACTCTACCCCTGCGGCAGTCACCACCACCGCAGGCACCACCACCGCAGTCACCACCACCCCAGCCACCACAACCCCAGCCACCACCACCACAGCAGCCACCACCACAGCCACCACTACTGCAGCCACCACCTCCGATGCCCCCTCCACTGCCGCCACCTCCACCACATCCACCTCCACCGCCGTTACTATGTATACCCCCTCCTCAGATATCTCTACTATCGCAAGCGAACCCTTTCCAGTAACCCTTTCGTCAGAGCCACTCTCACACCTCAGCAGGGTACTCTTATGCAATGGACCTGTTGGATCGCTATGAGAAGCCGTGGAGATCGCCTGTTGACAGCACTCCGCCCAAAACCAACCGAATTTCATGCTCGAGGTCTATGATCTCTTTGGCAACATTGCCTATGCCGCCAACGCCCAGGTCACTTGGCTGTCGAGCTTCGCAGAGAGAAACCTTGACTGGAAGCAGTTGAAGTACAAGCGATACAATGACTTCCTTAAGGCTCTTGACAGCTCCGGCAGCGTTAGGGAAATGATGAAGCAACATCACTCTGCGGAGCAGAGGAAGACACGGGTAACGAAGAAGCTGGGAGACCTCTGGCAACACTATCACGAACTACAGGAAATCTTAAGCGACTCCAGCGGAAGTGAGAAGTGGATGCAATTCACCACGATCGCGAACCAAACATCCAGGGATCCTGGACTAGCGCAGAGATGCCTCAATCGTGCATAGGTCCACCATCTCACCAAGATAGATCGGAAGTCGAAAGCGAACAACTGGTATACCTCCGGTGACTTCCAGGAAGCTAAAATGCTGTTAGACAATGACTACCCTCAGCTGGAAGAAGGGATCAACTACGAAGCTATAGGTCCGAAATGGTATCGGGGGTTAGTAATGCCACTTAGGGATTACCCTGGCATGGATGACTGCCATCACGCCAATCGACTACGTACCATCTCACCATCAGTACCGCCTTCCGACCCTGGGATACACGTTCCACCTCCATCCCACGATGATAGCAAGATGCTCCCACCGCCAACACCACCAACGAAGGGAAAAGAAGAGGAAAAGGATGAGAGTAACATTGGAGGCCTCTTGAATGACCTGGCCGAGGCTGCATCTGCTGATGGAACCAGCACCCCCACCGAGAAATACACCGGTATGGCCCCGCCAGGGCCCACCGAGAACGACGCCAGTACAATCCCGCCAGCGCCCGCCGAGAAAGATGCCGGTACGATCCCGCCAGCGCCAACCGGGAAAGAGGACGGTACGACTCCAGATAGGCATACCGATTCTATGCAGAAGGGCACACCGAAACCCGACTGGCCTGCCACTCACGGCAGCAAGAGTAGCAGTTCCGACGACGACAACACTGAGGATGATGAATACGTGAGCTGCTTCCAAGAATAGCTTGGCATCGACCCCAACTGCAAGAGAATGTTGGACGACAAGACGAAGATGTTGGCACACCATGGGAGAAAAATCGGGCACAAAGCCGTGCCTATCTTCCAACAAGCAGTAAGCCAAGACCCCGAGTTGTTCATAGAGGTCCGGGCACAAGTCACAGCAGCTTTGTACGCGATGCGTGAGGCGATAGTGCGATTCGTTACTTGGCTTCGCGACATCTCGTACTTCACAAGCGGTCAAGGTTAAAGGAAGGCAGACACGGAGGGTGGCAGGAGAAAGCGGGTGCCCAAGGAGTGAGAGTATTTATGTTTTTCCTTTTCAATTTATGGGTTTCCTTTGGGTTTATAGTTTTACCTTTGGGTTTATAGTTTTCCTTTCGGTTGATGGTTGTCCTTTGGGTCTACATTTGTGTCTTTCCTTTAGGTTTATGTTATTCCTATGTTCTTTCGGATTTGGGTATAAGGTTATATTGGATAGACGAGGAGAGGTGTGCATCGCACAAAGGGCCAGGGAGGTGTTGTGGCGGCAAAATCCGTTTCTCACCACCACCACCAATCAACTTGGCAGAGGACTGAACTACGGCGGGTGTACGGAGATGAAAGGATGATGGATATGGACTGCGCGACGGGGGCGAAGGGGGATACAAGGGTGGCGGAGATGGACGGAGTGACGGGGGGTATATATTGGGGAGGCCCCGGGGTAGATAGGTTGCATCGCATCTGTGATCTCATCTCATCATCTTATCATACAACAAATTACACACTCTATAAGCTTTTGCTCTCACTCGCTCTTTCCGCGACTTAGTTGATCCAGGCAATTGTGTGGGTCCTCATTGCCGGGTAGTATCATATCTTCTCACTCTCTTCCCATGCTCCTCGCGCCAGAACCGCCCTTTCTCATGGTATTCCCTTTGAAATGCCGCGAGAGGTGCGGCGGAGCATTGATGATGGGCTCTCGGCCCTGTAGCTCCGCCGTTTCACCACAACGCCTATAGTAGCTCGAAACATTCGGCAACTGAGATTTCACCATTCTTTGGGAATAATGGTATCGAGCCGAGAACAAACTGGCCGAAGGAGGTTCGATTCAGGTATCCTGCTATGGGGTTTTACGGACATCGCATGGTATCGGCACATCAAACGTTATTTAAGCAATGAGAGTTGTTCATTCAAGCTATGCCGAAATATTCCAATAAGTAATGGATGTCTATTAAACCATTCAAACCAGCAGAATTGGTTATGTAAAATGGAAAGAATGATCGGGCAAAGCATCGTTGCAAGAAGCTGGAAGATATAGTGTACGGTCCATTCGAAGTAATGTCAACAGGAATCAACGTTCAGTATTATGCAATTAGATTACCAGATCCTTGGAAGATACATCCTACTTTCAACATTTCATTGATGGAATGATATCAATGAGCCAATCCCACGAAACCAGTTACCGAAGTCGAGACCGACAACGCAGAAGGAACAATCCGATCGCTGATCGCTAGTAGACCTTCCAATGACGACCCTTGCAAGCATGTGTATTTGATTGAATGGGAAAGATATTCTCATCATGAAAATAGCAGGAAAATGTTTGAAAATGTATTGGAATGTTCTTTGGAATTGTTGAAGGATTATCATGGTAAGACTCCAGCAATAAAAAGAGACAGATGTTTTAAGGAAAAAAAATGATTTTGTTTGTTATTTTTGTTGTTAATTTAATATGTTATTATTGGAATTATTACTTTCGTACGTTTAATGGTATTATTTGCTTTTCTACTTGTTATGACAGAGAACCATTGTGGTCACTGGTCCTAGTGCAGGAGGTGATGGTGAGGGTACTCCTTTAGCAGGGATAATGATATGTGGTATAGTCCATTGATTACATATTATGGAATGACTCTTGGTCTAGTCACATAATATGCATAACACCTATTCACAACATAGCAAATGAGCCAGTCAAATGATTCCCAGCGGAATTACATTTGAGTCGCTTGTCAAATGAATACGCAAGTCTCTTTGCTGAGTAGATTCAATTTTGATGATGCAGCTGTGTTGCCTGAGTTGGGAATCTTCCATCAGTCGTGCGTACAGTTTTCAACCACATTCAGTATTCCTGATACTAGCGCAACATGCTTGATTTGACTGCGGGTTACTCCAACACACAAGCACAGCAGTCAATTGTCAATATGCAAGTCAGCGGGACTCCTACCTTATCGCCTCAGGTGATAAGAGTTTCTAGGTTACTCCCTGGCAAGAGAGAATAGTCTCGGCCTAAGCATGACATGACTGAGTGATCAAATGACATTGGCTGATGCTAAGAAGCCTGAACCAACCCTGCTAATTGGTTTGAGTTAGTATGCATTGCAATGTCAGTCTCAATATCAATACGAGCTGATGTGTCGTTATCTATGTTGTCATAGGATTGGTTTGTTGCCAATTAACTCTACGACTCATCCCAATCCACCAAAATGGTGAGGTATTTATAGCGATAAGCACTGCGGGCTGTGATCGGCTGATATTGCAACTACTCAAGCAAATGGAATATGAGATTTCTAAGTTCAAGTTCAATCAGTCACAGTCTCTGACTTCATATTGCGTGGTGGATGGCCTGATTATAATCAGGAGCGTAACGGTTTGAAACAACACTGCATGAACGTTGCATCCTACTGGGATGCGTGGCAGTCTACACCGAGCACATGCGGAAATGGCACGACGTCATCCCGACAACACTATCAAGAGCAATGGAGCCAGAGCATCAAAATCTAACTGTACGAACTCTAGAATGTGACTATACAGAGATTGCATTGATCTGGCAATGAGAAGAAGAAAATGAAGCAGCTATCCACAGTCAACAATCAGAAGACCGAAGACAATCTTGAAATACTCTTAAGTATTCTATCTACATCTATTCACTTTTACATCTCTACTACATTCTCATGATCTGACTCTTTATGCCTCATTTGAGATTAACACAATCTCAGTGGGCATACCAGAAAGATGTCAAAACTTTCAGGGATTTGATATTTGATTCAGAAGAGTGACATTTGATCCATATCTCCCACGTCATAATACAGTACTCAATTTTGAAATGCATCGGGTACGAGGAAAAGCGATATCTGTCAACCGCTCTACTGCCCTTCGGGGAGTTTTTCAATAATCATTTGTTTCCGTGCAATGTGTGATTGGTCAGCAAGCAAGGATGGTACACGATTAGATTGCCATTCGTTTTGGTATCCCTTGATCAGGATCAAGAGGTTAAGTCTTAGGATAAGATGAGGAAAGAAAGAGTTCATTAGATAGGCAGTGGCACTTAGTTGAATAAATGTTGGATTGATTATTGGGAATGAGCACCCCGATAACAGTAGTGTGTGCTGAAAATGCGATTCTTCATGACTATTTTACTTCCTAAGTGGCACTTGAGGAGCCCGAGATTGGAAGCATTGACCGAAACATCTGGATAGGCGAAGATTGAACGGATGACAAGCTGCATTTTGGGATGCCACGGGGCATCGGTGATTACGACCATGCTGGTGACAAATGCAATGAGTGTGATGCCATCTCCACTGCCAGCTGGCGACAACAGGCCACACCTAAACTCCAGAGGTTTAACCTGGGAACCAGTGGTGCTGACAGCTAGGAGGGCGAGGATGGAGACCATGCGGAAGCGGATGTGTAGGAAGAGGCATCCCAAGCAGATGATAGATCCACGCAGAATGTAGAGGATTGAGAGTGAAGTAGGTTTGACCTGGGAACCAGTGATGTCGAGGGGTAAGAGGGCCAAGATGGCGACGATGCGGATGTGAATGAGAAGGAAGAAGCAATGCAAGCTGATAATGGATCAACCCAGAATGTGGAGTACTGAGGGTATAGTTCCAGAGAGTGTGAAGATTAGACAGTATATTTCAGACCTGCACAATTTGATAATGTAGAAGCAAATGCAACAGCAATCGATGTATTCGAAGCGAAGACTGTATTGCAATCAGTGACAACATCTCATTGCTGATCATATATGGGGAGAGTACGGCATCCGATGCATAGCAATACCGGAGAGTTGAAATGTTGCACTTCGCCGGAGAAAGGCATAAACATCACGAGGCATTGTGTAAACGGCTACAGCATACCCATAGCCTTACAAACTGTGTAACACATGTGGTGTTACGATGGTGGGTATACATTACCTCATTCCGAGCACAAAGTAACGGAGGTGTGTATGCAACCAGAAGCTTGTGATTGTCCATCAGATGTGATGAGGTTCTGTCGGAGCCATCAGACCCGGCCGGAACACCCAAGTGTTTCTGACGGAAAGTAGGGTTGTTGCTGATGTGGGGATCCTCTGTCACCGGATGAACTATCCTCTACTGTGATTACACCCATCATCATAGTGATGAGCAAATGCAGCACAATTGCAACTCAGCCACATCCTGATGATATCAGCATTTTATCCTTTATTGACTCTCTGAATTGCAATTTTTCAACCTTACATGTAGATGTGTGCACCAGCCTAGACCTGCAGACCTCTTGAACCCCTGCATTGAAAATTGTCTGTCAAAAGGTACACCAACTGAACTGGGTCACAGTAACTATACAGCAGCACAATGATCCAGTTGTGGTTATATTTCAAATAGCAATGTGTGTGGATATGTGGCATAGCCAAGACAATGGAGTGGGCATGTTGTTGATCAATGTTGATTGAATCCCTTAATTCGACAGTTGCATTTTTCAACATGTACATTGTTCTGTCAAACTGCAATACACCGTTTGTTGTTGCTATAGAATCAGTACTGGGGAAGCCAACATTGATTTCAATGAAATATGGCAGACGGCATAACCAGACCTGTTGCTAGTACAAGATTTGGAGTCTTCATCATTTCAGATGACAGTCACAACCCAATGAATGATAATTTGTCGTGATGCACAGCGACAAGTACAATGAATTGTAAATGTTTCTTCAGGTTCTACACCAGTGTGACTTGTTCAGTGCAGTTATGATATTTCCGTGCCTACTCAACCAGTACACATCATTGAAGTGATATAATATGATATACTAGATAGCTTGTATATATTGATCTCAACAGTAATGCCTGGCATCCAGAGCTAGTGTTAGCAACAGGTCCAGGTAACCCGCCAGCGGTCCGGGTTTGGCGTGGAAAACCGGGTCAGTTCGGTTCCAGAACTGTCCAGAAACCCGATCCGTTGGGTTTTGGCAGGCCAAACCCGGACCCGTACCCTTCAACCCGTGGGTTTTGCTGGGTTCGGTTAGACCCATCGATTGCAATGTCCGGTTCTGCATTTCGGGTTTTTCCATTTATGGTCGCATTCAGTTATTCTACTGTTAATTGCAAAATATTGACTTTGGAATATCACTGACTGTTTGAGTTGTATTGACTGCCTTTATACTCGAAAACAGGAGAGACACCCTTCCGGCCCAATTCTGAAACTGAGCATCAACAGAGCGTCAACGATTTTAGGTCTTATAAGTCAAGTAATTAAAATGTGATTTAGTCATTGCTATCCATAATGGACACACTGGCTGCCTTGATTGGCAAAAAAGCAAGCCGCACACTCCCGGCCCCATTTTGAAAATCAGCATCAACGGAGTGTAGATGATACTTGGCGTTTCATCATGGGCAATCAAAGTGTGATGTGGCCATTATTGTCTGTATACGATGTTTTGACCGTTTCTGTAGGCTAAAACGCTCAAGAACTCGTGGTCGCGGCTTTGTGAATGAAACGAGATGTGACTGCCAGGGAGGCTGTCGCACAAATAACTCTTGCTTATCAGTCTATCATGGCGGCCAGTTCCTCGTTTATAGGTGTCTGCGATGAAGTGCCATTTAGGTTACCTGAGATGCAAGACCAACAATCGTTGATGCTCCGTTGACGCTCTTTTTGAAGATGGGGCAAGGAGCGTGTTTCATTCTCTCTTGCCTATAAAGGACGCCAACGCTTCGATTATGTGTATTCACTACCAAGTCGCGTTTTTATTACCCGACTTACAGGACCAAAAATTGTTGACGCTCCGTTGACGCTCATTTTGAAGATGGGGCAGGGAGCGTGGTGCATTCTGTTTTGACTGAAGAGGATGCCAACAAATCGATTATGTGTATTCACTACCATGTCGCATTTTCATTACCCGACATATTGGACCAAAAATCATTGACGCTCCGTTGACGCTCACTTTCAAGATGGCGCAGGGAGCGTGTTTCTTCCTCTTTTGCCTATTAAGGACGCCAATGCTTTGATTATGTGTATTCACTACCAAGTCACGTTTTGATTACCCGACTTACAGGACCAAAAATTGTTGACGCTCTGTGGACGCTCATTTTCAAGATGGGGCAGGGAGCGTGTTGCGTTCTTTTTTCCCTATAAGGGATGCCAAAACTTCTATTATGTATATTCACTACCAAAATGCATTTTTATTACCCAACTTACTCCACCAAATATCGTTGACGCTCCGTTGAGGCTCATTTTGCTTTGGGCATATTCACAATATATCATGCTTTCATTTGGCGGAAAATATCATTAACAATGTTTTGACAGCCTTTCTGTCTTCTTCATGTACTATCTCCTTTATCACTACATTGTTTTTTAATAATACATATAAATAGATCCTTCAAAACATGCTATACAGTGTCCGGCAATTGTAGATAATACTACACTCAAAAATCACGTTCCTTACAATCCATGTTCGTTTTCACTGGCAGTTTCACTCAATTCGCTGCTGTCGTCTTCAAAATGAATGTTAGCTGCATTTCCATGCAGCAGCTAGTGTACTAACCAGTGGATGTTCTTCATCATTCCGCAAATCTGGAATAAAATGTTCATTGTGCTCGCTATCCTCGGCAAATGTATCATGATTGAAAAATTGCGCCCCGGGAAGAGGAGCATGAGTATATTCTAATCCAGCCGGCAGGTGTGGGATTTTGGAACTTTGGGCGCAATTTTGGTCGCCGGATGTCGCCGGTGGCATTCCGGGTGGAGGAGGCGTTAGTTCTAGGGTCGGCAGTCTCGGTCGGACTTGAGGAGGTGCGCCGGTGCCTTTCCGCCTCCAGCGTGTCGGTGGATCCTTGGCGGTGCCATTTTGGCACGGAAGGCAGCTGTCAGTTCGATTTTCATAAACCATTGCCGGGTGGTGTTCTATTGCAGCTTTCAACTTTTAATGCCCAGGAAATTTGACAACCCGCATTTACTCTTCCCGGACTACTGCGTGAGGCTTCATGATCAGTCGTTGCGTTTCCTCTATCGCGGTGCGCGAAAACCCTCCTTTGGCCATTTTCGCCATATTCAACGCCAGGCGCATGTCTGACTGTTCTAGCTGTACGTGACCTCCTTCCCTTGCCATAGTCGCAGACATGTTGAAAACCTACAAGATATCAGTTGCTGCTTCTGAAAGTGAGAATCGGCAATTACCTCTACCATATACGCCTCTGTAGCCTTCTCTAAGGTGTTTAAAGCCTTTTTGGTCCATTCGCGAGCACACTTATCACCAAATTCATCTGCCAAAATGCCAGAGCTGACAACATCGTGATGTTCAATTTCCCGTACTGTGGGGACAAGGGCCTTCATCCACCATTGGGGTTTCCCATTATGGGCAGCACGATATTGGTCACGTAGCTACCTCCGTATACCCGCTGTTCATTATTCAATCAATTCACAGCCATCTACTATAATATGGACATACTCACATCCAATGGCGTGCTGCTTCTTGTTCGTGCTGCTACCGGTTGTACAGACAATTTTCAAATGTGCGTCCTGGGTCTTGGTTTCGGTGGCTACATTGGCAGCTTCGCGGTGCACTAACTGGTATCTACGTTGTTGTTTTGTACCTTGAAGTGACGCGTTGAATGAAGCGCCCGTAGTTTCGCTCGATTCGGATCCACTCTCGGTTGTCTGAGATGTTTGTGTAGTCATGACTTGCTGGTGTCGAAAAGGAGAGGAAGATGATAACCAAAAGAAGTGGGAAGTTCTGAGGAATATGTAGTTAGCTTCAAGTCAAAATAGACTGACTGACCGCCAACTTGGACATTCTACTCGTGATGAATCCTCCTGCGTAGAGCTGCAGGGTGCAGGAGTCTCTAACAGTCCCGCGATTAGGAAAGAGTCAGTCCGATGTTGTATGTTTGGTTACAGTGATAAATTGATGTTCACAACAGCCGGAATCTCATTAATGTTACATATAAACAGGATATTCTTCGACGGAAAGGACGTCTGGTGATGTTTGTCTCAAGAGATCACCAGGATTGAACATGAAACTGACACTAAAAATCGAGTCAATTTGTACGGTTAACATGACTATTCCCAATTTAGTGACGGTCAAAACACCGAATTTGCTTTGTTCGAGTTGACCAAGCGTACAAACCTTGACATAAAAGATGCAGCTTGCCTCCCTATGGTTTATACCTTGCAACATCCAACATCTTTCTCAATAACAGTCAACACGAAATACAATAGTCAATGCTTCAAAAAAGAACCTTTCCTTTCTCCCGGCGGGCAAATATGGCAAATCAACAAAGCAGTCTACACGACGACATCATCAAGCGAATGAAGGGAAGAGTGGGCTGGAGGCTGAAAGGGTCCGAGCCCTTGGAGTATTGCGTAGCTTGCAATCGCAAAAGAAGCTCACGGCGGAGAAGAAACGAGAAACGCACTTTTTGAGCAATAAAGAGAAGGAGCAATGGATAGAAGATTTTGTGGAGAGAGAGACTGCGGTGGCAAGAAAGCGAGTTGAAAATGCAGAGACAGCGATTAAGCAGAGGCAAGAAGATATGAACAACGTTGAAATGGCAGAATTGACCACCAGAGAGCCCTATAAGACATTTGAAGAGATGCTGAATGTTATAGGAGACAGTCTGAGTGATCTTGCAGGTGCCGACTATGAGGAGGATGGGCAAGATGATGAAGAAGACGATCATACAGAGCAGGGCAAGCTGAGTGAAGATGACAAACCCGGCTGGGTGATGGGCACAATCTCCAAATTGTTACAATGCCACATGGAGAGGTTCTGGCCGAAGCAGATTAAGCTTGACGATTTGACACAACCGGGATGGGGGGATGCGGCCGACGACTTCCGAGAAAGAGATAAGAAGTACGGAACATCTGAATTGAAGGTTCCAGCGGGCATCAAGTCCGAAACGGATCATGTTGCAGCGGCACCTTCCCCGACAAGATTTGGAGAGCTATTAGAGACTCTTGATATCGTCCCGGGAATATCGCCAATGCCGCAATGTACTTCTCGACCAGCATGTAGCCATACGAGAGTAGGCTCAGGGAAACCAATGTCTCCCGAACGCATATCATCTCTCGCTCCCGGCGCGGAGTCCGATTCTTCCCTAATGACGTATGCCACGCCCGTTCAACCAGTAAGCGCCGACCACTGCCTATTGCCTCCCGAGCAAATTACCATCTAGAAATCGGATTCGGACGAAGAAATTGTGACAGCTCCTGCATCTACGGAGGAATAGATAGACAATTTGAAACGTTTGACGATCTAGAGCTGTGAAAAGCAATTTGCATTTCTATTTTGCTACGGGTCAGCTTTGTCTTGGTTTCAGTGTCCAAATTGTGAGACATGATAATTCATCTGTGCATGTGCAAGGGTCGTACGCACCATGCTAACGTGGTCAACACCAAATCACGCCACAAGACGACCAATGAGCCGGTTATCGTCTTTCCAGTTACTGTTAAATGCGAAAGTACACAGTAAATTAGTGACGAAATTTACAACAACTTTTACGTAGGTGATGTCATTCGAGTCATAGAAGGAGCGGGCAAAGCGCAATACGAACCTGTGTGCATGACAGCCGTCATGCTGCATTCATCCATGCATTCAAATGCACAACTCACTGCTTAGCCCTGGTCCACATGGTCGAGATTTTGAAAATTGCTTATGGTAGGTCATGGAAATTGAGGATAAGGAGCTGGATCAGGAATGGTGCGACAGTCAGGTGATATTAATCAAAAATCAGTGGCCAGGTCTGCATGCACCAAATTGCCGGCTGAAAGCGCTGGAACGCGATGTGGCTACATCATTTATCGCTCATGTCACGCAGGAAGTAGTGAATCAGATGGTGAGGGGCGACAAAGCATCGGGATGCAAAAAATAATATGTAGAATAGAACAATTGACTGTCAATAATTTCAATATACGTTTGAACTACCATGATTGAGCTTACATTGTCAGTTAGGCTGTGTGTAATGTGAGCGTCAATGGAGAGTCAATGATTCATAGTCTTTCACAATCTGCAATCAAATGGCAAGATGGTCACATCCTAACAAAGTGAATGTATGGGACGTTTTTCTGGTTAAAGGACAAGTTGAACGCTCGTTGCCATACCCTAGAAATAAGCCTCAACAGAGCGTCAACAATTTTTTGTCTTGCATCTTGGATAATTCAAACGCTGGGCAATTACTATCACTCATAATCGCGATATTGGCCGCTTTTCTAGGCCAATCTGGTAGGGACGACATCGCGACTATCTCCTAAAAATGAGCGTCAATGGAGCATCAACAATTTTTGGTCTTGTATTTGGAACAATCCAGAGGGTGCGCAACAACATCTACCTACTTTGAATGTATCGGCCGCCTTTCAACAGGAAAATGCTAGAGAGAACATCGCGACAATCTGTTAAAATTCAGCGTCAACAGAGCGTCAACGATTTTCAGTGTTGCATTATGAATAATCCAGGGGCTGCGCAACGACATCTACCGACATTGCATTTATTGGCCGCCTTTCAACGCAAAAATCCTAGAGAGGACATCGTGGCTATCTCCTAAAATTGAGCGTCAAAGGAGCGTCAACGATTTTTGGTTCTGCATCATGCATAATTGAAGGGCTGTGTGTCGGCTGCAATCCAGAATAGAAGTATTGGCCGCCTTCATAGGCAAAAATGCTATCGACGATATCACTACTGCCTTCTAAAAATGAGCGTCAACAGAGCGTCAACAGTTTTTGTGCTGGCGCAGTAACCTACACAGCAACATACTGCATTGAGTTTCACTGAAATTGAACTTTTAACGGTCAGTCTTTCCAATATGTCCTCGTATACCACTTCACAAGTATGCAAGCAATGTCTCACAGGGCTTACTTCTGTGTTGCTCATAGCTCTAGAGTAAATATTTAAGAACCAGGGTTCTTTTTGATCATACTGTACCTACTGACATCCTTTCAATTCCAATTACACAGCCATCCAATTCCTACCGCCATGTCGGATTCACAATCTCTGAATACCTCGTTGCTAAAGGTAATGATATCTTCCAAACATGAAGGTGTCTTTATTTGTGATTTGAAAAACCTTACTATACAAATCGTATTCGATACTTGGTGGGCTTCTATGAATGTGGGCTCGAAGCGGCATGTTGCTTGGAAGATTTCTAGAAATGCGCCTTCATGGCGGTTCTATCTGCATTGCGGAATTGAGGAGACCGGCAGCCCTGGCATCGTGTGCATCGTTTGTCATCAAGTTCTTCACCATCCATCAGAACATGGGACCAGCTGAATGTGCAAACACTTGCTGGGAAAAGCGCACATCGCAAAGTTGAACTAATTGACACAGTCGGAGGTTACTGAATTGACTAGCTCAACAGTCAATGAAGCAGCACTGGCCATTTTAAAGAGGCAAGGAAGTCGTGGGATTACAATAGTAAGTTCGCAAGAGAAATTGATTGGCGACATTGACTTGTAACCTATATTGACTGTATTAACAGACAAAACGCTCCAAACTAGCTGATAAGGACTATGAAACTGCCGAATTTCACCAAGACACTTGGAATCGCTACCTGATGTTAGGATTTGTTTCGGCTCATACACCATGGTTCGCTAAATCAAATTTTGAGCTATGGCGGTCATATAACGCATTACGCAGCGAGCTGGTTCTACTGTCAGCCAGCACCCTCAGCAACATTTGTCGGAGGGAATACTCACTGACTGTGGATGCAATTAAGAAGCATTTGCCAACAAGAAATAAAGTTAGTTTAGCTTTGGACGGATGGACTTCAACAAACAAATTGGCAATAACGTCGGTCATTGCATACTATATAGATCCCAATTGGGCAATGCGGGAAGTGCAACTCGCTTTCGATGAGGTCAGTAGCCTGTTCTTATTCTATTTCAACAGCTAATTCAGGATAATAGATCAAGGGTCAACATACTGGAGCAAGGCTAGCTACACATTTGAAGGAAGTTCTAGATCGTTTTCAGCTTACTGACGGCCGCTTGCTCGGAATTACAACTGACAATGCCTCCTTAGATTATTCGATGACTCATGAACCACAATCCACAATTCAGGCCCCAGGAATCGAGTGGCCTGCATTGAGAAATCACGTACCATGCATGGCGCATGTCATTCAGCTTACTTTAGGTGCATTTAGGACCAGTCTCGGAGTCAAAGGCAGTACAAAGTCGTGGGAAGCACATGATCATGATCCGCAATTTGGGGAGAATGAAAACACAAATATTGGGAATAGTCAAAGACTTCGAAAAGAAGGCAACGCTAGAATCAATAACGTGTCCACTATGAAACCAGGTTTGGCCAAGACAATTGCGAAAGTACGTATTTCAAGATACTCTGGAAATTCTGAAACTAACTATCATATAGCAGCGAATGCTAGCTGTGTTGATTACGTTTACACCTGGTCGTCGAAACGAGTTTATTGACTGTCAAAAAGCCAAAGTACGAATTTCAGTCCTTTCTCATTATCGATGTGAAAACATGGTGGAATTCGACACTGGAGTTGCTTGAACGAGCCTATCGATTGCAAGGATTCACCCACGAGTGGCTGAAGAATTCAAAATGAAGCGAATACCGCTCACTCTACACAACAGAGGATGAATGGACAATCGTCAGGTACGTCATGGAAGTGGTAATGCCATTCCGATACTGGACTCTGTGGATGTCGAAAAGACATATGGTCACACTGCATCATGTTATCATCGTCTATAATGACATGTTCAATCACATGGATGGCATTCTGCGAGCTTTGGCTAAGAAGAAAACCCAGTGGAAGGAAGATTTATACTTCGCTGTGAAGTTTGCGCGACAAGACATGTCCAAATACTTTGCCGAAGTCACTCCAACGACGGGTATGCTTCTTATTTCGGCACACATTCTTGATCTTTTTCGCAAGTTGCAATCGTTTAGGAAATGGGACAAGGCTGAGGAGGCGACGGTTGTTGCGTTTGGGTTAGGGTTAGGTTCTTGTCTTGTTCGTTTCCTTTGTTCTAATTTGTCTATCTGAGGCATTGATTATTACATGCGTTGCGAGGATTTTGGATCGCTCAAGGTTCATTTCATTTTTGGGTTTTGTACTGGTTTTATTTTATTGGTTGTATTTTATTCATAGTATTATGGGACATTGCACATGCAGGGTTTTTGCAACTCCTGGCGTGTAAGGAACCTACTTGTGATCGTGTTGAGGCTGAATAAGTTAGCTGAAAGTATCATGACCTTACACACGAGGCTGCTCAGGCCTGGCACCAACTTTCGTCCATTTCTACAGTGTATACTCCACTCCTTGTGTGTCATCGACAATGCCACAGAAGACCCCTTTCTGTTGCCCTGAATTTTCATGCCGAAAGATGTTCACCTCAGACAGCTGGCGACTTAAACATATCAACTTACACCATCCTGAACACCTTCAAGTTGCACGCCGGAAAAATCTGACTATTCACAGCGCACCCCGATGCGTTGAACCTGCTCCGCGTCGTGAATTTACCTCTAACACAGATTCAGTCGAAGACTTCGACGTGTTTCCTTACCTCGAACAGGTCGAGAACATCGCAGACTCTGAGTCTGAACCACTGCCACCTGTGCCGCAGATGGGAATATACCCCAGCACCGGCGCTCCACTGATCAATTGCATTGCTGAGCCATGGGAACCTGACGCTCAGGGCTGCTTTGCGACCAACCTACAAATCCATCCGTACTACCCGTTTGCGACGCGTGAAGAGTACAAATATATTCAGTGTGGGATCAAGAAGAAGGGCATGAAGACGTACTATGACAATGTGTAGAAGGAAGGAAACACCGCTCTGCGTTTCCTAAACTTCACAAACGGGGATGGTGTCCAGAAGCTCGTGGCTAGCATGCCAGATGATCAGGCTCTCGGGGAGTGGGAACTACACACTCTCGAGGATATGAGGTGGAATGACAATCACCAACGCCCTAACAATTACTGGAGTCGAGACACCATCAAAAGCATGAGATGGTTGATGCGGCAGCCAGCCCACGCCGAGCATCCCATTTTGGCCCCTCACCAGTGCTTCAAGAGCGATATGCCCCCGAAACGGCTCTATACTGAAATGCACACTGCGGACTGGCTGTGGGAGAAACAGATAAGGAGAGATATTCGAGCATAATAACGTGCTAATCGATGTTTGGTCAACGCTCAGAGAGGGGGATACACTGGTTCCCTTGAACTTCATGTCAGAAGGAACGCATCTCTAGAATTTTGCTGGCGACAAGAACGAGTGGCCTGTATATATGACAATTGGCAATCTATCTTCTAAGATCGGCCAGATGCCCTCAACGCACCGTGTCGTAATGGTCACTCTCCTCCCGATTCCAATCAAGAACCACAATATTCCTCAGCAGCAGCTGGATGAGCAGCTGCAAACAAACCGAGAAGTGCTGAACGAAGTACTCCGGCGGCTACTGCAACCACTCACCTATAGACAAAATCCCAGCCCCGGGAGTGGGTATTACAAAGTTCTCTGTGCAGATGGCAACATCAGGCGTTGCAAACCGGTTTTAGCAGCATGGCTTGTAGATTGCCCAGAGTATAGCGACCTACATCATCTCAAGCGGCATGTATGTTTCCGGTGCGAGTGTCCAAAGAACGAACCTAGAGATTATGTGCATCGTGACAAGCAACACCATCGGCCGGATCACAACCTATATACAACGTTCAGCGATGCCGACACCAAGGCAACCGATGCCAAACTCTCGTCGCGCCATGTTCAACGTGGATTGAACATATTTCGACATATTCCCTGTATTGTGAGCGACCTCCCTACGCACGAACGGCTCGACAAGTACAATGCAATCTGGTTATCCGTGCCTGCTTACCACCACCTCACACCAAAAAATCAGTCATATGAGGAACTTTCTCACTGGAATTGGAAGAAGATGAAGGAAATGAGCTGGTACCTGCTTGGAGTTGTAACCCAGTCTCCACAAGGCGGAAACCCCGCTCAGCGTCCCATATTCAATCGTGCGATTGAGTGCACACGGGCATTGTTAGAATTCTATATGTATGCTCGATATCAATTTCACGATGATGCAACATTGAGCTACATGGAGGACGCGTTGCGTCGTGTTCACACCTTCAAAGATGTTTTCTTAGTCGGGCGAGCCCACAAAGGGGCAAAGGCAAAAGCCAATGCCCTGAGAACGGAACTCGTGAAGAAGCGAACGGTAGACGAGGAAACAAATGCTGAAACTTGGACGCCGTCCAAGAAGCGGTGCGAAATGAACGCCTGGCAGGATTATATCAGCCATGAGATAGATATTTCCAAGGAGTTAGATGCCGACTTCAACTTTCCGAAGATCCACTTGATGTCTCATTGGGCCGAACAGATTTGTTGATACGGTGCCTTGCAACAGTATTCTGCCGAGAGACATGACCAAGCACATAAAACGAACCTCAAGGACGGTTGGAACGCCTCCAATCACAATCTCAACTACCTGCCACAAGTAATCACCTTTCAGCGTCGCATCCTCTGCTTGGAAATGAGAGAGCTCAATCTCCAACCCCTCGCTCAGCGTCGGGAGAACAGCACTGCCGCCTGCAAAGTCCTCCCTTCCGCTGCTGATCTGGCTGCCCCCCTGAGCCCCCAGTCATATGCGAAGCCAGAATTCATGGGACCGCAAAACCGCCGTGATGGAAAGCATCCTGACACGATGATCAAAGACTTCAGAGCATTACTCGACAATACACAAGACGCAACGCACCGCGCGGCAATATACAGCGGCACGCTGGACTTTATAATGCATGAGAGTTGTAACAAGACATATATATTGGATGAACAACTGCACGCAATGGAGCTCTGTATTTACCGTGGTATTATGGTTCAAGTTGAGGGTTTAGAAAGTGAACACATATCTCAGATGTGTCGATGCACAGGAAGCAAGAGCTGGCACGGAGGGGATCAACGGAACGACTGGGTATGGGTAAAGCAACGCCCGGGGAGGTGTTGTGGCATGCGGAATGGGCGTCTCCCGTGGCAACTGCAACGACTATTCAAAATCAAGCTCCAAAACGAGGATGGAGCTTTTGTTGAGTACTGGTTAGCCCTGGCGCTCACCACAATACCTGAAAACTCGGGTAACTTTGATCCCGTCTCGAAATTTGTTCAAGTGCGAAAAGCACCGGCAGCCGTTGCTTTGCAAGTTTTCAGCGTGGGAAACATCTTCGGCTGCGCGCACGTAATTCCAGAGATAGCTACTAGTAGTAAGACAGGAGACGGACACAACGAGCGATGGATTGTCAATAGCCACATAGATCTGGTGACTTGGAATGATGTGTATAATTAGTAAAGAGAGAATTGCATTGTGCACACAGGTAGAAGGAACGCAAGGAGAGATTTTCACAACGTAACCCATTGCATTGCAATCCCGATGCAAGCGCGTACCCAATCAACCCATACCGATGTATGGTTACAGTTGGCCACAACGCCAGAGTTTTCATTTGAAATTGGAAACCGACAGAGCGAGAAGAAACTGTGAAACCACGATCGGAGGGTAATATCAAACGCGATGCGTGGTATTGAGGCCGGGCGCGCAGTCATCCACCACCTGAGTGTCTCTGACAGCTCTGACAGAGTGCGTCCATGCTGTCGGAGCCATTCCGCCCGGACGGAAATATTTTTTGCTGATGTCCAGAGTCAGAGATACTGTCCCTCTACACCACCAACATTTATCATCATGGTGCCGCCCGAACCCTCTCAGGTAAACTCCAGTGGCCGCAGGACTGGACTTGAGTGGGTGGAAGCTAGTGGGCAGCGACTTCACACTTGTCATCCGGATAGGTCTCTTGGTCCCCGCCCTCCCCTGGAGTGTCTAGCTGAAGTGCTTGCTGCACTTGTCGGCGTCCCACTTGAACTTGGCTACTGAGATCCCCTCGGAGATTCGTCAAGCCCGATTCGGGGCCGAGGTGTATGGCTGCTCTATTACTCTGCTTCCACTCGCGTCTCGTGCTGGGTTTACCTGATGGTCTGCGTCAACATTTCCGGGAATGCCTTAGTGTCCCGGGACCCAGTGCATCTCATTTGCGATGCCGTAGGGAAAGAGATTCACTGCCCTTCTGCTGATCCGTCTGGCCAGTTGCTGCCCTGGGCCCGGCTCCATTTGTGCAGTTCGTCCAATTGCGGCCTGTCGATGGCTGAAGACTGCCACCATCTTCACTCCATGCTTCTGCAATGTTTCCCTCTTGTCGATTGCAATGTCAACTGTGAGTCCGATTGCACATGGTTATGCGTCGAAGACCTCCATACGTCCGGTGCCCATACAGCTGCCGCAAGCCATCCAGTGACTTCTGTGTTTGCACACTGCTGCGGCTCCCACCAGGCCATCGTCTAAGCGCGATCCATCTGTCCACCACATCCAGACCCCTGCTCCGATTTTGGCTTCTTTCTCTCTTGCCCAGCGCTGCGCGGCGCATACATTATCCAGTTGGATTATAAATAGTGTGCAAATATCTATTCTTCTGGGCCAGCCAATATATATATACAAAATTGATTGCCAGGCTAACATGCGCCGATTATACACTCTATACTGACCTAGTATTGCAATGCTGAAAAAGTGCACTCCAAGTTGAGTAAGGGTAGCATAGCCAATCAAGTGAAGCGAAAAGCCTGCACCATAAAAACCCTGGCGGCTGCCCGGCTTTGTAGTGGCCTGCAGGCCCAGCCCAGCCCAGCCTCGATTTTGGAGACTGGCTTGGCGGCGGCCAGGCTTGATGCAGGCTGGCCGGGCCGGGCCTGGCCGCTTAGGAACACTGATCCTGGAGCCATTGCCTCAGAAAACACGGTTATATACCGAAACCCCGTATATACCCTATCTTCATTGCCCAGAAGCAACAAAATTTGCATACCCTTACTTCTCTCGTCCTTATATCCTCTCAGTGTTCGCCACAAAAATATTCCTCTTCAAATACTACTGGCCTATGCCACCAATATCCTCTTCCCTGATTGTTTATATTAATAATGCAGTGTTCTCCTCGTCAACAAGTGTCACGGTATTCCATCAAGTCCCCAACGGGGTTCCTTCATACGTCTTGCGGCCGATAGCGGATGAAGGAAATTGTAATATTCCGTCTCCCGAAGTAGCAAGTTCCTATCCTACGTCTCCGGATACCCGACTACTGCACTCAAAGTGTGGATTCCCTGTGCACTCTAATCCCCAAAATTATCGCCATTGTCCTTACTACCCAGTATCTTATCGCCCGCGGAACGAGTTCCAGGACGCAATAGATATGATAGCGGTAGAGGTGCAAACAGCATTTTGGGGTGGTGGGCAAGCGGCAGTGCATTAATACTCCCGCCACGTTCGGAGCTCCTAAAAGACTTTTATTACCCTGCCCAACCCACTACGCAACATCTCTCGCTCATCGTGGAAGCCGCATTGCATGTTCTCTGTCGAGGGCAGGTCGGTGCCAGTGACATTGCCTATGCATGCCAGCCATGCGCAAAAACGATGCGGCATGTGACCTTCCGCATTTTGGAACCTTCGGAGGATTGTTTTGGTAATCGCAGAGGCTGTCGGGGGTTGATGAAAAACATTTCTGAGGGCCTGCTGGCGAGGTGGTTTGGATTTTACTACAGTGGCAATGTTGGATGTTGGGAGACTGTGTGACCTGTGATTCCACCGGATTTCGGATCCTCGGTAGGTTCTAGACCGTATGTTGATGTGACTTTCGAGGGGTGATAACCGCGGGTTTTAGCGCTGTCGGCTGAAGCGCGCCGGTGTAGAGGTGGCTTGCCGCGCGGAAGGATGATGTGGTTGTGCTTTTGTTATTAAGTGCTGTAGTCCTAGAATTGTATGCAGATAACGAACTAGGTTAAGCTTGGTTGTTCCTGCCATCGTTGGTGCGAGGAATTCGTTGTGAGAATAAAGGTACAAGGTCGGGCGGTTTTGATGGAGTGGTGTTGTTACCAGATCGGGTGATGTAAACGGCTGGTACCTGGCCTTTGGGAAGGTGGGGCAGTTGGTTGGTGGGTCACCCCTGCAGGTGCAAGGACCTACTTCATGCGTTGCCGGCAGGATGTCTGTGCCACAACCCCGCACATTTTACTACTCCCTCTAGCTCGTTCACCCCACCAGCTCTCTCCCGCCATCTCTCGCGACACAACCTAACCTGATCGACTGACGCTCCTCTCGTCTTCTGTCTTTAACTGAACCACATTTCCAACCCCGCCTCGGCTCTAACTTCGTCCAGTACGGTACTCGGCGTAGATCCGAACGTCATCGGTAATGAAGCACCTTCCGAAGGACCTTGTCATCCTCTGGACTGGAAGATTCAACGGCGAAGATCACAAAGTACCCGAAACCGATACCGATAAATCGCTAGCAGTGTTGATCCCACGTTCCGAAGTTGCCACTCTGGAAGTTAGTATGTGCCATGTACACGTGTTCGGCGGGTTGCTAATTGTATCCAGAAAGCGATAGAGACATTTTTGGCACGTATCAAATGGCTTGACAAAATCGTTTGTAAGGATAATATGGACATTTGGTTCGACAAAATTATAACAAACTATATCGCTTACGATAATATTCTTGCACGCATTGAGAAGAAGGACTGGGAGAAGATGTGCAAGATAGAGGCATTCGACCATATCTATATAGATGACGAGCCTGAGGGTGGATGTATCGCTGGATGTATCGGTTATGACATCCGAGTCTCTAAAGGACCTTGGAAGGTGAAATTATAAGATATGATATACGCATACGCATGGTTCGGTAGTGATATTACCGAGATGTTATATTTAGTACAATAGATCTAATGATCTTTGATCTCAGGGAGCTGAACAGCGCGTTATCCTGGCTTAGTGTGATGGTTTTAAAAAGCTAGTATTTATTGAGTCTTCGTGCTAGATTTCACACACTACCAACCAAATTCCCACTCAAACTCTCCCTACCAGTAAGACAGGCCGTGTTGCAACATAATTTCGCTGCTATCAATCCAAGGAGTCAATATTAATCTCCAATCCTTGAACTTGCCCACCCTAGAAAGGGGCTCGACGGGGGCTTGTACACAAGCTTGTTATGGTCCTACATAATGTACGATATCTCTTCTACTCCTTCACGGCACACAGCGTAAACGACTCTCACACATGCTAGCGAGCATTTTTTCTCAATCCTTGCCTCATTTAATCGTATTCTATCCTCTGACATGCGATTTTCTATTGTATTATTTCTTTGGTAGTTACCAAACACTCCAACCGACCTGTTTGCTGCAAGTTTCCCTTGGTACGACACGGCGTCAGTTGCATGAAATTTTGTCAAAAATCGAGTCTCAGCTACCGCCATCACTTACCCTTGTCGCCCTTCGTCTCGCTCGGTCACACGGCGAGAGAGTGGCGTTATCCGTTTCCCCTCCACGATGCAATCTGCTACGGTAATCTCACAGCGGCTACAGGGTATTCTAAACTTTCTTTCTTGACACAAGAAATACTACACGGCATCAGTAATGACGACGCAACCTCCGAAGGGATATGTTGTCCTCTGGATGGCAAAATTCCGCGACAACAACTGTAAGTCGCCCAATGCTCAGGAAAAGTTTGGCAGTTTTGATCCCCCACGCGTTGCATACAGCGGTTGTCTTACAAACATTGAGAGGTACGACTGGGAGATGATGTGCTCGATGGAGGCATGTGGCCATATCTATGTGGATGATTGGGAGGGGATTTTCAACTACAACATTCTAGTCTCGAAAGGGCCTTGGAAGGTGGATTTGTGAGATATAGTATAGAAGTGGCTTGTACGACTTGCAACCGAAGGGTTTCATTGAAATTGCCTTTAGTGTTTACTATACTGGGCTTTATGGATACACTTCTAATGTAAGCTAGGGTGAGTATTGACCATAAAACCTGCGACAAGGTTAGCTTACCAGCCCAACACTTATTAACGCCACTATATTCTTCCAGAAACTCCATCCCTCTTAAGTCCCACAGCATTGCACGAACACAACCTACTGCATCTCGGAAATCATAAGTCACCTCCAGCTCATGTCACCACAAAAATTGTACCAACTAGGGGTGTGTATCTACAAAAGTTTCAGTAAGGTCCCGGTGTATCAACCTTAGAGCCTAGTGAAATAATAAGTCCCGCAACTTTCTCAGAGCATAGTCATAAATTGTCATAAGAGTAGTGTGATGTTCGCGCCTTTCCTGGCCACAACTTCGAGTTAGTGTCGAGGTTAATCGAGTCTACCCTTAGTGTCGCTGAAGTGCAAGGTTTTGCCCTGATTTGCCGTTCAATTCCTTCCCTAGCTACATGCCGCTCGAAAATGACGCATAGAGTTGGGCACTACCAGAATGTATAGCACCGTACCCCGCACTGCGCTTGTTTAAATGTCATCCGAGGCGACAATTGCATCTAAGAACCATGTAGTAGCTAGTATGGGATAAAGGGCAGGCATAATGTCCTAGAGTACGCCCAACGAGCCAAAGGAATGATGATTGCCGACTGGGTTCCTGATGTTTCAAGTCTCGAATTTCAGGTTTTGATACCGAAAAAAACAGAGGGTTGTTATTAAGCACTGACACCGTGGAATTTCTCGAGAACGAATGCCGCCATCAGTATCTTTTTTATATTGGGTCAATTGTGAATGGAAATATATTCGTGACTTTACTGCCGGGCGTTTATGTCTTTGGAACTTCCCATTTTGCGACCCAAGCATTAATGAGCACCGTGGGTACGGTATTACCCGTGAATCTATTGGCTCAAATGTTGTCGACATGCGCCTTGCGACGAGTATACAGAACGTTGCGCCACGTCTCAGCGAATAGCACCCTCCCACGGATTGTTGTCTATTGAAAAACAGCTCGTTACAACCAACGCTACTCATAAAGCTTCTCTGCCTTCGGTTGCGCCAACCCCAACACTACATACCACACCGGTAATGAACAAGCATCCTCCGAAAGGATTTGTCGTCCTAGGAACGGGTGATGACAACTAGGACAACTACCAGCCACCGGATACCGATACAATATTGGTAGTAATGATCCCGCGTCTTGAGATTGTTTCTTTAGAAGTCACTGTACTTCATGTACAGGTGGATCTGAATTACTTACTAGAATGTGAAGGAGACCATCACGAGTATAAAATAGCTCGACACATACGAAACTCAGGTTTTGCAAGATCACAACGAACAGCATCCCGTGTGGTGATCCACTCGCACCATCGACGAGAAGGACTAGGAGATGTTGGCCCGATAAAGGCGTTCGACCATATTATATAGATCCAATATTTCCAATTATAGTATTCCAGTCTCTAAAAGGTTTTGGAGGCATGATTAAGATCAAATAATGAAGGGCATCGCGATTGGTATTAATAAGTTGTGGATGGCATCTCACTCATTGTACCCTTCACATGGGTCATCCCTGCAGTTGGAAAGTTTGGGTGTTGTCGGCCGGAAATTCCCCACGTCTGTGCCGCGACCCCGCACATTGTGCTACTTCCCCCTGTCTAGCCTCCACCAGTTTTCTTCCGCCGCGACTCAACCTAACCTAATCGACTAACGCCATTCTCATCTTCCATCTATAGCTGAGCCAAACCACCATTCCGCCATTTCGTAACTACCGCGTCGGCCCTGACTTCCTCCAATACGGTACTCGCCGCAGGTTCAGACGTCATCAGTAATGAAATATCCTCCGGGAGAATTTGTCATCCTCTGGATTGGAGTGTTCAATTGCAATGATCACAAAGTAACCGACGACGATACGGAAAACACGCAAGCAGTGTTGATCCCACGTTCCGAAGTTGCTACTCTAGATGTTAGAGTACACCATATACATGTATTCTGTAGGCTAACTGTACCTAGAAAGCGATAAGGACATTTGCGAAACGAGTTCCATGGCTTCAGGATCAGATCGTCATGTTGTGCCACATCATAACGAATTACGTTGCGTACGGCAATATTCTCGCACGCATTGAGGAAGAGGACTGGGAGATGATGTGCAAGGCAGAGGCATTCGACCATATCTATTTAGATGACAGGACTGAGAGTAACAATCATGGTTTTGACATTCGAGTCTCCAAAGGACCTTGGAAGGTGGATTATACGATATGATATACGCATGTTTCGGCAATGACTTCACGGAGATATTACCTTTGGCACAATAGATCTAAAGATCCCAGAGAGTTGGACAACGTGTTATCCTCGCTTAGGGTAGTCGGGTGATGGTTTTCAATAGCAAGTATTTATTAGCAGTCCTCGTGCTAGATTTGATACACTACAAACCAATTCCCAAGCCAAATTCTACTCACCTGTGAAGCGGGCTGTGTTACAACATAGCTATGCTGCGGTCAATGCTATATGAAGGATCCAAGGAGCCAATACTAATCCCTAATCCTTGAAGTTACCCCGCATATACCGGATAACAATGGCGGTAAGCGGTAGGTTGTCGTGGAGTGAACCGTTCGCCGAGACTGGTCCAATGACCTCATGCACGGAGAAGAGAAAATAGATACATGCCTGACTTAGCTCAGATCCAATGTGCACGTATGTGCACACTCGATATTCCGACGTGAAGCATGCACTTCTCGTTTGCGGAGGCGGATAGTCTGCCAACTTCGAGATTAATACTCGCCGATAGCGTAGTAGAGAAAGTCACAGTATGAGGAGGGTTCAGTCCAGGTTTCAGTTTAACTTACGTGGGAGGTGCAGACTGGTGAGTGCAGTCTTCAGTGAATTGTTCCATTCGGGCTGCAAATTGCGAGACGATCGCTGTATGCAATACTGTTCGTTACAATTCTATACGGTGTCCTAATGGTAAATTTTGCCATCCGATACGCTCAGTGAATGTTTTAGGTGCTTGCTAGTACTAGTTAGCGACTGCATTTGTAGAATGAACGTTCACGAGGTAGACTAACGTCTAGTGTAGTAACCTCAGCCCGGGGGATATACAGCGAGTGGAAAAAGTATTAAGTAAACGGACGATAACCGGCCATTTATGGCCTCACAGCCCAAAGAAGGTACTTCACTTAGTTAGAATTGTAAATAAAGGTTCTGGTTTCTATGGTATTAAATATCAGACCATAGTTGAACATTCATTCTTACTGTATTACAAGAATTTCGATTCGGGCGTGAGTATTTGGTAATAGTAACTCCCCTTACAGTCACCAGCTTCACTCAATTTGAATATAATGAGAATCACTGGGCATATTCAAAAGGTCCTTCTGAGCATTGTGACTAAATTTTGTACTTCAACAAGAATTTATACTGCTATTAACACGGTTATCCAGTGTTCGAAACCGGCCGGGCCGGGCCGGCCTGCGGGCTTTCGGGCCGGTTGAGAATCCATGACGGTACGAATTCACTTCCTGAATACTAATAATAGCGGTTATTTTTTCGTTGGTCCTCCTCGAACTAGTGACAATAGTGGGAGGTAACAGTATCCCATAGGGTGTTTCGCCCCTGATTTTCATGTTTCAGATATGCAGCCCGGCCCGGAGGCTTTCAAACTATAAGCCCGGCCGGTCCCCCTTAGCGCGGGCTTCCAAATTCCCGGCCCGAAAGCCCGCGAGTCGGCCGGGCCCGTTTCGAACACTGGCAAGGACGCACTGGCACCAGATTATTTTCCCCGCGTCCTCATGGTATACCTCTAATTTAAGCATCCGTTTCTAGTGTGAAAGAACGTCTTCTTCTTCAGTGTGTGCACTCTACTAACGAACCAGTCCCCAAGCAGGCCCGCGATTTACATCCAGCGAGCCGCGACGGCACCCAGCTAAAATAAGATATCAACCAGGGATTCTCGTGTATCAAAACCAAGCTATCAGCATTGCCACTATGAGAGCTGTTCGAGTCCAGTGGAGGATACAGGTCATCCATGGATGGCCCGATATCCACCACTGGACCCGAACAGAGCGGTAGATCTCCATCCCTCTCCAACCAGCTTTCCACTTCAGCCCCAGCATCGCAAACAAGCCTCTTGCATAGTCCACCTCGTTGATGCTTCTCAATCAGAATAAAACAGCGCGATGTCTGAGAGTGGCACCCGGAGCTCGTAATCTATGAAGACGGCTATATGTCCTGTAAAACTCCCGATACCACGCTGGGTCTTGCTGCAATAACTTCAGCAGTTCCTTTAACGAATCTTCAAACTGAACCACCTTATCACCAGTCACTATTGCCGCTCGTTTGGCGGTCTTGGTCTGCTGATATGCTCAATTCTTGTCAGCAAACCCCAACAAATCAACAAATCAACCGGACCGTAACCCCATGCAAATTAATCGGTTTCATCCGTAGCAGCAAAGAGTCGAGGACTACGACGGTGTCAGCAATTCTCATAGATATCTGCCAGTGTTGATGGCGACCTTCAGCACTTCAAGTTACACTGGGAACAGCGGTCCACTAGTAGAGATTGCGTGGACATCGAGCTATAAAAACTTCTGGTCGCAAACCTACGCTTATCAGTCTTCGAACACATAAGCTAATTGATGACTGCAGAACCTGAGCTCCGTCACCTGCAGCCCCTCCAGTCATACATGCAAGATCACCGAATATCCCGATGAGCGGAGAGGCCTTTCACTCACAAGATGGATACATAGCGCTGCACTAGTGCGCGTTGATTGTCGGAATCCAACGGCGGCTTAAGCCATGTGGTTTCTTGCCTATTATCCGGTGGTGTAGGAGGGTATCGTTCAAGAGTCGCCCGAGGATCATGGCGAAGGTCTCCAGTAACTAGTGATATAGCGACGCGAGATTGGGCGGTTTCAGGTGAGATGGAGGCATGTGAGATGGAAAAACCTTCGAGGGTAGCGGTTGATAAATCTGCGAAGGAGGCCATAGGAGGTGGGAGGATGGCACAGCCGCATAAATTGGGGCTGCTATTCACGGGTAACGGAGAGGTAAAATTACGGTGATGCTGACAACGCGATACAAACGTTGGAGAACTTTATTAGTGCGGGGTTGTTGCTGAGCGGGGTGACGCACAAGTATACGGTGGTTGGTTGCTTGTTTGGACCTAGCGCTAGCTCGTCATGAGGTACTATTTGAATTCTGTTACGGTGAAGTGCAATGCTGGACTAAGTTCGAGTGAGATTTTGTTCAGGAATGGGTGATACTTGAATCGGCAAGGTGTAGTGGGTTGCACTTACAGACATCATTGTGGACGCATAACGAAATCATCCACAAGCGTCAAACATGTATATAGCAACGGCAACACGTGTAACGCCTCGAGCTTCCCAGCTGCTAGCTCAAAGGTGTAAACCTATGCAAACCTATTGCAACCCATACGCGGAATCACTCTATCTAGGGAATATCCGCATATGTGGCGAACAACAACTCAGTCCATATGCTAGAGTTGGTACTTATGATCAATTGACCGGACAAAAAGCACCCTAAAAACTACATTGCCACGTGAGTGCGGCTGATACATAACAATGTTGCTCTGTGCTACTCTGGAGTTCAGTTGAACCCCGCTTTCATCGCAAAGTACACTTCTCTCAACCCGTACACCCTATCGATGACTGATTTCGCTGGCGTCGGACTCGGGGCTCCATCCCTTGCGATGCACCTTTTTGAAGCGTGCTTAGCGGGCTTCCGCATCTTCACTCGGGCCAAAAACCTCGGAAAAGATGCGGGGGTGCAGCAGGCGGCATTGTTAATCCAGGAGCAACTACTAGTTCAATGGGGTGACGAACTTGGGCTCACCAATACACGAACAGACGGAAACGGCAACGAACTCGATTCAAGACTGAAGACTGAGACAAGTCTGTTCCATGCCGTGGTTGCCGGTTTGACGAGTATCAAGGCCATATTTGTCGATACGGAGAAGCTTCGTCAACGGTACGGAATAACGCCTCTCGATCAACTGGGCGGGAACGATGGCAGAGTTCTGACCGAACTTGCAACAGAGCGACATCTCCTGGAGGGAAATTTCGTAATCCAGGAGAACACCCGCCGTCAAGAAGCAGCTGAAGCGGCACACAATGCGTTCTCAAAGTTCTCGAAGCTACGGTGGGCGGTAATCGACAAGTCCAAGTGTGAAGAGTTTGTTGCACAGCTGAAGTCTTTCATCGATGGTCTCTACAGTCTTCTTCCACCTTTACACACACGAGATCTAGCCAAAGCTATTCTTGCCGAACTACTACGAACTGCGGATGCCGAGAAGCTCTCCAGCCTTCAGATTGCTGCGCAAGGCTCTTCTTATCTGGCTGTTGCCTCCGCTGCTGAATTGAAGCGCTTAACCCTTACGGTCCAACAAGATCCCGCAAAGGTTGACAGAATGGATCTTATAGGCGGCAGCGATTCGATAAGCAATATCACTCATTCAAAAACATGCACGAGGTCCCTCGGATCTTACACAAGACCCGGGGAAGATACCAGTCAGCCTATTCTCATCGAATGGAAAGCGATAGACCCTTCCTCCGTTGGAGAGCTCAGGGAAGTTCTGGAACTCAGAGTAAATAGCCTGGGATTTTTTCTCCACCAGCAGGTCAAGCCATCCGAACTCAGAGCCTTGACATGCCTTGGGCATTTCAAAGGGAGCGAAGGCGGCGACGACCCCCGATATGGCCTTGTATACAGTCTTCCTCCAACCGCAGACCCTTCAAAGCTACCTACCTCACTGTTCGATCTGCTCCCGGAAGGCGATGATGATTGTACCTTTGAGCCCGACCTTGGCGATAAGTTCAAGTTAGCCTATGTTCTGGCATACTCCGTGTATGAACTCCACGCCAGCAATTGGTTGCACAAGGGCATTCGAAGTGAGAATATTCTGTACTTAGCTAGGCGAGGTTCCCGAGGTCTACAGTCCGTCACCACACCCTACCTTGCAGGCTACGAGTTCGCGCGCACAGATCGCCTCCGAGAGGCTACACAGAAAGCAAGGAACGTTGCGTTCGATCTCTATTCGCACCCGTTGTATAGGCATGGTACGGTGCGATATCGGCGATTGTTTGATTTATACAGTCTCGGGGTAGTCTTGCTGGAGATTGGGTGTTGGCGCAGGGTACAATCAGGATACGAATCCGGCCTCACGCAAACGCCAGAGCAATTTCGGGAGATCTTGATCGAAACCTGCATTAGCGAACTCGGCCCGGCTGTTGGAGCTATATATCGCGATGCTGTTCGGTGCTGCCTCGAAGGCAACTTTCCGGTGGATGGATTGGCAGATAACGATGAGGTCTACATTGGTCTCCCGGGTGAAGAGATCGAGGCTGCAGATAGTAGGATCAATGGAGAACTCACGGTTGCGTTCTGGTGGAAGGTGGTGAAGATGTTGGGGAAATGCACCGCTTGAGACTAATAGATGTTTGAATGTAACTAGGTGGGATTCCACGGAATAAGAAGGGATTGGTTATGACTCAAATATGGTTGTTTTTGCTAGTCCGACCAAACAAAACCGTATAAATATTCAGACTAAGATCCTTCTAAAAGCTAAAATTGCAGTTACGCTCCCGATTTCGCCTTGCACTTTAAGTGATTCACACTTTTCTACCCTTCACACCCAAATCCCAGCCTCGAAAATCGCAGATTCTCGACCTCCCCCTCCTTCTTCTGCTTCTCCAACATAGGAATTCCTGAGCCCGAAACCACGCTATGAAGAAGTTTTGCTGTGTCCCTTAAGCCAGTCATGAAATCCGATCCGATTGGCCGCAACTCTCGATCCGCCTCTTCAAGATATGAAAGCAAGCGGACTAAAGACCCCAGTGGAGTATTCCCATCTGAATCAAGCGAATCCGTGCGAGCCCCAGTCTCAAGGAGTTTCCGGGCTGCATAATAGAAACCCGCCGTCGCAGCTCTGTGGAGGGGAGTTGTTCCCGCTGTACAATCTGCATTATCGCGGGTGCAAGCGTTAACCTGGTCGGGGTGTGAAAAGGCTATGAGAATGAGCATAAAGTTCTTTTCAGATGTGAGAGGGTCCAGCATCCGCATTGCGAGGTGGCATGTGGACTGGTCGGCTGCTAGATGTAGAGCTGTTGTCTGACCGACTTGCTCGAGTACGAAGCTTCCCCAGTTATTTTCGAGGAGATATTGAATCGATTGAGTGCTCTTCCAGTGACCGGAGGAGATAAGGGAAGAAAGCAGAGCCCCTGACCTTTCTGGATCGTCTGCGGGGGGTTTTGCGCCGGCGGCGATGAACATTCTGGCAATATCGAGGTTTCCTACTAAAACAGCGTAATCGAAAGCTGTAAGTGTGTTGGGGCTGTCGTCATGTGATGCGAGAGCATCGATATCCCGTCTTCCGGGAAGACCAATTGCTTCTAAGCATTGTATTAAGAATTTCTCATCCCTGGCAACAACACATAGGTGCAGAAGAGGTACGTCCAAGAACCTACAGTACGTGTCCGCTCCTCGTGATAAGAGCAGTTTCACAGCTTGGAGTTTAGAATGTTCAATGGCGGTCAATAACGGGGTATGGCCGTCACTCCCGCAGCGTGTATTGATATGTTGATCCATACCGAAGTCGTCAATTAGAAGTTGCACTATTTCGAGATCTGAAAGTGCGCATGCAGCATGAAGAGCAGTGTTTCCTTTATCGTCAACAATCAAAGGATTGCATCCATTGTCAAGCAAAAGTCGTAAGGTCTCACGTGCATTTTCTAGTAGGTCTCCTCCGTTGGTCATCATTCGCTCAAATGTTCCGTTACAACAGACAGTGTGGAAGAGAATGCTTGTGCCTATGGACGTAATTTCGCTAAGGCGCGATGGAGTTGAGTGTTTTGAAAGCAGTAAATGTCGCACCACTGCTACTTGGTGATTCGCTACAGCAAAAACGAATGGGCTCAACAGGGCACAATCGTTGAAAGGGTTGGCGCCCAGTTCCACTAGAGTTTGAACAGCAGCTACTCTGCCCTCCCTTACAGCCCAGTGGAGAGGAGTTCCGTGATATTGTTGGTCGAAAAGGTATCCGTTGTCTTCCAACCACTCGCATTCGCACTCCAGGGAAGCACCATTCTCAACTAACAGACGTCCTAACTCTTGCACACAATTACCATCGACTGAAATGAGCCAGTGGAGAGGACTTTGGCCCAATTCAGAGGATAGAGTATCGGCTCCGTTCTTGAGGAGCCATAATGCGACGGAGCCATTTCCGGCTCTACAGGCACACAGCAGAGCTGTTTCCTGTTTGTAGTTGGTTGCATTGATGTCTGCTCCGCTTCGAATTAACCATGTTAGTGCATCGAAGTAGCCAAGCGAGGTTGCAAAATGGATCGCTTGGTAGCCTCTTTCATTCAAGGGTTGATCGAATAACGGGTAGCGGTGGGACATATTCGTAATAATCCCCATGAATTCATCCTGGCTAGGGACTGATTCTCCATCGCCAACGGTGCAGAATCGCTGCCTCCACGTGAAACTAGCATCTTGATAGGCAATTATATCCATTACCTGGAGGTCAGTGGCGGCCTGAAATGATCCATGACGTGTTGCTTGTACCAGCCACTCTATGGTCTGGTTCCGGGGAACATTTGTCGGGGGATCAGCGGCCAGCTCTGCCCGGAGAATTGCTTTGCCAGCCGCCACAGAACCTAAGTGAGCCGATTGTCGTAACCATTCGCAGCCCTTCACCCAATCTTTCTCCACACCGAACGAGTCGAAATAACAGATTGCTAGATAGTAAGCTGCAGTTTCCGAATTTTCCGCCGTGCCATACTCGCCATTGAAGAATCGGCTTAACGAGGCTACCAATTGTGCTTTCACTTCGTCTGCTTCCTTGCGGAACCATTCAAAAACTGTGTGAAACTATATCGATGCTGAGCGCCTGCTTATTTAGATGGTATATGTTGCTTACCTCTTTACAAAACGGTGAATTGGGGAATACGGCCGGATACATTCTTTCCTCATCTTCCGTTCTATTATCTTCATCCCTAGTTTCACTATTATCCTCAGCTTTATCATTATTATAGTCCGCAATTCGTAGGACGGGTGCTTCTGGGGGGTTGTTGGGGGATTCTCTCGAACACTCAGATTCACTGTCGCCATATGATTGCTCTGCCTGGGCCACTGGCTCCAGCAATTCGAGAACGTCGTTCATGTCAGCCCGCTGGCTAGAGGCAAAAGGAAGTAAAATTTTCAGCAATGAGCATAACGCGTCAGAATTCAATATCGGCTCTAGCCCTAGCTCTGACAGTACGGGGTCTGTCCGAAGTTCTTCGCTTTTCGCATTGGCATCGACTAAAGCCATTTCAAAGAAGTTTTCCTCGAACTTCGCGGACTCGATCGTTCGTAAGATATCTTGTGTTTCGTCTACCGAAATGTGGTAAGAGTCGAGTTGCCGAAACATTTCATTAGGTGCGATCAGCCGCCACATAAGCATCCCAAACGAGTAAACATCTGTCTTAAAGATTTCCAAGCCTACTAAATGCTGCTGATATTCTGGAGCATTCCATGGGCAGGTTCCAACGATACCGTGAGGTAGGTAGGTCTCTGGCGTAACATCGAGAAGTGCGCAACCAAAGTCACTCAATTTTGCTACTCTGTCGCTCATCCTCATTGCTTCCGCCTCTCCACGGTTACAGATGAGAACATTCTCTGCCTTAACATCGCAATGCACAATCCCTCGATCATGCAGAAAGACCAATGCTCTGGCTACATCACGGCACACCCCCATCCCCCAATTTTCTGGGTTCCCTTCACTGTTCGCATATTCGTCTAGAGAACTTTCTGCGGCACTTTCCAGCACTAGGACAGGCCAGACGGAGGATCTACCGTTCGGTCCGACTTCGAGATCCCAAGCGAGTCCGAGGAAAGTGATGATGTTCTCGTGTTCCGCGATAGGAGGATGTGTTAATAATTGAAGTTCGGCGATGATGGCTGCATATCGCGAGGCTTCGGTGTCCATTCCTTCTTCGCGGCACAGGGGATTTGCCCGCGTACGCTTAAGAACACATCCGTCGGGTGCAGTTCCTTCTGAGAATCCAATATTGGGGATATCATCCGACAGGTTCAAGTCAGATTTGTACACTAAAAACGTCCCGCCGCTACCAATTCGTTCAAACCGATTCATAATTTTGGAGACGCCAGGCACGACCGTAACTACTTTCTTTTCTATCATGAGAGAGGCAAGGTGCAGAAAGCCAAATATCGATGGTCGAGGGTTCGAGGTTCTTTTCGGCTCCCGTCCCGGAGTATCAAAGACTGGTTGGTTTTCGTTTTCGCCCTTTGGGTGTCCATGACCGATCTTTCGCTTCCTTCTGCGAAGGCCACTACCACCTGGATTCTGTTCCATAAGTAGTCAAGCACGGTCTAGGAAAATGTCTGTTGGATGGGCTTGTAGATGTCTTGCACAAGTAATGTTGCACCTGTGGAGTTTGATTTCGGTAGAGAACAAAGGGTGGTGGTGGGAGGGGGTGCAGAGAAGTCTCGTACAAGGCTAAATCCCATAACAGACTGGTGGAACGCTAACCGAAAACGGAGCGCACGTAATATCCAAGTGAATACGATATCAACGCAGCAGTGAAATCGCGTAACTTTGGTATTTAAATCAACTCCGTTTGAAGAGACTATTTCAACTGCAATGCAGAGCGATTTATTAAAGCAAGAGTTTCAGCCACGTCAGGAAAAGCTTCCGCGCTATCATAACCGACATTTACTATGGCCGTTACCGCTGAATTACTGTTGCCTACCCAGATTCAGGCACCATACGGTATATTTGTACCATTATGGGAGTGTTATGGGAGTGTTACCATATATCACCGTGTGTGATAACACTTTACAGAAGGAAGTGTATTTCTCATACTGTATTCCCTTTCGTCACCCTCTTTTTTTAAATTGCTATCATCACCACCATTACAACCGCCATCACCACTATCACCACCATCACCATCACCACCATCGGGTATTTTACCTTGAGATTATTCATCCATGAGCAGTATGTAATGCACCGCTGCCAACGCTCACATCAGCAAAAGTGCAAATTGACTATAGACTGGGCTATGGGCACATGCGCACACGCGCAGCTCATAGCAAGCTTCCCATGGACCCGGGCGCGATGCGCAGCCTATAGTCATCAATAGTCGATTCATAGAGGTGTGCACGTGAGTCTATGGAACTATATACGACTGGCGGCCGGAGATGGACCTATACCAGTTTTCACTGACTGCAGTCTTTGCTGCTATACCGGGACAGTACACTATCGCTGAGAGTCCACTTGAGAGCCTGCTTGAGAGCCTTCTTGAGAGAGCCTCGCATTGGGAGGAGTAGAGTTTTCCACTGTGTTCTCAACGGTCCCGTCCGTCTGAAATTTCTCAGGACGGGATGGGACGGCAAATCGCCGACCGTCCGAGCGTAGGACGGAAACGGTGCCGACTTTTTGATGCAGGATGGTGACGGACGGAGAGGATGACCGGGGACGGAGCCTTGCCGTCCCCAGGCGTCATCTGTCGATATCCATCGTTTATTCTCAGGGTACATACAATTTTTATAAACTAGCTACAATTATCCAGACTGTGAAGCAAGATCCTGTTCATCATTCTCCTCTCCTCGCTCTTTAAAACTAAAGCATAATTGATTCAAAATCTATATATGGACGTATCCATTTATATATATCTTACCGCGCGCTCCCAGGATCCAATTGGGTTACATCCAAGAAGTTACGGTAGCCACCCGATGTTGGCCAGGGACGGCGGATGTCGGCCGGGAATGGTCAAAGTAACATCCCCGGCAGAAACCGGCCGTCCAGCGGTCCTTCTTATTCTCGGACGGGACGGTTGAGAACACTGGTTTTCCACGGGAAGCTTTTGGCCGATGGAAAACGCTGAGTTTGTAAAAGCTTTGGCTAATAGAAGGCTCTAGGTCTGTGGAAGCTTTGGCTAGTGGAAGGCTCTAAGTCTGTGGAAGCTTTGATGCTGACATTGACGTAGCCAACCTACTTGTCTATTAGCTTCTAGTACTGTAATCACCATCACCATCACCATCATCATCGCTATCATCAACATCGTCATCGCCATCGACCTCACCATAATCACCGTCAGCCCCAGACGAGATTTGCACACATACGCCCACAATCGATGGGAAGCTGGTACCAGATTCCGCTGGAAAATCTCAGTCGGAGAACTGCTCTCCTCAAGTTCGTATTGTCTACCTTTCCTGTGCAATTCAAGACTACAATTGTCTACACAATGACCATGAGGCATTGTGAGATATTGTCATGGTGGCAGGGATAATGATAAGGTTCAGACTATGACATTGACAGACATGATGATTTTGGCCACCATACACCGCCCGTCATCTGCCACACACCACATGTCACTTGCCTCATGCCTCCTGGTACCTGGTGACTGCAACTGACGGCCCCTGGTGCCTGGTGTCTGCAACGGACGCCCCCCGGTGCCTGGCTTCTGCAACTCAGCAAGTCTCTGGATCGAGCATACGGGAGTGTACATAGGAGCATATAGTCAAGTGAGATTGGGAGTGTTTTCCCTAGGTCTATGGAGTAGTGCAGGTCATGCAACTTGCAACTGAATGCTATGGGTTGCATTCACGTTACACTACCATAGCATTCAGTTGGAGAGGTGCAGACAGGGGTCTGACCTGCCATAGCATTCACTTACAGGGATCCTGACCTGCTGCCATAGCATCCAGTACAGAGATCTGACCTGCTACCATAGCATTCAGTTCCAGGGTGTGAACTACTCCTTCCCATTTGGGATTAATCTGGTTGCACCACTCACACTAAAAAATTCTCGCCAGCCTGCAACATACACATTAACATACTGCATAATATATCCACAATGGTAAAATAGAGAGAAAAAATAATTAAAAGGCATTGGAGATAAGTATCAAGAGAAGCTGCTAACAAAATTTCAGACTCAGAATAGCATTAGTTGTTGAGTAGTTGTTGATTGTGCTGTGGAAATAGTAAAAATACAGCGAAAAATGCGACAAGTGATGAGCTGGGAGTGGTACCCCACCCCAAATATATCATGCCAGCTTAAAAGTTTCACCTTATCAGTCAGTACTTATTATTTACAATCCTACATTAGAGAGTAAAAATAAATAAAAGCCATGAGAGATAAGTATTAAGAGAACCTACTCACAAATATTCAGACTGAAAATCACATTATGTGGAAAGTAGTTGTTGATTTTGCAGAGGAACATGAAGGAAAATACCAAAAAATGCACCAGGAGCTGAGATGGAGTTTTACCCCACCCAAAATATTACTTGGCAGGTATAAAAGTTCCCCTTACCACCTGATACTATCTGTTGATAATCTCGCATTAGAGAAAAATACTAAATACAAGGTTGTAGCTATAAGTATCAACTGAAGCAGAATAGAAATCTTCAGCTTGAAAGAGGCAGTATTTGTTGCATAGTGCTCAATTCTGGAGAGAACATTGCATGAACATAGTAATCAATTCACCCGGTAACGAGATGGTGGAGTAATCAACCCATGATCCAGCTAAGCAGTCTCAATCGTTCTCCTTCCCTGCTGCTGCTGTTTATCTAAAATCCTAAGTTGAAGAGAAACACTAAATACATGGTGTTAGTTACAAGTATCAGGAGAAGCTGAAAATGCATTTTCAGCTTGAAAGAGGGATCATTTGTGGCATAGTGTTTGATTTTGGAGCGAACAATGAATGAATGTACAATTGAATGCACCAGGTGATGAGATAGTGTACTAGTACCCCACCCATGATACATCTGGCCCGCCACAATTGTTCCTCTTCCCTGCTGCTGCCGATTATCCGAAATCCCATGATGAAGAGGAATACTAATTCTATTCTGTTAGTTAGAAGTATAAAGAGAAGTTGAAAATCAATTTTCAGCCTGAAAGAGGCATTATTTGTTGTATAGTGTTTGATTTTGGATCAAACAATGAATGTATATTCAAATTGATGCACCATGTAATGAGATAGTGTAGTAGTACCCCAGCTATGATACATCTTACCTGCATCAATAATTCCTCATACCTGCTGCCACAATTAATCTTAAATCCTGCGTTGAAGAGAAATACTAAACACCTGATTTCAGTTAGCAGTATGAAGAGAAGCCAAAAATTAATCATCAGTGAGAAAGAGGCATTCTAAGTAGTATAGCAGTGAATTTTGGAGCACAAGGTAAATGCAAATACTAAATAATTTGCCAGCTGATGACACTGCGTAGTACGCAACACACACTATATCTGGCCACCACCAATACTTGCTGCTACCAATTTGTGCTATTTATCGAAATTCCTAACCAGGTGCAAAATACTAATTCCAAGCAGATTGCAGTAAGTTTATCGTAAAGCTAGTAACCAATTTTACACTGACAATAGCTTGGAGGATTGAGTCATTTTTTGATTTTTCATAGCAATCTGAAGAAACATACTAAAAACTGTACACAGCGATGCCATGGAGTGTTACCCTACCCATTCCAATTCTTGCCAGCTCTAATACTGCATGTTACCACCTGGTGGTACTTATTCAGAATCTTACCTCAGGGAGAAATACTAAATTCATGGCCTTAGCATTCAGTAGGAAGAGAAGATATTTTCAAATTTCAAACTGCGAGTACTTTGTTTTGTTGAGTACTTAGTGATGTCTCAGAGGAATATGAAAGAAAATATCAAACAATGCACCCGCCAATGAGATGGAGTGGTATTCAATCCAGACTATTCCACGCCAGCTGTGGTATTCAATCCAGATTATTCCACGCCAGCTGTGGTAGCTCACTGAACGCTGGGAAAAATTTATCAACAATCTCGCAGTACAGTGCAAAACGAAACAGGAGGCTTTAATCCTAAGCATGATATGCAGTGAGAAACAGATGTGTATACTTAGAATGACAATATTCGTGAAGTAGTTGTTGACTCTGCTGCGCAATATAACAGGAAATACTAAGAAATGTATGAGATGATAAGATGGTATTGTACCCCACCCAAATTATATTTTGCCAGCATTAATAGTTCTCCTTACCAGATGGTACTAACTATCAAGAGTCTTCTTTCAGAGAGAAATACTAAATACCAGTCTTGAGAGAGAAGCATAAAGAGAAGTTACCACTTATCTTTCAGCTTGAGAAACGTATGACTTGTTTAGTAATTGTTGAGCATGGTGAGGAATGTCAAAGCAACTACATAACAACATGACTGGGGATGAGACTGGGTACTAACTCACCTACATATGTGTTGCCAGCTGTAAAGCATCCCATATCGTCTTTATCGTTATATGTCAAAGGTTAGTGGCATATCTGTCAACGATTTATTCCATTCTCAATACATACTTCATACTGTCTATTGTTCACACTCTATTCAATTTGTTTTTGCCACAAGGTAGACAGGATATTAAAATCTGATATACACTCCTTCAAAGGCATATAGTATATATGAACCAAAAACACACACTGCTTACACACCCAGCCACTATCGTGTAATGAAACAGAAATCATAATTCCCTATACAAACAGGATATGAGTTATAATTATCACTAATTTTATACTTATACAAATCAATTCAATTGGCTGTGTTTCTGGTGATGCATTAGCTTATACAATGCTGGGTACACAACTTGGTAATAAGAGTCATATTATGTATATTGAAACTATATCTATACTGTCATATTATTAATACAATCCATGTTAGTTTTATTTCCTTGTAAGTCTGGCACTGCCCCATTCACCATTTCAGATATACTATCACCGCCCCCAGGGCAAGTGTTCACCACCAAACACAATCCATAGTATCGAAACACTTTTCAGTTAATCTTAACCAACAATTTGTAGCCTCCAGTCACTTGAACAAACCTTCACTGTCATTCAATTTCAATCCCACTATTGCAGTTGGGACTTCATTGCCACAAGTATATTTATCTAAATTCCCACACAATATATTAATTAGGGTTATTCTTGAAAAGAATCACGAGGAGGAGAACATTGTTGAAGAGTACTTGGCTGCGAGTATAGCAAAGAAGATATTGTGGTCGTTCTAAGCTTTCGTCAACTATGACTCCTTAGTAATAGTGCAGCGTGTGAAATATATAGTTTTTCATGTCAAATTTTTGGCTCGCGACAGCGTGCAAAGTTATTCAACAATGCAGCTTCAAAAACGGTTGGGGATCGCAGTGACCCTGTAAAGTGTGCGACCCGTTCCGGGCGTTTTTAAGAGGTGTGGTAAGACGTAGATAAGAAGCTTATATGATGAAACATATAATCCCAAATATATAATTGGGCGCTTAGTTGCCTATGCGATGTAAGCTTCAAACATGATATTCAACCCCCACCACAAACTCAACCCTGGTAACGTGGGAATTCATAGCACACCACAACTCTGCCACGGGAAACTTTTTACGGCTTCAACCGTCACAGTGCAGTGGATTGGCCGTATTATAGCCAGATGTTCAGTCACTGGGTTGAGGTTAAGGCTACACTTCCGGCCGGAAAATGGAAAGTTTTCACTTTCTATCCATATCTTCCGACCAGAAGTTGGGAGTCTATGAATCCTCTGGCCGGAAGTTGAAAATTTTTAACAAAAAATTGCATCATTCTCCGACTGGAAGTTGAGAATTTCACCAAGTCGGACATTATTTAATCTTCCGGCCGGGAGATATTAGTTTCTACCAGTATTGAACTATGTCTTTCGGGTAGAAAGCTCCCAGATTCTGCTAGGTAGATCTCAATTCTCCGCACGGAAAGTTGAAACTTTCCCATGAGGAATTGCATTCTCCGACCGGAAGTTGAGAATGTCTCCCAGGCAGGTAGCATTGAATCTTCCGGCTGGAAGATGATAGTTTCTACCAGCTTGGAACTAATCCTTTCGAGTAGATAGCTCCCAGGTTCTGCGAGGTAGATCTCAATTGTCCACCCGGAAAGTTGAAACTTTCCCAAGAAGAATTGTATTCTCTGACCGGAAGTTGAGAATTTCTCCCAGCCAGGTAGTATTGAATTTTCCGGCCGGAAGATGATAGTTTCTACCAACGTTGAACTCAGTCCTCCGACTAGAAAGTTTCAAGCTGGTGCTAGGTAGATCTCGATTCCCCAGCCCGAAGTTGGAACTGTCACATGAGAAAACATCCTCCGACCAGAGGTTGTGAGTTTATCTAGGCCCAAAATTATTCCTCCGGCCGGATATTGAAACTTTCCCACAAAGAATTTCATTCTCCGACCGGATGATGAGAATTTCCCTGACGCAGATGGTATTTAATCTTCCGGCCAGAGGATGATAGTTTCTACCAGCGTTGAACTCAGTCATCCGACAAGAAAGTTCTGAGCTTCTGTCGGACATATCTCTATTCTCCGGCCGGAAGTTGAAACTATCCCAAGAAGAATTGCATTCTCTGATCGGAAGTTGAGAATTTCTCCCAGGCAGGTGTTATTTAATCATCTGGCCGGAAGATGATTGTTGCTACCAGTGTTGCACTCAGTCTTCCGACTAGACAGTTTCGAGCTTCTGCTAGGTACATCCCAATTCTCCGGCTGGAAGCTGAAACTTTCCCAAACGGAATTGCATGCTCCAACAGGATGTTCTAAATTTCTCCAAGCTATATAACATTTGATCTTCCGGCCGGAAGATGATAGTTTCTATCTGTGTTGAACACAGTCCTCCAACAAGAAAGTTTCGAATCTTCAGCTAGGCAGATATCAATTCTCCGGCCGGAAGTTGGAACTTTTCAATTGAGAACAACATCCCCCGACCAGAAGGTGGGATTCTAACCAAGCCTAAAACAAATTCTCCGGCCGGAAGCTGAAACTTTCCCACAAAGAATGTCATCCTCAGACCGGAAGTTGACAATTACTCCCAGGCAGATAATATTGAATCTTCCTCCCGCAAGATGATACTTTCTGCCACCGTTGAACTCAGTCTTCCGACTGGAAAGATTTGAGCTTCTGCTAGGTAGATCCCAATTCTCCGGCCGGAAGTTGAATCTTCCTCAAGAAGAATGGCATCCTCCGATTGGAAGTTGAGAACTTCTCTCAGGCAAATTGTATTGAACCTTCCAACCGGAAGGTGATAGTATCTGCCATTTTAGAACTCAGTCTTTCAACTAGAAAATTCCGATCTGCCGCACGGTGGAACTCAATTTTCCGGCCAGAAGATGCAACTCTCTGAAGAAGAATTGCATATTCTCCGACCGGAAGTTGGGAATTTCTCCTAGTCAGGTAATATTTGCTCTTCCGGCCGGAAGATCATGGTTTCAACCAGCCAGCCAGGTGGTAGTCAATCTTCCGACCAGAAGATGTGAGTTTCTACCAGCCTTGATCTCAGTTCGCCAAACAGAGTTGAAAATTTCTCCCTGCCAGATCTCTTTCTTCCGGCCGGAAGTTGGCACCTGGTACCTGGTCTACCAAGGGAGACCACCTTGAAATCACGTGTGGCATGGTCTAGTTATGTGTGACCATGTGAGAATTTCTAAATCCTCCAACCGGAAAGTTGAGAAATTCCCCAAGGCAGGTCTCATTCTCAATTCTCTGGCTGGAAGTTGGAGCTTGGTACTTTGGTTTATCAAGAGGACCACCATAAAGTCACATATAGCACAGTCCGGTTATGGGCAACTACGTAACACTGTTTAAATCCTCCGTCCGGTGATTTGAGGCTTTCTCCTCTGCAGGCTGAACACCATCATCCACCCGGAAGATTGCTGCTCAACAGAATAACCTTGGCAGGACAGAATCTTCCGCCCGGAAGTTGCAGCATTACAAGGTAGTCCTTGGTTGAGCAGGATTAAGTAACGGAAAGTTAGACTATGAATCTGTGTAACCCGGATTTCTGTTCTGGGTTCCAATTCGGGTTCAAGTCAGTTACTCCCATTCAGTACTTGGCAGTGAGAAATTATATATTAGGGAATCATCCAGCCGGAAGTTAGGATTTACAATTGACTCTGGAAGCCTCGCATTGAGGTCCCGTTCGGGTCCTGGTCGGGTTCTGTTCGGGTCGTGGTCGGGTCCTGTTCGGGTCATTTTCAGATCCTGGTCGGCTTCTGCTCAAATCCCATTGAAGTTCTTAGTTTCATTCCTTCAGAGATGTTTAAAACCGTTCGCTATTGTTTGTATTCAAGTTCCGTTCGGGGTTATCTAAAACCATCTTTGATCCGTGTATAGTTCTTATATAAGTGCCATCAAATGTTCACCTTCTCCATTGAACTCCATCTTATCGTACTTTCCAATGTTACAGGCCCGCCACCTTTACTCCCTGGTTCAAACATGAAGATACGTTTCTATCATCGTCGCCTTTTATCTGTGGACATTAGGGATTTATGACATAACATCCTATGTACTCTGCTAGGTGTCATACGTCAATAATGTCTCCCTTGTGCAACACCTTGTTTACACCAGGATGGACATTACTGCCGCAGAAATGGAAGATAAATATATATTTTACGCTAACCATACCATGAAGTGCGAATGCTGGTGCACGGGACAAAGAGTAATCGAATTCTAGTCTGACTTCTGTTTCTTGGATTTAGGATTTCAAAATTCTAGAAGTAGGTTCTTCTCTTATCAGATACTTGAATTTCTTTTCATTAACTGCAGAAGAAGTACATTTCACTACGCTTATTTTGATTAAGTCTTGTGAGTATTAGACACAAGACAATCGCGCTCGAGACCTGAAGCTGCATTGTTTGTTTTGTTTTAATCATACTGTATCCACTCTAATTAGAGTATGACAGGACCTTGATAACCCCCTCCGCCTCCAGGCGAGCCGGCTAGATGGCGGAGCTCCCCCCCCGCTACCCTTCGTCCCCGTTGACAAATGAAAGATAAGATGAGAGAAAGGCAAAGCAAAGAAAGAAAGAAAGAAAGGTCTAACCCCATTACCGCCCCCGCCACTCCCCAGCCCTGAGCCCGCTCCCTACCGCTACTCCACTTTGGCCGGAAACTTCCCGACTTCAGTGGCCGCCAGGGAGTCCATCACCGCTTGGTCGCACTCTTCTATAGAAAACAGCTCAGAGATCTGCACATGTCGGCATCTGCCCGCTGTCCAGCCCGTCGCCTTCCCCACTGCCTTCCCCATTTCATTCTGGTGATCTCTGCACCGGCTGCAGTGGCGGGAGAGGTGCTTCTGCGTCTGGGACACTGTCCCTCCACACCACCAGCACTTGTCGTCATCTCGGTGGCCGAACCGTTTCAGATAAACTCCAGTGAGCGCGTGCCCGGACTTCAGTCGGTAGAACCTAGCGGCCAGCTACTCTACGCTTGTCATCGGGATAGGTCTCTTGGTCTCTGCCTTGCCCTTGAGTCTGTAGCTGAAGTGCTTGCTGCACCTGTCGGCCTCCCACTTCGCATTGGCTGCTGAACTTCCCTCGGAGATTCGTCTCGCCCTATTCGAGGCCGAGGTGTACAGCAGCTCCATGACTGTGCTTCCGCTTGCGTCTTGGGCTAAGTTCGCCTGACGGTCTGCCTCTTCATTTCCGGGGATGCCGGAGTGTCCCAAGACCCGGTGGATCTCGGATGTGATGCCGTGGGCGAGGAGATTCCGCGCCCTGCTGTTGATCCGCCTTGCCAGTCGCTGCCCTGGGCCCGGCTCCAGGTGTGCGGTTCGTCGAATTGCGGCCTGTGAGTTGCTGAAGACTGGCACCATCTTCACTCCATGTATCTGCAATGTTTCTCTCTTCTCGATGGTCACGTCAAGTGCGAGGCTGATCACCCACAGTTCGGCCTCGAAGATCTCCATACGTGCAGTGCCCAGAATGCTGCGGCTAGTGCTCCATTGATTTCCGTGTTTGCACACTGCTGCGGCTCCCAATCGGCCATCGTCTGAGCGCGATCCATCTGTCCACCACATCCAGACCCCTGATCTGAATTTGGTTTCTTGCTCTCTTGCCTAGTGTTGCGCGGCGCTCTTGGCTGCAGTGGTGTCATCCAGTATGGTGGTCCTGACCACTGACTCTTCGCCCGGGGGCGGCCAATCTGTGCCTTCGGTTGTCAGGCCATGCTCATGCTCCTCCCTGATTACTTTGCATATCGATGCACCGGAGGAGGGGTTGTGGTCTAGCTCCTTCAGCTTGCTACTGCATGCGTTTGTTAGTCTCGCTGTGAATCACTGTTGTCTGGAGTCTAAGATTACCGGCACCGGTGTAAGCCCTAACTCTCGCATCACTGCGCCCTGCGGGGTCGTGGGCAGCGCCCCCAAGATGGACCTAGGTTGTCGATTGAGGAGGAGTTGGAGGTCGTCTCGCCTGCCTACTTCTCTGGGATCCCACCAGAGCTCGCTCCCATATAGTGCGACCGCTTCGACGCACGCCAGTTGGACGGCCCTTACACTCTCCGGAACGATGCCGTAACCTCAAGCTGCATTGGAGCTAGGGACTGGCCATCTCGAGTCCAAATTGATGGTTGTTTCATCCTGTCTTTTGAGCAACAATTATCTCTCAACACTCTAGAGTAACATTGTACTCCTTGTCTTCATTTGAAACTGTCACTTCTTCCTCGTGGCCCTCTTCCTGCAGATTATCCACCGCCACCTCTACAATGAGCTCATCCGTCTCGTGAGCTTCTCCTTCCCCGATATCCAGTTTGGTCAAATTGATTCCTAGGCTATCTTGAGTAGTATCGTCCGTGCAATCCTCACCGGAACAGGGATCAGTCTGCTTTGAAGCATCTTTTGTTGATTTGCTCGATGGCCCAATTGATTTGGACTCAGGCCATTTAGAGCAAATCGTTATGTACATGATTTAAGATTGATATTACCGGATGCAGCTGCAGAAAATTCTGTATTAGTGCTCTGTTCGCCACCATCTTGGCCATGGCAATGCAGTGTGTACTGAACTTCGATTTTGAAATACTTGCAGTGAGTTGTTTATGGTGAGCGCCCATTGATGCATGCATATCATCGATCAATCACTGCAGAGCATTCACCAAGTGTCGGCTCTCCCAAGAAACTGGTCATCCCATGGAGTGTGTAAACTCCAAGTAGTAACATCCTCCGTGAATGGACTAGAAAAAGTTTCACACTTGACAGCTGAATATTGTTTTGGTCACTATCGATCACTTGTCTTTACCAGAATACATCAAGAGCATGTCAACGGATCTTGATTTCCAATCGCCCCAATGACAAATAAAACACACCATAATCGCTGATTGCGGTTTGAATGATTAAGTCTGATACAGTATTCATGGGGCTGCGCCATGGGGTGAAGTTCTGACAGGAGCCCCGTCACAGCTGGTGCCAGTATCAATCACACATGGAAATTAAGTATGTATTCATTCCTCCTACAGGAGATAGCTAATCGACTGTATTCAATAAACAAGCCGTTTGAGTATAATAGGCACCGAGTTGAATTATAGATTTTGGAGGCTGCCAAGAACCACCAAGTAGCAAGTAGTACAATCTGTTGTTGTTGTTTAATCATACTGTATTCGCTCTAATTAGAGTATGACAGGACCTTGATAATCGCCTCCGCCTCCGGGCGAGCTGGCTAGATGACAGAGCTCCCCCCAGGCTATCCTTGTCCCCGTGGAAAAATCAAAGATGCGAGAAAGACAGAAAAAAAAAAGTATAACCCCGTTACCGCCATCGCCGCTGCTGAGCCCTGAGCCCTGAGCCCTGAGCCGTGAGCCAGCACCATACCGCCACTGCATTTCGGCGGAAACTTCCCGACTTCAGTGGACGCCAGGAAGTCCATCACCACTTGGTCTCACTCTTCTATGGTAAACAGCGCAGAGATCTGCACGTGTCGGCATCTGCCCGCTTTCGAGCCCATCGCCTTTCCCACAGCCTTACATAGTTCTTTCTGTTGGACTCTCCACCGGCTGCAGAGGCGGAAGAGGTGCTCCCGCGTCTGGGACACTGTCCCTCCACCCCACCAGCATTTGTCGTCATCTCGGTGGCCGAAACATTTTAGATAGACTCCAGTGGGTGCATGCCCGGACTTTACCCAGTAGAACCTAGCGGCCAACGACTTTACGCTTGTCATCGGGATTGGTCTCTTGGACCCTGCCTTGCCCTTGAGTCTGTAGCTCAAGTGCTTGCTGCACTTGTCGGCCTCCCACTTCGCCTTGGCTGCTGATCTTCCCTCGGAGATTCGTCCAGCCCCATTCGAGGGCGAGGTGTATGGCCGCTCTATCGCTGTGCTTCTGGTTGAGTCTCGGGCTAAGTTTGCCTGACAGTCTGCTTCATCGTTTCCGGGGATGCCGGAGTGTCCCGGGCCCCAGTGGATCTAGGTCGCGATGCCGTGAGCGAGGAGATTCCCCGTTATTCGGTTGTTCCGCCTGGCCAGTCGCTGCCCTGGCCCCGGCTCCAGGTTTGCCGTTCATCGAATTGCAACCTGTGAGTCGCTGGAGACTTCCACCATCTTCACTCCATGTTGCTGCAATGTATCTCTCTTCTCGATCGCCACAACAAGCGCGAGTCCGATCAACCTGAGTTAGGCGTCGAAGACCTCCATACGTCCAGTGCCCAGAAAGCTGTGGCGAGAGCTACATTGATTTCCATGATTGGACACTGCTGCGGCTCACACCCGGCCATCATTCGAGCGCGATCCATCTGTTCACCACATCCAGACCCCTGCTCCGATTTTGGCTCCTTTCTCTGTTGCCTAGCGCTGCGCGGCGCTTGCGGCTGCAGTGGTGTCGTCCAGTATGGTGGTCCTTACCACTGATTCTTCGCCCGGGGCCGGCCAATTCATGCCTTCGATTGTCCATCCATGCTCATGCTCATAGTAGTTCAATCTACGTATTAACTCCAGAGGATAGTGGATAACTCAGCTTGGATGAGATAGCCCACCTTCCTTTCACCCAACTCTTGCGATTAATCATAACATCATGCCGGGCATACGTGTTGGGTCAACAGTGGTAAGTTCTGTTGCCATTCTACATTTGAAAAGTCAACCGTTCTAAGAAATCCCGAATGAAACCCAAATGGACAACACGCCGACAACCCACAAATGGTATCAGATCAACTCTCTTAGGGAGTTCGGGAGCAGGAAGAAGATACCAGAAATTGACACTGTGGCTATTAAGATTGAGAGAGCCTGTGTTACGTGGCAAGGTGATAACAATGCAGGAGTGTTCCTGATTGATATCAACACAGCCTTCCCAAGAGGAGGTTGCTCAACACTACCAAAGGCAATGTGCTCAACAGAGATCTTGTGAGAGGAACTAATGGCATCCTAGATGTCAGGACGGTCGAAATTGCGTTGGAGAGAAACACTGTTGGGATGCAATCCGTGGAGAGAGGAATTTCTCACGGAGAGATGTGAATATAATAGCTAGGAAGCTCATGCAGTGTGCAGCGGACACTATCGGGTTGCCATCTCAATAGTCTGTACTGTCCAGGCCCGCACTAATAATCACGCGGCCCTACGGCAGTACAATCCAGCTTCAGACAGCTGGTTTGCTGAGTGTTTGGGCAGTCATAGGAACAAAGAAGCATATTGGCAAGCAAATGCAATCCGTGAAGGTGGCGCAAGCACAGTGTATGTAGAAGACTACGTTTCAGCAGCACATAGATCAAGAAGGATCCGCGAACAGAGAGCAGCGACAAAAACAGACTGCAAATATCTGAGGGAAATATGCGACGAAGCAGTGATTGAATTCATTGCAGCCATAGTGGTCGGGGAGTTCGCATGCCGAATAGTGTACTGAGCAGTGTTTCGTTTGGTTCCTCTTGTTCCAGGTGTGACCATTAATTTGCTATTATTTCATTTCTTTAAAGGGAAGAAGGGGTAGAAGGATAGAAAGAGGGGAGCTCCTTGTACCTAGCTAACCATCCGGAGGAGTAGAAGGGATTTGCAATACACTACTTAGAGTGAATGCAGAAGGATTGAAATAAACTAGGTCAATCAGCTAAGTGTAATGTCCATAAGAAAAATGGCAAGTTATATTAGCGCTGCCGATCCATTCTATTGAATAACGTTTGACTTTGCACCATGTTGCACAAGTTCAGGACTTGTTAGTTCAGAATTATATATGCGGGAAATCCTCCAGCCAGAAGTTAGAGCTTTGTAATCAACCTTGTAAGTCTCTGGAAGCCTGCGCAAGAGCAAGCATGCGCAAGAGCAAGTGTCGACTGGGCTGATAGGCGAGGATTAGCTTTTGACACTGCAGAAACTGAAGCGGCACTATTCACATGCAGACGAGGCCACCGGAGACACCTCCAGCCAAAGCTAATAGCAATGAAATGAGTGGGAGATGGCTTTGTCAAATTTGACACAGAAGAGACTAGGTGGCTGGGAGATTGGATGAACGCCCACCTAACATTAAAGGAGCATCTCAATCGCTGTATGAAGAAGGCTCGAGCTGCAGAAGCATGTCTCCTGTCACTCAAAAAACCTTATGCAGTTGTACCAGCGGGCGTGAGAGCCGTCCAGGTAGCACGTTTCATAGCATGGCTAGCAGACTCGTGTGAGGGTTCCAAATTAAAGAAGCTGCATGACTACCCAAACCTCTGGCGCACCATTATGCAGAGTAGTCAAGAAAGAGCACAAACGCAGCTGGACAGTAGAGACAATATGCTAGCCGGACCCTGGTAGGAGCCAGCAGTCAAGACTATAATACTGGATGACAAAGTTGCAGCTAAGTGAGCCGCCAAAAATGCGCGAAAGACAAGGAAGGAAAAGAGGGATCAGGTGTCTGGATGTGGTGGACAGATGGCTCTTGAATGGACGATGGGAGAGTGGGAGCCGCAGCACTGTGATTCAACGGAGACGGTTGGACAGTCTACCGCAGCTGGCTTGGGACAGGAAGAATGGGGTTGTTCGACGCAACCCTGTGGGCATTCCGAATTGCATTTCGGAAGTCTGAGGATACACAGTACGCGAGCGAATATACACCTCAGCCGTGTACAGACCCAGACGGATCTCGGAGTGACGATTGACGGCGAACGCACAGTTGGAGGTCTCCATGTGCAGCAAGCTCTGCGGTTACAGACTGAAAAGCAAGGCCAGAAGCAAGAGACCCATCCCAATGACAAGCATGAAGTCTTTAGCAACCAGGGTCTAAAAACTAAAGGTGAGGAATGCACACACAGCAGTATACCTGAAATGCTCTGGACACCGAGAAGATGACCAGTGCTTGTGGTGTGGTGGAACAACAGCCCAGACATGGTAGCACCTTGTTTGCCACTCCAGCCTATGGAAAGAAGAACAGCAGAAGCTCTGGAGAGAGGTCGGGAAGGCGATGGGCTGGAAAGTGACCAGATTCCAGAATATCCAGATCTCTAAACTATACTCCATGGAGGCATGTTATGAGGCCATGATGGACTTCCTAGCGGCGACCGTCATTGGAGAGTTCCCACCCTATTAAATAAGTTACTGGAGATTGATGAGACAGTCTTCGTTCTCTTCGTTTCTTATTTCTTCTCTTCTTCGCTTTCTCTGGTGAGCTTTTAGGTAGGGTTAGTCTCTTATTCTTTTCATTTGTCAGTGGGGATGAAGGGTAGTGGGTGGGGATCTCTGCCACCTTCACCGGCTCGCCAGGAGGCGGAGGGGAATTTGGTTCTATCATACTCTAGTTAGAGTGAATACAGTATGAATAAAACAAACAAACAAAGTGTTCCTTTAAGGTGTCATTTGGGTCATGTTCTCATCCCAACAGAGCGTATTTTGTTCTCCATTCCTGCGGACCAGATGGGGAATTTTGAATGGTTCCGATGCAAGCCCCGTTTGGGACTTCCGAATGGTCGCTATTCAACCCCCTTTCAGGAATATTGTATCGTTCCTATTTAACACCCATTTGGGGCTTGATCAAATGCCTTTTGAGCTTTCCAGGCACACCTGCTTGGGAATTCTCTGTCTCGAAGTTGGAGCACAATTTCGATAATGTCTCTGTTTAGGTCCTGTTTGGGACCTGTTCAAAGTCATTAAATTTCTTTGTTCTCAGTTCAGTAACATGAGTCGCTCAGACAAGTAAGCCCATTCGATCACATTCGGGGCAATTGAGGCAGAGAGTTTCATCGCATGTAAATGATGGCCCGCCGGGAAGTGTACAACTGCACTGCAGTTGGCCTAACAAACTTTCACCAGGCAGCCATGCCAGGCTTCCCAATAGTCCGAGCGATCGCCAGTCTTCCAGGGCCAACCATCGTCATTCAGGGCGTGGTATACGTAGTTATCTAGAGCCCTTGGCGCAGATCTAGGCGGCCCGGGCGGAGGTTAATGCTCCTTATCTCGGGGTTTTTTAGATTAAAAACCACTCATTTCATAATGACTTATATAGCATAAATTTCTCTTATCTCAATACTAGACATAGGAACCTTGTAACTGGTGTAGATGAGCAACATTGCAATGAAGGCTAGTCACCGGTATATCACTCGCTTCATTCAAATATCAGTTGGCTTTGCGGGGCTCAGGTCGAAAATCTCTCAGCCTGACCAATTGCGGTCCGGGATCGGGTGGCTATATCCCCACTCCGGATGTACTTTTGGGAAGCCTGAGTGAAGCTACTTGAGTGCTTCCCAATCTCGTGAATTTGCTGGCGAAGTTGGTTCAGATAGCGTTGTTTCAAAGCTGCCACTGGCTAGACTATGCTATCGAGATTGGTGCCAGGAACAATACCCAGTCAAGGATGCAGTTTAACAATCAACTTTATGGTAGATTTTGCACAATTGTGCGAAAGACTCCCTGCCTTTTACCATCGCGTGCCCAATCAGCTATGTAAAATCACCATCAAGCGCTCCCTTGCTCTAAAACTCCATCTCATCATACATTCTAATCTCACGGAGGCCTGCAACATTTCCTCTCCACTTCACATATAATCTATCAAAAGAGAGAACATAATGGGAAAGTAACGGATGAGGAAAAGAAAAACATAAATAGACCTTTAAATTCGTTGAAGTGCCGCAGTTGAATCTATAAAAGCTGTGACCATCTGCAACCTATCTTCGTAATCATCCGGCGGTTCCGTCATTTCAATATTTGATCCCCGATGTTACACTGTTGCCTTCTTCTCTGGGTGTTCTGCTCGTTTTTGCAGTTGATGATCAAAATTGGCTCAATGCGTAATGAGTGCCAGTCAGGAACGATTATAAATGATCCGTAACACAGTGAAACCCCCTTTTCTGGTATTGGTTATTCTAAATGCGGGGTTCCTAATGTACCAAGAGGTCGCTTTTTCTGTACTGCTGTTTGAGGTGGTCGCTTTATTGCATTCTTTTTTTCAACCTTTGCTGTCCATTTATTTTTCCTCATTGGTTCTCGGTCAGGCTGAGTGAGGTGAAGGGGAACATGTCACTCAAGAATTACGTCGCCAAGATATCTCAGGAATCCTTAGAGCTCATTGAAGTTGGGCAGTTGAATCTGTAAAACCGCGACCATCTTCAACCTATTTTCTCGATTTTTTCGTCCCGCCATATCCTACATAGCTACCGAAATTGCATCCAATTCTGCATCAAATCGTAGGCCTTGATTGATATGTTCCGCTTTACTCCACTCAGGCTGACCGTGAAACAATACTGAACAATTAAAGGGAAGCAAAGGTCGAGGAAAGGAAACATAAAAAGCAACCACTTCAAAGATCAGTTCCGAAAAAGTGACCTCTTGGTACATCTGGAACCCCGAATACAGAATATCCAATACCAGAAAAGGGGGTTTCACTTTCCCTCCACCTGCCAAATGAGAGCACATCCTTCCCATTCCTCTTCCAATTACGACATATCCGTTGACCCAAGCAAAACATTGACAGCACCGAGCTTGGGATCCAGTAGAGCTGCTCTCAAGGTACCCAGGGTGTACATTTGAAGGCTCCTTTCCAGATATTGGCGTTTCGAAAAGCAGAGTGATCCGAAACCAAATGTTATACATCTGAGTGCGATCTTCAAGGGTAGATCAATTATCGACTTCAAGTTTTGATCACGGACTGGGATTGAACTGAATATTATTGAGGACAACAGATTCAAGTAACTGTTATCCCCTCTGTTTCAACTTGCGCATGAAAGAATTGAATCATTCCAGTTCCAGTTTTCCACGACTGGATATTCGAGGTGGAAAAACAATGCCGTCCAAGTCGAATGTCGGAAGTGCCAGTTGCAATGACCAGCTGATGCGAGTAAAGAAATAACTAGAACCAAAGTAGAACACAGAAGCAAATCGAGAGAACTCGGCGATAGCAAAAAAACATTCTGGAATCGTGAATACCGCGATGTTGCGCAACAGTTGGGTGATAGTCCAAGTAATATGCTGGAGGACAGATTGCTCGATGCCAAACGAGGGGTTGTAGTCGAACCGAATTAATTGGAAGATCCAGTCGAACGCACTAGTCGGGAATTCTTGGCCTCATACTGGCATTGGATGTATATTGAGCCTCTTCCTGAAAACCCAAGCTAGTTGGAACATACTGGTGTTGTCCGACGACTCCGCCAGTGATATTCCTATATCGAAGTGTCGAACGTGGTGTTGGAGATAAATCAGTATATCGGGAAGGTCCAGTTGAATGATGATGTCCACTTCTCGGGTACTGTATGGCCCACACAGGGTTCAAGTGCTAGGTACCTGCCCGAAAATTCCGAATCAACTCGTATGAGATGGAGTAGTTGGCTTTAGACCTGGAAATCGAGGCAGACTGCAGGTGTACATTCTTTCAAATCATGGGCGGTCTGATGATGAACTGGCAGGGGTCCAATTCCTGAGACGAGGTATAAATTGCCTCAAAAGTTAGGTGTCGACAGGTAGCGCCTTCACAGTTAACCTGAGGCTTTGGGGGTGACGACCACGGCAGATGGCGAATGTGATGTCGGTGATCAGCTGATGGTACCCTTTTTCTGAAATCTCCATGCAGCCAGTGCCCACTGGAAATATTCATGAGATAACGGCTTCCTGATGCTGACCTATACGCTCAAATAAAGAGATTGGCAGCCGCTGCCGATTGCTGACGTCTTGACCTCAATGTGTAGTACAGTAGAAACCAAGGTAGACAGCGAATGTGCGGGAGTACATGGGTAGTTGCACTACGATCCATGACACGTTGGAGGGAACAATGAAGGAAGCCGGTCAATATGTTCTTGTTTCAGATGCTTGGTAATACGTGGATGTACTGGCAGGCTTCCAGTTCCTGAAACTACGTATTAATTGCCCTAAATGAAGAAGGTCGATGGGTAGCTCCTTTATCTTTGGACTTGGATGCTTTAGAGGCAATGACCAAGGCAGACAGCGAATGTGGTGTTGCAAATCCACCGATGTACGGTAGAAAGCTTCAACATTACCTGGCCCCAATGAAAGGTGTGGATGGGCTGTTCCTCTGTGACTTAGAAGGTAGAAGAAGTAGCGACTAAGGTAGATGGCAAATGTGCTGTCGTTTCAGAAGCTGTTGAGGGCTGATGTACCGGTGGTTTGCTTCCAGTTGCTCGAAACAAAGTGTAAGTTGGGTTGAAAGAAAGCGTCGATGGATACTTCGTTTATCTTTGGTTTTGATGGTGGATTTAGCGCTCTAAAGGTGTGTACTGTGAACGCGTAACGTGTTGATGTATCGGAGTCCATTATCGTTATCACTGGTTTGGAGATCGATGCGGCGGTGATAGTGTTAACAACTTTATTCATCATAATCGATATGGAAATAATTATAACACTGCACCGAATCATATTATACACCCCACGTTTCCTCTCACGAAATATTCAATACATACCTAACACAGTCCACAAGCTTAGTCATCACAAATTCTGAAGACATCTGCAATCAAACGTGTCAGCCAGCAGTTTATAAATATAAATACAAATAGAATACATACTCTTTAATCTCCCCATCCTCCGTCACCCCGTCACAATATCGATCATGGTGAAGATGAATCAATCACTCGGGGTGTATGGGGTATTTATATACACTTCATCACCATCAATGTAGAACAACTTTGAGGGTCAGCCTGGAGACATAGAATCGCGATCAACCTTCCTGATAGAAAAGACTGAAGGCATTCATCACTAGGCTAGTAGTGTACTCCCTTCAAAGATACCCTGCCCTCAATTCAGCAACCGCTACATAAAACTCACTCCAGAACGGTGATGTTGGGTTAGCAATAGGGAAGGAAAGAAGTGTCCAGAAGCTTCGAAGACAGTGAAAGGCCAGTAATAGAACTTGGACCCGGAGAGGAATCAACCGGAATGCAGCATACATGGGAACATGAATACTCCAGCTCTTCCAACCACATCAAGCGCCAGGGGTACCTCTATCCTCTCCGAGTTTTGGCATTTTCCGGCGTCCGCCATGAAGTATGTAACATGCATAGTGGCATACATCAACTCTATCCAGTTGCCTATGTCTACATTTCTCCACTATCACTCTTCTTCCAGTACCGCATAGACAAGCATATCTGCGTAGAGTGACCAAATTCGTGAAGGTTAATCAAGCCGCTGTAGATATAACTCGTTCCGTGTGAAAGATTGTGCATTATCCTATTCCAGCAGTTGTCTCATACCCGTAGATACCTTGCACTAATGAGAGAACAGCCTGCAGGATATCCATGATTGCGATGACACGGAAAGGATGATTCTAGTCCTGAATCGTGTCATGAGTCTAGCACTGCGAATGCGATTCTTTCCTGGTATCAATACGTATATCAACGGCCGAAATATCTGTGGGGTGAAAAATCAATAAACCCTTAGCTGCCGAATTTTCATTGTCTACCTAGTATGCCGACGGACTATTACATCGCAAGATCATGATAGATACTCTGTAGTAGAAAATTGTTCTTGGGTGCATGAGCCACATATCCCTTGCATGATATGTGATTCGAGAAGAAGAAAGGCAAAGTGGTAAAAGTGCCCATGAGAAGTACACTTTGCAATTCAAGCCGTCCACCCTCCTAATTGCCGTAAACATGGTAAAGGGGGAAAGTATAGCAGCGTATAATGCACTTTGGAAGTACCCCTCCCCGCTACTAGATTCTCCGAAAAGAAACGTGAGTCGTGACATCTGCACTACTATACGTCCTCTCTTTACCGAAATGGATCATTCCACATGCCGACAGCGGAGGAGTGGCCGCATTCCAAGTTTCAATCCTCCCCATTTCCAAGTGCCTTTGTCTCATTTTATCTCCTTGCAGCCCGTCCCTGACAGGTTTTCACCCTTCTCGCAATTGTATGCACTTCGGTAGTGTCAAAACGCCCGAATCAGCTTACTTTGTATCAGGAAGCTACATATGGATGAGACGAGTATGTTAACAATCATCAATCCTCGGTTGGAATGGCTGTTTTCTGGTTTCAACATTCTCTTTGTTTGGATTGAAATCCCCGAATCGTCTTTCCGTAAGCCATACCTTGTGCCATAAGCTATCAATGCTGTCTGTTGCATATCTGCTGTTGGTTTAGCGTCCCTGTGTTCAATCACTACATCACCTGTGCTGGCATCACTGCGTGTCAAATGTTGTAGACAGGAGTCTATACCTATCATTGGCTCCAACAAAGTTGCATTAAATAAAGAATAAAAATAGGAAAACGCTCTATGTACTTGCAAGAAACGTGGATGGAAAACTCAAGCTACTCAGTGAGTGGCATAACCGAACACACAATTGATCCCATGCCTCTCGGCTTGCCATTACATGAACTCAATAGCAGCGAGCAACAAGATATAACAAGAGCTACAAATAATTAAGAATATACGTGATCGAAAAGTTATAGCAAGTAATGTTAATTGCAAGGAAACTCGGTAACTGTAATGGTGCATTTGCAATATCGTCTGCAACACAAGATGATAAAACATCATTCCTTGGACTCAATAATCAATGGATTTTCCTTCCCTTGATCCTATTTTTATCGGTGATTCTGTTGTGTACCTCCATTATCAATTCAGCTAGTAGGTTGATGTCTAGCTTCGACCGGCACAATATACTATCGTCGGAATCAGATTCACTCCCGTGAGCTCCTTCTAAATCGCTCTCTTTCGTAATCTGCCTGACAGCTGCATGCGCCGTGGCTTGAGATAGTGCGGAACGATGGAGAGCTTCGGTGCTGTGAATTTGATCAGATGATGTTGGTGGGTTTTTCCTGGCCACACTGGACTGTGAGATGTCTGGCGCTCCCGAGGAAGTGCCTTGTCGGGTGACCAGTTTTCGGTGGTTTGCAGGCAGTACTTGCTTTGAGTTTGGTGGCATGTAGTGTACTTGTTGCTTTAATGGTGGTCGGCTGAAAGTGACTTGGTGACCACGTGACTTGTTGGGCTGCGCAGATTTTCGTATAGTATTGACTCGTTGTGGTACATGCTTATTCTGCATTGATTGATTCGGAGCACCATGAATTTCGTATTCTTCATCTGAGGACATCACCGATGGCTGTTCCACCCTTCGCATTCGACGTTGTGGCTTGGAGTAAGAGGGAAATAGTCTGGAAGATGGCACTGTTAACTTGTTGGGCATACCCTCTCGGATCGATTCCTGTGTCGGGGTGGGTTCCAGACTTTGCAAGTGATGTCAAGGTTGGGTAGCATCCCACGATGAGGGGGTCATCTCGATGGCACCCATTGTGACCATACTCTGTGCTTGTGTGAATTGATGAGCTGATACTGGCTCGCATTGTGTTATAAGATGATTGGTCTCTTGCGGACAAGATCCGCAAAATATCTTAATGCTGCCCTCGTCAATAAATAATGATAAAAACTTATAAGAGGAAACAGGAGCAAACCATTCATTTGTACTCCGCGTATTCCCAGCGTGAACAGCGGCAAACACTGGTGTGGAGTTATCGTACAGTGCTCTAGAAGTCAATGTCTTAGACATTGGTATGTCCGAGGCAAAATCCAACGTTAAAGATAGTCAGTTCAAGAATACAATATAAATCGAAGCTTCGACGGTAGGTGAATAGTTTCAATCAATTGATTTAGTGTGGGAGGCCGGAGCAGTGGTCTTTGTACACAGGGTGATGAGTACAGGATTCGTAGCTCGCCATCCTACTAGCTGTTTGTTTCATCTTTATAGAACGCAATAATATAACTGTCTAATGTTTGGCCCTAGCCGGCCTACTCACGTTTCGAAATATCACGGCATGCAACTTCTATCAACTGCATTTGGCATGCACAGCAACGCATGCTCAGATGATGATCCCATATGTCAATACGTCCGTTTGCGTATAGGTGATGTGAACAGAACTCTTCCCTCCTTCATGATTGGATCTGTTCGTATGAAGATGTCGCTTACATTTGCACACAACCCCAAACCACCATTCGTGAATTCACCTAAATCTATGACAGCTATCAATTGTTGATAGCATTGAATCCAGTATGTAGTCCGATGGAAATCATTTTCGCTAGCGGGCCATCAGAACAGGAACAAATAAATCTTCCCAAACGGGACCCTCTGCTGGTCTATCAGCCGCAGGCACGCCACATGCATGTGAGCCAATCCCACATGATGGGGGTACACTTTCTGGTGGGGCCGTTCGCGTTACCGAACGAACTCTTCACTCCTCCTAAACTGATTTTTAGCATCAACTCCCATCAAGTGTACTTCACTTGCAGGAACATTAAATCATGGTTTGTAAATTAACCCCAATCCACGATGGTTATCAACTGTTGATAGCATTGAATCAAGCCTATAGTCTGATGGACATCTTTTTCTGTTAACTAGCAGGCCTTCAGGATATGCTAACAGGAACAAACAAATCTTGCCAAATTGGACCTTCCGCTCGTCTATGTGCCGCTCTCTGTATCACACCGTATACACCCCTGCCAAGTCCAAATGAGGAGTTTACTGTCCGGTGGGTCCGTTCGCGTATAGGGCTACCGAACGGAACTTGACGCCTCCATGTACCATTCCTAACATCAACTCCCAAGAAGTGTCACTTGCGCTTGCAGGAACACAGAATTACCTGTTCGGCACTTAACTCGAGTCTATGATGGCTATCAACTGTCAATAGCATTGAATCCATCCCATCAATAGACATTTTTTCCACTAGCAGGCCATTGATGCATCAGGACTGACAGGAACAACAAATCTTGCCAGCGGGGCCCTGAGCCCGTTATGAGCCGCTATTTGTATCACGCATGACGCATATATCCCATCCAATACAACACAATGGGGGTTCACTGTCCGAAGGGGCCGTTCGCATATGGTGATGCCAAACGGGACTCTTTACTCCTCCATGATCTTCTAGAACACAACTGAGTCTAAAAAGCTTCATAAATTATTTATTAACAATTACAAAAGTCTCGTGCATCTTTTTATCGCTGTCTACCAGGCCTTGCTGACCAACAATAAATAACTGACATTTTTAATATTTTACACTGATCTTGATACAGCCCATGTCAATTAAGCTCTCTGGCAGAAAGCCACAACTGCTGCATCCACGATACATAGGCCCGAGCGTGTTATGTTATACCCGGGTAAAATGTAATAATTCCCTCAGCTAGCTGGGAGTCGTTCTCTCTCATCCGCGGTTAACTGGATATGAATACCTGAAACCCATGCATCGTTTTACAGAGTGGGTCTATGTAACGGTGTTGTGTGGAATTAATGATCATACAGTCGCAAGTGTATCAGCCAGTACCTCAACTGATCAGTAGCCATTAGCAATACATATTGATTACGAATGATGTGCATGTAGCGGCATCTCAATGTACAGAATTCTTATCGGATGACAATACTATGGGAATAGTCGAATGCCTTTTATTAATCTACCGGCCACTGAAGTCAGGAAATGATCTACCGCTGGCAGACCATGCAAAGTACAAATTCATGTGACATATGTCTACGACCCACGCAGCGTGTAAAAATTATCGAATAGACATCCCTTCCTGACTGCGGATATTCTAAACTGTATGGCCAGTACAGTACTTAAGAGTTCGTCATCCTATCTCGAGGTCCTACAATCTCATTTATTACTAGGGGCCGCGATTTAACCAGCCTGGTGAATTATGAACTTTGGAAAGATCTTCTCGTATCCTTCATCCCATTACCACCGCTTCGACGAATATTGCCTTGTCCCCTGTTCTGGGTCTTCATATTGTTTAACACACGGTCCCTGGTTAGGACCTTTGTTCTCAGGCTCCTGCTCGTATCGGCTAGATACTCAAGAGATTACCCACTGTATTTCTGCAGTTCGCTTCCTGAGGACCAGAAGCTACCTGTCCCAAATCTCCATCCCCCCGTCCCGCGGTTATTTACGACAAACCATCGCTAGCCGAACGAAGCAAAATCTTCCAACCCGTCCTCCTCGATCTCCGTCAGCGGTTACAGTTCCTAGTCCTGTTCGTCACTGTCACTGTTCTTAGTCTCGTCCTCCCTGGCGCTGCTAAACAGCATTTCCGGTTCACATTGCCCTCGTTGAATCTGTAACCTCCGCCACTTTCGAAAATAGATCTCAGAAGGATTCGCCTACTTGTCATGGATTTATATTGTGGTATCACCAACTCGTCCTTCCCGAAGCTGTTGGATCTTGCAGTCTATTTCTTCAATCGATACTATGCTGGATCAGTTGCGGTCACCACCGATCGACCCGCCTCTGGACCCGATCAACAATTCAGTTCTCCACCATACCATCTTGACTACTGTAATTAGCTATTGAAGGATGTATGTAAAAGGATGGTCTCAAATAACGAACACGTTGAGCTATGCCCATGATAGCTGTGAAGAGAATAGTTTTTGTATTGCATGTGTACTGCTTGGTGATAGCTGCCAAGAACGAGTGATATCATGTGAAGTTCTAACCCCGAATTACCAACCAATCTAGTACAAACATAGGATCGATTTTCAACCCTTCTCAACAGTATTTAATATACCATGCATTATCCAGATAAAATCACGCATGACACAATTCCTGCCCAACTTGTGTGCAACCATTATACAGTAGAGTATTTTACCACCTGTATTACGAGTTCAAGTTCCCTCCGGGAATAACTGATTGTGCTTCGTGTTTTTGACCTTATGTGCCACTGACTTCTTGGCAGTATTAGTCGATCTCGAATGGGGGTTCAAAGTGGCGGTCGTCCACGTGTTTGGATCCTTTCGCAAGGGTACCAGATTCATCGGGGTGGGTTCTATTTTATCTTAAGAAAAGCCCTTATTGCCCAGTAGAGATTCATCGCTGGCGTCAAAATGCTGGACAGGTGGGAAAGTACTAAAATAATTAGTGAGCAGTGCATCAATCACACAAGATTCAAAGAAATTGAACCTTTCAATATGGCGGTTGATCAAAGCGCCAGTGTTTTTGGCTACCGGGGGTGGGGGTTTGGAATTATCTGTGAAGTGAAACAATATCCTCATGTCAGTTAAACTCGTATATCGCTAGCATGACGGAATTAAATTTTCAGCAGACTGTACTTATTCTTGATTGGTTGTCATTAATGTCTGGCAACGAATCTATCTTGTCCGCCTGCAGTTGATTTGACAGAAGCTCAGCAGTGGGTATTCCACGTTCATTGACTGAACTCGTAGGCACATTGTTAGATATTTCGTTCCCTCCCAATGCATCCCAAGGGATTAAGTCGTCGACCCTATCCATACCACTTTCCTGCTGCTGTTGGTCGGCATCGATGGTATCTACTGGTTTCGGCTGTGTAGGCTTCCGATTTCTAGGCTTTTTTGTCTTGGAAGTTGCACTATATTTTCCCGGTCTCACAAGCGACTCCAATGATTGCATGGTGACATTCTCTCGCGCCTTTATTTGCTGCAGTTTGTTCTGATAGACCTCTACAGTTGCAGCTATCGATTCATCCCTCTCTTGGTCCGCATTGTCTCGGGCTAGATAGTTGATGGTATGGTTGATCTGCCAATCGAGGATTACAACTTCAATGGATTTTTGGAGCTGAGCTCTTATGGATGCAGAGGATAGGGCTGGGTTGATCGAAATAGGCAGTATGCAGAGTTTGTCAAAAGAAGTGAATAAACATTCCATCACAATATGGCTTTCTGAACGATGTTCGGGTGGCACCCATCCCATCATTAAATCATTGTGGAATGGTGTAATCCCATCACCAATGTCAAACCATTCGTATACGATGCAGGCAAGATCTAACCATGCTCCAGATTTCCTGTTGGAGAACCTGGTCTGGTATTCCTAACTCGCAACCTTCAATGCCTTTGGTGACCAGTCGTGGGGATTGTGTTCATTGTATAACCTTTCAATTAGAATGGGGAAAACAACATAGAAGTCAGACAGACCCTGTTGAGGCTTTTTGACGCGTAATTTTCCTATATCACTCCCCATCACCTGATCTAGAATGACTCCCACCGTTCCATTTTCTGCCTGTGCGGGATACTCACAGAGCCAGGTCAATACATGCAACTATGCATTACTTGAGAATCTTATGCAACCTTTGATGAGGCCCGGAATCTTCGTCATGGAACTGATGATAACGATGTTGCAGTTGTCGTGATTACTAGTTAATGTGATTAAATTCTCGCGCTCATCTTGTGTCATCTGTGCACACAACGAAGGATGGCGACTGGCACATTTGTTGTTTTGTGCGGAAGATTGAAGACTGGGTTTTCCCTCTTCAACTTGTAGCAGTCGACGTATATTTTCAGCGGTCCGTGGACGGAGCTCCCCTGGAGCTTTCGCAAAAGATGTCGTGACACAGTTCCGTAGACGACAACTGCGCTTTCTTTGTATTGTCTCGCAGTCACCAACACTAAGCCCCACCGGTTTTAGACCATGTCGATCTGAGTTGGAGATACCGACAACATTGTCCCAAAATTGATCTTGCTCTTTAAGGATGGTTTGTGGATACCAACGCCAGCGGAAAAAACTCAGTGCGGCAGGCTTAAGGACCAGCATTTCGTCGAATTGGGAAACTTTGAAAGTATCCGAGTATGCAGGGAAGTCCAGAAGATTGATCAGAATGGGGTTGAACTCGGCCCACGATATCAGCCGGTGTAGTCGGGACCCACAGGTTGCCTGTATGGAGTTTCCTTCAGTAGATCCATCCAACCAGATCATATACTGCTTTCTTAACGCAATATCAGTGGTAATTGCAAGCACTGTTGCACACTGCAGATATTCCCGGCCAGCAGTTTCCTCCTTCATAGTCATGGACAAAATTCTGCTGATACGAGCGTATAGGATTGACGTGAGGGTATCCGAATTGTAGATCTCTGCTAACCACCAACAGTTTTTGGCTTGTTCGTCTTCACATAACATCTCCTGACTGGTAGGATCTTCATATTCCCTTAAGAATTGCTTCAAAGTGTGCATCCTGTGTTGCCCTGCCTCTACCATCCACCAACCTTTCATGCCTGTATCGTAGTATGCAGGAATGTTGGCGTTATCGGTAGGATCTGCTGCGATATCTTGCATTGGGCTGGGCAGTCCCTTGTCGCGGAGGAGATTGGTGAGCTTGTGGCGTGAGACTGCTACGCGGATTGCATTGTGAGGTGATAGCCCGCTGCATCAACTCTGAAACTTTGATACGAGGCTGTCGACGTGTGCTTTATCCAACGGTCGCTGGTCTGTAAAGCTACCCATACACTATTGCCACTCGAACTTGACATCTGTGAAATTGACGATTGAATAGCCCATGAAGCTGTCGACGGCGTCCTTGGGAATCAAATGCCCCTGCGACGCGATGTGAAGCAAGGATTGGTGTGAAAACATAGTGCTCGATTCAGCATTTTTATGGCGCTTCAGTTTGGGGCTGTGATGTGTTTGTATTGATGGATACATACTAAGGTTGGAGGTGGAGTTGTTAACAGCTGATGCAAAAAATATCGAGTCTGAGGATCGTGGAGTATGGTTTTAACTGTGCTAGTGAGGGGATATATGGGGGTGCTGATGAGTGCGAGGACTGGTTGATAAACTTGATTTGCACGTTTCGGTAGTTTTTGTCAACAGTAGTGTTGTGGGCTATGTTCAGCTATCTAAGTCGATGTTGTCTACAGTTGATTAACCAAAAGCACTTTCAGTTATTCAGCAGACTCCATGTTGGGGTACACACATGCAGTCATGGACAACAATTTTCTAAGGTCCGAGAGTAGGATATGGATGGTTTTTACTTTTTTTTTCCATATCCAAACACTCCAGCGGTTCTTGATTGAGTAAAGATTGATGGGAAACCACTGCTAAAATTCAGCATTACTTATTATAGACATTCGTTTTGTGATTGAGATACTTGTATTAACACATACTCACTAAGTTTCCAACTAGTATAGTCTCAAGTGTCTGCAAATCTATTGTGGAAGTATAATTTCAATTTGCACTGGGAAGGGGAAGCTGACGCACGTGTGTTGCGTTGCTGCATCAGTGCAGGTTGATGAGAGTCCTTGTAGTTGAACTATGGCCCATTGAGGGTTACGGTGACTCAGGTAACCGGCCACAAAATGATCCCCAACCGCTCCAACTCGGGAGGTTCCGTTCAGGTTTACTCTGGAGCTCGCAACTGTTGTTTCTGAGGACCGGGTATGGGATATGTTTTTTGATGCATCGTGCCGGATTTCCCCAGAACTAAGTGCCCCAACGGCGCCTGATTCAGTGAGGTAAATGGCCACAAGACGATCCTCAACTACCGTCACTAGGGAGGTCCAGTTCAGGTACACTTCGTAGTTCCCAGACAGCAAATTCGGTGATCTATAAATGGTTTTTACTGCAGATATGAATAGTTACTCAACGGGGTCGGGATAGGTATCCGATAAAGTGTAACATTCAGGCTTTAGGTAGGTTGTACGGTCTGAGGCAGTTTGCACCTTGAGGTGCCTGAAATCATCTAATAGTTGTACACATCGATGTCAGCTCGAAAGCATCCTCATTGGTTGACAGGTGGTACATACCTAAATACTGCGGCTGATTATGGCATTCTCATTGGTTCATACTGTGGCTGGTTGTGGCAAAATAATACATGGAATTAATATCGCTCATCTAATTAAGTCTACACTGATCACAAAGTGTTCTATACTCCCGGGCTCGCTCGACTCCATGCTACTAGCTGCACTCAACTTCATCCACCCAGGTGTACTTGACTTCATGCTCCTAGTGGCAATTGACTCCAAGCGGCAATTGACGCCTAGTGGGGGATGAACTCTAGCTAATGATCGATCCAAGCAGCGGTCGACTTAAACTCCTCGAATTGCAGGATTCTGCCTTACCCTCTTCAAATATATATACTAACTCTTGGGAGCTAGGATGTGCATAGAATTAATTACTGTTAGGTGTCAGTTGCCACTGGGAGTTGATCCTCGCTGAGAGTGAATAGTTGCTGGGAGCTGGTCTATGTTGGGAGCATGTAGTCGATTGCTGGTGAGAGTTGATCATTACTCTGGGTCGAATGCTTCTGGGGAGTATGGAGGCAAGTGTGCCTGGCCGTGTGGAGTTGAGCATACCTACGAGTTTATGCACGTTGACATGAATGATACTGGCATGTTGACATACCGATGTATTGTGACAAAGAAGGGGCACCATACTCGACTGCATACTCCCGGATGTAGTGGATTCTAGCCCAGTCCAACAATACAAAATTGGCTGCCGCTTGAGAACGGCTCGGTAGATTCACATCCTTTCAGAGGCGGCAAAGCCACCACCAGTTCTGGCATTGTATGAGGACTCCCTTCTTTGTCTGCGACTTTATCATATACCTACTCAACCAACATATTCATTCTACCTTGCAGACACGTATACATATTAATACACGCAACATTCCAAAAGACCAAATACTATTTGTTATTCTTGCCTACTTCTCGAAGAAAAACACCATACACTAACTATGTCACCACCAGCCTATAGAAACCAGCAGAGCCTAGATATCGATCTTGGGTTCCCACTGATGAATTCAGACGCCAACAGACTCCGGGAGGAGCAATTGGCAGATCGGAATGACACATCTGATTATTCAGATGACAAGCTGATTGAATCGAGGAAGCATGCGATAAAGTCTCATTCAGACTATTCTCTCCTCAACGATGGCACGTCGTGTTGCACATTGCACCTCATGGTATCGTGGTTTATTTATTATTTTGTGAACCGATAGTCCCTCAGCTTCAGAATCATATGAACAACTAGCAACCACATTGGGCTAATAAGCTATTGACATCGAGGAAAGCTCTTGACTGGGCAAAATCAGGTCTACAGGCGTCACATGCAGACCCTGACCAATGTTGCATTCAGTACGAACACTTTCTCGATTACACTTGCGTAGCATCTCTCCCTTTCACAACTTTATCTACAAAAGCAAATCTTAGCTTAAACTCGGTTACATTCAGTTTCGCGGGATGGAATGCTTCCTATTCAAGTAAGCTTGCCTGGGTCTGGATTACTCGTTAAGAAACAGAACGTTTCGACTTGCTCTCACCCCACGTGTTGTGTGGTATTCAGTGTATGAGCTGATTTCCTGAGACCAACTACAAGGTGAAACATTGAACACTAAGAAGGATGCCATGAACCGAAGTGCGATTGAAGTCGAACCTGTGATTGAACTAGTTGAATACATCTGCAATGTATTCCAAGGTGCATCACTCATCAGTTGTGGTGTTGAGAAGAGTTGGACTTTGGGGGGCTCGGAGAAGAAAGAGCTCAATCATAACAACTGGAGAATATTTCAAGATCTTCTATTCCGAGGTTGGGACCAAGGATTGCGTGAGCCCGGAAGTGCCAGGTTTTGGTTGGAGCATCAACCAACTCCCCATCCTTACGACTTTGGCCAGAACATTAAGATTATGCCAAACATCCCTCATGGTAACGCAGGTCAGACTATCTACTGGAATAGCCTGGACCGGCTAGCAACTGTATTGAACGACTGCTATGATTTGGAATCGGTTGCAACATTTTCCTCCGCCATCGCCACGAATATCCGGATCAGCTCAAATGGTCGACCAGTCAGGTTGCTGGCAGCCAGGAATTTAATGAATGACGAGTTTATGGATGAAAAAGACTACTATTTCTATCCGCGTGGATTCAGCCCATATTTGGGTAACTTTCAAGCCGCGTCACCACCAAGCTTTCTAAAAGATCAAGTGTCCGACAATATCCAAAGGGAGTTTGAGACAGAAGACTCCGACGGTCGGGTTTTCCGTGCTGGATACTATCAGGGCTACTCAGAAACCAAGCCCGTGATACGCCACGGTCCTCACGACGTTTTACCTACAAAGGGGCTTTCGCAGGCAGCTCTCGGGATAGACTCTGACTTGGTTGATAGCAAAGTCAAGTCTCAACGCAATAAGACGGCTGAAAAATAGCTTCCAGGAATGAATAATAAGCGGCCGATCTTTCGGGATGCAAAGCAGATTGGAGAGGACATTAGAGCTGAGAATCACGGGTTTCGGATGGAGGCAATACTCGACTTTGACATCAGGGAGCTTTTACCACATAATGGAACATTCAAGCATATAATGGACCTTGCCATTGAGCCTACAATGCGTTACTGGATCGAGCATCGAGAAGATGATTATCCCTGGATGTTCATGTTCAATCCGAAAGTATGTTTCCCGCCTTTTACTTATATGCCAATTATTAAGTAGATATAAAGTAATGGGTGGATCCAGATATTTCCTGGCATTCTCCAGAGCTTCGCGTTGTTGTTTGGTACGGTGATGGAGCAGCTGAGGGATAGGTATTCCCAAAGAGCGTTGATAGGGCAGTGGTTGAATGTTGGGGAGCGAGAAATCGTCGGCATTATCGAGCGGGCAGTCTCCATTTGTTTCACGAGTGTCGAACGGCGGAGCAAACCCTCACTATGGAAATTTCCCACTTTTTGGGCGAATTACCGCGATTATGGTTGGCCAGCATTCAATCGGGATGTCCTGACAATGGGTGGGTGCATTCTTGAACCGAACAACTGGCCTGCTGATAAGCAAACAGGGCTGGCAATGCTCTGTTGCACAAAGTCACTCACATACCATTACGGCCAGGAAGTCGCAGATATGCACACGATTTCGGATTGGATCTCAACATTCTCGGGGAAGATCACCACCACGCCCGAACGTCGCGATATGATATGGAAGATTGTGCAATATTTTCTTGTTCCGCAAACTCGGCAGTGGGCCCATAAACAGCTATCTAACCTCATACCCGCTCTTAAGACTGCCGGAAGGGCCACAGCGGAGACTGGTGATGATTCTGAGCGGACTAGAGTGAATAGTATTGCATGCGATCTTAAGGTTTTCTGTAACCCTGATAATACTCAATATCCTTTGCAGGATGGTGGTGCATACATTTTGCTTGTGAAAGCAACTACTGGGAAAACGGTTAGTGAGCTATCCAAAGACACTGAGCTCTACAATCACACGGAATTTGCTACGCATATAGTCAAATCGATTAAGGATGAC
>Ga0307512_10000059_pt1 | contig 124145 bp, 116 predicted proteins | sample 14_EM_MG_FD_200267 | JGI IMG/M metagenome (GOLD analysis project Ga0307512, IMG submission 200267) | Populus trichocarpa ectomycorrhiza microbial communities from riparian zone in the Pacific Northwest, United States - 14_EM | ecosystem: Host-associated > Plants > Roots > Unclassified... | reverse complement strand
TTTTTTAGATTATGTTTCTTTCTCCCATGTTAGCCGAAGGTTGACTGAGGTGAAATGGGAAGAAAGTAAGAAAGAAATAAAAGAGATGGGGAAGAAGTCAAAGCACAGTTACCGGTATGATTTGGTGAAAAGGGGAGGTAACAGTGCGGGGATGGGAGCCAAGAAGACGATTGCGGCGAGGTTTTATCAGCTTAAGTCAGGACATGCACTGATAGCGAAATACCTATTGCGGATCGGAAAAAGAAGAGATATGAAATGCTGGTGGTGTGGGCATGAGTATCCGACAAGAGACCACCTGTTTAAGTGGTGTAAGAGATGGAAACAAGAACAAAAAAGGCTTTGGGTTGATGGGCAAGAGGGGGAGGAAGGGTATGAGGGGGTTGAAAAGGTTTTAAAGAAGCCAAAGATTTCATTGCCAATGTCTCTTGTTTTTGCAGAAGAAAAATGATCGCAGGCTCTGATGGATTTCTTATCCTGTACAGATGTCAGCAGAATTAGCGGAGTGGTGGAGGAGGCGGAGAACTCAGATCACAAGGAGTCGAGTGATGGGGGGGTGTAAAAGTTGATGTTATTTTTTGTGGCGGTTTTTCTTTTGTTTTTGGGGAAGAGGACTCGCGACTTTGCTTTTGTTTCTTTATGTTACGGAAGAAGCAGGGAGGAAATGTGTACGGGATATGCCATGGCCGCCAGCAGCCGAATGCAATATGATTACAAACAAACAAACTATTCTGTGTGGGGATGCGGCAAGCTCCAGTAGTATATTGACGCCACACAGTCATGCATGAACCGAAAATACCTAACGTGCATATGTGTGCTGGACGCATGGCGCAGCGATCACAGCCTCGACAGGGGTATGTTCCTTTAGATACTGAAGGCCACCCCATCCCAGTGCTGTGAGATCTTAAGAATCCGTCTCCCTAAAGCCAGACATGGAGCTTGCGGGACTCATAATCGGAGCAGCGGCCGCGATAATTCCAGCTTACCAGGGGATCGACAAGCTCTGCGGCACAATATCGGATACCAAACGCTTTTCCTCACAGCTCGAAAACCTGTGGTGGCAGGTTCGCACTCACAAAACCAAGCTTGAAAATGAATGTATCCTCCTCTTCGGCGACGATTTTGACACCGATGAGGTCAAGGCCATGTTACAGGATCAAAATCACCCAAAGTGGAGCGATACTGGATTTAAACATAGGTTTAAGCAACATCTCGGTGAAGCCTTTGACTCCAGTCTTGGGTCGTTCCGCGTCATCAACATAACCTTGAAGGAGCTAGAAGAGGAAATAAAGAAGTTTGCGCCAACATCCAGGGCAGGCAGCGTCAGTTTTAATTCACCCTTCTTATCCAGAGTTCCTGACCCGCTGACAGGGTGCAGAGTGTGGCGGATAGCAGTACTGCTATTGGAGCCCCGACATCGTCAAAAACTCCCATCAAAGCAACAATCGCTAAAACAAAAGCCTTAGCGAAGGGTGCTGCATGGTCGATTCAAAAATCGAAACTCCAGACATTGCAAGAGACTCTCCGTTCTCAGGTCAACGATCTGATCCACCTGCGCGAGCAGCGAACAGCTCTGAAAGAATTCAGAACTCCCACACCAATTTCCAAGACAACAACCAGTCATGGCACGATATCTAGGAGTTCATTGATTATCGGTGCCATCAGCAACGGAGGCCCATTGTTGGCCATCAGGGAGGCCCGAGCCGCCTCGGATCGGCTCTACCAAGCTGTAACAGCCGTTACAGACTGTCAGTGCCATCGTATAGACCTTCAACTATCCACTAGTGTACCACCCGAAAATTCGACGGCTGATGACAAGTTATATCGGTTGCTCATCTCACCCTTATCGAACTCAACTCCATATACATGTGTGGTTGTACGTCCGGAAAGATCAAATCCACCGGAGGGATCAAATCCAGCGGCAACCGCTATTCAGTCTGTTGTCCAATGTCTCCCAAAGGGGGGTATGAAAAAAGCAGTCTCAATATCACAGAGCTGTGCAAATAAACGCAAAGGCGGAGTCCGGTTCGATCTTTCGACTATATTGGATCCGGGGCATAAGAAATCAAGGCCTGAACCGGATGATCTTAAGCTAGAAAACGCGGCGGACAAGTCCCAAGGGTCGTCTCAACAAATAATGACTGGAATAGTGTTATCGTTGTGTCCATATGTTGAACTGCGGGTGAGCTCAGTCTCTGTTTCTGCAATGACTTATTTCGGCCTTCTCCCAGACGTCGACAGTTACCGGCATGTTCTATATCGAGCTGAAAAACCGCGCTCTGCCTCCCGAATATCTCTCAGCGAAGTCATCAAATTGGTAAACTCAACTTCGACCAAGAAAAGCTTTGCGTGGCCCATTCAGCGACGATATAGTCTCGCCTATATGTTGGCTCTCTCGGTGTTGTGCTGTTCTGGCTCCTGGTTTAAAGAGAACTGGCGAAGTGAAGACATCATTTTGGTCACAGAACAACAAGAAATTGGAGACGACACAATCAAGTCACCTCATATCACGGCAGCCCCCCGTCATTTCCGACCTGAACCCGGGATGAGTCTCGCCCGAAGTGAGCGCCTCTTCTCGCTTGCTGTCGCTTTGATAGAAATAGGGTACGGTGAAAGTCTTCGCAACCTATACTTTGAGACGGAGGTTGGGACGTATGGTGGGCTGAAAATGCAGTGGGATTGTCTTAAAGAGTACGTCGGAGCAAAAAAGTTGTCGACGTTGGTTTCGGCTGAAATGGGAGGCCGATATGCAAGGGTAGTCAGAAAGTGCTTGGAATGTAATTTTGGAATTGACGAAAAGGATTTGGATTGTTTGGCAATGCAAAAAGCTTTTTATGAGAGTGTTGTTTGCGAATTGGAGACCTGTGTTAAGGCGTTTGACTAGGCGGCCTGTAACGAACTTTGTATTTCACTGTGGTTCATCGTGTATCCAGATTTCGGTCAACTTATAAATGTAGAATTATTTGTCATAATGTGCTGGCTAAAAGCGCCATATGTTAAAGGAGATGAACAGATTTCTCATATAGTAGTCTCACGTCCTCCTTATTTTGAAGAATCAGGTGATGCCACGAACTCCCGGGATCTCTGATTGGCGGGCGTGTGACTTAGTGTGCAATATAACTGGTGGGAAATCTTGCTAGTACAATGGTGGTAATATTCTTTTACGAAGGACCGGATGGGACTACATACCATATGTTGAGATGTGGGAGACCGAGAGGGTAGATAGACGTTGGATACCATAGTGAAAATTTAAGGGTTGAAAACACTGCCAAAACCGAAGTATCCAAAATACACGCCGTGGGTACGTTCCAAGACCGTTCATCCCCAAGATCAGTACGAAGCATACACCAAATTCAAGTCAAATTCAGCTCTGGCGGTGCGTCAATACACACCAATTACGGATTTTTCAACTATGCTTTTTTACAACGGTAGTCGTGAAGCGTTTCGGCATTGAACGTTCGAATACGGACGGCCATATGGAACATGGCTCGGATATGTAATAGATCCAGAGCAGCAACAGCAAGAGGTCGTTTATTTAGTACATACATGTAGTAATTCTTGGTACTAATCAGTAGGTACTTTGAGCCACATAATTTGGCGGCCGGTGACATGAGTTCTCCGTTCCACAACCCTACAAAGCTCCAGACTCTTCGCCACATTTTGGGAAACCCCTGGGACAGGACCACTAAGATATGGGACAAGATGGGTGGGACTTTGCTCGGTACCGTACACTGTAGAGACACATAAGTTTGGATTTGAGTCTTTGAGTGTAATACCAAGGTGATTTTGTCGGTTAATTTTGATGTCACCAGCGCTGCTTACGGTAAACTAGCACAGCAGATGGTCCGTGCTTTAACAGGCATCCAACTAGAGTACTTACATACATGTACCTTTGCCGACACCACATACCTGTCTCGTTCCACTTCTTGAGCCTGCCACCAATATCGTCATTTATTGTTGCCGGATCCAAATCTCTTCCGTAATCAGGCCCTTCAAATGTTCCCAAATGTCTTCGATCTTCCGACTAGTTGTCACGATATGCACATAGATTTCCTAGATTCTAACCTATAATTTGCTCGAGACATTCCAGGAGCTCTATTCTCGAGCCTTCGATGCACTCGCCAAGACTCAAGAGCGTTTGTAGCAATATAAGCAGACCCCATGGCCTTTATACTTGCTTCAATGCCTCCATAAGTGTTTCGAAGACCGCTTATACTTCCCCGCTGCTATTTTCGATATACAGGCTGTCTAAGATTTTGGGCCCTATTGGGCATCTGTAGAGTTGCAGAATTGATCGATCAGAAAGTTTTCAGAGGGAAGTTGGCTTTCGACGAGGCAGAAATAATAGTAGAAGTAGGCGAGAGCTACTGAAGAGCGTGGAGTAAGGGACTATTTGCTTCTCATAGGTATGTGGGGCGTGTGACGTCGAGTGCTAGGACATGTGTATTAATAACCGGAGTGAAAGACTTTGGATATAGATGCCCTAAGCCGAACAACTGGGTATGCCTCAGAAACCCCTATATCCTAGGGTGAGAATCTGAGACACATAACATAAAATTGCGCTCTATTGCATTCATAAATTGCGATCGATTGAGGCAACATACGCAACATTCCAAGATACCTATATTTCTCCCTAGCCTATTCAAAAGATATTTAGTGCTTAGTTAATGATCAAGATTCGTGGGAACATTCAGAAGCCTGAAAAATATTTGCAGAATAGCAGTATGGCCCACAAGCTCTTACACGGGGATAGTCTACTGGTATATAAAAGATCCAAATAAATACTTGGCAGGAGTGTTGCTTTAGAAGATGGCACTGTCATGGCTTTTGTAGAATATATGATAAAGAGGAAAACTTCCAGCAGTGATCCACACTTGTAAACAAATCAAAATATCTACTGTTCGCCCAGATTTCCTTAGAGTATATGTTCCGACCAATTCACGAACTTTGCCTGTTCGCGAATTTTGACTAGTTCACGAAGTGGGGATCCAGCTTGCGACCTTGCCAAAGTACGAGATTTAATCCCACTAGGAAAGTCAGGGAATTATGCAATAAAGATGGTGTAAGACCTGTGGTACATATACTTGGCATCCCAATTGCTCCAAGAACTTCAATGCTCGGTCTCCTATCAATTATGGATGATCATGCCTGTCAGTTTAGCAACTTTAAGCACCGATTACAGTGTTAGAAATGTGCTTGACCCTGCACCAGGTAAAGATCAGCCAATTTTAGTCTTTGACTTCGTGTATAGTGACCAGTAGATATTCATAATACAGGAAGACTACACAAAGTAATGCATAAATATAGTAACAATAACTCAACAAAGGCTTAGAGATTGCATCATATTAAATTCGATAGAAGTTGTAGAGCCAGTTATAGCTAGCTAGAATCATGTCCATTCTCGCAACTTTTAATGACTTTAAATGGGTAGGGTTCGAATAAATTGACCAGTTCGCGAACTGGTAGGTTCGCCAATGGGACGAAACATATATCCATATCCAGCTATTATTTGTTCTCAAACTTACCAGCCTAGAAGCGGAGGTGCAGAATATTGTTCCATATAGTCTGTCATCCGGCTTTTATCGCTGGCGCTTAGCCGGCCTGCGACCAAAAGCCGTTTCCATACTTAAGTACTTTATAATCATCGGCGGCACTCTACCTACTTAAAAGAAAACTTAAGTTTTCTTTCTCCGCTGCCCGTTATTGCACGGTTATGGTAAGGCTTGGCTTGGCACTTGCGTGCGAGGGAAAAGCTTCAGGCCTTCATAGAACATCAACGGCACAATTTGGCAATGAGTGAGTAAGTATTGGTACCCAGCGCTAGCGAGAATATTCGAAGTTCCAAGTAGACCTACTTTACGCACGGTTGGAAGAGAAATAATGCAAAAACATTGTCTTTGATCCGTATTCCGGTCACAATAGATCACTAATCCCATGAAGTGCCTATTCACTGCAGAAAGCTGCAGTTGCCTTCTACGGACAGGGCGACCTTACAGACCGCCCTCAGAGCTCCAGACAAAGCCCGTCCAAATTGCAAGTGGGTTGGTGAATGAAATGCTTCTAAGTCCGGTATGTCGATATGTACAACGCCTATTCTGAGTATCCCTTACAGGTTCCTGCAGTAGTCAAAACACCAGAGAGTAGCCCATATTGCACAAATATCACGTTCTAATATATGCTTATAGACTTAATGTATGTTCGCGTGTTCAACGTCATAGAACATATGCATGTTGATAGTGATAACAAGATATAACCACGAGGCGTTCTCTCCGCATCTTCTACTCAGCGACAGTTATCTGCCTGGAATTTTCACGACCCAGTACTTGATGTGGTAGCTCTATCTAACATTACCTCGGCGGCGTCACCAGCTTACCACAACTCACTATACATGTTGGATGGTATCCGTACGCCACATAATGCGGCAACCAATCACTCGTATATTATTCACCGCAATCGCCGACTGGCCACCGATCTCCCTACCCTACACATAGTTGACAGCAGAATTTCTTCTGGAATTGTGTCCGATCTATCCTAGTTGCCGGTAAATAGGATTTCTCACCGATTTGACATATGGCTCTGGAAGAATCGTCTGCGACCTCGCTGATCTTGACGAAATCGGGGGGCTAGAGTATGTGGAATATATTCCAGGTAGGAAGATGACTTATCTAAGCCCAATTGGTTATAGAGACGGCTGCTCGTATGTAGGGTGGGCTGCAATCAATACCCTCCCGAATCCCGGTGATGGTTGCAGAGTACCTTAATACCGAACGTACACATACGTATTTCAGCACCCCCACCTCACATCGGGAAACTCGGAAGCAGAACATGGCGCAAAGTAGAATTTATGATTAGGACCGAGGGTGGGGCGTAATATTCCAAAGAACCGGAAACTTAAAATCAACAGAGCTGCTGAAGCAAGTGACCGTTAACCATGAGGAGAGGCGCCGGGAGGGGTATTCGCAGTGGTCCTTGCCAGGGTATTAATTCTAGTGTTTAAGATTCATCATAGACAAAAAGCGTTTAGAAGCATGAAAGTATGCCAGTCGTTGGTTGGTTCTAGTTCGCTAACTGAGTAAGAATATCATGCTCTTTTCTCGCCAGTTCACGAGTTGTTGTGGTCGCCGTTTGGGCAGAGACCCGGAGTCGAGGCAAAGTACTGACGGATGGCCAACACCCAACCATCGACAAACGCAGTTGCTCAGCCCAAAGCGTGGACACAACACCGCCCGATCCGGATGAAGACCATGAGGCATTTGCTTCTGCGAGGGATCTACTGCTGCTGCCACGCAGTCCTTCGGCAAGCATTCCATATGGACACCCAGCTGTCGAGGGAGGTGGGGGAGATCATAAGGTGTGGAGATTATGCGTGAAGAACCGGTAGCCATAGGATATCGACGAAAAAAGTAGGTGCTGGTTGGCGCCCGGACAGCAAACGGTATAGACAATCTCCCAAATATGCGAATAAGCCTGCACACATGGAGTACTCGCCCAGGTAGACGAAATCGGGAATGCTTTAGTTTGAACGGACAGCTCTGAAGTAGTTTCGACATCTGCTTCCCTCATACTCAACACCCCCCCACACTGATTCAACCCCTGCACTCCCAATTCCGCCTTCCATATGCGAGTGCCTAACTGCCGCTAAATACATGTTATTAACTTCGGCCTAAGAGAGCCGGTGATCACATTCCAGAGCCCTTCAATCCAGAGTTCGCGGTCTAACATGATAGTTTCTTGCCCGGCAATTTTGTGAGATACCGCTGGGCTGGCTTATATTTGAGAGATTATACGACAGGTACAGTCTATCATGACCAAGGTTGAACACGTCTAAGCTTTTCTACATCCATATGCGTATATCATATGCTGCTGCGCCACGCTTCCGGTAATACTCTACTGAGCACACAGCATCACTCGCGGGCCGTGCTACCCCTACGGACCGCATCGATGTCCGTTACGGACGAACGGGTACTATATTAGTGAGCTCCGTTTCCCGATACGCTAGCTAATCACAGCGGGTCCCGACCTCGCGAAGCGGAGGTTAAATGACACCCGCTAGCTAGTCCTTCGGAAGCTGACTTCTTCCCCATTCCTACTACCCGAAATTTGATACTACGATAGCCTTCCCATCGGTTGGCAGGCTCTAGACATACCCAAATTTTTCGGCAAGCTCTAGATTTGAGATTAAAGGGTTTGGCGCTATTTTTTAGGCCTGCTCCAGAGTTCCTAGGCTTTAGGAATCTCTAGATTCTAGATCCCATGATACAGCAACTGGTATCTCTAAATTGCAAACGGGCTCTCGGCTTCGGGGTTAAAGATAGGCTTATTTGACCCCCATCGTAGAAGGTTCTTTGGCTTCTTTATGAAACTAGGTACTTAGATCTGTGAAATATTCGAAGCTAGGAACTTTGACGCTGACCCTCATCATATCTCTAGCCTCTAGCGTAACCCTCTATTAAGCGCCTACTTAGAGTACTCTACTTTGCCTACAAGGCAAGCCAAAGAAATCTCCCGAGCCCGAAGTTACCCCAGTTTCGAAGCTTCTCTCAACAAAACTGCAGAGAAAAAGAAGGAAAAACCGTATTTAGCTCAGGGAACAAATTCCATTTCTGGCCCCTCAGAAAAATAGTTTATCCAGACTAGCTGTAGTTAGCTATAGCGTCTAACCCGCCTACATCATCTCATCTCACCCTGCTTCCATGCCACTCCTCTCGGCTCTCCTTTGTAGTCGTCAAGACTTCCAGACCAATAATCGGAGCCCTACCCGTTTGTCACAACAACGCCTCCCACTTCCGTGGCACGTGCTATGATAGGTGGATGTGGGTGGGCGAACCGAAGAATCCGCTGGAGAGGGACTAGATCATGCACTTTTAGTGGTCAGACAACTATCACGTAACTCAAGCCACAAAGGGGGCACCAAGGCTGAAGATCTGAAGATGATAGGGTCTTAACTAGTATACCAGGTATCTACAGCTTATTGTTACCTGCTCGGGTTCTTCCGCCAAGAATCCACAACACTTTCTGTTCTCGCAAAAATATCAGGACAGCGGCGGAGTCAAACTCGGCGCATAAGAAACAAGAATCATCAGAGTGGCTTATTTTTTTTTCCAGGTCGGTGGATACTGCAGCGCAGCAAAGCAAATTTGAAAATGGATGTTTGCCTGCCATATGGCCATATCGGGGCCCATACCGAACGGGATCGCCGATATATTACATAGCCAATTAGCTGGTGGTATGGCATGGCAGAAAAACTCACAATTCCCCAATGAACGCTTTTGTACGCAGTACTGTTTTGCATTTGGGTGAACAAAATCTGGTGATCGATTCGCTGGAACCAGATATTCGATTTTGTCCAACCGATCCAGGGACTCGGAAGGCAATCGAGTCATAAGGAAAACACCCCAGTGCTTCATGGAATGAACATTTTGGTCTTGTATAACACATGGTGAGGCTGGGTATTATCTCCAGATCCGATGCAATGTCGCAAAAAACCAAATTGCAAAGGCAATCCATAAACTCCTTTAAAATCGATGCGAAAAAACATGGAACAGCGGTAGACTCCAGAATTAACAAGTACCATGAAAAGGGAAATCTTTTTGTGCAAGAGCAGCCCAGATGACAACGCCCAACCAAACACAAAAGAAATGAAAATAAAAAGATGATTGCTCTCCATGATTACTTGATAGCCGAGGCCTAGCCATATATCGTAACCTCGTCTTCATGTCTTTCAAGGGAACTTTTCTTTCCACCAGCCAATCAACCCAAACACCATGAACTAACTCCCCTCATTACTTAACGTCTAGAGTATGTATGCATACATCATCATATAAACACCAAAGACAAAACGAAAAAAGAAAATATATGTTGCCCCACAGCTGCCGTGCTGAGACGTGAATGCGGTATTATGTCAGTCAGCATGCGCAGGGCTGACGCGGTGAACGCATGCTGATACTAGTTTCGACCAACCGCATAAATCCGACGCCGGTGCGCCGAAAAAAAGGAAAACCAGAGAATGATCGAAAAACCAAGTTTGATTATTGCCGGCCGCTGTGGTATTCAGACGACGATGACTATTCTGATACCTCTTCCGAGATCACCGAAGGAGTAGCGCCGCCTCCACTGCTACCCCCCCGGTTGATGGGTGTTGGAAGAATTTCATCCCGCATGCACGCATTCTCCAGTACATTAGTCCACTTCCCGCTCGTGCCACTGTGACTGTGCTTAAGATGCTGCCGAAAGTGGTCGGCGCGGTAAAACTTCTTGCTCTGGTTACATTCGCCAAACTTGTGTTCAGCCGTAAGGTGTTCGATGCGAACATTCCATTGGGCAGGCACCGGGAACTCTTTCCCGCAATACCCGCATACGTCTGCAAAGCTAGGTCGATGCGGTGACTGATGAAATGCGGCTTCGTAATTGCCTGCGAGAGAGTTACAAGACCATGAGTGTTTCCGTAGATGAAGTGAGTTCTGGTGTCGTTCGGCTTCGTTTTTGTTTTTAAAGCGGTTGTTGCAGTAATTGCAGCTGTATTGCTTCTCCATTTCGTGAAGTCTTATAAGGTTAGTATGGGTGTTATGGTAATTGGGGGCTCAAATGTACATACTGCAAATCGGACCGATTGTCGAACTTTTTGGGCTTTTTCGGACAGCACTCGCATATGAACATTCCCCCCATCTTTGGCTTAGGACTGTGTTTTGTTGCTAACATATCCTTGTCTTGACCTAGTGATGAGAGTTCCGATACACGTCCTTGTCTCGCGGTAGGTCTACTTGCGCCAATCGGCATCCGGCGAAAGGGCGCATCCCTCATGGACTCTTCGGTCGATGACGGATTGTACGGTGAAATAGGCGAACCCCAGTCAGTGGTGGTGAAACTGCTCGCTGCAGAATATTGTCCGACTGATGTGGACCACATTGTAGTTCCCGAAGACGCCGAGGCTGACGTGAAAGAACTAGGGGCGTTTGGCGTATGGTAATACTTTAGATGGTTATTTTGCGAAGATCTCGCAGGATGGTGGTGTATCGGAGAACATGTTCTCCAACTTGGACTGTACTCTTGCCCAGTACCCTCCAACAATAACCCTTTCTTTACAGGCTCCGAGTTACCGGCTAACCTGTCCTCATTTGGAGGTGAGGATGCTCGTCGTTTAGATCCCACTCGTTGATATTGATGGGGAGGCGTCCGGGCATCATGCAATGTAAGTCGTCCCATCCGGGAGACATGAGAAGCAGGCATATCTTCCATTTGCGAATCTTCGTCGTCATACGAATCATAACTAAGTCCGAGCAAGGATGCACTGACGGACCTTCGCATACGACTGTCAAGGACAGGGGGAACCCCGTTATCAGTAACGTGAGATGATGACATATTCAGGCTGTCACCGTTACTCCGGAAATCAGTCGATGATGAGGAGAAACCAGGTGGCTGTTTATGATTTGTTCCAGCACGTCCCTGTACATGCTCGCCCGTTGGAACGTGTACCCATCTCTCCGATGGAGAATCAATCGCTGCGGGAGAGACTGCTGTTGAAGATGACATATGCCGAGGGCTACCATGTTGCCAATGAGCTGGTGATTGCGGAGGTAATGGCGGAAGTGATCCACTGTCAGGCGGAAGCGCGAATGTCCGAATTTCCCGAGGAGGGGTCGGAGTGAGACGATGTCGTGATGGCTCAGAGGAGCTGGTGTTAAGCCTTGCTAAGAGACTGCGATCATACCCTTTTATTGATTGCTGAACCTGCGCCCGAAGAGACTCTGCGCTCTGCAGTCTGTATTTTCAGGACAATTTGTTAGGACTATCGACCGGCTATCTCTACCAGGTAATAGCGAGTGGGAAATTCTAAGGTGGGGGAAGGCAAGAGGTAAGTTTATCATGGGGTTTACTGACTCCTGCGGGGATGCTCGTTCATCAACTTTGCTGTAAAAATCCTCTCTCCAATTCCTATCAAAGGAATCTTCGGACCTTATGCTAAACCCATCACGACTTCCAGAGAGGTCTTGTTCATCAATACTTTTGCCTATTGGTGATAACTTCCATCGCTCCCTTTCTCGATTCCGTATATCTAACACAACCTTCCGTGGCCTCAGTCCTTCGCTCCCACTTTCCTCCCCGATCGAACTGATACTATCGGGACGACGGAAAGTATGGTAATTGGGCGGCGGTAGTGAAAGACCTGGTGGTTCTAGAGAGAGTATAGGCGGAATGGCTGGAGACGCAACAGAACCGTGGAATGAACCGCCTCTGCTTGACGTGGGAGAGCCATTTTTCGGTATAGGGATTTCACGGGGCATCGATCTCTGTGAGGTTGAGGATGAGTGATGGTCGCTGGCTGTGTCCATCGAATTCTGGTCGTAGATCCGAATTGACGGCAGATTGTGGGTGGTTAAACGATGTAGATGCATTATTATTTAGGGTGGAGATGACGCAAATACAACCTAAATACAATGACGGCGGTTACTGTTAGATCTGTCGCCGATCAACCTTGTAGGGCGTCGTTATTTTGATGGGGTCAACTAACTGAGACAAAAGATATTCTCGGCTCCAGTTGCGTTAATGGATATTAGATTCCCCCGTCGAGATCAGATCTCTTTCAGCCGAAGGGTTGTTCGATCCTTGAACTGGCTCTGTCTTGTACGGATGTCTTTGACGTATGCGGTAGTGGTATCTTCTGGAGACAATCCAGTCAGCGACCCGGTGTCAACCTCAGCTGAAACTGAAGAGTGGCGAGCGAACCGGCGTGAACGAAGTACAGAACCCTAATTCATGCTCACCCTCCTCTCCAGCCTCCGAATTCCTCTCTCCGGTTCGACTAGCCAGATAATGAGCGGCGAAAGGCGCACGGACGAGTTGCGATTTGCGGGTTTGAGGAAGTCCGGGGATACGTTCGCACACGAAATGTTTCAACCCAACCTCGACGCGGTCGCAACTCGATCTCGCAATTCAATCTCGCACCAAAAGCCCTGCCCGGAGAGTCGAAAAGGCCGAGCGCTTCGCAACATGCAGCGCAGGTGATAAGGGATACAAGTAATGTCGCTGGGGGTGGATGAGGAGGAGGGATCGATGCGGACTAAGTGACTGTTGACCGTTTGGGCTAAGCTAGCGGAATGACACTGCTCAACGAACGGCCGCCGGATCTGTAGCCTAGAAATGCTTGCAGGTTGAGAGAAGTCGATGCAGACGGCTATAATGCCCAGCAGAGGTTGCAAGACGTGGGGGATGTGAATCGAAGAAGCGGAGGAGGGGGTGTGACAAGACTTATAAGATGCAGCACAAGGTGGTGGAGGTGTAGGTGGTGGAGGTGTAGGGATGGGGTAGGAGGAAAGACCGAAAGGCTCACGTAGTAAAGCGTGGTATAGTGGAGAGCAGGAGGTATGGTATGGCAGTAAGAATGTATGCAGTACACTGAGCCGATTCAGCCTCCTAATGCACGTTCGGCTTGTCGCGTTCTTCACATTGAAGACAACAAGATCATCGCTCAAGATGTGCCGTCATGCGCGTGCGTATGTGTAGGAAGAAATGTTGCACTTTCTCCGTCCTATGTGCCGTATGTGGGGTAGGTAATCTGAAGAATAGACGTATAGCCTTGTTTGGAGATGACGGTTGCTGGCTGGGCGCGGTCGTGTCGGTGGTGCTGCCCATATTATTCCCCGACTGCGTGTTATTAGATAAGTGCTAGGGATATATTATGGATAACGGATCACTCTTTTATTCCAGGTCGAATTACATTTCAGAAGGTCAATCGACGATATGATTGTCCTGCACCCTGATTTTATCCACGATGGGTGCATGCACGCTTGAATACCTGGAGTTACCTCCCTACTATTCATTCCTCGCATTCTGTGGCAGAACTTGTGCCTGACGGCGTACAATGATACCCAATCCATAGCTACAAAAGGTGGTGCAGTTGTAGTATGTAAACTGGAGCTAAAGAACACTGTACTTCCTAAATTCAGGACCACTGAATGCCAAAACGAGCAGTGTTCACAGTCGGAACATGTCGGCGGGGTTTAGGAGATGCGGCAACTATTCAGCTCATGAAGGGAAATACCATAATGCCACACCTGTCTAGCCCTAGAATCCTGCCTTAAGCTCGGACATCCACAGCATTTTTACGGTCAAAAAAACGGGTAATCCAGACTACATTTGGACGGTCACACAATCTTACAAGCGTCAACAGGGTACATGGTCACGGGCTGCTCAATCAGGTTGGGAACGACATTATCTTGGCGTGAGGTGCATCTCACAATCGCATCTCTGATCTACTTAATGTACTCCACCTGCCGTCAGCTCCAGAATGGCGCAAATGCTAATAAGTATATATGTCCCTCACTAAGAGGGGAGGGGCTGTTTAGTTGATATCATGCGACACCTGGACGATAAAATTCTGAGACGGAGAAACCAAGAAACTGAAGAACGACGTCTGATATCATCGAAGTAAGTGGGTGCGATCATGCGCCAGGAGAGTTATTGCTTCTGCAACAGAGCTTGCTGACGCGAGAACCACGTCAAGTGGTCCTTTGAAAAGTAGGCGAGATAACGGAACGGGTCTCATCCGTCCATACCATCGTCGACATCGACTGTGGGTATGGGAATGCTTAGGGAACTGCACTTGTGTCTATCAATATAGTGACTGGTATGCCAAATGTCTTGTCTGTTTGTAAGGCTGAAGGGACTTCCCGGGCCACTAGAGAGAATTGAGGCGAATCCGCCGAAGTGGCCGAGACATTATTGATTTATTTGTTGCACCCCACATTATATTACACATTAACGTTGGCGAGGCCCTCCATACGAAATAATACTTATAAAGTAGTACGGGTAGGCAACATCAACGGGTTTGCAATTTGGCCCACGGTGAATCTGAATCAACTCGTTACCAGCGAAACAAATGTCGCTGTTTTCTGGGGAAGCTTTGAGTGAGAAAGAACAGGCGAGATGTCGCCGAAAGATAACTTAGAATCTCGTCATATTTGCAATTTAGGCTTTTTGTTTTACCCACACCATCACATATCACAAATGTAAGCTGCAGCAGCCTTGTAAGGCGGGCGATTTGAACCAAGCAAAAATATCTACTTCCACCTCCGCGCTTCAACATCCTTGCCTTGCAGGGATCGCCACCCAACCACCACACCCTTCGTTTAGAGTACGGGTGGGCGGTGAGATCTCGCCTTTCTTGTCCGTTGACCCCGCTCCGCTCAGAGTTCGCAACCACACCTAACCTTGGAAGTTCAGCATCATTCCGATCGGTGTTCATCGTCCACCGGAGCCTCCCCCCCTTATCGCGATAGGCGGGCGCTTCATTTCTCGCTCAGCCTCAATCGACGTCCAACCTCAAACGGTAGCGAACCCGTCAAGCCTCACAGCCCACGCATACCCCTCACCGACTGTATATGACCATGAATCAGGTTCCAGGTGAGAATCTATGGATCGGCGGGTACAGCATCCCTATCTCACCCTATGTGATCGTCGTAATGCGTTAGGTGGTTAATATCGCGGGAATGTAGGATGTTCGCTCTGCGTGGGAAATCTGCCCTGCAGGCCGCAAAAATCACCCATGTAGTCAGCGTCTTGCGGGTTCCTCTTGACAAATCGCTCTTTGAGGGCTTTGAACACAAGGTCGTTGAAGTAGACGATGTTGAGGACGAGAACCTTATCGAACACTTTGCGAAAACGAATGAATTTATATCTAACGCACTAAACAGCGGTGGTGCTGTGCTGATTCACTGGTACGAAAGCCCCCCCCGTGGTCATCTTATGATTGATGATTAACATTCATTAGTGCCATGGGAAAATCAAGGTCCGCAACCGTCCTAGCTGCTCACTTGATGCAAAAACGGCAAATCAACCCTGCGGAGGCAGTCGAAATTATCCGCAGAATTCGGCCTTTTGTCGAACCGAATCCAGGCTTCATGGAACAGCTGCATTTATATCACAAAATGAAGTATACTTCCGATTTGGACGATAATCCAATATACCAGCGCTGGCTTTATCAGAAGGGATTAGAGGCAAGCAAGATGGCAGGGGTTGCACCCGAACGTATACACTTTCGGGATGCAGAAAAGTCCATTGCGGAAACCACACAGGTCGAGGAAGGAGCTACACCAGAAGAGTCGGGGATGGTTGAATTGCGGTGCAAAAAGTGCAGGTAGGGTTCCCGGTTACTGTCATAGCCAGCTTTGTGAAGTAGAATACTGAATTGTCCGCAGGCGTACACTTGCAAATTCCCAATTCTTAACTCCACATATCCCGAAACCTTCCCAGCCTCCTTCACCAAGAGCCTCTAATACACCATGCTCGCACCATTTCCTCGAGCCGTTGAGCTGGATGGCGCCGGAACTTAAGCAACAAAAGCTTGAAGGAAAGCTTGAATGCCCCAAGTGCGCCTCGAAAGTGGGATCGTATGCATGGCATGGTATGAAGTGTTCTTGTGGCGAGTGGGTGGTACCAGGCATAAGCATAGCCAGGGGAAAGGTAGACGAGATAAAGGTCAAATTATAGCAATCTCAGATGCTCGCCGCTACGTTTCAACCCTGCGGTCATTTTGCTTCGATGTCAAATCTGCAGTGCAAACAGGCCGGCCCGAACAACGAGAATTACTTTAGTGACATTGCAAATACAACATTTCCAATAACTGCCCAATCAAGCACGATTGCCCCCCGCACCAAGACCGGCAAATGCCGCTTGCCAATGTAGCTCTTGGTTACGTGCATATGTGGGTCTTTAGCATAAGGTTCTGACTGCGAGTCCAGGATCCCTGGCATCTGTCTTCCTGCAATCTTTGATATTGCTTCAGAAGCCGCCGATGAGACGTGGAACGTTTCCACCATAAGGCTCTCTCCTCATAGGGCGTTCGGCCCTGATATTTATCGTTCCTTGACGTTGGTACTCTATAGGTTCTGGGGAATTTCGGTGGTGGTTTCATATGGATAGAGTAGTCGCCCCCATCCTTCCTTCCTCAACGGTCCAACCCTACCAGGAACCAGCATCCACAAGAGTGGTGCTCCACGCCGCCCAATAAATAATTTGATGCAGAGCTAGAGTGGGGATTCCGACTGAGGCGGTTGTTTGTAATCTGCAGCTACCATGTGATGGAGACTGCAGGTATACCTTCCGCGGAGTAATAATGACGGTTCATTAAGAGGTACTAAACACTTTAAAATCCAGCCTTATAAGCTGTTCCAACGGGACTTGTCCTGCAGGGGCAATACCTCCTGATGCCACCACCACCACTACCATGTCCGTTTAATGATACATAGGGCTGCTACCTATGATGGTGTGCGGTAAATTGTTAGCAGCAATGGGGCGGCGCCTGCGCAGCCCCTGGAAATGAGTGGGGGAAGCTACTGGATAAACTAGATCGGTGGGTTTTCGGGTGTTTGATTGTTGATACCAACGCTATTGCAAGCGTGATGCAACTTTTGCCAACTTATTGCATACTAAGGAAGGTATCTTGCCACGCGACTGCCGATCTTTGGCGTACGTACGAACGTTGGACGCCACTACACCGCCCCGTGCGTGCAGGTACGAACAGCCCTAGTAGCTGATGACGCGGCCGAGGCTCTGCCGTTGGCTCTGATAAAATATCTATCACACGATGTTACGTTGTTGTACGCTTGCACAGTGCTATCCAATCAGTGAATTGTCGAGTGACTACGCATGACCACTGAGTTCGTGAGAAACTACCCGTGAGTTCTAGTCTGATCAGGAATGTTCGTGGTGTCTGTCGGAACTAAGGGATACATGCCCTCAGCTGAGTAGTTCTTGGCTTTGCATATATGGCTAATGGTGGTATATACAGAACTTACACCCTCTGTATGTTGATTGTCACACCTTGTTGAAGTCGAGTTATGCACAATAATTATGCATGGTTTGCCGGCGTCAAAGGTCTAGAGGGTGAATTCGCGGTACAATGCATATACCACCCATCACTAACTGGCAGGGAGGCGCTCTCATGACTTTGCACTTTCGTCATGCTGAAGTACATACGGACTGTGCAGATCCTGGATATGGATAGATATAGAGCATCAGGCTGGCCGCTGGGGCAGGCTAGCTGGGAGCGTCTCTAAGAAGTAGGCTTTTTCCGTCAACCTGCGGGGAACACATGCAGGTACGCCCTAGTCACTACGACTCACTCGAGTACCTGCATGTCCGGATCAACCCGGATGTGATTTGAGAGAATATTTTGTTTTTTTTCCCCTGCAGCCGGCTGCGGGTAGGGCTGGCAAATGAATTTGCAGCTGTTGATCCCTACCTAGAATGTGCGATTCGAGTGCTAAGAGGGTTGATATGGTACGGTTTTTGGGATGCGGTTACCCATGTGCTGATATGGCGGGAGAATTGGTATGACGGTGGCTACATATTCCGTAGGTTGTCTGTACGTAATCGTTGGCAAGACGTGCTGCGGCCATAACACGCTAGTATACATCATGGCTACATAGAGAGTCCTCGATCACTTACTGTGTGTACACATCCTGTATCTATTGCTTCCGTCAATACCGCCGATAAACGACCTCTATCTTAGGCGCTGCCGGCAATGACAACCCTGGACTGATAGCGGGGTTTTGCCGCGAATTTCTCTGCCGAAGTCCATTCCAGTAGAAAGTGTCCCGGGCCACTCGAATGCCCATTCACTTTGACCTCAACAAAAACAGCGGAGAGGTCCGAGATTGTTGTATGTGATTGGTTCCAAAATGGTTTTCGTAAAACTGATGAAACAGGCTCAATGGTGTAGTACTGCTGAGTGATCCATTTTAACCAATCATGAACGTAGGATCTATTTCCAGCCAATCAAGATCCATCCGAGTGGACGCCTATCCGAGTGGCCCGGGATACTTTCTACCTGCAACGTTGCCATTGGTCCGTCCATGGAAGGGGAAATTGTATTAATGATATGACAACCTACAATTGTTACAAGCTCCCGATGAGCATGCAATATTTGTCAATGGCCGGTGGTGCGGGTAACCTCAGAACTCACGCCCGGCTTTTACTTTTTAACCTAGAATGGCTTTCTGGTTTACGAAGCCTCACGTTTTGGTATCGCTTATGCATGAGTACTAAATTGTCTAGGTTATAAAGTTACCTTCTTGGTCGATAGCTGGCAATGGCTTCTTTGTCATATAGCCGACTTTTCAGATCATTCTTCTTGATGCTGAAATCGGAATATATATGAGATTTTTTGTTTGTTTGTTTTAATCATACTGTACGCATTCACTCTATCTAGAGTACGACAGTGCCCGATTCCTCCCCTCTTTGGATGGTAATTTGGAGATAACGTTTGAGGTGTTTCATAAATTGTCACTCGGCCTTGGTAATTACGAAATTAAGTCTCCGGACTGATACTTCGTACAGCTGCCCATTTACTCTGTACCGAACACAACCAACTTTAGAATGCCAAAATACGTCCCCTTGTCCCCCCTAAACTCTTCCAGTCCTAATTACAAGAAGGTACAGTAGGTTCCCCGGGCAGCGTGAGTACTCTAGTGTTGGCCATGAGACAAGAACAGATGCGGGATGTCTCGGGATATCTTGTCGCGTGGACAACACTAACTATTCATCTTACACAATCTCTCCACACGCCTGTACATTTCACCCAGTTCATCTCGCCGGTATTTCTAGCCTTTCCTTCTCCCTCTCGACAATATCAACAGTGTATCAAGCTCCCGTCTAAGCCTATAACGACAACAATGGAGTGTGCCGCCAAGTCTTCTCCCAAAACTAGCCCACTAAGCCTAAGACGAACCACGGCCTACTACAACAAGCTGGGATAGTACGAAATCAGACATCAACATGAATTTTTGGCGAGGAGACTGGAACGTATTGAAATTACTGTGATTGAAGTACTTCTAGTAAGAATCTGAGACTAACTATAGACTCTCCAACGATGGTTAGCCTAACAAAAAAATAAGCAGTTAGGATCTGAAATTCTGGGATGATGGTAGCGACCCCTTCTAGATTTGGGATACGAGATACGCACGGAAATTGGCTCGATCTCGGACCTACGGTTTAGAGCACTCCCAGACCGTTGGAGAGGATTCCACCTGCTGAACCTTAGCACGACAATGCTGAAGAAATTGGATGAAAGATGGATAATCTAGCAAAGTTAGGAGCGAAGTGCAAGACAACCCGAGGCGTTCTTAAGTGGCCTGGAGTCAGAAGATACTTCCGGGACTCTTCGATTGTAAGGCCATTGTCGGGGGTTTCGTAGAGATTATTCTGCTTTGCGTTGTCTTTGCCATGGAATTTCTTCTCCTTCAGAACCTTACACGTGTCCTAGTGGCTACCACTGTGGGAATAGCAATGATGAATATGTGGTTCATCATAGTGACTGTACCATCTCTTTATGCCATCTCATATCTTCTGAGGTAGAAGCAGAGGCGGAGTGGGGTGGAAGAGGGGAGGGGGTGAAATTTTCGTTTTTGGGTAGTGGATGGAGAGCTCCGCCATCTAGCCGGCTCGCCCGGAGGCGGAGGGGAATCGGTTTTTTGTCATACTCTAATTAGAGTGAATACAATATGAATAAACAACAACAGCAGCAGCAGAGGCGGAGTGGGGGGCTTCAATCGGTATTTCTGGGTTGTGTCTGGCGGTTGTGACCGTGCTGCTAGTAAATGGGCCACTGATAGGTAGCGAGTGTCAACAGGTCGCGTAGACCATCCCTGGCTGCTAAGGGCTGTTGTCTAGAGCATTTGTACGAAAAGATTGGATGTCTGAGGAACTTATTATGGGGCAGCGTACTGGTCCTAAACAAAAGAGCAAAAGAATACTAGGTTTTGAACCAATGGCCTGGCGTTTGTAGCGCCATGAGATTTTGAATCCTTCGAGTTTATAGCACACGGCGTTTATAGCACCATGAACTTGTGGCATGGCGTTTGTAGCATTCTGAGGTTTCGAACCCTGCAGCTGGTGTTTGAAGCACCGTCTTTACCACTGAGCCAAGCGATCAGTTCTTATATATGGGTATTTCCCCTCCGGTAATATCGGTTATTTAGAGTGCCCAGCTCAACACACCGAGAGAGGGGGCTTATATGAAGATGCATTCTATTGATCTCGAGCAATAACTTCTTCTCGTGGATAGGATAAAAGAACAAAAAGAGTAAACTTCGCCGTCGGACACACATGCTTCTCATCTGGCTAGCTGTTGGAATATGGATCGAATCGAGATATAGAATTGTCATAGTTATGACGGTATAAAAGAATCTCTGCAAGTTTGGAGCCTGCAGCCAGTGTTTACAACACTGGTTGAGTATAGCAGGTTTTAAGCCCGAGATATTCTTTAGTGTTAAAGCACTTCAGGTTTCGAACCCACACCTGGTGTTTCTAGCACCATACTCCACCAGCTAAGCTGAGGGATTGGTTGTATATGTGCTGATTTTAGCCATGGTCTGTTATTTCTAGCTTCTAGTATATAACATCCGAGAAAAGGTCGGCGGAATTGAATGAGTTACAGCCTAGCAAATGAACAGCAAGTTTCAAGCCTGCGTCCCTATCTAGTGTTTACAGCATTGTAGGTTTTGAACCCGTACCGGGTGTTTGTAACACCTGGTGTTGTAACGCGATGAGGTTTCGAACCCGGGCCTTGACGTTTAGAGCGCCGTGAGGTTTTGAAACCCCATCATCCTTAGCCACGTAAGCTAGGCTATCGGTTGTTGTATATGCAGTGGTTTCTACCATTCTATAGTACGTAAACTATCCACTGCACTGGTATAGTATGCCGATGTAACTACTAAACATATGCGCCGGATCTTAGTGTTAGTTTCATTCGCCGATTGAATCTCGCCCTGAGAACTCGCCTAGCGGATACAAGTTAGACGTCTTGTATGCATATTCAATACAAAATACTAATGCGGGGGATAGCTAGGACTACAAGGTAAAAAGAATAAGCGCCGCAGGTTTTAAGCCCGTAGTGTCATGGCGTTTGCAGCACCATGGGATTCCAATCCCATACCTTGACGTTTAAAGCGCCACGAGGTTTCGAACCCCAGTGTTTACAACACCTGGTGTTTGTAGCACCGGCTTAGCCAAGCAGCCAGTTCTTGTTATATATGATGGTTTCTACTACCTTGTATTTAGGAGGTTAAGGATGCTGGTGGGTTTTTGTAACTTCACTAGATTGGATGCTAGTGTTTTTTGAACGCGTAAATCCAGGACCTAAAGCTAGAACCGCAAAAAAGCAAGAGCAGGGCAAAAGGGAGACCATGGGGTTTAAACCCGTGACGGGCAGGCGTTTGCAGCGCCATGAGGTTAACCGGTTTCGAACCCGTGTCCTGACGTTTAATGTGCCATGAGGTTTTGAACCTCGGTGCAACACCAACTAGTTAAGCCAAACGATAAGTTCTTGCATACACAATGGTTTCCGCCAACTTGTACAGGTTGTAAGCTAGGATCTCTAAGGGAAAAAGCTGGACGGGTTTTGAACCCGTGTGGTCTGGCGTTTTGGGCACCATGAGGTTTTGAACCTGTGGCCTGGCGTTTACAGCGCCATAAGCCGGTGTTTATATAGCACCATGAACTCTTGACTAGCGTTTACAGCGCCATGAGGTTTCGAACCCCGGTGTTTACAGCACCTGGTATTTGCAGCACCAGCTAAACCAAGCGATTAGTTCTTTTAAACGATGATTCCTCCATCCTATACAGTCCCCAACGAAAGGATAAAGTCTGGGCACGAGAGCAGCACGAAACTAAAGCTAGGAAGACACCAAGCAGAAAAAGCAAGGAATGAAGTGTACATATTTAGTAAGGCTACAAGGGTAAAACCCCTAGAACTGCTAATGACATTATTGTCTCGTGCCCATCTGCCAGTGGCAACGAGATGCTGGGGACGAGATAAGAAGCATCTACGGATTTGCGAATTGGGCCAACGTCGTCTTTCACCCAGGGCGCATCTATAGGCTGGTAAACGGAGCTCAAGTGCATCCTTAGCTTCTGCAGAAAGATAACAATTCCTAGGATCCAAGCATTCATGCAAAGGGATCTTGATATCAGCAGACGATTAGTATATGCCAATAGCCACTGGTCAACACGCAAATGTATAGATGTTCTTGTTTATCATCAGCACTTTCTCTTTCACACGCAGCCATCTTCTTCGTAGAAGAATAGAAAAGGCTAGAACCGACGAATAGCTAACTATATTCAGGCCAGGCAACAAATACAGACCAGCTAACTAGAGAAAGCACGACCGGGCAGATGGAGGGTCATTCTGTTGTGGACTGCTGGAGCGCGTGTGGAGTTAACCATGGCAGAGATGTGTGTAGGTTTTGTGGGGGTTTCAGATTAATTCCGAATGCTCTCCGTTTGTTTACTCCATGGAAGAACGTAGACATGTGCCCATGAAGTTGCCCCGACTGGGTTAGGGTTCAGAAACGAGTGATCTCCTCCGGATCTCCTCCGGCCTCTGACGAGCTTCACAATTTCAAGTCGTTCTACCTCCCTCACTTTCAGACTTATCTTCTCAATTCCTCCTCCCGCCAATCCCAATCTCCAGATTTCCCTCCCCAAGATTCGGCGTAGCTTGACAACGCGGCTCTTGTCCTACGCCAAGCCCGCACCAAAACCTTTCTCCCCACCTCACACTTCCACACCTCCAGCTCCCAACAGCATCATGGACAAACTCCTCTCCCGCGCGCGCCGGGCTGCCGCTCGCGCAAACCGTCGCTACGCCCTCCAAAAAGCCGAAGAACTGAAGCGACGCGCGAACGAATCCCGAAAGGAGCACGTCGCCTACCAAAAACTGATCGCCAACGACCGACGGAAATCTCGGGCCGAAGAAAAAGAAGACCACCGCCTTGGTCCGCTCGCGCCTCGGCGTGCAGTGGGGAAGGAGGAGCTGGAACAGTTCGGAGCGTTTGATCAGTTGCGGATTATCCCCCCCGCTGTGCCTGAGCAGCATCGGATCAAGTATTGGAATATTGTCGAGAAGGATCGGGTTGTGGTCCTCAAGGGACCGGATCGGCATAAGATTGGGGTGGTGAAATCGTTGGATAAGGAGAATAATACGGTGTTGGTGGAGGGGATGAATATGGTGGTGCTCTCGTCGTTTGTACTTTGAGGAAAGGCTGATGGGGGGATGTAGATGCCGTTGATAGTCCCCGAGGCGTTTAAGACGCTGGATCCGAACCAGCCTTCTGTTGTCTTCCGGGAGCAGCCGCTCCATTACAACGATGTGCGCCTTATCGTAGCCCTCCCAGACCCAGAGACGAAGCAGCTGAGAGACACCATTGTCGCCAACATTGCTATGTCCAAGGTATTCCACGACAAGCGTGAGGACGAGAGGCGGTGGACGCGGTACATCAAGGGCACCTCGATCGAGATTCCGTGGCCAAAGAAGGAAGAGAAGGAGTATTTCGATCAACTAGCCGATACGAGGATCATGGACGTTGAGGCTACCACATACATTCCAACCTTGCTGAGGCCGCCGTTCCCGATCTCCGTGATTGACGAGCTGAGGAATAAATACAGTGTCTTCCGTACACGACATGACGCCGAGTTTATTGAGAAGGTCGAAGCTATCGCGGCGAATCAGAAGGCGAAGGAAGAGGCGGTAATCAAGACCCCCGTACAGCTGCTCAACAAGAAATTGAGGGAGGAGAAGAAGGCTCGTGGGAAGCCCGTTTTGACGCCCGATATTATGGAGCAGATTGGAAGGGTGATGGCGCAGAACCGGCCGGAGCTGTTGGAGAGAGTGAAGCAGCCGCAGATGGATATCGATTAGACGAGTTTGTTGGGGGTGTAGTGGTGTACCATTTGTGTATAGATAGAGGTAGAACGGACTAAAAAGCGCTGTTCGAGTTTCTCTTTAAATGTATCTATAGTTCTTTTCTCAAAGAGTCTGGTTCCTCAGCATCGCATCACGTCTATTCTTTCCATCTAAAATAAAACCTGTAACGCCGCTGGTGGATATCAAACAAGAATCCCCTTATACTCTGCCCTCAGATACCTCTCTTTTACCTTCGGCCACTGCACAACGAACCGATCCACCAGTGGATACAGAATCCTCCCACTCAAGCTCAGCGTCCTCGTCCTTGCAAAACTCTCCACATAAACCGTCCTTGTCCTCGCCACACCGATAAACTTACACCCCAGCGCCACTAAGATCATCAACACGGCGCTTCCGGGACCATTACACAACACCACGTCCGGGATACCCTCCTGAATAAACGCCTGCAAACACCCCATGAAACAGAGGACACAATCCCATGGTGTAGAGAGCCAGCTCTGTCCTACGCGGCGTGCGCGCGGGATGATGCAGATCGAGCAGTTCTTTGGGGTAACAGAGAGTGACTGCTCGAAGGTTGCTGCCTTCTGCACGGAGAGGGTATCGCCGGAGGTGACGATGTAGGTACGCTTGAAGTAGTGCGTATGGGATGGGGTAAGAGAGGCGAGAAGAAGTAGCATTTCGGCGGTGTGGCCGCCCGAGCCGAGGAGGATCATGAGGTGTTTTGGCGCATTGCGTTTGGACGGGAGTGGAGGCGCGGTGCGGTTAGTGAATGGGAGGATATATAGGAGACGGAACTGGGAGTGTTTGTTAGCTGTGATGGCGGCGAGGATGAACGGCGGGAGGAGTTACTGTCAAGAGGATTAGGAGGGTAAAGAGCGTGAGTATGATGGTAGAGAGCATCGTATTACTATGGCGGGCGCATAGCCGCGCGAACGAGTGAAGGCGGGTGAGTAGTTGAGTTTACGAATGATGAGGTCAGGAGGTGCTCTTAGTTTATTTTTGAGCCGCAACTCTGTTATGGTGTGACCCAATCATCACGAACACTCCAACTCCGCTTCAATCGCACAACGCGTGAAACTTCACCGACAACACATCCCCCAACTCACTCACCCGCCACCCACCCCCTACCCCAAATGTAACATGCCATCACTATTTCGCCGCCGAAAAGTTTCCTGTTTTTACTGTGGCAAGCACTCTGTTCCCGACGACTCCGCCGACTTCCATCCCAATGGCCGAGTCAGCACATTCATCTGTCCGCACTGCAATGCCGACAACCACCTCGACCAGGTTCGTCTGCTCTCCTCAGCTCTCCCTCTCCCTTCAACCGTGCTAACACAGCCGCTCTAGAATGGCGAAATCATCGACTACGTCCCCGAGCCACCCTCAGAGCTTAAAAGTTTTGCGCATCGCCGAACATCGGCCTCGCGCCTGGCTCGACCCTTGTCGCTGAACAACCTCAGCGCATCGTCTGCTCCGCCATCACCCACCTTCTGTACGCGCTGCGAACACAATCAACTCATCGTCCAGAGCGCAAGAAACAGCTACGAAATGCCGCCCGAAGACAATCCCGACTATGATCACCACGTCAACGTGCTGTACCCCCGATACATGAAAGATTTCGAAACGCGATACCCGCCGGTCTGTGCGGAGTGCATTCCTAGGGTCAAACAGAAGCTGAAACAAGTGAACTACCATGCAAAGGTTGCGAGCTTGGGGCATATGCTTGCCCGGAGTGAACATCCCTCTGCGTCGGCAATTGCATCGGGGCCGTTTCGGACGGTGAAGTGGGCAGTTTGGATTGCGAGGGGTGCTGTGTGGTGGTGGGCGAATGGTTTGTTTTTGGTTTGGCATCTTAGCGCGATTTTTCACGTCCCCGGCGGTACCACGGGGATTGGTATGGAGAAGCCCGGGTGGTCGGATTGTGTTCGAAACAGCTTGAACGGGTCGGAGTTGGATGCTACGTGCTACAGTGTATCCAGTCATCAGGCTTCGCGTTATTTTCCGTGGACGCTTTTGGGCTTCTGGTGGCTCTACAGACAGTGGGGGATTGAGCGGCATCCTGATAAGAAGCTTGTCGGTGGTCGTGAATACTTGAATATTGAGATGGCTGTAGTATTCATAAGGGCGTTGTCATGGCTTCTGCTTGGCCAGGGTGGTTGGATGCATTCCATAGGCCAGGAAGCACTTGTACAAATACACGCAGGATTCTTCTTCGTAAGCTTTGTGGTTAGTCCTTCCCTAACCTCTATATCCTGACCGTTTGGTGCTAATAGTTCTCTGTAGGCATTCCTTTTTTCAATCACCTGCCTGAAGCTCGAGGATCCGCCAACTTTCTCTCTCCGAGAAACTCATCCCCCTTCACCAGAAAAATCCCGGCCTCCATCACCAGAACCATATACACCCAAGTACTCGCCGCCTAAAACAAGATCCACACCCCAGAAGCAATATCTATCCCTCAACAAAACACCTCCGCTGCGGCCAATCTACTCCAACCAACCAGTCCCACCCATCACTCCCTCCTACCGAGAAGGTGGTTCCGAGATCATTTCGCCATCACCTACTCCTCGGCGTCGGATATCCGAAGACGAAATGGACTGGGACCCTATATCGCCCACTCCAATCACCAACAAAGCAAGTATATGGGATCCAAGAGACACATCCGACATTTCTCCCACCCGCAGCACAAGCCTATCCTCTCGACCAATGAGCGGACGCTTATCTCTCTCCTCCCCCGACATCCGCTTTGGCCTACAGCAAACCCCCACATCCATCTTTGGCACTCGAACCCTCGGTTCCGTCGATCCAGTGAAACGGAGTCTTCCGATGGCGGAACCGAAGTTCCGACGCATCGCACTGCCAACGGACACGGGATTAGAGGGTATATTCGACGGCGGTCTCAAGCTTATTGACGAACCGGAGATTCTCGGCCAGGCTGAGCGCGAGCGTGAGGGGCTCAGCGAGGTACTGGGCCGTCTTGCCATCCTTGTGGTCGCGGGTGGAATCGTCGGGTTCGCGCCTACTGGCTCAAAGGTATTGGCGCTTCCTGCCGTTGTTTCCGCAGCGCTGTGGAGAATGGCTAGGTGCGATGGGTCTACGCGAATACTCTCCGGCGTTGAAGTTCTGGCAGCACTGGTTACGGGATCCGTGTGTGCACTGGGCGCCGCAGAGGACCGGGTACTAGGTAATGTCGGAATCGCGTTGGTATTGGCCGCAGCGCTGGCGGAAGTCTGGAGGTTACTCCTCCGGATGCAACGGCAGCGGAAGAGAGCGTTTTGGCAAGACGAGAGGAGGAAGAAATTGAAACAGGAACAAAGCCGGGCCGAGAGTGGCAGCCCCGGTCCCACGGGGACGGTAGATGAGTTTGGATTTCGGAGAGCGAATTCACCGACTTTTGGGGGGATGTCGTTGGGCGGTGGTGGTGCGAGTGGGTTTGGACGCAGGTTTTAATGTGGCACATGATCTTGTATTATAAAAGGTATGCCTTTGTATATATGCTCACTTGCTTTGTTTGTTTGGGTGCGCGTATTATTTGGGGTTTTTGCTTGCGAGGTGTTTGATGCTTGTTATGACTAAGTATAAAGAGCAGTGGAAATGAATTATTGTTTGATGAAATGGACTAGAAGTCGACTAGTCATGTGAGATGGAGATGTGAGGTCTCTTATAGTATTGTAGGCCTGGAGGATGATTAGATGTATCAGCCGCCGGACTCATAACCTGGGAGGAGCCGTGTGCGCGTAGTAATTGTTCAAAGTAGAGATGATAGAGAAGCTTGATTGTATCCTATCTAAGAGGGCCACAAGGCCACATATATACGAGAGTACAAGTACGGCTGAATGCCATCAACCCGTATCAGAGTCAACAGTCATCTCCGGCCATACAAGACATCCGAGTCACCGTCTCCGGCCATACAAGACATCATCGTCTCCGGCCATACAAGACACCGTCTCCGGCCATACGAGACTCATCTCCGGCTGAGACCTGTATATGCAATAGTAATGATAGGGGAGAGGGGGGTTATTATGTAGAAAGAGCAGGGAGCAAACAATAAGATCCTACCCCCCTCCGTACAACTTGAAAGCAGACACAGACGAGGACCCATAAAGTCCATGGATATATAGATCACCGACCGGTGTATAGTATATACCAGCCTCCCGAGGGACACAGGGTAAAGCCACCCCATCACAGTAAACATGTTGAAATAGTGATGCTAGAGAAGCTTGATTGTATCTTATCTAAGGCCACAAGGCCATATATATAGTCATACAAGTGTGAATGCGTGCGTACGCATCTATGTATAGACCCGGCTGAATGCCATCAGCCCGGCAACAATCTCCGGCCATACGAAAGCTTGGACTCTTTATGCAATAAAACAAGTCAGCATTCCGGGTGAGATTCTGTGATGTTTGAGTCTTCGAAAACAGAACGTCGCGGACGTTGGTCATATTGTTGAAACAGAATCTATAGCTACTAAATATTTTATAGCCGTCCGCCGTACCACCAGGCTGCAAGCTCTCCACCTCCTTAGTTATCAAGCCATGCCATCCACGCCGGCCGAGACGTGCCCTCCTTATACCACAGCAGAAAAGCCACAGATCCACCCACGAACGTGTACACACAAAACAAGCTCAACTTATACGAGACCATGACCCAGGTCCCCAGAAGCCGCAAAACCCTACTCTCACCGTCCAACTGCCCACCATCGCATCCCCCAATGCACAGATCCCCGCCATCCCGCACAAAGCACAAAGATCACCATAGTGTTCCCACTTTCAACAAAACGGGGGGCGGATGAGAAGGTAAGAGGTGGTGAAGAGTTCGGCGCTTGTGAGGGAATAAGCGCGAAAACATCTACGCCTCCAAACCTCGCTCCTCGTTGTGCCTACAACCCATTACCCATAACGCTTCTATAGACTCCGTGGATCCACAGATAGACAGACATAATGCAAAACTAAGCTCATAATCTATTACTTTTACAAGAGGGGCCGTGTGCGTGTATACCGTGCATATATACAGGTGATGCGGCGGGAGGAGAGAGAAACCCATGAGACTATCTACATTGTGTGTGGGGGAAGAGCCCGAAGAAAATTACAAGTACAAGTGCGCATATTCATACAATATAACTGTTCAAGAAATGGTATTATTACTTTCGAGACCACAAGAAACGCTAATCTATAAGCTTAAGATATCCCAAACCCACGCAAACAATGCTATGTATGTATACTATTATCCATTCCAACTCCCTCTACCTCAGTGCTGGTGGAGAGGGAGGTTTGCAGAGGGGCCATCAGTCCCATTTCCCCCTCATTTATGCCATTAGTTCATCCTGTAACCCTTGTTATAGTCACAATCTCTAATATCCACACCCTCCCCGACTCTAAATCTAGACATCCCGTCCCTCCCACCCATCCTTCATACTCCCCTCCCGCCGCTCCTTCTCCCCTCGGCCAGTCCTTAACAGTCCTCCCCAGCACCACACAATTCGTCGGTCTCTGGTGGGGGGTGGGGTTCCCGTCGTGGAAGTATGGTGCTCATTAAGGCTCGCGTTGTTCATGGATGGGGCGGACTGTCCATGTGCATCTTTTGTCGACGAGCAGTCCGAAATATCACCACCACTACCACTCGGGAGTACACGTCATTGAGAAGAAGTTTCTGTATGTGTCGTTCTGTGCTCATTTCTTGGGGTCTCCGGGGTGTTCGCTTCCAAGCCCCACAACTTCGCGTCATTGATCCCCAGCACGTATTGCGGCCATCTCCCGCATGGGTCCTCGTTCTCCGTAGGTATAACTGGCTGCTTCGCGAACAGTAGCTTTTGTTCTTCTGGGATTACAAAGACAATGGCAGGGTCGGTTTGGTTTAGCTCCGCGGGCAGCTCTTTCCAGATGCTCATTAACCCACTCGCATTCACTGGGTGGGACCCGCCGATTGTGAGCTGGAAAAGCACAAGCCTCGGTGCCTGGGCATCGAAATCGGTGATTACCACGAAGGAGTCCACAGATGTCAGACCGCTACGCTCAGGTTTAAAGTAGACACCCAGCAGTTCCTCCTTAAACTTTGGAGACCCTTTTTGCTGTCGTAGGATAGTGCCTAGGTCTGATACCTTACTGAAGGTTTTGGAGCCAGGCTTGATGTTGATTCGAAAACCACTGGAAGCACCGATCGTTTCCAAGAGGAAGGGACCGCCAAGCTCGAAGACAGGATGCATCCGTGCCTCAAAAACCCATGCAGCTGCTGTCTTGGTATCATCTTGACCGAGTAAGAACTGATAAAGCGCTTGAGCGCCTTTCTTGGTAGCTTTAGTGGAAGATAGACCGATCTTGTGGCCGATATAGGGTGTGGCTATGGTGATAACTGCGTCTTTAGAGATAAAGTTGTATTTTTCGTTCTTAAGCGGATGCATCATGATGATAGTATGACTGTCGCTGTTGCCAAGCTGAGTCGATGAGTATTTCAATGGGTTACCCTTGAGCATGTTCTGGATTTTTGTGTCTAAAACTCGCTCGTACGTGCTGACATTGTCCCGAACGTAATTCTCTTCGGGTGGGTTTGCCGGAAATAGAGTTACAAACAGCAGGCGTGCAACGGGGCCGTATTTATTGAAAAGTGAAAACAGTTCCTCCAGCTTCTCGGCAGGCACGTTGTTCATAAGTCTAATACGCGTTAGTAACGCTCAATGCACCAGGAGAGATAGTGCTTACGATGCAGCTACAATTTCACCCCAATCCCATGTAGACATGACGAACTGACGTGGAGAGTACTCTTTGACAAGCGATTTGAGGTTGTCAACTCTGGGCGAAGAACTAACTATCACCAGCCATTGATGATTGTACAACTGTCGCGGGTATCCCACCGGCTTCTGATCCGCGAGAACCCATATTTGGGTGTTTTGGCTAACCTCCATATACAGTGCTTCATCCATCACCCGAACACCATGGTCGTCAATCAAGAAGTGAACTACATTGATAATATCCATAACACCGTCAATACGTTCGGCCAATTGGAAAATAGTGGGCTCGCCGAGAAGCATTCGTTGCACAAGAAGGTACGAGAGATATACAGTCTTTCCTATACCGGGGTGGCCGATTATAAGGAAGACCTTTTCTATTTCTTGCCGAAGGCTGCGGTCTGTTACAAGCGAGACTGTTCCATCCTCCTGTCTAACTCGCTTGGTATCCCCAGGTCTAGACTCCTCACCGCTCTGGATCGCCTGGTACAATTCTTCATACGCCTGTCGAACCAGCAGACGATCCTTTCGGCCGGGTAGCATTGGCCAACTTGGGAGCTGAAGATTGTTCTCATGCTCATAATCGCTAATAACTTGATCCAAGGAAAGCTTCCGAAAAGTAGCAGAGGATGTCTTCGTATCCTGGTCCAGGCGAAATTCAGGAACGTTGACCTCGAAATCGGCGAAGATCTTATCACGCAAAGTGTCGTTTTGCTTCCAGAGAATCTTGAAGAGATTGTCGAATCGCGATTTCTCGAGATCTTGGCCTGGAATGCTCATTGCCGCTTTGTCGTACCGAAGAGAGAAGAAATAATCGCGTGCGGGTAGGTAGCGTGATTATAAAGGCGAAAGATGAATGACAGTTGTACAGATAGATTGCGCAGAATTGGTCTGTGCAGGAGAGGATAAAGACCAATCTGAGCGATTCAGCAATCTGCTGTTAAGATATCGCTCAGTCAGTACAAAGGACTCCGCGGGAAATAATATTACCTTGCGCTACGTTTCCCGCCGTCTATCTTTTGGTTAGTCTGTCGCTGCTTCGATGATGGGCGGTGGTGGTGGCTGATTGCTTTGGAAACAGCTTCATGATGCACCAATCTTGACAGCTCCCCCCTGTTGCCAAAGCATCCCACGTGACTGACGCACGTTCCACCACCTTAATCTAACGCAGTTCGGCTATCGATCCTTGTTTTGCGGGGATGCACGGGAGAACACTAAATGCCCGTGGCATAACGTGCTAACTACTGCACTTATGGTACCGCTTTCTGAGATGCATCTGAAATATCTGATCTGGATTCAGATTCCGCCACAAAATGATTGGCCAAGACAGCGGGGACCTGGATTGATGCCACTATTGTCAGGATGTCCAGACAATAATTGATGTGCCAAGGGGAATGAGCAGACGCCAGTGGCGACTTTGGCTTTTCTTTTTTTGGTTCAATTCGTTTCTATACTCCCGCTACTTCTGTAAAGAGGTCGTTGATGATGTGGAGGTGCTTACCTGGGATGTCTAATCAGGGCCGGGCACCAGGCTCTGGAGCCTTCATTACAAGCTGTATGCAAGAAGTTGTTGGCTTGAGTTCCGCGCACTATGGGGGCGAAAATGCTGCCAAAGCCTTACAGACTTCAACATCATTGCTGCGATTCTGGCCGCGAGGGTTAGACTTGGCCGGTAGCAATATTACGGGGAGAGCTAGTCAGGAGCGTCTGTTTAAGAAAAGCAGGCTGACGATCCTATTTCAATTCGTTCAGGATTTACTCCCCTTGCATCAAGATATTATCCTTGTATTAGCTCATCAGAGTTTATGGTGGTGGTCTTCTTCCCACACCAGTGCTTGAAGCGCCATTGGTTTGTTCAATCCCCTGCGGTAAAGAACATCTAGCAGGAAATCATCACACTCTCTTAGTGCCGCGAATGGCAGGGGGGAAAGCAATGCAGAAGCATCGAGGATATAGTGGCGAAAAAGAAACGCCAATGTAAGGAAGAATCGCTCAAAAATCCAGAAGCATGAGACGAAACAAGCTGAGAAATAGAGTTGGCTCCAGTCATGTCGCAGATTTTAACTTTGGAACTTCAACTCGGGAGCTAGTTTTGAGAGGGGGGAGTTGGTTCAGAGATTATTGAGACTAATTGCGAAGCAACGTTAATATGTTCCAAAGGGCAAATGTAAAGCCACCTTCCAGGCTGCCATCAATGCGCGTATTCCGTGGATAGAAAGAGGGAAGAGGAGCCTGAAAGCGGACCGGGTCTATAGTAATGTCCATGAGTTGGCTTGAGCTCAACCTATGGTCCTGCGGGCATACAACGTGTCGCTACAGTATCTTCCAGAATATCGGTCATTTGTGGTGACTGGTAGAAGGGAGCACGGACGAGCGATGACGGTAGGAAGTAGAGGAGAATGGCGGTATACTACTACAGCAGAGTATGTACATACACTAGTCTGACATTACTCGACCCTGCGCAGGTAAGCATTATCTATCATACAACCATCACTCGCACACTCTTTTTAGTTCGGGCCATAAGTAGCGCGAGCATTTTACCGACTGACTCGCGCAGGTTCAGCTCACAGACTACCTGGTCTGTCAGGCGGCAGTATTTTCGCTGGCGGACCCGACTAACACAAAAAGGACCCCAAACGCTCTAGCATGTGCTTCAATCCCGCTCCAAGGAAGTGCCTCTAAAGCTTAATCTTGCTCTCATTTTGCTCTTCCAGCCAGTAGTCATTCTTAACCATAGGAGTCGTCTCCTGCACCAACCTGAATGCAATGTGCTTTATCAACTGCGTTCTTTCACCCGGACAATCTATACCCATGACGCCGAATCTGAGTTATAGCCTATTCAATTCCTTTAGTAGTGGATCGTCCGAGTGCTGTGTCGGGATATGCCATCACCAGTTGATCGAAGGTCTTATTTCAAGTGCTGACCATAATTTTGGAAAACGTGGTATCGTAAGAATATCCGTTTTATAGAGCAAAATCCCTCCTACATTATTGAGCAAAATGCTACAAAGATGACAATAGCGTAACCTATGCCGTCCCCATATGTGTTAGCACCAAAGAGGTAGAATAGGAGAAACTCACCAATCAGTAACGACCTAGGCAAGTAGCAAAATCCATCTTCCCAGCGCTTCTTTTTGCAGCCAAACTTTTTTTCAATTTCGAAGTTTGGGTTCGAGAGAAATGATATGAATAAACTCTCGTAAAATGCTGGAAGGCTTCAATGAAGTTGTCAATCGGATATTGAGTAGTTGAGTGTACCAACTAGGTCTTGCTTAAGTGGGTGTGGTAACGGGCTAATCCACTAAGTTAGCATCAAGGAGCTCATCTCAATGCATCTTATTTCTGTATACAGAGAGTTTGATTGTCTTGAATCATATCGCCGTTAAATTCCCTCATTATCGATCCCAGCGTATAATAGGCAACGAATTCCTTATACCGCTCCATAGCATCTGTTGTTAAGCCAAGAACTTTACCAGAGGGATATCTTAACTATTCGATTTGACAATCGGTTCCTGGTCCATTTCGACAGAATGCTATATTTCGCTCTCTGATCACATTTCTACGCCTGAAGTTCCATGTTAGTATTAATCACAATTCTATGGTATATATATTGAGCCTCTCCCGGAAGTTCCCAGCCAGTGTATTCCAAACTGTAATCTTTGTATAGTCGTTTATATTCAGTTTGATTGTCTTTAATTGCGCTTTATAAATATAGTTTCGACCACCCTCCACCAATGGTTTTGATTTAGAAACGGAATCGTCGATGCCGAACTCATTTGGGAGGTCACCAAAGGTAACTCTGCTGTAGTTATACCAAGGGGCTATCTACTAGAATGACGAATTCGGAAAAGCAGAGAAATCTCCTCCATTGTATAGGTGCAGTTTTATCTAGGACAAAGGCATATGATCTTCCACCATATTGCGATACTTGTAAATGAAGATGCCGTCAGCTTGACAAACTCAAATGGTGGCTGGTCATACCAGTCTGCATGTGAATCAGCTGATGGTGGTGGTGTCGTGTTCCAAAACGCAATGAGATAACCTGGCTTCTTTGTGAGATGCGAGTGTGCTTCCTGAGAGAAGCCGAGAGTACTGACATTACACTGTCCGGAAATAATTGACCTCTGTGAGCTGCGCTGTGAGAGGACTGGGTGCAAGCACAGAGGCTATAGGAATAGATCTGGATCACCACCGTTAGCGAAGAACCCCTTCATCCCGCGTAGAATATAGAGACCCACCATGTTGCGAATGCCATAATGGTTGCGGCACCTTGAGAACCATTTTGGTCCCCTTGATAAACCAAGATGGATTCTCCACCACTGTAAACAAGACGTCTAGTCGTTTCAACGATATTGATTCTTCGCGGAGTGTCTGCCACACCCGTTGTCTGCGAATACTCCGTAAATTTTAACCTCACATGCTCATGCTAAGAACACCACAGACTTCTATGCTAACATTAGACTCTACGAGCGACGCCTTTATGAAGAACGCCACTCCCTCCTATATGGCATATCATCAACTGATCAGACGCTGCTTTTCCATGCAGATAAGAGTAGAAGATGTGGTGTGCAACTGCGGCCAAGCAACCACAGATGAATATTGTTATCATGCTTGCCGGAACGGGCCAGCTGAACCCCCTGCCACATTCCCGCAGCATCTCTTTAGTTCGTGGAAAGTTCGGAAATCGACCAAGTTGTAGCTTTGAAAATCCGGCGGCTATGTATTTTGTCGTTGACCGAGTTTCAGTGGTTGAAATCGATGCCATGTGAAGGCTTGGCCGAGGATTGGGAATCCTGGAGTATTTGTTTGCCCTGCAGAATTAGATGTAGGAGAGAGGAACTGATTGGAACCAGGAATGTAAGGACTGAGGTTTTCTGAGCAATTTTCATAGTCCTCTATGCGGTGAGTTCGAGATTCTGGCGATAGTGTGGTTGATATTCTCTAATGAGATAAATTAGTTTGGAAGCAGCCTAGGCCGTATGTGAAAGAGGGGAGTCTAATGTAGGGCAAAAATATACATTTGTCGTTGGACAGTTTTCCGAGTTGATCCGGCTCAAGTTCCCAAAATCGCAAACCCCTCTGCAAGGATGAATGAAATAGCACCAATCGTATCACTATCGCATCGATACACACCCACAGTCACATACTAGATATTTTAGTACCCAATGGCCATACGAATCGACGATAGGGATGTTCGGAAAGAAGCTTAGAACAGATCTGGCGGTTGTGGTTGTCAATGGAGTTTCTACTTGCATGTGTTTACGGTGTACTGTCTAGGGTCAACAGCACGTCACGTGACATAACGCGTCCCAACAACCCATGCATTCGAACGTTCAAATTAACGCGACATTTGCCGAAACACTAAAAAATTCCGTTGTCAGCTCCTGCCAAATGCTCCCTTAGCTTTTGGAAGCTCTAGGGCCCTTGTACCACTTACTCAATGCTGCAGCCAATAAGCCTCAGTGGAACCAGGAGCAATGGCAACCTTAAACGTGGGGTCAAGGACAACACAGCTTCAAGGCTTCAACGTCAGCTCCGGGCACTTTTACCAGTATTCCGGGATCGACAACCCCATAGTTGCGCTATCATTGCACCTCTTACCACCATGCTTCCTGTCGAGATTCAGAGACAAATCATAGAGTACATTCACGACGTTGCCGATCTCCGCAATCTCCGTCTCGTCTCCAGGCAAATAACGGGCTATGCAACTGAGCAGCTGTTCCGCAACGTCATGCTAGCCAACAACGAGTGTAGCGCCAAAAAGCTGGAGAAAGTCTTAGCATGCGCGAGTCTGGCAAGTCTAGTCAAGTCGGCTGTATTTGATATGGGTTCGTGTTACTACTCGGGGCTTTCGGTTTTCTAGAAGCTTATTCCGACACAGAGGAGTTCCGGCACCCCGATTGCATTCCTCAAAATTTCGTTTACTCGGCTGTTCACGCGGTAATAAAAAAGATGGACGGCCGCTGCCCTAATCTATCCAAGATTACGATACGATTCTCCAAAGATCCAAAATATCGAACAGACATAATGTTCCACTGGCAGGTTTTAAGGACTGTAATCGAATCGCTTCATCATGACAGAAATACTGCCCGCCAGCTACACACTTTAGGAATTACCAGGATGCTTTATGAGAAATGCATTGTCTTTCGCTTGGAGCCATATAACCATCCAAACCAAAAAGTTGGGGATTCTGCAAGCCTTTCTCTACCACGACGAGGTGGTTATGTTTTCATCCTATAAAGGCAGTCTGGGACCCCTGCAATCCGGACATCTCATTACTTCTCGACTGATTAGCAATTACTCTCGCAAGAGTGGAGGAGAAATAGATAGAGCGAGAGATGCGGGGGCAGGAGAGAGAGGATGGGGAGTGATTAGCTAGGAAATGTTCATAGCAATATAGGAGGTAAGGGAAGATTGTGAGGGCTATAGGGGCTGAGAGGGGCCTACATTTGATCTTCACCCCACTACCTCAATTTCACAAGTATTTGAATTTTCATGGATAGCCTTTGGGTGGAAAACGTTAGCTTCGTTAGGTTTGAAGTTTGTGTCTGCCAGTTATGCCCACGTAGCATGGAAGAGCTTGAGAAGATCTCACTTTTATTCAACTGCTCCATATTCCTGTTTGTGCTTTCTACTATACTTCACTGAACCCTATTTATTCTCTGGCTACCTAACTACTTAGCCTATGTACGTAGTCCCCGTAAGCCCACAGCATCTCTGTCTAGTTCTACCACATCTACCACGTTTATACTACTCTGTCCCATGGTGTCTCACCTTCTAGCGAGTTCCTTGTAGATGGGAGGGGATGCAGTCAACACAGCCCGTGCAGTAGCGACCACGACCGGTGGTGGATCTAAAGTCGATGGCAGCGGCAGAGGCAGAGGCCGCAAAGCTAGAATGAGCAGCATTATCTGAGTAAATAGAAAGAAGTGGGTAGCCTTGAACCGCGATAATTAACAGTCTCCAGCAGCGCGGGAATGGGAGCATATGGAGAAGCTTTGATGCCAGAATCTGTTGCTGCCACAGCTTTCCATGATCTGGTACTTAGTTAGAGAGGCGCATCTTTGGGCGGAGTTTCGTCAGGCCATACGTAGATACGATTGTCTTCTCCCTCTACTGTCTAGAGATTTGCGAGACATCACTGTAGCTCCTAACTCTGCCGACCAAAGAGGCACCGCCCATCTTGACGAGGCCAGTTCCGATACTATTGTGATTAAGAAGTTGATCAGCTATGATAAAGCTGTTGTGTAAAGGTGGTGGATTTAAAGATGGCAATATTCGGCCTATAAATAGTTGGAGCGAGCTCGAGGGGGAATTTTATCACTATCTCGCTGCAGTTGCTTTGCCAAGGCTCAACGGTTACCAGAACTACGAGTGATATGGCGGTAAATGTAAGAGTCAATTGAGAGAACGCTATCTCTCCCATCTACTTCGAATCCTCAGGCCCCAAGGACGTTCAATTCAACAGCCAAATGGCCCATTCAATCAGCCTTCGCCATAGGTGCAATATTCTTTACGTTTGTGCAGTTAGTTTATGCTTTTCACCGCTTAGCTTCCGCACAAGTCTTCTCTTGTACCCATGTTTGGGCTCATCAAAACTCGACTCCTAAAGCACCTTACTTGCGTGAGTAATGGTTGATTCTAGCTGTGAAGCAAGAACAAATTGGTCACAGAGAGTCATGCAGCAAAGCCACGGCTGGGGGCCAAATTACAGTAGCAGCCACGACAATCACACTGTTGGAACGGTCACAACAACCTTTAAGCTTTAAGCTTTAGATTTCTTGCCACTCTATCTCAACCTCTAGCGCGTTAGTGTTATCTTCATATAGATGGGATATCGATTGTCGGCCCCCTTGGAGTTCTGTCCTGCATTTCTTATGATAACACGGCACAGCAATAACTTAAACAAATCATTCATTTCGAACTTAAAAACAACCTCACCTGAGGATGGAATTGCCACATTGGGGCATCCTTACAGCCCACGACAGTGTTGGAATTGAGGTTCCCAGTACGGGCCGTAACGAGAAGCTGTGTGCCTAGAGGTTAATCCTCGGCCGCTGGGGTCCACCAGAAAGCACTCGATACAATTTGCAGTGAATGTGTTGCATGTGTACTTGGATCGTGAGTCAGCATCTCTGAGGTCTCAGCATCGTCTGAAGTCTTGTATGAGAATGAAGACTTGTACGAAGATGGTGACTGTATGAGGATATGCATCAGGACCAGGGTGATGCGTCTCATGTCAGATAGAGCATACGCGTACGCATATGGTAGATTGTACATATACGGTCTTTGGCCCTCGAGATAGAGCAATTAGTATTATACACTTTCAACAGAATGCAGTACTACAGTATATCAGGACAGAAGCAAAACATCCTAAGTACTTAATTACTTAGATAGAAAAGAAAAGTATCCCAAGAAAAAAAATCAATTGCGGGAACAACCGACTGATGTACTCCCGCACTTCGCCCGTAGATCCGAATAGGGAAAGTGCGAGTGCTGTTTTAAAGGAGACCAACAATTCCACCAGTCTCAGGATTGAAATAAATTCTATACAAGTTAGTGAGCTCAGTCTATTGTAAGAAGGTTGTTGTCTGAGTTACCGGAAATGACTGCCGTACTCTAACCCTTCACCCATAGATCCGAATGGGGATGCTGCGAGTGTTGTATGTCGAGACCACAGCGACGGCTGGTGTCGGGGCGATCTGTGAAAAGAGCCAGAATTTCTGAGGCCCCAGAGTTCTGAAGGAAGTTTCTGGGCCTTCGCTGTCATCGCAAAGTAAAAGTGTCAGATCCCACTGCCGAGTTAAATGGGATCCAAAACCCAGACACTATCATAAGTCATCAGTATTTGCAAAGAAATAACTAAAAGATCGGAAAGTTTACGTTTCGTCCGGACTCTTGATATATGGAGCTTTCTTTTCCCCCGACTCTTCGGTCGAGCTCTTTATTGATTAAGTCAGCGGCTTACCGCTGCTATTCCTCCTCCTCCTCCTCCTCTTCTTTTCAAACTAAGGGGAAGAAATGAGCCTAGTAGGCCTCGTATCCATCCCTTGTAAGATAGTTTCGAACGTTCTCCAAAGGGAGAACTCTTCCTTCTCCTTTTCTTTAATCATTAGGCAACTAGGATGAGGAAGCAGTGAGGGCCTGGTACGCTACGTATTTCGTCCCTCGTGGGACGGTTTCGAATGTGCCCCAAAGAGAAAACAGTATCTTCTATTCACGAAACCAATGTCCGAGATTTATGGGAGCATGTTATGGGAAAACATAAGGAATGGATGACTAGCAATTATCCTGAGTGGATTGGTGGTGGATGCGCCAGTTGGCGTAGATGGAGTTTGATGGATGCTGTGAGATGGAAATGGGAGAAGGAGAGGAAGAGAGGAGGGGGTTGTTGGGAGTAGTGGTAGGTGGAACTCTGGATATCCTAATATCGTAATGTTCTCAACTCCCTGGTACCAGGGCTGCGACAAGAGAGGGAAAGATCACGTGGGGACTAGAGGATTGCATGGCATTAAACTACGCCATAATCGAACTGCCCATAGTTTAAGCCAGGAGATTTGGAAGACAGTTGGGATGCGAGTAAAACCGCTTTGAACGCTGTTTCTAACCCACAGCAGCCTCTTCCATGACTATTGTCACACAATCACCACACTAATTGGAGCCTTAGATGCAAACAATCGGTTGTGCGACTAAACTTTGCTATAACGGTTGCCCGCAGACAAGTATCCTTCCGAATGCCACGAACGCCAAAACGTGACACCTGCACACGTTGCTGAAGTGCATTGCAACCTGACATCATACATGTGAGGATATTATGTCTTTAAAAGGTAGCCGTGAAGCACAAGTAACAATACCCACGTTAAGCCATATTGAAGCTCCTGTGAATTAGAGCTAACCATATAGGTACAGATCTTACAACCAGTTAGGATCATATAGGCATGTGTTACAAAGCTCAAGAATATCACCCGAGTTTGCTCATATTAACAGTTTCTCACCTTTTCTCTGTACGATAAGATATCAAGTGGTGTTTACAGAGTCCAAGTTCCAATATGCCGACACAAGGGTTACTCGGCGCCGCTTAGTTGGAGAAGGCTGCACGGTTTGCTGACGAGATGAGTGTGGCAAGGGGTATGCATGTTTTCATGTCATGTGCGTGACAATTGGAGGCTTGTTCCATCGTATATGCCTCATCCGTAGCACCAGTTCTGGAGCCAGGTCAAATCGCTACCACTCGACACTTCACCATTCCCAGTGGCAAATGTTCTTGACCGACCATTAGCTGTGTTTGTGTTACTACCATTTCCATATGTTCCCATCGATGCCCCCGATGTTCCCCAGTTCCGGTCAATCTCCGGAATTCAGCATGCTGGATTGCTGGTGACGACGGGCCAATACCGCAATCGAGCCCATATCTCGAAGGAGGCGACGAAATAAAAGCAGATATTGCAACTCGAACCTGGACTCTACACTTTGACGGAGGGGGTTAAATTTACAAATATTGAACGTTTAGATAACTTGGAGCTCAATAAATACCACCACCACATCCTTTCAAGTTCCCACTCTTGTCCCACCATCACCACAACCATGGTTTACTTCCTACCAATCTTCCTATCCGTTTTCCCCGTTCTCGCTCTCGCCCAACGAAGGCTCGACATGAGCAACCCTTACGCCTCCGGCCAAGTAATGTCCTCAATCCTCTCCGCCAAAGAAAGAACCTGGGAAAAATACACAGCCTTGGGCTACTTCTCCCCCGGCCGATGGAAAAGCAAAAATGCATTCTTTCCCTGCGACAATGCCACCAGAAAAGCCAGCGTTTCCGGCCTACAATACCGGTGCAAAAACCTTGATATAACTGGACACCTCAGCCATACGGACCTAGGTACTACATATACTCAAAATATCGGTAAGTAAATGCTTGGTGGGCATAAACGGATCCAGGTGCTGACGGGAGGGCTTAGGAAGTTCAATCTTGGGTATAACGCTTAGAGATCGAGAGTTTGTTGCTATCGGACAGAGCGACGGTACTGCGTTTGCAGAGATCGTGGGAACGGGTCCCTGGAATGAGGGGAAGAAGGCGGGGACACTCGATTACATCGGCCGTCTACCTTATCCCAAGACAAGTGAGCCTAGCACGTGGAAGGAAATCAAGAGCTATAAACACTACGCTGTGATCGGCTCTGAAGCCCCTGGCCATGGAGTACAGCTCTTTGATATGTACAAGGTCTCCCCATCAATCTTACCCGGGATATTCCAATAGCACTGACATAAGGAATTCAACAGCTGCTTTTATTACGAAATAACCGGCTTTCTACGGAAACAAAAGTTTTCGACCCCGAAGCGGACGCGTCAGTATTCACTGGGCTCCCAATTGGAAGATCTCACAATGTAGTTATCGCGGAGGCCAGCGAACATGTCATTGCCGTTGGAGCGCAACCCAGAACAAGCACTTGCTTGTCGGGGTTAATTTTTATCAACGTAACTGATGTGAAGAATCCTACGCAGTCAGGGTGTGCGGATCAAGATGGATATGTCCATGAGTATGTGGTTTCCCTGGATGGCACTTTGGTTGAATTTCAGGAGTTGACAGATGCACAGCGCACAGTGCCTCGTCTACCACGGCCCGGACACGAAATATGAAGGGAGGGAGATTTGTTATGGATACAACGAGGTAAGCCCACGGGCTAACTATACCGTGGGTATGACCATCTGATACCTCCAGAACTCGCTAGCAATCTACGACATCACAAATAAAGCCAGACCTTACATCATCAGCAACACTATCTACCGTGGAGCATCCTGTGAGCTTTCCCCCTTCATACTTCTTTAAGTTCCCCTTAACCTCCTCTAGACACACACCAAGGCTGGGTTCTAGACCCCAACAATCAAGAGTACCTTCTCCTCGACGACGAAAAAGATGAAACCGCAAAAGCAGGCCAAGCCTTCGATCAACGCGCGACCACTTACATCTTCAACATAAAATCACTCGAAAAACCTTTCGTGAGCGGGTACTACAAGAGCGCCGAAGTCAGCATCGACCACAACCAGTACATTGCCAAAGGATTTACGTACCAGAGTAACTACGGTACGTCCCGACCCCATGTGCAAGATGTTGGCTGACGGAGCTGTATATAGCTGCTGGGCTTCGGATCTTGGACATCTCTTCGATTCCAGAAGATCCCAGTGGTGGCGGGATCGAGGAAGTTGCGTATTTCGACGGTAAGCTAGCTCTTGGGATGTGGGAGGAGAAAGCGGCTGACCGAGATAGTGTTTCCCGAAGACGACGACGATCCCCGCGCAGAGTATATGGGAACTTGGGCCAATACCGGGGGATCCTTTAAGTCTGGGCATGTAGCCATCAACACTTTTGATCGCGGCGTGTTTGTTGTGAAGAGGAGTGAGGCTGTAGAGGGAGGGTACAGAGCTGAGTTTTAAGCAGTAGAACATGCAATAACTTGGTTTATCCCCTACATGCCCAATTTTCTTAGATTTATTACACTTCCTATTTAGAATACCGATCATAAAAGAGTGTAGGGGATAGAGCGTCCAGTCAACATCAAGGCTCAAGCCAGGTCTATAACACAAGAAAACACAGAAAGCCACACACGCAGTTTAAATAAAGTTGGAGTAAGCGTTAGGATGATTTGAATGGCGTGATCTCATCCCGTACCTTCCATCCACGACCGCCTACAGTTCAAACGCCACGCCGCGACCGTGCTGTATACGACGGCCCGAACTTGTCCCCGCCTCCTTCCTCCACCAGATCTGTACAGGGCGGCTGAGGGAATCAGGCAAGTCGCAAAGAGCCCGGTCTCGTCCCGGCCAGTCCAGTCGCCATTAGCTTGGAATACGATGAGCCCAACCCATTCGTGTAAATACGACGATCCTGGGCCTCAGTAGCGGATTATCGGTGCGCGTGGTTGTTCAGATGACACGGGATCGTAAACACATGAAGGTGTACCGTGTAAAATTTGGTAAAGGTTTTCAAATCTAAATATCACTCGTCTTGTTGTTGCGCTTGATGTTACGAATGTAAAGCGAACGAAGTCTATTCTACTATCTAAGGGAGAAGCTCTATCTTTATATACATGATGGCATGGAATTCTATGGAAGTCTATGGAGGCTCACGATTGCAAATACCAGTGGCGGTAGCGAGTGAAAACTCGTGGATGAGTCTACGTGTGAGTCCGCAGCCTGTAAGTCAATTCGGCGATCTCAGTCTATCGGCGACTTCCTTTCAGATCATATAGTAACACTTGAGAACACTGGGCATTTGCCCCACAACATCACCCGCTCACAAACCATCACACCCACTCCGCATCCGCTACGCCGCAAGATTCTCGTGTTACCAATCATCACACCATGACGAAGACTACAACAATTTCCGACGCCCTGAGCGCAATTGGCTGCAACAAAGCCATACATGGTACCAGATTACCAAAAGTGTGTTTGGGAGATATACCGCGATCGTGCGCACCCAGAAGAAAAGGGGTAGATTATGCCATGCCCCGTCATTATAGTAAGGGAGGTAAGTCTTCAGCCCAAATATTGTACCGTGACCACGTTCTCAAGGCCATTGTGTATGTTCATTCCATTCCAACAATGACTAACACAGCACCATGGAAAATTCTTGAACGATTTCCAGATCCTTGAGGTTAAAGGGATAGACAATAACGAGCAGCTTATAGCTGTTCATAATTGTTAAAGGCTATGGAGAATAGCAAGAAACGGGCAGGAGAAGCCCTCGAGAAGCAGCGAGGTACTGCTACTGCTGTCCTCGTTCCCCTCGACGACAACCTGCGCGCCATAGTGGCTGAAATTGAAAATTAAAAGGCGAAACGGCATTAAACGATGCTAAGCAGAGACGCACCGAGAGGAACATTAAGGAGAACCGCAAGAACAGACTCCGCGTAAGTGCGGTGCAGTGTGTATCGTGCATTGTCGGACTAACGAATGTAGACCAGAAACATAGAATGCAGCGAGCAGATCTCTAGCGGTGAGGTCCCCACTCTCAGATTATAGTAGGCAAAGTGGGCAAAACTATTTATATTTATGTATAATCGTTATTTAATTAAAGTTCAGGAAGTTTTATGACGCATAAAATTTAATTTATTCACTTCAATTAACCAAAATACTTGGGATATGCGTATGCAAACGTATGCAAGAATGCGTGAGCATATATTTTCGTATGCATTTAATGCGTTGGTTTCATTTTTTTGTCATCATTCGTTCATACTCTGTCAAAGGTCCAATTAAACATAAGATTGCTCTGGCCAACCTATGGAATAAACTTCCCTCAGACTAAGCGTCATAGAAGTATCATTATTTTCCTTATCAACACCAGAGAGTTAAAACTTGAGACCGAGCTGTCCATCAAGTTTGCAGATAAGTTAAGAATGTACACCGCCATCAATGGCAAAGACATAAACGTGCGTTCTTCGAGAAGCTCTCAAGAAAGGTACCCACAAATAAACATCTTTTTTATCACAGATACTACGAGATTGAGACCAGAAGTATGGTTGGATCGTTGATTGCTATCTACCTAGACAAACAACAGGGCACCACCCTTTCCCAAATTCCCAAGACAAAGAAAAACGCCAGATAATACCCTTTTGCGGGCTGAACGAATCGAAAAGAAAGTAAAGGAAACCCTTTCCCAAGTACCCTTACAGAAAACCCAAAGATTGTGTACTTCAAGTAGAAAAACGGCTCCAAGAAGTATCAGGTATGAAACAGAAACAGTATGACGAAACAAAAGAAATACCTTTGAAGATGAAAATGACCCAAAGATTTAACCCTTCCAGGTAACCAAAAGTACCAAGGAGTTAGGGAAATCAAAAAGAAAAACGCTGTCATAATGGATATCAAAAACCTTGAGTCGCTCAGACATTATCGAATATCAAGGTAGCAAAGTCGACACCAAAAAGATTAGACAGATGGGTTACAGATTGGAATAACCTTCATAACATAAGTCTCGCGGTTGTGCAAAGCAGACACCAAGATCCTGGAGCTGTCTGCAGCGGGGTGAACAACAGTTTCTTCGGGTCCCCAGCGAAGTTCCAAGTAAATAATTGCAAGCTCCTCAGGAACGAAGCGGTAGAAGCTGTAGTTCCTGCGGATTTTATTATGCAGATCCTGGACAGAGCGTCCTTGACGAATAAGGACTCCCTCGCTATCAATGATGATTCCCTGGTGATTAAGGGACTGACACTTGATAAAAGCGATCTTGTCGGCTTCGGGATTGCCGATTGGCGTATCCAAGAAAACGTGTGCGGTTCCAATCGCATTCATGTACTGGGTGAGGCTGTTCGCGATGATAGGACGTGGCCTGTTTGAGATGGTTCCCAATCCTTGGCGACGACTAGTCGACGGAGTAGAAGAAGCCTGAGTATCATTTGCCAGGTAAGGCGGAAGGTTATCCTCATGCAAGACACAGACATAGAAGATGCTATGTCTCTTGGCATAAAAGTCCCAAAAGTCACTAAAAAATGATGTTAGTATTCGTGTAAAGTAGCAGGAATAGCAAGAAAAACAAACCGGTGGATCTTGAAACCATCAGGCAAGATAATCGCGAATTGCTCATTGTCCTCAGTAGCACCCACAGAGTGAAGAGTCGCAAGAAGACCCTAATTCAAAACATTAGAATAGTTATCTTTCTCGAATGGAAGCAGATGAAACCAACCTCGTAACGTTCTACTGCTTCACGTGGGACCGCCCAAAGCTCAGTATTCGCATCGCCTTGAGCGGGCATCGGCGGACGAGGATTGCCATGATAGACAATGATTCTCGTTTCCTAAAAACAAGTTAGTGTTTGGATAAGATAATAGCAAGATGATAATACTCACAGCATTCTGAAACTGACGGGACATAATAGCGTTAATAGAATCCTCGTTAATATCTGTGTCGTCAATATGAGGAGTTTCGAAAGTGGTTTCGAAAGCGCCGTCAAAATTGTCGTGAATAGCAGCGGTATCGTGAATAGGAGAAGTATCTAAATCTAAAGACTGGCGAGAAGGGGAGTGATGAGAAGAATGTTCTCCAGAACGAATCGAGGGAGGGTTAGAATGATTAACATTCTCGGCGGAATTGGAGGATCGGACAGACATCCGTACAGAAGGGAGGTAAAGGGTGTGGAAATGTTACTGAAACAAACGGAAATGGGCGGAAATACGGAAGCTCGTCCTAAAGTGGATTGAAAAGAAGAACAGGAGAGCTCGGCGCGATGGAAGGTGTTTTATGGAAACAGAAAGCAAACCACGTGATAGTAAAATTCGCTTCGGGCAAGGGTTGTAGGTCAAAAAGCTTAATTTGACCGCTGGTGTGGTGCACATACCACCTTGAACTTTTGCTGAAGCGAGTACCTTTCAGTTTACATTGACGTCAACGGAACTCATCCAGTGCTGCTCGGGAAAATGAATGCCATCTTTCAAGTGCTGAAAACAATACGACAGCGAAGACAAGATGATACTGAAATTCCAGAACCGACATCCTATTATTTTTTATGGCTTATGTGAGCTCAAAACACAATCTCCGCCTCCAAATCTTTCACCATCTCCCTAACCCCTTCCCAAACCCTCTCCGTAATCAACGGCCCCTCTGTCTCCCAAAACGTAACCTTCAGTGACTTCTCAAGTATTCCGACATTCTTCGGATCCTGTTCCTTGACTCCCTCAATCAGTGCCTTTTCCAGCGCCTGAAGCGATAAATCCTCCTCTAGCACCACAAAAACACCCCTACAATTCCAATCCGTCTTAACCCTCTCCCCCTCCGCCTCATAGCTACAGCTCACCTTCGCAATCCTAAAGGCGCGTTTCTTTTGCCCCATAACCGCCGGTCTACCACCATACAGCCTCTTCGTCAGCGTCGAGGGCACAGTCGAAACCGGTGTAATGGAAGCTATTACCGTCAGCCAGCCCTCCCACAAGAAGGGGTAGAAGCGTACACCCAACAACCAACTTCCTCGCCTCCTCCCGATCCTCCAACATATGTTCCTGCAGTCTCCTCATTGCACCCACAGTCTCATCAAAATTTGGGTTTCCAACCCCCTTTTTCTGCGCAAGTTGCTTCTGCCTAAACTCCAGTATCTCCGTGACATATGCATTCGTAGTGGCACCCCTCACATCCGCTCCTAGTGCTTCAACAAGCTCCTGCTTTAGCATCCCCACCGTGCACTCAGCCTGGCGGAACCACGTCTTTCCTTGCTGCGTGTTTAAGGCTTCATAAGTAGCTTTGAGAACAACAGCATCATCGGTGCCGGGAGGAAAGCAGTCGATGAAGTCAATGAATTTCTGGAGCTCGATTGAGTTTGCGTGGGAGACCTGGCCAGGGATCCATGCGCAGTTGAGGAGCTGCGCGGATTTTGCGAGGAGATTGTCGGAGGAGGGGGTTGTATCGAGGGGCAGAGATGAGGGTGCGGAAGGGGGTTTGTTGTCGTTGGAGTTGGATGGGTAGGTTTTATAGGTGCTCTCGAGGGAGGACTTTGGCATGCTTTTGGAAGAGAAAGGGGGAAGGATATTTGTACAGTTGTAGAGTCGGATTGGCGCAGATCCCGCAGCCATATTTTCGCCGTCGTGGCTGATGACCTCGTCTTCGCTTTTGCTTTCAGTCATTGCTTTTTGGAGAGAGGATGATATATGAGGTTGTAGTGGTTCTGAAAGTTCTGGGGGTTATGGAGGTTGTAGTTTTCTTTGTTTGAAGCCCTAAAGTTAAGAGGATAAGCAAGCGCATGGTACAATGTCGAGTGACATATAGTGTTTATATAGATTCGTCTCCGAAGGAACACGAAATCAATTAATGTAGTCTCGAACGTTGGTGAGCTCTCTGAGACTCGACACTGTACCACTTCAATCATCCCACCGATTCCTTGAGAAGGGACTACAAACCCGCAGAGTATCCACCTCATCAACACGACACAGCTCTCTCCCCGAACTCCCAAAGAAATACACGCCTGCTTTTTACTCGTATCTCGTACCTTCTTCCACGCTTGTAAGGCGTTACACCTCAACTTCAGCGCCTTCCACTTCCTCCTCAAATCACCTTTCACCTATCTCGACTCCCTGTGTATCTGTTCCAAACTACCGCAAGACCTAACCACTAACAAAGCAGCCTCAGCCAGAGCCATAGAGAATCGGTGCCTTCCTTTTCCAACGAGATGATGGTTTGATATTCCAGTTACTTGAATGTGGCTTGATGTTAGACATGGACAGGGTACACGGCGGGGGTGTACGGAACTTGCGTACTTTCAAATCAAGATACACATGTCAGGTAATTGGAGTGAAGAAGAAGGTGGTTTACAAAGACTGGAGGTCGGGAAGGAATGCCGTCACCAGACACCAATCTTCGTCGTCGAGGACTGTTGTGTATATTAGCTCTTGATATACACCTCCCCTCTTGCTTCTCGAATATGGGAGGTCTCTTGCATGTTAAACAGGCTGTTAAGTGATTGGTTAGTACAAGATGATAGGGCCAATGATGATAGGGCCAATGGTGTCTCAAGATGTCCCGCAGCTGCCAGAATTTCTGTGAAATGGTCTCGAGGGAGTGGTCTCGAGATCCATTGATGTATTAGCGGTTGTGCTTTTCCTCTTCCATTATGACTTAGTGGTGGTGGTAACGGGGGTTGAGCAGTCATCATAACGCAAACACCTCTGCTGTCTTCGCATTCACATATCTGTGCTCTCTCTAGATACCCATCACATTAGATACTAGCCCTACAGTTACTTAGATATCTACACGATCTCCTACAGTAAGCATGAAGTCCTGTACTCAGATGACCACTTTTCCAGCTCCTTAAATGTAGTCGCTAGAACTCTTAGTGTTTCAATCTGCTGTTTGAAAAGCTATGTGTACAGTAGCCTTTATATCCCTGCCAACGGCAACACCAGCAGCCGTAGTGTCTAGCAGGACTTAAATATCCGAGTCTAGGTTCGTCAGCATCATGATACTCAACACAAAGGATATCATATCACCGGGCTATCCTCGTTCTGCTCTACAGCAGCGACTTCCCAATTTCTGTTCCGACCAATGGCACTCCAGTACCCAGCTCCCAACTGTAGATATTCAACCGGCAATGCAAGCTCGGTATATGGGATGCCCTCCCGTACCCCCACAGCACCGTAGATAGGGCTAGTCTTGCTCCAAGCGGTATGCAACTTTTCCGAGGTAATGGCATTCCTATCTCGTATATATAATGGTATCAGCTGCTGGGAAGCAGCACTGGCAAGATATATTCAAGGGAGGACTCTTCTGTTCCATTCAAGTTTTGGCGGTAAGTTGGTGTGCGTAGGCGCCCTGTAGTGATACTCTGGAAAGTGCATGTGTATGGTTGCAGTGATATAGTTGGTAGTAGCCATATTCAATTAGCAGGGTCCTTCTATCTCGGTAGTCACATCGATCGACTGCGGTTCATACAGTGGTACGTGTTGAGCTCGTCCGAATCGTACTGATCTGACCAGTACTGTTGCTATCCGCGTTTTTAAAATAGATATAGTTGATAAATGTTACAGTTATGGGATCATCTCGAGTGCAGGGTGGGGGGTTGTCGGTGATAGAGTATAGCAGACTCGGTTCATAACCTGAGCAAGTGGATCACGCAGGATTCAAAGAAGTAACTGCACAATTCCTAGGCTTGAACTAGGAATTGAAGATCATGTGGGGCTGGCGGCGAGTGAATGGACAGCTTTTTTTGGGGTACTCACAATACTCATAATTGATTACTCGTCACCCAACCACGAGTAGCTCTTGGTGAGCTTGTGAGTTGGTGATAGAGAGAGAACCTCAAGATTATGCACGCTTCAGAATGCAGCAATTCACAAGCGCAAGTGTCCATATTCTAGAACTTCCCGTAGGATCGAGCAGCCTTCTAGCCGTTCCAAGCGTTATGGAACCTAAACCTCCCGGGCGGCTACAACTCCGAAGATCATCCAAGGATGGTTAGAACTGATAGATCGAGAATTTTAGGATTTCTATCCTTCGGGAGATCCTCCGATATGTAGTATATAGTACAATGGATACCCAAACCCCCGCCTCCAGATCGTACACCACCGGCGCGACGAAGCAACGTATTTCATCTATGTGCAGATTCTATTTCCTACTGCCCCTCCGTCTCCTCCCACCGTCTAGTATTAAGCCAATACCACCCATTAACGCCGGTATCAAACAGCGCCTTCCCTCCCATCAGTGCGGGCCCAATGGCCCTTACCCGTACAGCTGGCCACAACGTCCGCTTCCACCCATTAACGAGCAAATACATCGCTGACCACGCCGTCATCGTCCCCGCGGAATCCACAGGATATCCTACTCCCATCAGTCTTCTCTCCTCCTCTCTTGTCTTCTCCTCCTTTGCGTTCCGGAATGGAAATTACCTTGGTACGCGATAAACGAGCTCACCCCAAACGCCGCCGAAAACATCAGCAGATGTGTAGGTCGAGGATAGAGGCGTGGGTGCGTCCGCGCAGCCGGGTACATCGAGAGCGCAAGGCCCGCGGAGGCGAGTGCATTGAGCGGACTTTCTGTCAATTATCAGCGACCCGTGTGGCCGGCGGGGAGGCGGGACCGACCGGCGAAGAAGCGGCCGCGGGAATCGAGCCAGTTGGTGACGACTTTGCGCGGCGGAGTTGTCGACGGCATCATAGACTGTGGCAGTTGTGTGGCGGTTACTTCACCCAGAACCATGGTGAGCAATGACGTAGGTACACTAACACCCATTGGCGGGTAACGGCAAAACATCTTGGAACCTCAAAAGTTGGGTGGGGGTTTCACGGCGTCATCTTGTCCAGAATATGACGATTTCTCTTTGGCTAGGTTTCCGACGCTATCAGATTTCGAAGTTTATCTAGCTTTCGGTCTGCGATCTCTCGATGCAGGCGCCACCGATCCGGATATGGATAGAGATGTACATTTCAAACGTGCAATTTTTTTTCGCAACGTCTAACGGTTCTTCACCGCCGACAGCCCCATTCCTGGTTTCAGGCGATACGCAATGCTAGATAGATACTCTCCCACGATTGATGGACTGCTCACAGCCCCCCTGAAGATCTACTAGAATACGCGTCACTATTTTTTGGAACTTTAGAACCAAAAAAAACGACCAGTTGAAAATGACAGAAAGTCACTAGGTACCGGTAGTGCGCCTCAGACAGCCTCTCACAACCCAATTTAAGCCTTACGCCAACATGTTACTGCCGGGAATTCATGACTCTCAAGAACGTAACCCTTTACACGTCATAGCAAATATCGAAGGAGCACTTACCGAAAGAATGTGCTAGTCAAATTCCTTGTGAACACCAGTCATTTACACTACCCCCCAGCCCAGACATTCTATAAACAACGAGACCTGACGCAGTCTGTAGATTTGCACTGTACCTAACGATGCATGTCGGTCGCCGTTTTGAATGGAAGGAAATCCTCGAGCATGTGAAGATCATAAGCATGCTTTGCATTTTTGACACCGGCTATACTGTCGGTGCAAGAGTATCTTGCAGATCTTCCTGATATGCATGTCGAGGCAGATAGGCAGCCATCATTATGCATTTCGCCTTGTCAGAAAACGTCGATACCGAACACTCGTACCTCCACATGTGCAGTACCGCCCGTCTTGTACAACAATAATGATGGTGGTGGTGGTGGTGGTGGTGGTGGTGAGAAGAAAAAACAAACCATATCGATGTCCAAACATTTCGAGGAGATTCTATCTCCATAACCAATCCCATTTTACACTAACAAACACCCGGGTCGTGCTCATAAACAAGACATGGATATTCCGGTCTTCAGCCCGACCTAAAGGTACTGGCGAACTATACGCGGGGCTAGAGGCACGGGTTTGTTGGGTGGGGATGAAGATGGGGGCAGCAGGACGGAAACTACCTTCCGCACAATATATGATAGATAGAATTTAAACGTCTTGTGAGCAGACTCTTAATTAAAATTCCCCCAAAAGAGCCAGACACTGTCACCAAAAGCCCATTAAGTTATCTATCACATCGTCTACAACCCAATTAAGGGAAGAATAAATTCACAATCTAAAGTAGCTAACCCTAGCCCCCGTTTGGCCCCTGCGACGTGCGAATGCGTCCCCCGGAGAATTCGACGGATTTTGCCCTCCTCTATGATTCTATGATAGTGGTTGAGAAATAGAGTCACTAATAATCTCAGAGCCATCAGATTTGAAAACGACACAGATTCAAGGACCCAGCACCTTCAGACCTAGCGAATAGCTGCCAGCGGTTGACCAAGGTAACCAGATTCTTCAGTTGCTACAGCAGCAACAAACGATTACTCCAATATCCCTGGGAATGAAGAAGCCGATGGGCAAGCCAATGAAGCCCGTGAAAGTCATAGAAGTACAGTGCGAGAGCGTGCGTACATCTCTGCAGCAAACAGCAAGAAGGACCTCCGAACGCACGGCAGCGGCAAAACCACAGTGGGAAGAGGATCAGTGCTGGTAGTGTAGGAAGGAAGCCGAGAGACCTCTTCCGCCACTGCAGGCAGTGGAAGAAGGAGCAGCAGGTGCTCTGGAAGGCAGTCGGGCGAGCAACGGGCTCGAAAGCAGGACGGTGTCGACGTGTGCAGATATCAGCTGTTTTCCTTGGAGACGTGCGTTCAAGCGGTAATGGACTTCCTCGCGGCCACGGAGGTGAGCAAGTTCCCGCCCAGCTGAGTTCAGGTACAAATGACCGGTAGATTCGTCAGCGGAGGTAACATCATTGATGCAGTGACTCAGTGCAATGCACATTTGGGACTGTCCGGCACACACCGCAGTAGCTGAAAGACGCAGACAAGTCACGGGCTATTTCATCAGTGATCCTAAGGGGGCCAGTCACGAACTCGCCGGCTAGCCCAACCTCAATTTTGGAGGCCGTCCAGGCTTCATGCAGGTTAGTCGGGCCGAGCCGCTTGGGAACACTGACTATTTGGGAGTTCCCTACCGTTGAGGGCTAAATGTGGAAGCTCAGAGGGATGTTTAAACAATTTCGTTTCGTTTTTTTCTTTCCTTTACGGACGGTTTCTCGAGAGCTCTTGCTAGGCTGTATACAAGGATGCTATTGGTTTTGCTTTGGCATTGCTAGTGTTCACACCCTCGGTTAGATTTTTCTTCCGGAAAAGTACAAAGAAATTACACGAGTACTAATTGTATGTTAGAATTGTGTATAGGTGATTGGAGATTGAGTTGTTTAGGACGGATAACGAGTCATTGCTTTTTATTGACGGGTTAATTTTCATAAAAATACCAGGCCCCATGATGGCATGCAAAAACCCAACACACCTTTTTAATGTAGAACGCCACCGCCTTAGAACCAAAGCCCCACTTTCAATATATAATAATAGCACATGCGGCATATGCCCCCACGAGACAAAACGATCCAAAACACAAACCGAAAAAGATACGCCTCATGATACAGCTAACCCTCTAGTAAGGAAACCCAATCCCCAAGAAACAAGGTACTTTTGTGAATCCCCATTCTGGTGTGTGAACAACAGTAGATGCAGAAAGGGCTCTGTCGATATAGAAAGATCGATATCGGTTTAGGATAATGTCGAATTGCTGTGCGTTGTGTTGCTATTATTGAGCTTTTATGGCGGCCCGTCCCATGATGCACAGGGGCGGGTCGACTTCCTCGTCATCGCTGTCATTTGGCAATGTCGGTGGAATCCATCCGTTTTCCCGCGCGATATCCCAACAACCTGCGAGGTTGTAGGTTTCAATTTTCATTTGGTCGTGAGGCCGGCACTTGGCTCCAGCAAATCTTCGGTATTCTTTGATTGCCATAGATCTTATTGACCATCCTTGGAATCTGCGAAGGCATCCAACGACACATCCAGTTCGGTGCTGTTTGATGGAGTCAGCATTGTGCCACTATATTAAATTAGCCGATTAGTGATATCTACCTTTCCTTTATTACAATGGATAAGTATCGGGTGATTCCGCCGATCAAGCACGACACTAAGTGCTGCTGTAATCTTCTCATCGGGCACCGGAGTGATGCAATTCTCTTTATTTCCCGGCATACCAATCTGATAATGCGTAATGCCGTTTTCCTTCAAAAATCTAGCATTTTCCTCGGGATAGGGCTCAGACACCAAAGTTCTGGAATAATCCGTCAGTTCAAAATAGCCGAACAAGGTTTACGGATAAATGTCAGCCTTACAAGATACTCTTCAGCCCTAGCTTCTTGAGGTACGCAAAGTTTTGTAGCTTCGGGAAGCTGCTGCGATAAACCATTCCTGCGACAAGGGCAAAGTTATCGGGAGGATTGTAGGCATCGATGCCCGAAGAGCTCATGGTGCGAGCGATCTTGAGAGGAGGACGTAGAGCTGTGATGTAAGGCATGATTGTTAAGATGGTGTTCTCAGAATTGGTACAGAGGAGTATGAAGCAGCGACATGCAGAGGCTTAAATACCTCCTCCTTCGTCCGAAGAACACTCACCCAAATCATCCTTCGGCGCAGATCGCTTCGAGTTCGACACTGGACTGCCCATCATGGCCAGGTTCGTGCTTGAAAAGAGGGGTGCAGTGGAGGGTCGGGCGGCAACAGGTTCCACGTAGGTCATCTCATACTGATGATGAGGTTTCAATACATTGTTGGCGGTGGTTGTGGTTGTGGTGGTGGTGGTGATGCAGGTGGAGGTGGTGTTGCAGGAGGAAGTTGGACCGTAAATTTGTGTTCGCGAGACTGAGTGTGTTTGGTGGAGGAGCCTCTGGGTCATCGGAATGATGTCAAGAATGACCTCGAGTAGCGGTAACAGCGGGAAGGCGTCCCCAACGAATTGTCCCAAGGAGCTGTCGCTAGTCGTTGGATGAATTGTTACAGGAAACGTTGCAGAATCCGTCCGACCGACACTACCAAACGAGAGGGTGGTACGTGGGAAGCACGCGGCAATCCAGAGGACAGAGGAGGCACTGGGTGTCTCTAGACACTGTGTCAGTGCCCAGGAGACGATGTGTGTGTGTGTCGCGTGCTTGAGGGCTGAGTTGTATGTGGAGAGGAAAGGGAGAAGATGAGGCGGGCGGGCGTTAAATACAGTGGAACTCCGAAGGCGGTTAGCTGCAAAGTTAATATGCAGGGTCTGTTGCGGTTGGACAGTTGCCAGTTGAGTTTGAAATGAACTTTAAAAATCAAATCGGCTTCATGAGGTAAAGGGGGTGAGAGGGGGGTGATGAGGAGCAGGAGACGATGGAGGCAAGATGGAGTGCTTGGGGATGTCCATCCAACGACGATTCCGAAGGCAGGCAGAGTCTACGGCTACCAGAAAATGACTGAAGCCATAAGTGCAGGAAGCACAAGAGCGCACTAGCGAATGCCGACATGGGCCAGCCAGGCCAAGGAGAGACGAGACGAAAGTAGCGTAGGCGGAGTCGGTCCCGCCGTCCTGATCATGGATCTCCTCCATCCCCGACTGTCTTGTTCACAAACATTAACGTGCCCGGAATAACCATGAAGCGAACAGCATGGGGAGAGCAGCATTGGAAAATAGCCCACCGGAACAGACGCAAACCGGTAGATTTGGAGGAAGAATATGTCTCGCTGGGCCATCTCGCCACTATGCAGCGCGAACGCCTAACAACTCCCGGAGAGGTGGTACTAATGTAAAGCACTCTACTTACCGGATACGCGCAGCACTGATTCGTCGGAGAGTATTATGGCGGGGTTTCTACAAGTAATTTAGATTTGTTAAAGTGCTAACACATTGATAACCGCTCTCCGATGGACCTCTTGTACCTGTTCTAGTGGGGTTGCATATGGAAGGCCTTTCGGATTGGTAGTTAGTGACGGTACATTTCTGGAATCAGGCAGCACACTCAATGCTAATTCCCCCAAAAATTATATTACTCTCTTTGTCTAGTTCCACAATAAGTAACCCTAACCAAGCCCCCAATATATGCAATGCACGTGCATCTTCGTCTGTCAAAGCTATTCAAGGAATCTGCGACAACCTCTGCGGCTCCGGCTGAGGGGTAATTTTTTTTCACCAATGCCCGACGCTAGTCGCCCGCCAGCCCGCACTCCATTACCACGAAGCGGTCGATGCCCCCCGGCCACAGTCGATTATACGAGTAGTTTCTTCCATGGTCCCCATCAGCGAAGCCCTATTCTTTACCACCCGCAGTCACTAGAAGAGTTTAGCCTCGTCTTTGACCAAAACATACAAATGAAAGAATCCATGAGCCGAAGCGCCCACCGCTCGCACCTGTCCGCTTGCAGACAAAAGTTAACCCACTCATCACGTGCATGTCGTATAGAATGTATCACATCCGCTCACTCATGCTCACATTTTCGAAAACAAGAAAATCCCAACATTTGCGATATTTCAAATACTGAATATGCAATCCCACGTATGCTATCTGTGGCGAGTTAAAACGTTCCTGTGACTGCTGCCGTGGCTCCACCCTACGGCACACAGCGGCATCTAGATTTATACGCATTCGATTTCTCTCTCTCGCCGCCCTTATCGCTGTCACCCACGTCCGGCGTGCGCGGCCGAGATGAAAACCCAATTGGAAATTGTTCCACGTTCCGATTGAGCAGTTTAGATTTCGCTTGCAACTGTAGATTTCTAGAGTGTTCCCCACATTACTATATGACGTTCCCGTCATTGCTGATATGATATGATTGGTAGGTTAGCCCTGACGAATCAGAAAGTTTAAGATGATGATGGCTTCATCGACCCCAGCTCTTCGGGCGGTGGAAGATTCACAATTCGGCATCTGTTCTCTTCGATCAGAGTCGGTAGTCCGATAGAAAACGTTAGGTCAAGGGATTGCGAATGCTATGATGTGACGGACCTCAATTCCATGTCGAGAGTATAAAATCTCAAGACGTAGGTAGAGCAGATCTGAAGGATTGGTCTAGGCTCATTCTAGGCACATATCACGCATTCCCGCATATATTGGGGAACCTATGCATCACCAAATTAACCTCACCTCTAACCAGTGGTCTCAATGGGCCCAGACAGCAATGAGGGAGATTGACGTAAGTAATATTAGGTCGTTAAACGTCATTCAGGCACGTAGCTAGAAAAAGCATTCAATCTCAAAAGTAATCATAGTTCCAGACTTCCCCAACCGTTACAATTCGAAACTCCCTCAAACCTCCTCACCCTCCCTTATTTCCAAATGTTTGTTGGCAATTTACAACGTACTTAGGTACAGGATGTGTTGAGACGTGTCACGATTGTTTGAAAGTGCGTCCTAAGTTTGCGAGTTCGTTCATGTCTACCGTCCAGCAAAGCGGTGGACCGTGGTATTGGAACCAGCGTCACGATTAATGCTGTCAGACAGCACAAACATCACTGCGGGTGAGTATTTTTGTCATTGCATATCACTCACTCGTTAGAGAAGTAAGAACAGTTAGGGAACGACACGCCTCTGGACTATCGTCTGTATCAATTGGATTCCAATATCCTACTGTTCTCTAACCGAACTGTGGGAATGACAAGATTTCGCGACTCTACGGATCCGCACCAGCTCAACGACAGAAATTATAATGACATTACTGAGCGACATCTGTTGTACGACGATTTCTGTACCGGACTGTCCGTCTCGGTATCACAGGTATCAATTGGGCTCCGTTCTCTAACCGAACTGAAATGACGGAATTCCGTGACCCGCTAAACCGATCATGGAAATTACTGGGCACAGTCCGTTTCTTCAATGATTTGACCCGTTTCGTACATCAGAGTTTACTTAGGTAATGTCAACAGGTACTCCCCCGGACGCATGTGACCCATTGCTGGAGGAGTAACATAAGCAATACCCAACACTGGCTCTCAATTCCCCTAGATCCTAGATGACACTAACTAGATATCCCAATACCCGGATGGAGCTCTGTATGACCGACAAGATATAGCGGACGGAAAGCCACTATAACCTGCTTTCTCGTAATGAATGACCAGCAATGGCTATGGAACGGCCCTTTTCGTGCTTCAGAGCGCACAGGTAATAATACTAAGAGGAATGCCCATGCAAATCTCAATTCCCTTGAATGGCACTAGATCGTGCATCATGATATCTAGACAGGACAAGAAATAGCAGAAGGAAGGTCAGATTACGCCCACTCGGTATATAATAACGTAATAGATTACCAAGTGCTGTATGAATATTTCGACGCGCCCCTCATCGCGGTAAATAGTCTTGGACGGAAGTGAGGGTAGTGGGACGGATAGCCCGCGAGCCGGATTGAAAATCATTTCAAAGAGATGACAATAGTCCCGAATAGACATTTACCCAACAAGCGCTTCCACGCGGCAGGGATAAGTGTCTGATCGAGATTACCGCATATAAAGGAATGATGTGTCGTGGAAGACGAATACCACTGCACAATACACATGATATCACTCGCTGTAAGTTTACGACTCATCGTTCGGTGCCCAAATCCTTATCCCAATCTACGATCTGTGCTCCTTCACTCATAGTGAGAATCCCTGTTACTTTGAATGCTCACTCCTAACACGTAATATGGACGCGTTAAAGCAGATACCTCGTCCAGTACAGTTTATGTCTTCGTAGCTCTTTTCGTTCGCAATCATTTGTTCCTTGATATCTGCCGCCTCGCCGTGTATGTATGGTACCCACTTCATTGTAGCTGATCTTAGAAGATCTGGATAGAAGTTCAGCCCTCCAAAAAAATAGCATCAACGCAAGTGCTTTGCTGATCATATGCATATGCATTGTCACGTCAGCGTCAGAGACATGAATTTCCATCTTACGGAACCCATCAGCTACATCTTGTCTTACTGAAAAAAAATCTATCAGCAGTGAAGCACGTCCCAACCTATGAGGTGGTAGTCTATATTCAAGATCACACATGTGACAAGATTACCCCGTCGAGTTCTGCAGACCATGCCTGTTTCCTCATATCACCAACTATGAAGTTGGTAGGGAAAGAAAGTTCTTGACGGTAAATATAAGGAATAAACTTATGTCACCTTGGAACACCGCTATGCTGGGTTGTCTGCTACCCAATTTTAGCCCCGCAAGAAACACGGCTCTCGCCTGGAGGGAGTGAAGAATATCTAGTAATGAAGACTGCCAGGGGAACGAAGCAAACGGTACCCATCCTCTGAGAGCCCTTTAGACTAATATATAACCAAGTAAAGACAGACGAGTTAAAGTACTCAGGAACCCATGACGATGATGGTAAGGGACGCTCGAGAGCATTGCCAATCATTTTCGGGCGGTGAGATGAAGATTCCTTTGACACTTCAGCAGATCAGAGGAAAGAGCAGTGGCATTCGACCTGTACTCAGCATCGCCCCAGTAAAATCTCCAGACAATAAAAGCATTTGGCATAACTGTGTATTCAAATAATCATCACCAAAAAACTCCACCACAAATTAGCCGTTCAAAGCCCTCATCATACACATAACCCATAAACCAAATCAGACAAAGGAAACCTCCCAAAATCGTTCGTACCAATATATATTCATACAAGTTCATTCCAATTATGTGCAATACATAGAACTGCCCTCATCCTGCCTTTCTTCCGCCTGTCTCCGCATCTCCGCCATAAACTGCATCACAAATGCCCTCTCCACAATTCCACTCGAATATCTAGCGCCTCGACTGAGCTGTGGACGACTCTCGGGGGACCGGGGGAGATTTTCCATGAATGTCGATTCTAGGTATGAACGACGGGAGCGCACAGGTGTCGATGGAGGTGGAGACTGTTGACCACTGTTGTAGAGTAGTGAGCTCTCATCGACCAAAGAGAGCTTCCTTGGTTGTCCAAGGTGCACTGGGGGTTCCGTCACACCATTGCCGCCGCCAATTTCGGGTGCCGAAGCAACCGTTTCGTTATCGGCATACTCTGATGAAGAAACCTCTGACGAAGGCACAGAGGCGGTAGATTCCCTCCCTTTGCGTAGATTCACGATTCTATGTTTCCTCTTCCGCCGAACGTGGCCACCACTGACAGACATGGAACTGCTTCTTGAATGAAGTCCGGGACGTAGCCCAGGTGTGCGGTCGAGGAAATCGCTGGCTGGAGTTGAGGGCGTATCAGCGGGGGTCATTCGCGAACGATCCCAGATGCTACTTGGCGAAGTAGCTCGGAATATGGCGTCATTGAGTGTAGGTGTGAATAAACTAAGCGTCTTTTGTGAATTCATGAGAGCTCGTAGACACAGCATATTTCTCTCAGAAATCGCTTCCGTTTCTTCCGTCGCAATATCATGAGTCTCGTCGTCCTCTTCGTCCTCTTGCTCTTCTGCCGGTGACAACAATGATTGAGCACTAAACTTGTCCTGTCTCTGCTCTGTCTTTGACCTCTCATCTCCATTATCCTGATCCAATAAGCGTAATGATAGCTTGTATACGGCAAGCGGTAACTCCTCTTGAAACAGTCCTCGCACTTGTCGTTCTATCTCTTTCTGGAGATAATTCTTGATGAAAGGTATCGAGTCGAATGAAGATTGAACCCGCATCGACTCAAGGGGATCGTTCCGGAAAACCAATGTGATCCCTTTCTCCTTTGAAAAGACCAATATAACGAATCCGGAAAGTTTGAACTCGGAGAGTGTGAGTTTAACAGGGATGGTGAGCGGTGTGGAAGCAACCGAGAGTGGATGCGGCGATGTGAAACGCGGCGAGGTATTAATGTAAGTGCAGAGAGGATTCACCTGCGGCGCCCCCCGATTAGCCCCTTTTCAGAAGCTCAAGCTCGATGGAAAACAGAGTACCTGTACTCTCGCTCTCAAAGTCAAAAATGCGCCGCCATCGTAGGTCATGCGAAACACGCCGCGGAACCTATTCTCCGCGAGATCCCCAATCTCGAGCACCTCCAGCTCTGGAGCTTGTGTTCCCAGGTTGAGCCCTTCGACGGTGATGTTTGAATCGACTATCACGGATGGTTTTGCGGTTTTATTGAGTGCCTTTGCCAAAAGCTCTTTCGCATGCACATAGAACTCCGGTGTGCTCGTCGAAGCCATGAGAGGGGTCCAATTGAAGTTGAAGGCCATATCGATCGATGGGAGGAAGGAAGTGCTGGCGCCTCCTCAGCCAGGATGGTTGCAGGCAAGCATCAACGAGCTCAAGAATCCGAGTTAGAAGGGAAAGGGGGGAAGATTTTCGAGATGTGCGAGGTTATTCAAGACCGTGATGCCGGTTGATGTCACTTTGCCTTTAAGGAGAGACATCGACTATCCCTGCCGTGCAGCCACACGTGATGAGGCTAAAATGTTGAGGATCATACATGTGTACTCGCTTGTGGCTGGTGCACGTGTACAAGGTAGGTCAGTTTAGTGTGCTTATTGAGTTCATGGCGAGGGGGGGTGCGGGCAATTATGCATGAGGTGCTTGTGCTCAATGTTTCGGTGGTTTGCTCCCGCAATAGACAGCTGTGATGGTTAAACTGCTTTGTACAACCGGTAGGTATCTACTACACTCCAAAAACTCTCTAATAAACCGATTCTTTTGATAGTAATACAAGCAACGACTAGCCTGCAATCAAAACCAGACCTGGCCTCTATGCACTAAAGAAGGAGGATATCGCCGTTATCCACGGCTCTAGGCACTTCAATTAATACTCAGCGGCCCGACTAAATGTTCCGGGTGATCCTTGATGTCGATATGTATGTGGTGAGCCTTGTTTTTTACAATATCGCGGAAGACTGGTTGCGGGCTATTCTGAGGGCGTTGACAGAGAGGAGACACTTCGTTGGGTTTCGTTACGGGAGGGGAGACGACTCCCTGGACTTCTGTGAGGGCCACGGTGTTGTTCGAGTGGATATGTTGATCCGCCGCATCTGTAGGGATTTCCAGACGGCGATAGCTAACAGGCAAACGATTATCAGTGCGCAATTGAGCATCTATTGTATATTAGCCACTTCGCATTCTAGCAATACCGTTGGGTGATCTTCATACCTGTGACCGCTTGCATCAACACCATCTTAAACCTTTCTGCACTCTTTTGCACCTCCTCCCGATGCCTCTCATACGCCTTCTGCAAACTCTGTCCCCTCTTCAACTCCGGCTCACCCAGCATACACGTCAATCCTTTGACCGTCAACTTAAGGTCCTCTATTTCCTCCTTCAGACCAGAGATCACTATTGTCTCCTTCTCGATTTCGGCTTTGTGCTTAACCTGCGCCTTCACCACGAGCCGTTTCCACTTCGTCACAGCCTCCTCCTTCTCTCGCATACCGCTTTCCTTCACCTTCCCAACCTCTTCCTTCAGCGCTTCAATTTCGTCGAGATAGTTCATCACCAGCTTGAAGCTCTGACCCTTGAGATACTGCAGGTCTCCGCCCTCATAGCGTGAAAGCACTTTTCGCTGCGTCTTGGTGTCGATGCCAAAGTCTCGTAGCAGCGTGCGGCGGATATCATTGATGGTGAGCTTCCGCGGAGAGACAGAGGCCTGGAGTTTATTATACCTAGTCTGTTAGATAGTATCTCCCCATTTGAAGCATCTGGTCTTACCAGGCAACTTGCAGCTCATTTTTTAGTGTGCCAGAAATTTTGTTGAGGACTATGGTTTCATCGCCTGAGGCTTGCCACAGGTAGAAGTCGATTTGGTCGATAAAGCGGAGAGCAGGAATTGGAGACGAAGGAGAGGTGTAGTGTTGGCCTTGAGGCTGTTTACCGAAACTTTTGTAGTCGAAAGGGGATGATTGGGGGTTGTTCTTCATGTTGAGTGGTATACAAATAAAGCAAACTTGGATGTGCAAACAATAGCAATTGGAGTGTGCGTTAACTGGAGAAGGTAAGAAAGTAGCAAGAGCAAGCTCGACTTGTTGATGTCGAAGTACTAAAGGTGGTGTTGTTGACGAAGGTTAAAGTTGTACAGAGTGCTGGTCACCAAATGTCACGCACTATTGAACTTGAAGTATCTGCATCTTGAGTTATGAATGTCGATCAGTTTCTATCTGGTGACAGTCTTTGCAATCTCAGGGTGCTATGGCTGACTACCATTCATTCAACATCTGTTCCCACGTCTCGTATCTTTTCTTCGCCCTCTGTACGCAAGTCGGAATTGTGTTTGCCACATCCGTCAGTCCACCGCTCTTCTCAATCTTCGCAATCACGCCTCCTTCTTTTATGCACACCAGTACCCTTTCCATACAAACGCTCTCCTCAAACTCATCGGGATCGCTCAGAATCCAGCTCTCCTCTCCATCCTCTCCTTCGTGCGTATAAACACAGAATGACGCCGTAAACGCCAGGCTCTTCATCTCCAACTGCCGGTACGTCATCGGATCGGGGTCGCAGAGCACTTGTTCCTTATCCACATCCCAAAAAGCATTCGGGAGCCGTGTAGAGCGCAGCGCAGCCACAATTGAAGCCCACGCCGTATCCTGAATATTGCCATCGAGAGATATGCACACAACATCAATATACAGAGCCCAGTACGCCTTCGTCTCTCCATCGCTATCCTGGATCCGTAATGTAGACGCCGGGATAAGAGCCGTAGTGTCGATCAAGAGCGAGCGGAGAAGTTCTGCCACTGACTGCGCAAAGTCTGTGGGCGGACCAGGGTGGTAATCTCGTGAGCAACCCGTTCCTGTAGTCTCCGATTCAGCCTCCTAGCTTAACGATACTCCCATCGCGCAGTTATCCCGTACCTAGCTCGAGGTTAGGAACCAATAAACTGTGTATTTTAATCTCTTCATCGCCCGTGTTCCCCGTCACGTCCTCTCGCTGCACCACTATCCTCCCCTTGGTTCGTCCTTCGCCATGGGTGAGACTGAGTATCTCGCCACGCACACCGCATACAACTGCAGTGTCTCCTGTTCTTACTACCGCTGACCCGTGCGCATGTGATAATGCGTTCGTGTGGAGAGTAGGCGATCTGAAAGCTTCTGGCGTCCGCACGGATGGTCTTGTGGGCTCTTTTGCTTGGAGATGTCGCAGAAGGTAGGAATTTGGCGACAGCTTTTGGAACGTTTGCGCCGGGAACGAGAGGCCCATTGGGCTTGGTCCGTCAATTGTCGACATTGTTGGAGAAGGTTGTTGTCATCTGTTGTGTGACGTTGAGATGCAAGCTTTGTGAGCCGCACCTCTCACGTGTTTGCATATCAAATCATTGGATGTCACCCGTCCCGTGATATGTTTTTAGACAGAGTACACTTCTTGCTTTCTTCAACGTTTCATGGCTCTTAACTGAATAATCATTGCTGTCAAGCACCGGAACATAAGGATTTTCCCATACAGTGTGGAGGAATATCAACTCGCCTGTTCCGCTACCTATCTTTGTAGATCATGGATAACCACTCGATATATTAGCCCAAGAGTACTTTACAGCGTTGTATCATTCCATTCCATCACAAGTCTCATATGGAGAGTACCATAGTAATAAGAGCAATGCTCGGATTCCGTGACCATGAATCTGGAGGATATCGATAGCTGGTTATGGCCCCGCTGATCTAGACCGGAAAGAGTCTCTTTCCGTGTGTCAATGCCGTCTCCTAAATCAACAATTAGGTTCCCATGGGAGATCAAGAACCCCATCTGATTGCCGTTAGTTTCGCCCGGGGCACAGTTCCCCGAACGACTGCAACATTTGTTGGAACCAACTTTTGCTCCCTGAGGTACAACAATCCAGTAGCCTGGAATATAAAATAGGGTAATGGGTTACTAGGATGAAGAAGCGGGTGGCAGATAGGTGTGCTGGCTAAGGCTGTTGGACTTTGAAGCTCGCGCGCGGTTGTACCTAGCAGAGCTGGACAATGGCTGCAATATCCTCCGCCCGAGACCCGCCTCATTAGAAGATAGGAGTAACTATGATGCGGACAGGGAAGTTATTTACTCCTAAAAGTCCCCGAGTTCTAAACGACGACTCCGGTTCTCAATGGACGTTTGTACAGTAGTGCCGCGTTTAAAGGGGGTACATCATATCTATAACGGGAAAACTAACATTGCATGGAGAGTTTACCTGTTGGTAATAGCTTTTGTAAGTTTGAGAGAATGTGCCGCCCTATTGGCTGCCACCATTGGTGGGGTCTGAGGCCCATGTTCTCCGCATGTTGGCATGATAGTTGATGCATTTGTGGCAGGCTGATGGTCGCTTCTACTAACCCCGCTTGAAGGCTAGCCTCGTCATTTGTCACATTAAGCTTGGTTTCATCATATCCTTAACCTCACCGTAAATAAACCTCTTCAACGTCCATATGCCTTGCTTAGTTCGTTAGACTGTTTGCTTCACCAATACCCAATCTAAGAGTCCAAACCATCCCATATAATTGACCACTACCATGTCTTCTCTCCTTCATGAAAAAAACCTTCCAAGCCCATATGCATCGGGATAAGGCTAGATATAACTAAAAGCAGACCTTAGCCATTCCCATTATGGACGCCCTTTCAATTACTGTAATTCCCCATCCGGCGATCCCCCCCACGTTTCCCCGCAACAATTTCAAGTTTCCTCCCAACGTCTCATATAAGCACCCCTAGTCTTCCGGGCTCCCGGATGCTTTAAAGAAGGCGCCGATCTCGTGGCCCACGTGGACTCTACCAAACAATTTACTCTCCATTTACAGGACGACGATCCTGCAGCCATGTAAATAATCCTTCGGGCAATCTATACTCTAACCAGGTTTATCCGCATGTGTATCCTCGTCGAGATATTGAGCCAGCTCATAGTGCTGTGGGATAAGTATGATTTTGCGCTGGAATGGGAAGGTAATACTTTGGGTTTAGCCGCGGATGGTGATGGCGATGCAGTGAAGCGCAGGCAGAGATGTAGAGGGAGAATACGCAGGCGTTATGAGATAGGTTAAGGATGATCCGGTTAAAGATGCAAGGCAGAGGGTGAGTTGATCCAAGGTCGAGGCTCACAAGTTGACGGCACATTGAACTACCGTAACAGCGTCGATGTTTTCTCAATTCGGTCTCTAATCTTAACTCGTAGCTAACTTCTTCGCTGGGGTAATCGATTAAGGGAAGTTGGATTTACAAACCATTGAGAAGGAGATTCATGGTAGAAGTATTTGATTATGTATTCATATCCTTTGCCCTCATGTGCACTTACTGTACACCTTATCTAATATGTGCAAGTCGTTCGGATACAGTTTTAAACGACAAGATCCTGAGTACCTCTAACGTTGGTAGATTGCTGCTGATTGCACAGAATCCTAGCTACCGAATATGTGAAGGGACTAGCACTTGTGACAAAATTTCACGTGTACTATCAAGGGATTTTGATACTCGGATGGCTATTTGGCTTCTCGGAAATCTTAATTCAACCGCCGGCGTACTTGCATTATAAACGATACAGATCTCAACTTCCGCCAGGCACTTCCGCTGAAGCATATTCATAATCAGTGCCTTTGGGTTAACGGCTCTATCTTGCACTGCCGGAATGAACTGATACAGGTTTCACGCCCAATTCATGCAGTGTCTTCAGATATTGACGGTCCAAAAGATATGCCATTCGTGAACGTCTGCAATGCCTGCAAATTCCACGATACGAGAGGTATGCCGGTACATCCACACAAATTTCGTTGGAATATGCACGCACTAATCTCTTGTTACAAACAAAACACTGGAATCCCGGTGTACAACAATTTTTATATACAAGGCTATAATCCCTGTCAGCCCTACAGCCGAATCACACTCCATGTTCCACTTCCACATCCCCAACTTTCGGAATTCATGCTTTCCCGGTGAATCACCCGCTGGTGCAGAATGCACTCCTTACTTTTAACATTAAGCGAAAAATTATCCTATTTTACGCGCGGCTTATTGACGGACTGCAGTGCAAATCACTAAAGAACCGGGCTGTACCTAATGTACTCAAAAAATTTAATTTAATTTTTTTGTTTCCCGAGTTGGAACTCCCTGGAATCATCATCCCTTCGGATCCATATATTCCGTGCCCAACTTGGATGCCAGGATATAAGTTCATGAAGAAGGAAACCGCAAGCGCCCCATCTCCCTTTTTCCCATCGGCGTGGCAGATAGCTAAGTAATTAAAGAAAGAAACCAGATAAAGGTATCTCGAGCTAGAGCCGCCAACATATTTGGCCAGCCCAGATCTGAACAGGAACAAAGAAAAACCGGAAAACCAATGCAAGAAATGTTTCCCCCAAGAATCTATAACTGTTTTTTGAGATAGAACAAAGAAAACAAAAACCGAAAGACACACTCCCCGATCCCCAACCAACCCCTAGAAATATAAATGCACCAGGATCCCCAAAAGGTATGTGTAGTTGTATGTTTTACAGAAAAGGAAAATCTTTCAAAAATATTAGTTTCAAAACCCATGATCCATATGCGCCACTAAAAAAACCACCAGGGGAATATGAAAAACCAAAGAGAAACCAGCTGGTAAGAAAACACCAGGTCAAAAAGAACGTGATGGACAAAGGAATGTCGTGAGCTGTGAACCCACCACTAAGAAGCGGGAACAAAAAAGATCAAAATGATATATACGTTATAGCAGTATGAACAATGGATTTAAACTGGTAAACCCAGACACGATGGGTGATTAAATTGTGCGCTCTGATCCTGCAAAACTGTATGCATCAATGCTTGGGCAAGGAGAGGTGACGTGGCTAGGTGTGCCCGACATACTTCCAAAACTGTCAAGGCTAGACACGCTCGACATGGCAGAATCCTTCATTTCAGACCTTCTCGCCTCTTGTAAAATCTTCTTTGACTCGGTAATTCGCGCCTCCCACGTATGCTGGTGCTGCTCTCTTTGGAGCTCAACGTTCCTAATCTCTTGAGGGCTGGACCATCCAGTCCCTTTCATTCGAACGAGCGTGGCATCGTAGGCCGCGAGTTCACCTTGCATCTCCTCGATCATGTCGGCAAGAGAGTTTGCGGTTACCCGGGTTAGCGGTGCTGCTGGCTTCTGTGGTGCAGACGATGTAGCAGGGTCTATGCTGGGCGCTTTTTTGTGGGCGTGCACGGACGCCCCAGAGGCATTCAATGATGTTTGTGAAGTTGAAGAGAGCAAGGGTGACATCAATGGTGAGATGGTTGGAGGGTGTAGGGGGCTGTTGACAAGCTCACTGGGTGATGCAAAGTAGGATGTTTCCGGGAGCGCATCCATCTTGGTGAAGGAGGGCATACCCGCAGTTCTTGGTGATTGCAAAGGTGAACCTAGATACGACTCCGACTCCGTGGCGGGCGATCTTGGCGATGCAGGAAATAGTACTGTTGGTGGCAGAATTGTCTCAGGGGACAAATGCGGACTAAAATTGCCTGTGGCAGCGGAAGATGTTGGAGGTTTAGCAAAACATCTCCCGAACACATCGTCCGGGGGTGAGTCAGGAGCAGTAATGGGCGAATATGTCGACATAGTGTTGATAGACGGAAGCGGAGGTGGCTGATTCGCACTGTCATTTGCACCGGACATTCGCCTCTTCAAACTTGCCCTGAGTTTCGCAGGAACTACTTTGTTGAGAATTGTTGCAGCGCGACTCCGGTTACCAGTGACTGCCTCACTCTTTGGTGATTGTGGAAGGGATATGGAGCCAGAAGAAAAGGCTTCAGCATCAATTGATGGTGATGTTGGCGATGTTTGAGTCGAAAACGGATAGGAACGCTCGCCCGCTAGAAACCAAGTTAGCCCATGCCACTCATCTGTAATTGGGGCTTCTTCCTACGACGTACAATTCGATGGAGGAGTTGGAGGCATTGCGACTGGCGCAAGTTTCTCGTTTAAATGATAGTGTGTTCCGCAACAAGGACCTTCAAAACCCTCTCGTACTGCAGATATGGTGTCCAACCGTGGGAAAGCAACATCTTTCGTACCCATGGTGCCAGCCGCTCCCACTGCCAATCCCAGTCCATATTCTCCACATCGTGCTTCACAATCTGCACAACCGCAATTGCTCTCCTCCTCTTCTTGTATCGAGGAGCCAACAATTGTTGATCCAATGGTCCCGAATGGCCCAAGAGATCGCAGAGGAGACAGATCTGTAGGTGTGACAGGCGCTGACAGCGATGGAGTCGCGTAGTTGCCTGGTGTAAAGACGCCACTGGGTAACGAGGAGTCTGACGATTCAATGTCTGCGTCTGTAATCGTTCCTGAGTAAGTAGTGATTTTCGGCGGCAAGACAGGATCCAATGGTTGTAGTTCTGGTTTTCCGCGTCGCTCAGACAGCCGGCGAGGACTCCGTGATATGGGATAAGCTTGTTCCATTGTATTTATGTTGATCCGGTTTCTATTGTATTTAGTGCGACAAGGCTGAGGAATGTACGACTTTGAGGCGCCACGATTCGTCGGTAGTAGCTGTGAAGGCCAACAAAAGTGATAGTGGCAGTGGTGGTGGTGATAAAGAAACAGAAGGCGAGAAGGTTGATAAACAAGTGGCGAGGCGCGCGATGGTTGTACTGGCTGGATGTGGACAGCGCGGGATGGGGAGGGGAGTTTGCTAGTACTGCTTGATTGTCCTGCAAGATTTCGTGGCACGGTTGGAGAAAGGTAAGGTTTAGTATGTTTTTATGTTGCTCCCGTCGCGTGGCGGTCTAGCAAACGTCAGTGAACAGTTCTCCACCATCATATTTCTTCTCCGACTGCGATTGGTAGCAAGCAGAGTTAGCCCGTCCCACACACACCTTTGGAGCTTTGGTAAATTTGATAGGATAACGGCAGTTTGTGCTCCTGACGGATTGGAGACGATTAGGACAAGTACTTTGGGGTTGCTCTCGTGGGGTGTGGGGCGCGGAAGGTAGTTGGTGACTGATTGATTGATTGATTGCAATATTGATGGATGATCGAGATGGAAGGAGGGAATGACCGAAAGAATGAAGAAGGACGGAGAAAGAGGTGGAGAAAGGAAGGCGGGCTACTGGCACCTGGTGGGCTGAATTAATGCAACCAGACAACTACTAGCTATCTAGCTACCAAGTTCTTGTCCTGGCACATTGGCAACCCATTGCGGCAGTGCAGCGTACTATCTTTACCCATTTGCTAGGTATATTGCTGTGCAATTAGTACTTTACTTGAAGTTTATTCTGCTTTGAGGATACAACAACGGAAGGCGGAAATATGTTCAAAACATACGGTACTCTGAATGGATCTACTGTTGTGAGACCGACGCGCGCGGCACTTTTCTTGTGAAATGCATACTGAACTGAGACCTATCAAAACGCAAGCCACCCAAACAAGTTCCGTGCCCAGCTAGTAAGGTATGACAGGGAAAAAAGCAAAGAAAACGTTGACAGTAGTGAGGTACTTTATTTACTCGGTTTCTCTCGTCCTCAACGAATGCAGCTCTGAGCAGAGTGCCCAAGCGAAGCCTCCAATAGTTGAGACGTGACACATAAGTACTTACCTAGGTAAGTATATACCGAAATCAGGAACGAAAGCCCCAGAACAATCGGCAAATCAGAAATCGCCTCTGCAATAAGATGCCAGCATTTGAGATGGACGCGGGGATGTTGTTAATCCCCGCAGCTCTTGGACTCTGGTTTGAGATTCCATATCTATTCTCCGGTCTGATGTGAAAAATACGATCGTATGAAATTTGTGCGTCTCGCCATTAAGAGATAGAGAAGCTGCTATAACGTGGAGTCTTGGCGACCTTATCTTCTGGTACGTACAGCAAGCAACATCATGCATAAGACCTCAACTCCACTCAACCACAGGACTACATATATCACCAAGTCTGCCCTACCTCCCGTGGCCGGAAATTGCCGCCCAGGCTCACTTCTCCCATCGATGAGGTATAAAGTCGGTCTTAATACAGACCTCACAGCTTCTTGCTGGCGAAGCGTACGCTGAGGTCATTCTGTCGCGCAATATCACCTGTTCGGGTCTATTTAGACCAGGTGTGCCCATACGGATGTGGAAATGTTGGGATGGGGATTGGTTGAAATGACTCGCCTGAGCAGTCCACAACCTCACGCAAATACCGATAGCCCCAGCTTCCTACGGGTTGCGGTTGGCCTGCTAGTAAATCGTCAACGGTGATCAAGTTGTGCCCGAATATGAACCAAAAGAATTCGTCAATGGTAAGGGATTGATGTGCTGATGTAGGGCGGCGTAAATCCTTGCAAACCCGCGGCAGAACAGGACATCGGATAGCAGATCATCTACGGAATGAATAGGCCGTCCATGGACGGATTAAATGCTGAAGCTACCGCCAGGGCTGTTTAGCGTGGCTGTTCGTTTTCCTCCTCGGGAGTCTTGGGAACCCCGGGGATTCCGGATGCCTGCGGGGATGTGCGGCTTGCGTAGCTCTGTTGGGCCTTCGTACAAGTCAAAGCACACCACTGTCAAATTCCCCAAGCATCGCAGTCAATTTTACAGTGGAGGCACTAAAAAATGGTGTCGAGAGGTCATCGGCAGGGATCTGTGTGATATCACCGGGATTCCGTCCACGTGGAGTGAAAATATAGCTCGGGGTTGCGGATGAACAATCACCAAAACTCCGGGGGAGCTGGATGCCATGTATACTCAACTCCCACGAGGAGAGGACTGGTAGACTAGAGGGACATGGTGAACAGTGTCTCGAACATGTAAAGTCTTGCCGTGTGAAAACAGCCATTTATATAAGGTTATCATTACATTCATGCTGCTGGCTAGAGCTGCTTGAATTGTCGTGCAGGCTTTGGTGGTACTTTTTGATGCGCGTTCTATAGAGCCTCATATTTACTTATTGGTGGGCTTTAACGCAGAAAGCAAGTATAGGTAGAGAAGGCCCGCAAAAATGAAGAAACGGAAGAAGAAAACCCAAGCAAAAATCCCAGGTAACTGCCTAGCAGTTGTGCTTTAAGATAAGTATTTTTTCTCATAGTTGTGTTCAGCTTTGTTCAACTTGGTGAGACACGTGAATCTAAATTCTATACGCGGAGCCTCAGCGATCGCGTCTTCCCACCATGTCAGCCCGACTCGGACAACCGCCACCCACGACTACTACCATCGATTACTTTAACTAAATATCACCATACTCGCGCGATCATCATTAGTTGCTCGTCTAGTTGTCAACCAGATGTCAAACCCGGCAAAGCGACGTCTTGAGAGTGTGGCAAGAGCTGTATCACCCCCGCCCGGAGCTACGAACGCCAAAAAGAAGATCAAGTCTACAACGACAAGTAGGTTTATTTGCAATAAATAAGGGGAACTAGGCTTATACGTGGAGTAGAAAGTGCAGTCCATAATTTCTTCACAGCTACGAGCAAGAAACCTTCAGAGCCTATAAAGCCTACGACATGGAGGGTTGTGGATGATACCCTGTTAGTTGGTAGATATCACAAATCAGATGAGGAGAAGAAGAAAAGAGACCAAAGAACTAAGATTTGTGGATTCGATCTTGTAGGCCCCACTCCGTCTGTGTTATCGTTGGTCTTCCTGGATCTGTAACTAATTATACTACAGGATGGGACATTGATTACTACACAGTCAGGAAACAAATTTGCAAAAACGGAGGCTGATTGGAAATGGTGGGATGAATCTGTCCCGGAGAAGCTTAGGCAGCTGTACGGCGAAGGGTTGGGATCCGTAATTCATTCAATCCTTCGTGAATATGTTTACTGATTTGAAAACAGGTACCAAGTTATCATATTCACCAACCAAAACGGTGTGAAAGCGCCAAAGAAAAACCACGCAAATCTAAAGACTTTCAAACTCAAAGTTGCATCCATACTGGATGAACTGGACATTCCATTGTCACTATATGCGGCAACGGAAAAAGATAAGTTCCGCAAGCCACGGATGGGAATGTGGGAAGAAATGTTGGATGACTATGACTTGGACGTTCATGGTGTCGACCTAAAGGACTCATACCTAGTAGGTGATGCTGCTGGGAGGAAGGGTGATTTTTCAGACTCTGACCGGTATATAGAGTCCTGCTTTGCTGTGATCATCGGCTAATCTGGCACTAGACACTGGGCGATGAATGTGGGCATTGGTTTCCACACACCTGAGGAGTTTTTCCTCAACCAACCGGCGAAGGAAATGTCACACCGCTTCGATCCATCAAGGTATCTCAATATGGATGAGGTTGCAACGAAGAACTCGGATCGTCAGTGATATCTACGTCTGTACATAGTACTGCTCGTTCAGTGCTGACATTATAATAGCCCTGTTTAAAACATCGGGGATCCAGGAGATTGTCATCTTTGTCGGCTCGCCAGGTGCGGGGAAGTCGACATTCTACCGACGATACCTCGAGCCATTGGGGTACGAACGTGTGAATCAAGACACTCTGAAAACTAAAGAAAAGTGCGTGAGGGTTACGCGGGGTTTCTTGAGCCAAGCAAAGTCTGTCGCTATAGGTACGTCGGAGGTTACTTATTTCACTTACCCTCAATATAACCGCCAAAGTGCTATCGGCCCGGTGAACCCCAGTAGAACACAGCAATGATGTTACTTTATTCTTGGAATGGTCAATAATTGGGGGGTGGACTGACACCCTTTCATAGACAATACTAATCCTGATGTTGCAACTCGGGCTATCTGGAATTCATTAGCCAAGGAACAAGGTGTTTCCATTCGGTGCATTTACTTCACGACTCCCGCAGAACTATGCCAACACAATGATGCAGTGAGGGCTTTTGGAGGTGAACTCGTACGTTTCCCATATACTTCCAAATTTTGCATTCCATTTGCTCTATCCTAGATGCCCCGACTTGTTCCTGCGGCGTATCGCTGCGTTGTCATACATCAAAATACAATATTTATCCCTGTAACCTTATCAGGCACCTCTTTCCCCGACAATCTGCTAAATTCGTTCTATTGCTGTTTCTTCCTCATGATGGTTCTTCGTTCCTGCATCCTGCTTGTATTTTCACACAGTTACCTATCCTAGTAGGCTTGTCATGAACTGCCCGGCCGACCCGAGCATAATCCTAGCAAAACTTGTTTAAATTTTTTCTCGCCTCCAATACCCGAGCAATTATTTTACTGACGTGCTTCGCAGGTCAATCCGGAAAAACGCACAATCCTTCCTGGAATAGCCTTTAGTTCGTACGCATCGAGGTTCAGTAAGCCTGATGAAGATGAGGGATTTGAAGTGATGGAAGTGGATTTCCAGGTTCGTGGGACATCCCTACCCGCCCTCGCACCACCCAATTCTTGTTAAAACACGGTGTTTTCGTTGACCGCTGCGGAAATTGTTCCGCCTCGGGACCTATATACACCACCAACGCGTGCTTCTCGCGTTACACTCTTTCGGGAGTGTGGTTGATTGCGCGGTTTAGAGTTTTGTAAGATGTACTGATTTTGTTTGTAAATAGTGGCAAGGTGGAGACCAGGAGCGCGCAGTGTGGTCGAAATACTGGGTCTAGAGTCTCGATTCTCTGGATGGACGCAGTACAGAGGTTTATGTCACCATTGTTGCCCGGCTTTGGAATGGTGTATCATGCATATTTTACCCTCCTTTGGTTAAGTACTTCTTTGGCGGTTAGTGCATGTGATTTCGAACCACTTTTGAGGCTAGCATGTGGTGTGGGAGGATGGGAGTGGGGATGGGTTAGGGAGTGGGGATGGGTTAGGGCCCGGAAAAAAAACAGCAGTTGTGATACCCTCGATATGGAGATGCAGAGTTCGTAGATGCTATTTTGGAGAAGTTGCGTTACATGAGGCTTGGTAATCCATCATCCTCGATGACATGATTCCAGCTCTGTTGAGGCAATGAGATGCTGAGATGCAATGAAAAAAGATTTACCGGAAACCCCCCATCCGTTCCTTGCAAGTGGAAAAGAATTTTTCCTTCTTTCCTACTAAGTACATTTTCTTGTTGATAAAGTAGTGATTTCACCCCCACACTCATCGATCATCGATCACGATCTTTCACTCATTATATTCCATACATGAAGTGCTTAGGATTTCGCCTGCTTGCGCCGCTCGCATCACCTTCCATAAGCAAATGAAGGTTTCGGGTTACCATTAACGTTAAAATTATGCTTAACAGAAATTTTTCCCTTACCGTGTGGCGGGAGCTCTCGTGTTGGGGGAATTTTGCTTTTTCTTTCTTTTTCTGTGTTCTGTACGAGGTAGTAATCTCCAGGCGTCACCATCACGATCTTTAAGAAGAATATTGTGGCGTGAGAGTGCGCGGGGGATCGAACGAAGTCTGGCCATGTTCCCCACGCAAAGATGTCACGAAGTAACCACAATTCTTTTGTTTTTTGTTCTAATCATATTTCATTCGGCCGCTTGCGGCCATGGCATGATAATCAAACCCCCCGGCCAGACAGGAGCCTTCTCCGCCTGCTACACCCCGTCTGACCACGAGATCTGAGGCGAGTGATCACCAGTGCATATGCCCCTTCCCCTAAGTCATCCTTGTGCTCATCACCCAGCTGAAACACCAACAGCACGGGAACAAACATGTGCTGTGCATACAAAAAAGGTTTTAGGTAGTAACGTAAACCAGGGAGAGTTCGAATGCTAGAGAGCTGGATAAGCCGCTAGGACAACCAAGCCGGTGGGGACGGCATGATAAATTTCCAGTCGTTGATCACTTCTGATTTCGTTTTGGCTGAGTTCCATCGGCTGGGCTGTTGGTCCGTCCGACTCTCTATCAAGAATGGGGATCTAGCTATGCTCAAAAAAGTTATCCCCAGCGACGGACTGGCATGAAGTCGACGCAAATCTTCCCAGCAGTTACCACACCGTGGGGGGAACAAAAAACAGCAAAAACACTCAGTCGACCGTATCTCTGCATGGAAGGTGTTTCACAGCAAAAGCTGCTGAGAGTGTCATTGCAAGTCGCCCAAGACCTTTATGTTCCACTGTACCTCATTACACCCTTTTGCCCAGAAACCTCGCGGTGTGGTAACTATGTTTCTATTCCCGTGTTTGAGTGTTTGGGGTTGCCCTGGCAAGACCTACTTATGTTTCCGTCCGATTGACGATCTCACGCCGGTTTTGCGAACTTTTGTCGGTGAATGGGACATCTGCGACCAATTTCGGCAAGTTTCCTCGAAGATGGCTGCGTAGTTGCTTACTATAACAGTGGGAAACACTGAATTCTGTGACAAGTGATAGTCATAAATCTCTCGGTCATCTCAAGATAATCTTCTTCAAGATGCTCCACCCAAAGACTTCATGATGATCAGTCAGATTAGAAGTTCGCTGCTCGCTTTCCTACGTACCAGGCAGGTAACCCAAGCTTGCGGTATTCTGGCTTGTAAAAAGCGACCATACTCTGTTAATTGGGATGTGTTATTCACGAAATGGGCCCGGGGACCCGGAATAGTGCGTCCTTCTCATGACCACCCTCATAGGCTTGCCCACCGAGTCTCCAGTAATCGAAGCAAAGACCCGTTCTAGCTTACTTTGGCCGGGAAGAGGCATGGTTACACCTGAGGGATGTTACTTCCGAGGAGCCGGTTGCTGTATACCTTGATGCGCTGGCGATCACTCGTGCGGACATATCACTCGGCCGGCCTATGTCATTATGTAGAGCGTATGACGCGATTATAGTGAGGCATACTGATATATCAAAACTCTTAAAGAATTAGACTTCGTCACGGATACATGCTCAACGGACAGTATTTTTAACCAGTCACGTACTAGAAGCGTGCACAGAGTCGGCGAGACCTTATAGTTGGGTGAATTAAGGTACAGCCGGCCAGGCCGGAAGAGCCAGGGACGGTGTTGTGTGAGTTCTATATCCCATCATTTCTCCATCGCCATTTTCCGTAGTAAAGAAGGGAAACATGGCACCGTATTATACTTAAAGACGAAAAATATGATTACAGTTATCGAAATTCCCTCATACTCATCTGCTGTGGCACTAACCTGATGATAATATGGTTGAGCGGACCGGAAGCCTCTGATTTCTAGGATATAAGGGCTAGGGTTGCCTTTCAAAGTACTGCGACAAGCCCGTTTTGGCGCTTCGTATCTCCTTCTGAAGCCTGACGTTAGCGTTCGAAGGTGGCACCAGTAGTCCAAATGGTCTGTGTGGTTGTTGGTCTGCAGGTGATGCCGGACTTGCCTTCAGGCACCGCCGTGCTGGGAGCAGGTGTTCTATATCATCGACTGTCACTCATCCGGCGAGGAAGATTAGTTTTGCTCTTACCTCCGATATCACTTTCAGTATATTTGTATGATCTTTAACGGCGAGAAGGAGCCAATCGAGTAAACGCACATGTGGGCACTAGAGAATGAAAGCCTGATAGCTGACGTGGGAAAGGTGCTGCTGGCAAGCTTAAGTGGCACTACGGGCCGTCAATATTGAGTACAGCCATCACGAACCGACTACTTCTGGGCAAAGAGATAATGTGCACACTCCACGGATCCTCTAATGCACCATAATTCATCGGAAGCACTGGTATCGTAAACGCTCGCAGTAGCCTTCACTGACCTTCCTCATCCCTTGCGATCAATTGGGCATAGTTAAAACCCTCTGGGTTGAACGTGCAAAATCCTTCCACTCACCGCCCACCTGCCTCAAACGTGGAAAAACTTTTCGTCATCCACGCAATGCAATCCGAAGCCTTCGATAACATTAACCTATGAAGATCGCCCGAATCTGCACATGTCCTCTCACCACTGCCAAAGTTCCTTGTCCTCTACTAGCTACATATCTACCGCGCCAGCTCACCACGAGTCTTGACCCTTCGTTCTTCCTTCGGCTTTAATAGCCGCGATGGACCGGGTGCTGAACTACTGCACCGCCCTCACCTCTAACTCCGCGGGGTCCTCTAAGTACTTAACTGGAGTAAAAGTTCTGCTACACGTGTGCATCTTCGTCTGGTGGGCGTACTTCATTCCAATTGCATGGGTGAATTTTCGGGCGCCATCGGATCGAAGACAGGGTTAATCCATGGTAACGATCTTCTCCAGGACAAGGCCACGATGTAAAATACCTGCTGGTGCCCGATTGCATGTCAAATTCGTTAAACTGTTGCCACACATAAATGGAGTAAGCTTACCATTGAGCCCATCAACAATTTACACCCACTTCTTGCATACGCCAGGGTATTTCATCATATCCAAAGTCGTGGACGTGATGAACTTCATACATTCTATCTCCCCCACCGGCATCGCCCGTGAAATCCGCCATCTTCACGAATAATCCCGACATCACTGAAGAGAACCAAATACAAGTCGATCCTGCGACTAACATGTGGTAAGGTAGTTCCTGCACCCCATTCATATCTTCTCACCATCGATGAATACGACAACGCCAGCATTCCGTAGTCAATGGGCAAGAGCCGGAAGCAGTCACTCCTTGTATATGCAATGATTTCTATCATATTGTACAGGATCTAAGCTAGGATCTCAAAGCAAAAAGCAGAGCATCATGGCATGAGATTTTGAACCCTGGCGTTTATACTACTATCAGCTCGTAGGCTGGCGTTTGTAGCGCCATGAGATGTTTACAGCATCTGGTGTTTATAGCATCATCAACTTGTGGTCAGGCGTTTACAGCGCCACGAGGTTTCGAACCCCAGTATTTACAGCACATAGTGTCTGAAGCACCAGATAAGCCAAGCGGTTGGTTCTTGTACATGAAATGGTTCATACAATACTGTGATCACAAAGAGAAAAAGAGTGGGCACCGCAGGTTTGAACCCGAGAGCACTGCTAGCGTTTAAAGCACATTTAGAAGTTAATTTAAGTGATTTGGTCTTATTTATACCGCGAACTTACTGGAACTTGGTTCATTCAATTGGAAGCGGCAATTTATCGATTTCTGTAGATGGAATGACTGGTTAGAGGGGGAAATCCGGGCTACAAAGCTCATAGCATTATTGGTTGAGTTATGGCCAGGCAAAAGAAGAGCAAAAGAGTTATTTGCAGGTCTGGAGCCTGCCATGTTAGCTATTTATAGCACTACAGATTTCGTGGCTGTATCAGTATAGTTTCCAATGTAGTGCTTGTGGAAATGAATTGTTGGCTTTGGGTCCTTTTAATATATATCGGCTTGCACTCTGGTACAGCACCACTCGCTGCAACGCAAGCTAGCTACGAGTACATACGTGAACGAGTAACTGTCTTACGGCAAAGAATAAGTGCTATGGGGTTGTAGACCTTGGTGTTTTCGACACCTGGCACTAATAGACCAACTAAGTGAGACATTAGTTGTACCAGGACTTCGATTATACCCAACGGTGATGGTCAACATGTCTACGAGCAAGAGGGAGAATGGGCGTGTGCTTCCGCCGCGGGGCTAGAGCGAGCCTTCAAGGGAGCGAAAGAATCAGGAGGAAATGCTGGTATGTACTCAATTGGATTTCCAAATAAGTACTACACCCCTGACACGAGTGGCCTGTCAACCCACATTCTAACGTAAAACAGAATTGCCGTACCCAAAACACCTAAGCCATTCTGGAAGGAATACCTTCATGATTAGGTAGTCTCGGGCGCAGACCTTCAGGCCTTGAGTTGTCATCTAGCTTAGCTTGAAAAGTATGGTGCTGTGCAGGGCAGCTGCGTGACTCGCCCGAGCTCGCCCAAGGCCAGTCGTGACTCGTTTGTTATACGACACGCCCAGGCATTTGATGTTAACACGACGAGACTAGATGGACAACACCCAACCACTGTTGCCCTCAGGCTTCAGGCTCGATAACCTCGGGCTTGGTCGGTACTCGATTCTCCTGTAATCTCGGGCTTGGTACGGTACCTGATTCTCCGGTAGCCTCGGGCTTGGTACGGTACTGCAAAGACTGGAAGCCGGCGACTTATCTTAATGAAGAGCAAAAAGTCTATAGCGACCAGATGCACCAGTTGAAGTACAGGCACGCACCTACTGCGATCTATCTCAAACGGTTCGGTCTATAGGATGACAATCAGTGCCGTTGGTGCGAGAAGGCAGCTCAGACACGGGAGCATCTCTTCCGGCACTGCAGGCGGTGGAAGGATGAGCAGTGAGAGCAGTAGGGAGGGCAACGGGCTGGAAGGCGGGGAAATGCCGGCACGTGCAGATATCAGAGCTATTTTCCATTGAGATATGTGATCAAGCAGTGATGGACCTCCTTGCAGCCACAGAGGTGGGGAAGTTTCCACACCGCTGAGCAGAGCTTAGAATTGGTCTTTCTCTTTCATTTTCTTTTGTGGATGGTCATTCATTTTGGTTTTGTTTGCTTCGTTATTTTGATATGCTACATGTATTTCATTCTCAGATTCGTCGGATAAATCTCGCTCGCCCCAACTTGTCAGGTTTATATATACAGCCGGGCCACCGCACCAATGACCTTGGGCGAGCCCGGTCTCGTCGTAACTCGCCGAATCCCTCAGCCGCCCTCCACAGTAATCCCGGTCCTCGATGTCTAAGTGCTGCAGAGAGGCTTCAGTAAACCCCAGGGTTAGGAGACTCTGGGTGAGCCCCGGACGGCTTGCGGGAATCTGAGACAGTTCTCCTTCCAATCTCTGTGTGTCCAGACTGATATAGTGTAAGAGTTGTGATATGTCAATCTTCTTAGCGGCAAGCGGATCGTGGCGTATGATCTTCTCGGTAAGGTGAGGGGTTCCAGGCAACTCGCGGACGTGAAGGTCGAGAATTTGTGGCTCATCGACGATCCCGGAGATGTGCCTTCCGTCCTCAGTATCAACTAGGAGCTAACCAGAAAGATTGACTTACTGGCTCGGATAATCTTCGCGCGTTTGCACGAACTCGTTAACCCTCCCGTAGAGCCCATGAATGAATCCAGATGTCACAATTCATCTTAGTCACCTTCTCATCAATCTTCTTGAGGAGATCGAGCCATAGCTCGTAGTCGAACAAAGCTTGGGCTACACGTGTAGCCTGGTACCAAATTCTGGGATCCTCATTTTGTTGGACCTGAAGTCAACTCAGCAAAGCACCCTGATGAATAAGTCGTCCTTCGTGGTAGTTTCTAGAGTTCTGGCCATCTTGCGGAGACCTGAGCGGTAAACTTTCCCGTGTTGGCTGTCTAGAAGATCTTCGTTGCCAAAACTAGCTCCTCAGCTAGGCGGTAAGCCCAAGTATATGCAAAGGTATCGAGGCCCTGGGGAGGCTTATCGAAGTCGGTTGTGCGATGATCAGCATGGGGCTAACTATCAAGGAAGGCTTTCGGAGTCCAAGCTTACCGCGTCCCCATTCCTGATCATAGCTTACAGGTCGTTTGCTGGTGTACAGGGCATCAAACGAGGCTTTGGCAACAGAGGCTGTGGGCTCCATCGTTTTTTGTTTGTTTTAATCATTCTGCATTCACTCTAACTAGAGTATGGTAGTACCTGAATTTCCCCTCCCCCTCCGAATGGCCGGCTATGTGGGGAAGCTCCCTTCCTACTACCCTTCTTCCCCGTGGGCTCTATCGTGGACCGGTGGTGTGGTGTCGCTAGAAGGAAGAATGAAGCCTAAACAGAGTTCAGAACTTGTGAGCTTTGTCTTGGATCAGACGGTCACACCAAGCTCGCCAACACTTGACGTGGCTCCTCCGGTAATATGTGCTTCGCTCCACTCAGGCACAGCCGGAAATCTGCCTCAAGACTAAAACCCAGCCCGAAATTCGATGAGTGACACCCCATGACTACAACCAACAAAACCCTTATCCAAAACCTTGAGATAGCTTCATCTAATCCATTGCCACCACCAGCCGCACGGGTGCCAAACTCCAAGTACACCTACAAGATGTGGAATCTCGGCCGTCGAATTTGGGCTTCTGTATGCTCCCGGATTGAAACGCAGTAGCTGGTCCGAGATGACATGATTTCTCGGGTGCTCTAGAAGCTTCGAAGGCGGTGGTGAGAGGCCAAATGCGCGTCACCACCGGTAGGCGTAACAATGGGAGCATGCGGACTGGTGGCGCGATTAGTAGATTCTTGGTCTGGCGTGATATCTCATGATATCGCACCAACAGCGATCTCGTTAGACGTGATGGGTGTGCAGGATGGCGGATTATACTTAAACAAGTTTATCCACATGATGTGTGACGAGGACAAGAAATCCAAGCCCAAACTCCCGTATAATGGTGTGATATCTAATTCTACCAATCCTCGCCATAGTTTCTCCTCCAAACTAGCGATACAGAGTCGATATCTCTTTAATAGGCCTGACCAAACCCAGGGACCCCATGTCGAAGCTAACCATGTTGGACATCAGAGCTGGTGGACTCGGTTCATGTCACGCGGTATATCCGTGGAACCTTCCTGCATCCACAGCAGTGCTCAAGCAATAGCGGATACCGACTTCCAGAAGCAAACCATCGACCAGTTGCACACAAACGTTGATTGGATTGGAATCGACCAAAGGAAACGCCCCTGGAGATGCGACCAAGAAAATGCTTGACTAGGCGTGTTGGAACGGCGTGCCGTCACGAGTAAATAATTTTACCATTACCCTTGATTGCAGCCTAATTGACCGATTCCATGCCCTAGCATCCCATTTCTCCAAATTCGTCGGCATGGACCTCTCCGAAGGAATGCTCGAGACGTACAACGGGCTGCCCACGGACAAGGCCTTCCCGAAGAGCAGTTCCACACCGTCCAAGGCGACCTGATGGTAACCGAGATCGATCTTACACTCAAAAGCGAATGACTTTTTAACCTCGATCTCGTCGTGATATTCATGGCCTTGCATCATCTGGGAGGTCCCCGATTATCAGTGGAGCCCTTGGTAGAAATGCTGACGCCAGGTGGGCTACGCGCGAGAAGGCTGTACATGGCGCCCGTCATGGTCACGCTCTTGGAAGATATCCGGCGGTACACGCAGTTGCTCATGATGGGTTTGCCAGGGATCAGATGGAGGAGGCGTTTGGGAATTCGGGATGTAGCGATTTCAACTGTGTTGCATGAGACACCGTCTGAGTTCCGAAGGCGACAGGAAGGTATATGCAGCTGTTCTTTGCTCGTCCCACTAAGCAGGCGGAGTAGTATTAGAGCTAGCGACTGGCAGAATTGATCCGATTATGTATGAGCCTGAAAGACGAGGAGATGTTCAAGAACCACTCCCGCAGTGTGGCGGTGCGGTCAACATTGGTGAGTGATAATCCGTGCCGCAGTTAACCTGATCGATTCCTAACCTTTCCTTTGCAAAAAGATTGAGAACTGCAGCATATACTTGGTAGCCTATCCCTAAACTTCCAAAAGACTGCTCAAGTGCATATGCATAAGGCAGAGAACTGTGAGACATATGTGCGCACATATCTCCGCCCCCGGCTGTCATTGTAGTGTACTGTACTTAGTAGGTAGTTACATATTAGGTAGGTATTTGGATAAATCGGTAGTGGCTCGTGGCTGCGAAATCACTCATCCACAAATCCGAAATATGGCAAAGTTACCGTGGCACGCTGCCAGTACCTATGGTGTAACTAACACACCTTTTTTGTTGATCACTCACGGAACGATACTATGGTATAAGCCCTGGTAGGGTGAGATGGGAGTTCGTTCTAAGAGTTTCAGCCTGATAACCCGGATAGGTTGTCTTTCCATCTCTCCACAGAGTCTTTGTCTTTCATGTCACAATGATGGATCCGATAACGATCATTGGAACAGCTGGTGCGGTCGCTAACATCATCGATATGGTTAGCGAGGCTATCAAATCTATGCGCAGCCTTCACGAACGATGGAAGGACGCAGACTTCACAGTTCTCAACTTGATCGCTCAACTCACTGCTTTGAAATCCGCTTTGGGCAAAATTCAAGAATGGATCGATTCGGACCTTGCGGAACAGCACCACCAGCTTGCCATGGATTTGGATCTATCCATAACGTGTTGCAGAATGCTTATCGGTAAGATAGACGCTCAGGTCTCAGAGCTTCATCGGGCCGCCGACAATGCCCTCGATGTAGGAAGCAAAATCAAAGTTGCATTCGGGAGCATGGCAAATGAGGATTTGCAGAAGATGACCGACCGACAAATAAACTCCCTAACTCTGCTTCTGACAGCATGTAACTGGTAAGATATAACACATTCGAATATGTCAGCTTACGCTCTTTGCTAAAGTAACTCCAGTAAAACACTCTCTGAGCAAAAAATCTTGCTCGAAAAGTCCAGTAGCCGCAAGATTTTCAAACGGGTCAAGGACGATTCCCCGTCCTTATACGTTCATCGTGACACAGCCTCTTTCCGCAGCCGATGCACCGACAACTTATCAAAGATATCGATGGTATTCGCGTTCGATCGCGAGCTCTTTCTCTCTGACATCTACGAACGAGTACTGCGAGGTTCTCTTAAGGAGAGCCTTCGACGCCAACAAGCAGATGTTAAATCTACCAAAACGATTGACCTTGCGCTTAAGGCAGACAAGAGAAAGCAGAGGAGAGAATGCAAAGTCCTGGTACTTGGAGGACCTGAGAGTGGGGCGGAAACTCTGATGAAGCAGATGAAGATCCACTATGGCTATTCGACCGAGGAACTGTTTTCGTACCGGGACGTGGTGAGAAGCGGAGTATTGAAGGCCATGAGGGCTGTAATGGAACATCTAAGAGGGATTGAGCTGGATGATAAGAATATGAATTACGTAAAGATCATATTGCAGGAGACTGAAGAGAGTCGAGCGTCCGTGACCGAGACTACCCTTGCGGCGATGAAAAGCTTGTGGGATAGCCCGGAAGTCCGTTCGTTCATTTACGAAGCGGTGGCCGGCGACCAAGCCTAGTAAGTTCGCTAGCTCCATAGTCCGACGTTCTTCTAACGGCGATTCGAAAATAGTTTGTTCGAGGGAATACAAAGAATCGCTCAACCTGACTATATTCCCACCGATTCCGACATTCTAAGAACTCAGGAAAGAATTCGAAGTGCAGGGATCCAAGAGTATAAGTTTACGACGAGCGACATCGATATACGGATGTTCGATTGCGGGGAACAGTGGTTTAGGCAGAAGAAATTGATGCATCAGTTCGATAATGTAACAAGCATCCTTTTCGTCGTGGATATCTCTTCCTACGATCAGGTATCCTTAGACTCATCCGCGAATTTATTGGCGAAAGCTCTGGAGTTGTTCGACTGGGTCGCCAACTCTCAGTGGTTCTACTGGTGCTCTATCATCCTGCTCTTGGACAAAGTCGATCTTTTCAAACAAAAGCTGGCTACATCCCCACTGGACCACTATTTCCATGACTACTCTGGCGGAACTGATTTTACCAGTGCCGCTGATTATATCTTATGCCGCTTTAGTAGTATGAGCACAAGAGAAAACCTGTACACCCACTTCTCGGATACGAACACCCTACGTTTTGTGTTCGCAGCTATCGAAGATACAATACTCAATGTCGCCGAAAAGTTCCCGGCGCACGTGGTTTCAGGGTTAGGCGTACCTCGGCGAGAAGCTGCAGCAGCATATGAGAAACTTTAGCTAGATAATTTCCCCAAAATATTAGGCCTTATCCAAGAGTCTCCGACACCCAGCGGACTTGTCACAGTTGGTCCGCTAGTTTTGGGTTGACCATTCACCAGCAATTTCCTTTGTACCCCTAACCTTGAAAATTACGTGCGCCAGGAACGACAGGAGTACGTTAACGTGCTCTCGGAAGCGTTCAAAACGGAGGAAAGATCTGAAGATCGGGGAGGACAGAAGTCTGATAGTCTGGCTGATCGTCCACTGGGTGCTACTAGCGTCTCCACTTGCGATTGGGCTCCATATCCCAGCACGGTCTCATCGTCCGCGATCATCTGTGACGCCGCGTCAACCCTATCTGTCTCAGCAACCACGCAGGTATGAGCCTTCCACCTTACAAAGACAGTCGGTAATTAAGCTTTCAAGTATCTCTAATCTCTCAGAGCTTGTGATCTCTGCTATTAGAGACGCCGTCGAGACCGAGTCGTTTAGCCGTGACCAGAGCACGATATCTGTTCAGAAAGAATCCGTTTGCCGTCCAGCACCAATAGGAAGGAGAAATAAATGGGGCTTGTTTCTTCTATGTGATTGCGCTATATATGCAAGGGATGAAGGAACTATGTTTGGTTGAAATTACAATGCGCAAATGCCCATTCCTCTCGTGATGTTGAGATACGATTAAGATGAGCTTGGGAGATGTTTAAAAACTAATCCGGCGGTGGGTCGGTGTGGTCGGATATTGTGAGTGATAATCCGTGCTGCAGTTAACTTGCGACAGCCACCAATCAACATTCCGTGTATCTATTGTTCGCAGCAGTGTTGTGGCACAACATCTCTGCCGCAGTACATACATCCAGCCTTAGAAAAGATCATCCAAGCTCTTATTTGCATCCTCTTTGATGAGCTCCAACATCCCCTCGGGCATGACCGGATCCCCTTGCTCATCCTTCACATACCTAAACGGCATCTCTGTAGATTCATTCTTATTGATCTGGAGCGTTGGAAAGTCCGTGTACGGGATCTTGTCAATTTTCTCTGTTCCCTTGGTGTCAGCGTATGTATGGGTCCGTGCGTATACAACAAGAATCCATACTCCTGCCTTCAACCACCAACCGCGTGACCCGTACAGCCGTGTCGGTAGTCATCTGGAGCTTCTGGAGGTTACGTCCCGTGTACCCGTACTTCCTCAACTCTGCGGTGCGATCTGCCAGGTGTTAGTACGGGTATACGCATCGTGGCCAAGTCAAACCTACCCCTCGGCGGATCATCGCCTACACAACGTCAACGCGGGTCGCAACTCAAGGAAGGCCAAGTTACCGACCCAAAATCCCGCCAAACACAAACCACTCGAACCTCTCCGCGTCCTGGGGGGCCAGCGTCTCTGTAGCCTGGGGGTCCAAAAGACAGACCTTCTCCTTCGGCACGTCACTGATGGTTTCCACATCCTCCGTCGTAGCCACAAACGCGTCTCCCAGCAACGGTCTGAGCGTAGCCGGCAGACCCGCGGCCAATTGCGGCTGCAGCGAGGAGAGATAAAAGACTGAGCCGGCGGCTGCCGTTTCCGCTGCGATAGCGGCGTACTCCAGGGTTGACCACGGTCCCATTTCGGGCTCCATGTGTTCTACCACATATTTCTTCGGAGACATTTGCGGGCGGGTTTGGAAGATGACTGGCTAGGAACTTTTTATTGATTGCTGACGGATGGGAGTTTGTGCGTGACGTACGCCGGTAGGGAACGCTGCAGATGTGGAGGGGGGTGGTGAGATACGGCAGGTTCGGTTGTGATAGGCGGGAAGGTGGGAAAAATGGATGGAATTGTGCGGAGAAAAAACCCGCCAAGATGTGCGCTACGGCATCTGCCAGCTGCTCCGACGCTGCTGCCGAACTGATTCCCGACCGGGCTGGAGGAAAGACCGAGTGCCGAATCGCGATGCCGATCCACAATGCCGAAAAACAAAAACAGAGTGGCCCACCGACCACACCACCTCTCGAATACCCAGGCTTCGCGATAGTGTTTCCGGTGGTACCTAGGTATTTCTGGAATTCTAGCTTCCTTCTGTGATTTGTTACGAGAATAGCGTTCCCTGTCCCTTCGTCATAGCTACACACCACTTACCGCCTTCCGTCATGTTTCCCAGAGCCATTGTGTGGGCCACCCAATTGAAAAGCAAAAAAAAAGAAGAAACGACCCATTCTCCAGAAGGGCGAGATAGACGATAATCACTATATTCTCGTGCCTATTACTCCGATCAACAGGCAGCTTTCCCAGGTTCTAGGTTTCTGCGACATGGCCGTGCTTTGCTTCTTTCCCCAGATTGATTGGATTGATCGAGCTGATTGGCCCTGTGACAACACACAACCCAACCAACCATCCACAACCCCACCTCGTTTGCCCATCACAGACTCTCCTTTCTGTTCTTTCTTTCTTTCTTTCAACCCCTTCCTGCCTTCCGCCCCATCTCCCATCCCATCCATCCATCATCACCACCACCATCCACTCTTTCCACCATCGCTCAACAGCATCACCACTACCACAATGCTCCCCCAGCAACGCAACAAAATCGACATCAGCGTAAGTCGCCCCTCCCCGCCTTGTGCAACCCCTCACCACAACCCACTAACGACACCACCACAATTAGTCCCTAACAACCGAAGAGCAAAAGCTCTTCCGCCTATACGGGAAGCTTCCATCAAAGAAAGACATCCTCAAGAACAAGCTCAAGGTTCTCCCCTCCCCCTCCCCCGCCCGCCCCTCCAACCCCGCTAACCCCCCCGCAGGAACGGAAATACTTCGATTCGGGCGACTACGCACTCTCAAAAGCCGGCAAGGCCTCGGACGTCGGCGTCACAAACATCGGCAGCCAGCACCCGCTCCCCGAGAACATCCCACATATCCACAACGCCACGCAGACGTGCGGGGAGACGGGGTCGCCCGTGAAGGAAACGAGTCATTTGCACAGCAGCCCGATGGCGAGCGAGCAGCCGATTAGTGCCGAGGAGGTTGAGGCAGAAGAGGAGGAGGAGGCGGCGGCGGAAGAGAAGGTGGCACCACCGGCGGTAGAGGTGGCTGGCGAGAAGGTTGGCGATGCACCGACCGAGGGGGAGAAGGTCCTCGATAATGGCAATGAGGCACCGGCTGAGGACAAGGAGAAGACGCAAAGTTGATCGCATCGATTCAAACGATACGAACGGAGCGCTTTCTTTTTCTTTTCGCGGTCGAGGAAAAAAAATCACAACTTATCACACATCATACACATAACATATACGGCACGGGTTCAGTTCCCCCCCGCGACCCCCAAAAGGTCTTCTCTCTCTTCTCACTATGGCGTTGGGGGTGTTCAGTCGACTGGGACCAGACAGACGGGAGGGACGGTGTATTTGAGAGACAGACGGGCGTCTAATTCATCTATTATTTTGGGTGTGTTTGTGTACCTAGTCTTCTGGGGAAACTGCGATTGGGGGTTTTTACTTTGATGTCTATTTCTGTTCACGATGCAGTTAACTCTCCTATCAGTTGTATGTTGATGCTCAAATTTTCCATCATCAAATCCATACGCAGGTCCCTGAAGTCTGTCGTTGAAGCATGCTGGGATGTCAATGGTGCTCTTGTCGATAAGTGAGGCCATGAATTGAGATTGATTAGAGCAATTTTTAATGATCCTGACCCCCCTCCATTTATCATTGACAGAATTGGATCTAATGACGCGATGGAAGACGAATTGGATTAACTTTCATGCTCTGCTTCTCAATACCCTACAACAGATGGAATTGCGGAAGCCCTCTCATCCTAAGCTGAGGCAGAAATCGCCCTCGAATACTGCAAATGGACTGTATCAGACTTGTATGAAGCAACAGTTTGGTGTATTCTCATCCAACAATTATCACAATAATATCGAATGGATATCTTCGTTCACCCCTCAAGCAGACTTGATGCACTGCCTTGTGAAGATTCGATCCATCGCTGGATGAAACCCCTCAAACCTCAATGGTGCACTTTCTCATGCAAAGATATGCGGGGGGGTCCTCGGCACTGGCTTGGAGAACAAACAGCACAAGCCATCCACGTATCATTGATTGATATCGCCCCATCAAAGTGCACATGGTGTTTATTCCCCAAACCCCGTACCTCGTATCTACAGCCATCATCCAGTGAAAAAGAGAAAACATAAAAAACCTTCGTCGCAAAAATGAACGCCTTTTTGTATTCTCATACGAGGTGTGTCACAGTTCCTTTTCCTTCCGCACTCAAAACGGTCGCGAGCATCCCGACATCTCGAAACCCCCAAGATGGTCCAGAGATTCCCCGCAAAAAAAAGAACTACCCCCACCTCGTGCCAATCCCAGAACAAAAAGAAGAAACCGCGTCACGTACATATCACGCTTACTCGGCCGGGGTGGGGCGTCCACGCCCGAATCCTCCACGGCTGTTATTCCCGCGTCAGTGATCCTGCATGTTTCGGGGAGTGTCGGGGGGCTTACAAATCGGGACGGAACCCTTCAGGAGCACTACCCTCCTTACCACCCTCATACCGTCTCCTGTACCCGCCCTCACGATCGCCGCGGTCTCCGCCATCGCGACGGGGACCCCGGCGCTCGTCACCGCCGAGCATACCGCGGGGGGGAGCGTTGGAGCGGGCAGCCTTGACGTGGGTGGCCGGGACGATCTCGGCGGGGAGGTGGAGCCACTCGCGGAGGTAGGATAGACCGGTCTCGGTGAGGGTGTAGTAGTAGTATTGCCACGAGAACTGGGTCTTGACGTAACCGCGCGAGGTCAGGGACTGGCAGGCCTTGATGACCTGTGTGGGTTTGTTAGCGGTGGAGGTGGGGAGGGGGGGGGGGGAAGACGGACGTAGAGGTTCTTGGTATCGATCTCCTGGTGCTTGGGGAGGTTGAAGTCCTTCTTGGCCACGAGGACGCCCTCGCGGAAGAGGTACTCGTGGATGAGCTTGCGGTCGGCCTTGGGAATGAGCCTGCACACGACGGAATCAGCCATCTGCGTTTCCTTCTCTCCCTATTGCAGCTCCTCCGTCCCGACCCCGCGCTTGGAAGCTTCATCTTCCTCCTCTTGTTCCTCCACGTTCCCGGCCAAATCCAATTATATCACATCCTCTCCATCCCGCCTCCGACAAACCCTCCAATCTACCGAGAAATGAATGGAGCAAAGACGTACATGATTGCGAGACTTCCGGGATCGTGGGTCGGGCGTAGGTCGTTCGGTTCGTCGGCGTAGGTCGTTCGGCGGGCTGGGCTGCTGCTGTTCGTCAAGATCGTTTAGGATTCGACTGTCTCGGAATTAGTGTGGTGGGATTCTGCGACTGTTCAGGGCTTTGTACCCTAAGATAACAAGCTAAGCTACATTTGGATCCATGCCCATCACCAGCCACGACTCGCAACTTCGTGAAGAACTCGTCAGACGGGTCATATTTGCATTCATTCTCACACCCTTATCCACATTATACGGAAAAGAAAGAAACAGAAAGAAATTCGTAACAATCAGATCACAAATCAACCCGAAAACGCCAAAGAATAGCCATCATAAGTACAATCGCATCCCATGCCGCCTTTTCAACCCCGGAAACCACCCAAACATAGGGAAGAGAAGTAGCATTCTATGGAGAGGGGATATCTCTAAAAGGAACCATACAGACCCAATTTCCAACGTCTATGTACCCCAGCCCGAATTACAACTTCGCCTTGACCTCACCATTCTCCTTGTCCTTCTTATCCTTCGAAGTGCCATCTTTCCGTTCCTGCTTGGAAGTCCGGTTGGAAGTGGCCGTCGCATCCTCGTTGACTTCCACAGTTCCACTCTTATCTCCTTCGCCGAAAAAGATGACTTCGACGGTCAGATCGTCCCTGTGAAATCACTTGTTAAACTTAACCCTGTTACAGACTAAAATAGCCATACCTATATCGCCTGGAGTATGGGCTGGGAAGCGTCAAGAGCGCACAGAGCATATCCGTGTTCTTCCCTCCAAGAGCATTTCTCACAATATGAGTGGCCACGTTCTTATCCTCACACACGAATCTCGGGTCATCCGTTTTGACACCCCATTGCTTGACCCTGAGCGGTGCGCGCTGGCCTCCAGCATCTTCCTTTTCTTCGCCTTCAACTGGAAGTACTTCAGGCTTCTTTCCCTTAAACCATCCGCCGAACCATCCCTTGCCGTCCTTTGCAGCACTAGCCTTCTGCTCTTCAATCCATTTCCCGACCAATCCGACGACCTCTTCGTTGGTGAGCATCTCCCACAAGCCATCAGTCGCCATAATTACAAAGTCGCCATTTTCTGGCTCAATCCTGGTAGTAGTGACGACGGGTTCGGCGGTGACGTAAGGAGGAGTCTTCAACAACGCGCTGGGGCTCCTTCCGAAAAACTGGCTCTTGATCTTGTTCTGAGTCTCCTGTGACCATTTGTAGAAGGCATCTCCGAAGGCTCTAGTCGGTTCCAGGCCTCCAAGCACGCGGCCGTTCCGAATAACGTGCTCTTCTCCGGGGTGTTCAGTTCGCATACGTGTCTCCTCGGCTTTATTCGATCCTGTCTGGTCTTCAGAAAGTGCAAGAGCAGTCCACTTCCCATTCTTTCCCATTCTACCCAGAACTGCTCTACTATCACCAGTGACGGCGACTTTGAGAAGCTTGGACCGAGAGTCAAAGAACGCAAGCAGAGCACAAGACCCGGAAAGCGCTGGCGCGAGGGTTTCGGCAGCTACAAGCTTCGAAGGATTCTTGAATACTTTGTCCACGCTCTCGTTCACAATCTCATTGTCTAGTTTCAAAAAACCCTTCTTGATAGCGTCATCGATCTTGGCCTGGTCAGGTGCCGTCTTTGCAGGATCCGCGATGGCAGCCTTGTATGTAGTATGCAGCTCACGCGCAACGAACGCGATCAACACTTGCCTAAGCTTGGCGGAAGTAGTCCACCCCGAATGTCCGTCGAAAACTCCCCAAAACATCCAATCACTATTCGCAGAGCCGTCTTCGGACGCGACTGCTTCGGGGATTTCGATAATCTTCTCTGCGTGGTCGTCTTCGATGGGGTCGTTACTTGGTATCTGGACTACATCGTACCTAAATACACCGCGCCCCCGATTCACTAGGTAACTTTCTTCGTTTCGGCGGAGCTTCTTTGTTGCCTCCTCGGGAGAGAGCATTTCGACGACTTTTCGACTATCGGAGGATTCTTTGGATATCGGGACCGATGGTGGAAGGGTGCCGGTATAGATGCCCGCGTTGTCGACCGCTAGGATCCGTTTTCCTTCAGGAGCCACCTCGACTGGATGAGACCCGCCAGTGGCGGATGGTGCCGAGGTTGTGGAAAAGGCCTGTCGAGAATGGGCTGGGTCGAAAAGGGCGGTAAGAGAGCTACGATAATACCAGGCTCCGGTCAATATGATACCACTGAGGACAAGGGAGACTCTGCGCAAATTCATGGACGTAGGAGGCGGTGTCGAGTTGGAGGACTTGGATGACAACGAAGCAGTGCGAAGGGCGTTCAGCGCATACCGGTTCCGAGGAGAGGTGGCCCTGAAGAGAGTTGGATTTCGAAGTAGGAGGCGAACCGCAGCAGAACGATGAGAAGGGGGGATAGGCATATTGTCGTTTGAAGGTAAAGTTGCGGGAAACGAAGCGAGCCAGCAGATGCTTGTCCAGCTGATTGCTAGTTGAACCAAAGTTCCAAAGTAACTAATGTGTGGCTTTACACCCACAAAATACAGTACATGATATATCACTACACCTCACTTTAGAACTGGCTCCCGAGCTGTCTTTCTTTTCGTTATATACAGTGGAGTACAAGATTATGTTGGGGTAGCCTTATGTTATGCAGCTCGCTTCCCTACACCCTACAGTGCTCAGTTCAAGTAGGACGGGCACATTTCATTGTTTTTTCGTCCTCATATTTGCTCTGATAGGCATCGGCAGGAGCGATAAGCTGGCAGCACTTGTGTCACGGATTTTGAGGGGAAGATAGACAGCGACCTTCTGTGGCTACATCTCGAATGCAGCACAAGGCTGAGAAGGCTTGGCAGTAACGACTCAGCCAATTGTAAGTTTCTTTTCAATTCAGTGACTGTAGAATGACGATATGGATGGATTGCAATAAATGAACAAATTAAGTATCGAGTCCTGGTAATTTAACGCTCATTGACGATAGAAAGATTGAAGATGAGAATTGGTCAAAACTTGCAGCATCTTCCTACCAAAGCGAAATAACATGATAACTTGACGAAGCAAGAATCATACGTGACAATAGGCGACTCAGTATCAGTTCTCAGAGCCAAAATAATCCTCCAATCAATTTCAATTCTCTCTATCTCTACCACCAAAAAAAAAAGGAAAAGAGATCAAAGATCAGTATCAATTGATTATCGATATCAGCAACTCCTCCGAAATCCAAGGGCAGCCCTTACTTGAGGATTCCGCCCGGACTTCGAGGGGTAGTTATGTGCTTGACTCTATGATTGTAATTCATCATTTCGATGATCCCTTTTCCCGATAAGACTAGGCCCGGCTCCTTCGACAGAGCATCTCCCTCCCCCCTTCAAGGTCGGTGCTTTCCATAAGCTACGGTACCTAAAACGAACCTCCTCGCCCGAGAATAAGCCCCATTGAGTTACTCCCCCGAAGGGAGGAGCAATCGCATAACTATCGTAATCGACGAAAAGGTGTAAGGCTGACGCTATGCAGCCGCGTTTCCGCATACAAGCACACACGGTAAGGTATGTACGGGTGTCCGGGGACTTTCTCCCAAAGCGTTGAAGAAGAGACAAACGAAAGAAGTCTCAGTTGGTTGCTTCGAGTGCGATTCTTTAGGCGAGGAGGTTGTGGAAAGAAAGAGGAAGGGAACGGAAAAATTTGGCGTTTATGAACGCCGACTTTCGCCGCGTCTTGGCGCTTGGCGAGCATGTACTGGAAGTGTCGAGTGATGAAATATGCATGTCATTGCTGGGGAATCCTTCCTGCAGCACTTTTTCTAGTACATAACTTCAAAAGTTCCCAGCATAGCCCATAGCATTAGTCCTGGTGTATTGAGTGGGTTACGGCTGGACAAAAGAGCAAAATAGTAATCTCAGGGTTTCGAGCCTGCGAATCTTGGTGTTTACAGCACTGCGAGTGTTTATAGCACTGCAGATTTCAAGCCTGCGGCCTTATGTAGTGTTTACGGCACTGCAAGTTTCGAACCTGTACCCGGCGTTTACAACACCATGTGTTTCTACCGCCAACTAAGCTAAGTTCTCAGTTGTTTTATTTGTTGATATCAGCCTGGTCATATAGAGTTTCTTATATATCTTCCGAGTAAAGCCCATACATAGCATTAATTTCGGCGGAATTGAGTGGGTTACTGCCAGGCAAAAAGGTGACCTCTATAGGTTTGTAGCCTGCGATCTTAGCGTTTACAGCACTACAGGTTTTATACCTATGGCAGGAGGAGTTTTTACAGCACTACAAGTTTCGAACCCGCACCCGGCGTTTACAATACCTGGTGTTTCTATCACCAGCTAAGCTAAGCACTTAGTTGTTGTATATGCGTTGATTTTAGCCATGATCATGTAAATTTGTAGCACATAACTCCCGGGAAATGCCCATGGATTTGAGTAAGTTATTGCCGGGCAAAATAAGAGTGAAAAATTGAGCTCTATAGGTTTTGAGCCTACACTCGTGGCCTTAAGCAACTATGTTCCCTCTTCCTGATGTATCGATAAGTTTCGGGTATGTAAACCATTATCTCATTGAACGGGCGTCCAAACCCCACAAGGGGCGTTCACAAAAGATAGATAGCCATCTAGAATCATTCGGGGAGAAGTGCCGGTTCATTATTATATCATCTCTCTCAAGCTATTGTCAACCATTCTTCTATGCTGCGACTCCCAATTTCCGAGGCGGCTGCCGTAAGTCCTAAGAATAGCATCATTAACAGCGAAGTAGTCCTCCCGCCCACACCGAATTCCGACGATATATTCGGTATACCCCTCGCTAACCAGTCTTGCATAACACTACAAACACCCCCTCTTAGCCCAAAAATGTATTTCCCCCCATCCTCACCATAAAGATGCCAGTATGGCCCACAAAACTATTTACCACCTGTTCCTGGCTGTCGGCTTGCTGCTGATGATGTTACTGTTGCTTCCGCTGCTTCCGCTGCACAATTTGCACCTGCAGCAGTTCGTGTCACCTCCTGTTGCTGTTAGTGCCCTTTGCGGTGCATTTACTATAGCCGCCGATGCTCGAGCTGCCGATGCTGGTGACGATTCCGAATCTGCAGAGCTCAGCATGTCCAAAACTGCACCTAGTCTTCCAAACCACCATCCTTCTCTTTACTTGCCGCGTCAAGCTTCATAATAAGCTTTCTTGAGGTCGTCAACTTTTCATTCAAGAGCGTAGCTTCGGTTAGCCAAAGCGTAGTTCTCTTTAGCCAAGAAGCGGTTCGCATCCTTCAATACGCAGACCTCCATGACCAGAACGAAAATTTCTTCAGGTGATAGATGAGTGACACTGGGGAGGAGGGTAGGAGTATTGTGGATGCCTGCAAAGGCCTACAGTGTCTTTACACGAAGCCGTTCCGGATAGTAACGAGAATACGGTAAATTTTGTATATATTTGGCAGTGGGCCTGGCTCCGGGAGTGAAGGGGTGCTCTCGCGCTTAGAGGTTTCGTCGGTCGGCAGATGCTGGTTTGCGAGCGCAATGAAGGGGTATTTCATCGTACCGTGAGGCACTGAAAAAATTCCCCCCAAAACTTCCAGCATTCACCCAGGTTTCTATACACAGCCAGTCAATCGGCCAATTTTCCATAGTGAATCCCGGGTACAGACAGTAAATGGTTGACTAATTGATTTTGTCTGTTCTCCTGCTCATCCCATCTTTATTATGCCCGAAGCCATAGTTTCCTCGCTCACTTCATCAACAACAATATAGTGCAGCTTGATATGGTTTGGAGGACTAACCCCAGCCTGTCAATATGCCTTTGAGAGTGTGTTCCCAGCGCAAGTCATTGTTGAAAGCGAGTCTGGCGTACATCTTGGATGTGCTATTCCAGCACGAAGATTCTTCCGATCTCCCTCTGACGGACTATTGTTGCCTCTAACAACCCAAAAATAGTTTATCTATGCGACGAGCCGTTTCAATTGAAGATCAGGACCCTTCATAATTGTGAGGGGAGCAGCCATAATCGCGATCAAAATGTCAATCGTAACCACGGGAAACTTCTATCTTAGAGTGTTTGCATAATGTAAGCCACTAAGATGCACCGGATAGCATAGGGGATAATATAAATATCGGCAAATCTTGTTGAGTGTGTGGCTTCAAGCCTAAACAAGACTCGCGCACTTTGGCAAGATCCAATACTACGGAGTGCTCGTACTTGAATTGGGAATCCAACCATGCCTCGGTCTAAGTGCGATTTCTCGTGCTAGTCCAATGGTAAGAGACGTTTACTCACGTGGGAGGTAACGGTGGGCTAGCATTAGCCCCCGTCTTGGCAGGGCCGGCGCCGTTTATGATATCATCGACGGTTCTTGTCGAATGCGTTCTTATTCTTAAAACAATGGTGATACAGAAATATCTATTCATCGGGATCAAGCACCAGCATTCAAATTGTTCTTGTACAACTTCCAGCAACCTTCAGCACTTCCAAGTCACACCAGTTAAAAAGTTTCACAACGCCACCAGAGCATACCACTCCTGCCACAACTAAAACGGTATGTCAAACTCAATCGGTATCACTGTCATAAGGATCATGCCTCTAAGAACCTCTCGCCACAACGTAACATCATTAATAACAACCATAAACTTAATGTGCAGTTCTAATACTCATTCCTCTCGAACTCACATCCACAGCACTTCGTGAGCGCCAAAATTCCCGTTCACTTTCATATTCCTCGACCTGGAAGTTAGGGGGCCAGAGAGCAGCTCTGTCTGACCGGCCATATGTAAACTCTTCATCATATCCGTCGTCCCCTCCGTCAGCAAATGGAAAAATCACACAATCGTCGTACGTTGTGCTTCGTTTCTTGTTATACATGTTTCTTGCGGCAGCACTAGGCCTTCTTGACGGTAGAGTTTGCGTAGTGTTGGAACGACGCAACATAACCCTGCCATTTCCTGTCGAAGTGCTATCGTTCACATCGTCACCTCTAAAGCGGATTGTTGTCGTCTTCCTTTGGTTAAAACTTGGCTTGGATTCGGTGTTGTTGGCTCCATCATTCATGTCAACAGTACCCCCAGTCTTCGTTCGGACAGACTGCTTTTCAGAATCGCTTATATCCTCTTCCCGAGAGCGGATTGTCATCATCTTCCGTTGGTTAAGACTTAGTTTATATTCGGTATTGGCTTCATCATCCATATTAGTATCCACAGTTCTCGTTCGGACCGACTGCTTTTCGGAATCGGCACCTCCAGCCCGAGAGATGGACCTGAATCCGCCAATGCTAACCTTCTCTCTTATCTTGGCCATGCTAATGGTAAATGACTTCCTCAGAGTCAGCCTCCTCGACTGAGTGTTATCACTGTCACCGAGGTGGTCAAACCGCCCCAAATTTTCTTCTGTTCCTCCTGTAGTAACGTGCCGGAGTCCTGAAGGCTTTTCTTTAAAGGAAAGGGATCTCCTTAAACCCTGGTCACTATTATTCGGATACATTACTCTCGGAGACCCCTGCTGAGAGGACCAGCTTCCTTGTGCTTTGATTGCTCTTCTGCTCCTTACAGAGTCCGATGGATGGCCAACATATTTCCCTAACCTTGTGGGTGAACCAGTTATATTAGCTGTAGAACTTCTAGCATCAAAGTCCTCGGGACTCTGTAGACCACTGCTCGTACTGCTATATTCTTCACCGGTGACTCCAGATTTCACAAAGTTGAGCATTCCAGTGAGTGCACGACTTGAGCTGGTGCGTTTTTGCGGCCGCACACCTCCCTTGGCCTTCTTCTTCTTTCCAGTCCGCACAGGCGAGATCTCTAGCTGCAGAGAGGATTCCTTCGGAGTTTCAAAGTCTTCTTCTGGAACAATCTCGGCTACCGAACCAACCCGTATTAGAGTTCGAGCAGGACTTGGCTCGCCATTCCATGGGAAGTTGAATTTCGAAAAACCGGGAGAATCTTCAACTCTTTTGAAACTTGAAGAAGAGCGAGCTCGGTAAATTCGATCAATTGACCTGCGTTTATACATTCTCGGCATCGTGGAAGCATGCGATTCAGAGAAACCGACAGAATCCGTGAAATCAACCTCAGACTGCTGAAGGGATTGACATTGCGAGCCTTCCACAGACGGATAGAACGACGAGGTGCTGTCAATCCGTTGTGTCGGTCCTTTAAACAACGTACCAAGGGATGTTCCCCTTGAGGGCGGCTTGGTCTGCCGCAGAGACTGCTGACTAAATTTGTGGTGAAGAGCTGTTTCATCGGAAGCTGGCGAGCTCAGCTCTCTCCTCCCGATATGAGAAGACGAAGAATCAAAAAATGTGCTGGTGGAAGCTTTTAGCAAGCTGGGTATGCGCGCAAAGATTTCTTCTGAAGGAAATTCCAATCTGTTCTTCCTACTATTAGTTGCAATCCCGGGCTGTTCTGCTGCAGCTGCTCGTATCATATCAGTATCGATCTTTGGCAATTCCCTCATGAGAGTCCCAGAACGAGATAATCCAACGTGGGAAGTGACATTATTCCGTAACATTCTAGAAACTTTTGGCGTTACTTCCCCATCTGGCTCAGCTGTAGCCGATGGCCAAAATTCCTCGGGCTCGTCATAACTGCCAGTGTTTCGGACTCCAATATTTGCTTGATACAGTTTGGGGGAGCTATCACTATCAGTTGGGTATACAGTAGTGGTACTCGGTGTTTGATAAGTTCTTCCATTCGACATCCGGGCAATAGGAAAGGTGGCAGAATCACCATTTTCAGTTCCAAATGATTCCGTCGCATGTGGTGCTCGATATGGATATTGCAGATTCTCATTTGAGTCCGGTATATGTAGATTGGTGAGCAGTTCAGTTCTCTCGGAGTCTGGAGACGTAGCTATTCCTTTAACTCTTATTTCCATCCTGTCTGTTGTGGTTTCGAAAGAATATCTCCTATTGCTGCATTAGCAAATTGTGCATTTTCATGTAGCTCTTGAGGGGGATTGCCGATTGCTTTTAGCGGTTCTATACTCTGAATCGGCTGTAGATCGAGTTCCACTAGGTCCACCTTCAATCTCCTCAGTCCTTAGGGAGGGTGTTCCAAAGGCAAGCGGTTCTTTGAGATATTTTGCGTCGTCATCGTAGACCATGTCTCTCTCATACTCCAATTTCAGGGCAGCACGAAGTTGACTTCGTTCCTGTTCTTCCTGTTCCACACGGAGAAGTTCCTGTCCTTCACGGTAGAATTCCTCGATATATTTTTTCGAGGCTCGGGGTCGTGGTGCTGATCGCCTTCGGGCCAATTTTGGAGCGACCCGAGGCGGGGTAGGTGTGGGAGAAGGTGCCGTTAGGGCCTTTTTACCGCAGCAAAGAAAGCCCATCCTTGAAAATAACTAATTGAGATTCGGAGGTTCAAGCCAGTCGTCGGGTGAAGGGGGGTATATGAGACGAGTTGTAAATATCGAGCAACCAAAATAAAAGGGAGGGTGTTGTCGGGAAGCAGCAGTGAGGGATGAAATTGTGTGCAATTGTGAGATTGCATGGGAATTGGATTTGCGGAAGGTTGCTTTAAACTCTCCAACCCAAACCCTCATTGCAAGGGTGCCTTACCTTAGAAGGCACGCATGACGTTTTCTTGAAGCACGACAGATGGGGCGACCGATTATTTATGGCTCTAAGCAATGATAGTAGAAGCACGTCGCTCTGGCACTCGCCCGTCGGTTTTCGAGGACAAAGCCGTCTCGAACCCTTTGCAGCGCGCTCTTCTCGGCTAACACTAATGCAGCCCCGCAAGGGCGACTCGCATGCATGTCGATGTGTCTTGTGCTCCGACCAAACAACTGCGCTCTGCTCTGCCTTTGGCTGCGGAGGTCAGCCCGTGGGGAACCAGCCTGGGAACGTTCGCATTGATAAGAGTTTTCAGAAGCACATCTGGCTTGTACCTGCCCTGCCCTGCTCGCCTTGTCTCTTGCTTATCGGTGCTATCAATGATTTGCACGGAAGCCATGCCACGTCTCTGGCACAGCCAATAAGTGATGCTGGTCGATACCTTTACCTAAATCTTTGGGTGCCTGTCCTGTTTAATAAATGCCCCGCCTGCTCCACCGTCTCTTTGTCCCATCCGACTTTCATTGTTAACGGCCGCTCCTCCGCTTCCGTCCCATCCTCGTCCTCCTCCTCCTCCTCCTCCATCTCCGTCGCCCGGCAAATATGTCCATCACCAGAACAATCCTAGCCTCTCTAGGCTTCCAATTGGCGGTAGCGCCCATTATTTTGACAAAGTATCCAGCATGGAGCGAGCAGTCCGAGAGAACGGTACAAGTCCAGGCACACAGGGGAGGAGCTGGAATGCATGCAGAAAGTACGATGATGGAATATATACGCATTGCATGAGCTTAGTGTAGTCCGGATTCTAATTACACGTGGATATGACAGGCACACTCTATGCTTTTGCATATGCAATGGATATTGGCGCCGATGTGGTGGAGATGGATGCGGTAACTCTTGTTGTCTTAGTTTTCCGGAACGGCATCTGACCTGTGGATTTACAGGTTTTCACCAAAGATAAGATTGTGCATCTCCCTATTTTATTTTCAACCTTCGCATCCTGACATCCCTTCGTTTATAGCCGGTAGTATGGCACGATTTCGATATACAGCCGGACAAATGCTTTGATACAGAACCCGGGGCAAAATACGTTGGGCAGGCAGGTGTTTGAAACATTCGAGCGGTGTTTGTATAGCCGGGCTGACGAAGTTGTGTAGTTTATCGCCAACCTGACCCTCGCCCAGATTAAGGCCACTACTCCTCCACTATCTGCCCACAGTTTTGACGCTAACGCTCTGCTTATTTAACAGACGCTCGATTGTGGCAGCCAACAGTCCGAGGGTCATACGCAAGCCAAATGTAAGAACGAGCGGATCACGACTTCAGAGAGCGTCGCTAAAATTCGTGCAAGTATACCCCGGTGCCCAAATCCAGACTTTAGAAGAAGTTCTAGAGTTTATTAGGTGCTACGGTGATGACCATATCAATATAAACCTTGAGGCAAGCTCAATCTCTCATTGGTCATTTGAATATGCCCTGAGTAACCATACAATAGACAAAAGTTGATATTCGATTTCCCACTTGGACTCAGCCAGTGGAGGTATACATTGATGGAATCGTCCCAGTTCTCAAGAAGCATGGGATGCTTGAACGCACCATATTGATGTCATTCGATTGGCGGTCAATTGTAGGCATCAAGCAGAAGTTTCCGGAAGCCAGGGTGGGTGCTTTGATTGATGAAACTTTAGTTGAAATGGTCGAGGGAATATGGAATAAAGATTGGGTCACGGCTGCCCATAGCTTTGGTTGTGAAGTCGTCTGTCCACACCATGGATCAATAAATGCAACTGGAGATGCTAGGGGAACTATCAGTCAGGGCCATTACATTCCATTCACGACAACAAAGCTTGTCGAACAGGCACATGGCTTGGGTATGCAAGTAATTCCCTGGACGGTCGACGACGAAAGTACTATCGAAAAAGTAATTCGGTGAGTTCATGTGTCATTCATATCACTCGATATCACTAACATTCTCTCTTAGTGACGGTGTGGAGTAAGCGTACCCCCACATAAGCAATGCTTGAAATTAATAACTGGCTGCAGCGGTGTCATATCGAATTATCCGCTGCGAGTGGGATGCGTTGCTCGAGACTTAGGCCATACTGCAGGAGTCCGAACAGGAATCAGGAGAATGCATAAGACCTTGGAGGCTGCATGCATGGCAGCAGCGTCTCTTACGGTTCAAATTCCCTGATGCAGGCTGCAGATTTACACAAGACTTTCAACATTATGAAGGAACGGGGGCTGGGAGAGGATGCTGTGGGTATGGCTTCCTAAAGTACGCTTTATGAGTCGTATCTCACGACTCTTATCCCGGGCCCTAAATATCAGTTCAACCTGATACCCGGAAGGAGGTCCGCGGATGTATTTGGAGGTTGGTCTGTTTGTGTATGAGCGTACGCGAGTTATCCCAAGCCGCAATTTGCGGCCTAAAAATCTGATTATTACTCACCTGGCATCGTTGTTGCACTGATCTCGAGCGTGGTGCTGGTACGGTCTGGTCATATTTATTGCTTTGCATGTTTCTATCAATCTATGCAGGAAACTATATGGAAGATATCGATATACGTCCCTGTCCCCGTACTTCACAATGGTTGGTTGTCGTGCGTATGTTTTGTTTTGGTGATTTGTTTTAATGTAAGAACGCGGAGGTTTCCGATGGGGTGCAATAGCTGTTTCACCCCACGCAACTCCAAAACCGGCTATTGTTGTAGTCAGCACGTCATCCAACCATGTCACTACATCACATATGGCTCGGGATTCACTCCTCATCACCTATTGACTCTAAACCAACCAAACACAATCCACAATCACAACCATGGCAACCCTCTCAAACTCCTTTTCCCCAGACTCTCCCTCACCAGCAGTCATAATCCCCACCGGGACCGGCGGCGCAGGCACCACAATCAGTTATGCACACCTTCATAGCTTGATCAGCAACTTCCAACGCCGTCTCGCCTTCTTCGGTATCTCTGCACACTCAGCCGTGTCAATTGCGCTCCCCAACAACCTCGAATTCATCGTTTCTTTCCTTGCCGTCGCAGCGCAGCGGTCTATCGCCGCCCCGTTGAATCCCACTTACAAGCAGGCCGAGTTTGAATTCTATATCGACGATATCAAGAGTGCGCTTGTTATTGTCCCTCTCGGCGCAGTGAAGGCTGATGCACCGGCGGTCAGGGCGGCTGCAAAGTTTGGGGCCGGTGTTGCGGAGGTCTGGTGGGATGCTGCGAAGGGGGAGGTGCAGGTGGAGTTGGTAGTTCAGGGGAAGCTGAAAGGGGATGCGGGACTGGTGACTGCACAGTCTGAAGATGTCGCGTTGGTTTTGCATACGAGCGGGACTACGGGACGCCCAAAGGCTGTGCCATTGTCGCATAGGAATCTGACGAGAACTATGGGTATGTTCTGCGCTGTTTGTTTGGGGAGAGGAGCTGATGATGGCAGAGAATATTACGAATACCTACCAGCTTACTCCAAAGGATAGGACGTATCTTGTTATGCCTCTGTGCGTCTACTTCCCCCCAATACCCTGAGTCTCAGCTAACAGACGCAGCTTCCACGTCCACGGACTCCTCGCCGGCTTCCTTGCGCCTCTCGCATCAGGCGGTACCGTCATCGTCCCGCCGGTATTCTCCGCATCCACGTTCTGGAAAGACTTCACGACGCACGAAGCGAACTGGTACACTGCCGTCCCCACGATCCACCAGATCCTCCTCAAATCCCCCCTGCCGAATCCAATCCCGAACATCCGGTTTATCCGCTCCTGCTCATCTCCGCTCTCTCCGACTACCTTCCACGCGCTAGAAAAAGCGCTACACGCACCGGTGCTGGAGGCCTACGCAATGACCGAGGCGGCGCACCAGATGACGTCCAACCCTTTGCCCCCCGCGAAAAGAAAGCCGGGAACAGTGGGTATCGGACAGGGCGTCGAAGTCGCCATTCTCGACGACGAGGGAAACGAACTCCCGCAGGGGCGTGAGGGGGAGATCTCGATCCGCGGTGTCAACGTCACAAAGGGCTACATCAACAATCCGGCCGCCAACGCGTCGTCGTTCACAAAGAGTGGGTTTTTTAGAACCGGCGATCAGGGGAAGAAGGATGAAGACGGGTACGTTATCATCACAGGGAGGATTAAGGAACTTATCAACCGCGGCGGCGAAAAGATCTCGCCGATCGAGGTCGATAATGCCATCTCGGCGCATCCGAAGGTGGGTGAAGCGGTGACCTTTGCTGTCGAGAGTGAGATGTATGGACAAGAGGTTGCTGCGGCGGTGGTGGTTAAGGAGGGGCAGACGGTGAGCGTAGAGGAGCTGAAGGCGTTTGTCAGTGAGAAGTTGAGTCGGTTTAAGGTTCCCACGCAGTGGTTCTTTACGGAGCATATGCCCAAGACCGCGACGGGGAAGATTCAGAGGAGGATTGTAGCTGAAGCTATGTTGAAGCCTCCCAAGGCCAAGTTGTAGGCGGTGGTGTGTGCATGCGTTTTGTGGAGGAGGATGAGAACGGGCTGCATGTAATGATGCGATGATAGACAATTTTACTTGCAAGTTATATATAACTCCAAAACTCCAATGCTATTAATAAGTTATCGTACCTGTATGTTGTGATTGCGGCTTCCCCCACCTCAGCCTCCTGGAGTAGCTTCCCTCCAACTCCACCTCCGGGCTCCCCAATGTCCCAAACCCCCAAAAACCTCTACCACCACCGTCGCGTCGCCGAAGCCTCGGCGAAACCATGCTTCATATGCTACCGCCCCGCGACCTCAGTTCTTATCACCCCCGATCAGAGTGTACCTCCCCTCCTCCCCTCATCCCCCTTCCCCCGACTCCACGCCTCCTTCCCCCTCGCTAACGCTAGGGGATAGGATTTCTTCTACACCTGCCCGGGACACCTTCAAGACCGCGGTTTCTGCACTCCCGTCGAGCCGACGGCCGAGGAGCTGGAAAGACGGAAGAAGGAGGAGGTTGAGAGGGTGAAGCGGGAGTATGAAGAGAGATTGAAGAGGCGGAAGGAGAAGGAGAAGGAGAAGGAGAAAGACAAAGACAAGGACAAGGACAAGGACAAGGACAAGGACAAGGACAAGGACAAAGACAAAGATAAGGAGGGGAAAGACAAGGACAAAGATAAGAAAGACGACAAGAAAGAAGATAAGGACAAGAAGGACGAAGAGGTGGAAAAGAAGCCCGAAGAGGCACCGAGGATATTTTTTCTACACAAGTACGTACCTGATAAGGGGGAAGGGAGGAGGGAGGAGGCTGACAGTGAGGATAGGAAAGTCTACGATCTACGCGTGATGCGAATCCGACAGCGGGAACAGGCGAAACGGAATCAGGAGCGACTAAAGAACCCGTCTTCGTTCCCTAGTGTGCCGAAGGGGTTTCCAGGGAGAGCTTAGAGCGTTCGGGCGTTACATTGTTTTCAGCGTTTTACGGAGGGTAGAAGTATTCAATCCAAATTCCCAAACTTTTGATTTTTCCGTCTACAGCCTCATTACAAAGTAAAAACCTTCTTTGCCATCTCCAGCGCGCCTTCGAATGTTTTATTCCCCCCAATGAACCCACTCGCATGGACAAACACGCATCCCTCCACTCCCGAAATCTCGCTCAGCTCCTCATCTCTAAACCCCCTCCACGCCTCCGGCAGAGGCTTCCTGCTCTCAAAACTATCGCTGCTAACTGGAACGCACTGGATGCGCCAGTTCGGCTTGTTCTCGCCTTCTGCATACAACACATACAGTGGTTTCTGTACATCCTCATCGAAACCCATCTCCTCCTCAATGTTAAACAAATGTTCCTTCCACGGGACCGAGCGCTGAAACACCAAAATCTTTCCAGCATCATCGTACTCAAACCGCTTTTCGATCGCCTCAACGACAAAGTCCCTCGCCGGTAGCCACGCAGAAACGTAATAGTCCAGCTTCCGCACAAAAGTCTCACCCATAAGCTTCGACGCCTCCAGGAACAACGCGTCCTCCCCCGCCTGATCGACAGGAGTATTCCAGTTCGGATTCAACGCACCGACCTGGGCAGGGAGCGAGATCCCGCCGATGTTGAACGCAGGCTTCACGTCAGATGGGTACGCGGGTATGCCGTTGTCATTTGCGTCCAGGGCCTCAATGAAGTTTTTGTAGAGCTTATGGTAGAGGAGGTTAGTGGAGGGATGGTCTTTGGGTTTCTCCAGGCGAGAGGCAATAAGGGTGGGCGCGAAGTGCTTGTAGATTAGCCCGGCGGAGGAGAGCTTGGTCTTATATTCGGATGAGAAGGTCTCGGTGAATGTCCGCTGGTGGTGGTCAAAGTGCTTGGTGCCGTCGTAGACACCGCCGACGTCGACGACGACATCGCATTCTTCCAGTGCGGCGGGATCACGGGAGCGAAGGAGCTGCGCATCCGAGTATTCTGGGAGGAGACGGAGGATGTAGACTGCTAGTGCCTCGTCGGCCTGGAGTAAGGGGGAGATGTTAGTATTGCGGGGTAAGGACGAGGCGGGGTAGGTGGGTTACGTGGAAGTGCCCACTATTGATGGTAATTAGCGGTGAGAGAGATGGATATGGGAAACTGGAGGGGTTACCTGTGGGTTCCGATGCGGCGGGGAGTGGTCTTGACTCGCTTGGCTGGGGATTCCATTTTGATGATGTGGTTGATGTTGAGGTGGGGAACGTGTTTGAGGAGGTTGCGAAGCATTTCAATTGCGGGGAACGCATTTGAAGGATTCGATACGCGCCCACTAGGGTTAGTGCCGGGTAATAGGTAGTACACACTGTGCGATGCGGCTCGAGAGCTGTCTACAGCGTGGGTGTGTTATTTATCGCTTCGCGACTGCTGAGTAAACTTACGAGCGAGGCGGGAACGGGAAGTTGGGCTATGAAGTTCATCGCTTGTGAGGATAAGGAGAATTCCTATCAAGCCACAAAGAGAGACGTGCTGAGGGAGTCGCACTGTAACACCACTTCCATGTAGGACCTATTTTATTGCAGCTCACTTCAAGAGATTCTTTTTGGTTTGACCGTGATGCAAATGAGGTCATTGGCCGTATTATACACAAGACTCCGTACGTATGCTCAAATTTATGTGAAAGGCTTTTAATAACCACCTCGGCCCCGAGGAGTGAACCCACCTCTACCACGAGGAGTGCCACTACCGCGTCCACCCCGTGGAGTAAACCCACCCCTCGACCCACCTCGCCCTCTTGGTGCACCACCGCCGCGGGAAAAGCCACCGCTACCACCCCGTCCTCTAGGTGTGAAACCGCCTCGTCCTCCTCGAGACGCACCCCGACCTCCTCTGGCCGCACCACGGCTTTTGGTAACTTTAGAACCTAGCCAAAGATTAGCCAAATTCATTAGCAATGCAAGAAATCACATACCAGGAGGCGCCTTGGGTTTTGGCAAAAAGCGCTCTAGTGGTAAGAGCTTATCAGGACCAATGTAAAACTTGTCGCCTTCTTTAAACGAGGTGGCCACAATGCCATCATGGGGCTTGACAGTGAAGTAGACCTGATTCATAGGTCCCAGAATCTCATCGACTTTGCCAACAACCGACTTGTTCTCGAGGTATATCGGCGCATTGAAGTAAGGGATCTTGGGGTTGACTGAAGCGCAAACAATATCACCTTCACACGAATGCACCACCGTGCCCATTTCTGAGTGACTTGCATCAGCATGACCGAACTGAATTGCAAGGAAAGCTATCAAGCACTTATACCTTGAACTGTATCCGGGGGACCCGCATTGGCTGTGTATCCGCCACGTCCACCTGAGATTCGAGACAATTCATAAGCAACTGAACTTGCGACACACGCGATAACGCGAAAACGGCAGCGAAAGATTACCTCTGCCGCCGAACCCTCCTCCTCCTCTTGATCCGCCTCGTCCACCTCTGAATCCGCTCATTGTTTTATTAGTGGGGGCGTCAGGTAGAAGGTGTCAAGGTGATTGTTTCGGACCATATCAGAAAACTCTGTCCCACGACTAGCGTTCTGCATAATTGCCGGGTAACTGCGCTACTAACAAGCCGAGCGGCGTTTGGGATTTCCCTGTGGGGCTTCGACGTTTCTAAAGTTCCAAGGTTCTTTTGTGAGTCGCTCGCTACATGCTAGTGTTAGGTGGTGCGCTGTCATTTGTCGCCTCCTCTGCAGCCTGCACAGTGCACATGTGAGGAAAAGAAGCCTCCAAACGGAGAAAACGGAGGATGAAGAGGATGGTAAGATGACCGGAAGAAACGAGATGAGATCTGCTCAGGACAGGGGCGCCATGCCGCTGGGATTACCGCATATATCAGCTTCCTCAAAACAAGAGCAGAGAAACAAAGCAAGCGTTGCTCGTGAGGACACATTTCGTGAAATTGTGAATCGCGAGCGTTTTGGAAACGGTAAAACGATCCACGCGATCATCATCCACCCAACCCACCAACTAGGAAACTCCACCGCCAACGCTGCTGCTTGTGCGAAAGCGATCTGTCTCTGCATCTGGTAGTACATACTCTATCGTCTCTAGTATCCCAAGCAAGCACGCGCGCCATAGACGACACCAATCCATATAGCCGGCCCCAGTGAACGAGTGGGCGAACGAACAGACGAACGAACGAACGGCTCAACACAACCCAACGCTTATTTCCAGACTACACATTCCTCGCTATAGGAAATAAGCTCCGAAAGCGAAAAACAGCAGTCCCCTCCCCCGCATTCAGCCTGTCCACCGCTCTGTGCGCCAGCCTGTCCATTGCTCAAGTATACAGTGTTCCCTCTGCACAACCACCACTACCACCAACCATCGCCAACCACCAACCACCGCAGTTGAGCAAACGTCGCCTCAAACGCCTGCCTCTACGCCCGCTTAGAAGTGGCCACTTCATCCTCTGCATATCGCTGCTACCATTCGCGGCCTTGGTCGGCCTATCACCTGTCGCTCCCTCCTCCGAACCACCACCACAACCACTTAGGCCCCCATGAGCTTCCTCCGGGCTTCCGCTCGGATATTGGCGGGAACAACATTTCTCGCCCTCGTCATCCTCTTCATACCTTTAGCATTCGACGTCGGCGGTCGAGACTGCGGTTTGACATATTCACTGTCACTCGCGATATTTTACTTTCTCCTGTCGACAGCCCGGCTGGGAATGCCCAGTTCAAAACGATGGCGGGGCGCGAGAATATTGTTGGGCTGTGTGGAGGTGCTACAGTACATTGTCGTAATACCGGGGCTTCTGATATATGCGCTAAACAAGTTTTCAGACGATGATGACGGGGGTGAGAGGAGTGCTGTGGAACGACTTATGGGGGTTGAAGGAACTCGCGGAGCGGATCGGGGAGATCGAACTGCGCTAGATAGGTTCACCATAGGCCCTTGGGATACGTTTTTGACGTTCTCAACGCCTATGTTTCAGTTGTCGGAAGGCTTCTGCAGCTTGCTGGTGATACAAGCTGGGGGGCAGATTTCGAGGTGGTTGGTGAACCGTAAGAAGTCGGATGCTTGGATGGTAAGAAAATACCCTCCTAGGATATCCAATGCGGCGTGCTAATGTGTCTCAAGATTACCCTGTTGGTCATGTCCGGCTCGATTATTTCTTCCGCTGTGTACTTTTTGTGGAGAATCACGACTTTTCCGGAAATTGGAAACCTAGATGCCACATTGATCGGAGTTTCAGTCACATGTGCTATCTTCTTATGCGCCTACGGTATAGGATCGGGGAGAGGAAATCCTATCGAAAGCTCTCTTTTGGTGATTATCTCTCAGCCACAACATTTAGAGTTTTACCTAACATGGGTTGCTCGCAGTTTTCGTATATCGTGCTCTGCGTATATCAAATGTATGCAGCCTTCCAAGTTCCGTGCCCGCTAAAATGATATGCTGACATCCGCTCTAGCTTCACTGACTACAAGCCTTCCACGCCGCCACCTGCCACCATCGAAAAAGCGGAGTTTCCGCCATTCCCGCCAATGATCATGACATCCTACGAGTCGCTGGTCTCGAGTCTGTCTGCCTTCCTCCCTTCATTTCTGCAACAGATAGGCACGTTCGTAATATCAGCATACTCCACCATTACACCATCAGTCATCATCTCCCTTGCGTATCGACTGTTTGTCTTCTATGCTTCCACACGCATCATTCCCGCCGTCCGACAGTCTGGAGGCGGTAGAGAACTGCATCAAGAGCCTAGTGTACGCGATAGCGAGGTTATGAGTAGAATTGCTGGCTTCTTTAGTTGGTATAGTCCATGCATTCTGGTGGCAGTGTACACGCATCTGCTTCTGCAACACTTTGAAGTCGTTGGCGGAAATGGGCTGGCGGCAGGGTGGATCACGGGCGTACCGGTCGGTGGACACGTATGGAGATGGATCAACATCGGCGCGACAAGTTCGTATTATCGCTCCTCGTCTGTTATCTCAATTTACTGATATGGAATAGTGCTTCTTTATTCGTTCGAGTTGTTGATGGGCAATGAAGAGGGAAGTGAATCTTTGACGAGTCACTGGAAAACAGATTGAACTGCTGCTGTTGCTGAGTAGACGAGTAGAGGGGGAACGACATTCAATTTACTTATCCTATAAGAACCGTTACGGGAGAAACTACCGTGCCGACCCGACAGACGCACCACTAACCTACCTACCTTCTACGTTTTATATTTCACACCTTTTCATTCTTCTTCTATGGCTTTTGGGGGCTTTTGCATACATGTTTTTAAGGCATCGATGAGGGATGGGATGAGATCGGGGGTATACCAGGCGTCCAATTACCTATCTTGCTTTTTCTTATTTTTAATCATGATGTTCCAATGAGGACAGAAGAGGGTTTACAAAGTAATTGGCTGCCACTGTATATGGTGTTTCTTTGTGTTTTTTTCTGCTGGCGAACTTTAAGGACGAAGGTTTGTATTATAGCATTTCTTTGAATCGGCTGCTTGTAGGTATCGATGGAGGGGCGGTTTTGGAATGAGAGAATATTCAAAGTGCATGGTGCGAATGAGTAGGTGCGTGAATATCTACTGCGAGACTTCTGAACCCTATGGGCTATTATAAAAGGGATGATATGGCTGGATTGTTGTATCTACCTGCCGGTAGCATCTGGATAGAGTCATGGCCATGGATGTGTCATGAATCATCAATCGTCGCCAATCTAAGTCACATGTCTTATGCAAGAAGATGTAATTCTGCTCTTAGAAATTGAACTAGGATCTCCCATTAGTCCGTCAGTTTGGGGAATTGACGACGCAGACGGCTGAGTAAATAACTGGCTCGAATCAATCCGGAAAACAATGAGATTAAGTAGCAATGTTCGAACGTAACAGGCCGGGGCCCGGGGGATAGTAGCAAGAGTGGGGACGAGGAGCGCGTTAAGAAGGTAATTTTAGTCTTCTAATACCTGAAAGCACGCGAGTAAACTATAATGGATGGGTTTGATACTCAAATATAGACCTGGGGGAATTCACGACGGAATAGAAACGTCCGGTCTACTGTGATTTCCCGGCGAGTAAGTAGAGTAGAGTGAGCCACCTTCCCTTCTACTCCTATCTTCAGGAACGGTTCGTAAGTTTGTAACAGCTTTGTGTAAACAAAGGCGCGGATATTGGCGGTAGAGAACTATGCTCTAACCCACCGTGAATCCGTAAACAACCAGCCCAAGTTCGGGGCCGAGCTTACCAAAATGTCAGTAAGTTGTTTCACTAGCCCATCCATCACTCTAAGCCCTCCAGCAGCCAACTTTCCATGCGCCTAAGGCGATGGTTCCTGGGCGCAGTCAGGTAAACGTAGGGGATAAGTGACGATGAAGGCTGCGTATTACTACTTCACTACTTCTTGTAATAGCAAGCTTACGGAGACAGCTTATTAAAGCAAAGACCGAGGTCTAAGTTGATACTGGGCTCCTCCTGTGCGCGTTGAATCCCAGGGTTAGGTGTGCTAAACCAGTTCGCTAGTGTGGCGGTAAATCCGCAGCGCAGCCACTATTACGCTGCCGAGCCAATAGTACGGTAACGGAAGTAACGGCATTGCATTTGGGGAACAAGAACACAGGCAATTGTGGGGGTGGCGGCGAAGAGAAGTACTCAGTACAACCGTTTGGAGTGAGTAGTCGAAGAACCAGAAGCTCCATATTTACGGCCTTGTCATAAGCGTTCTGTATATTTATAGTTTTACTTTGCTTAGTGGCTATATAGGTATCTTAGTTCTCTTCTAGCTCACGATGCGCTGGAAGACGTTTGAGAAAGTGCTTCTTGACTGCAAATTAGTGTGGTTGATACCCTTGAACCGGGATCGCGATTATTTCCGGCCAATGTCACGCCGGTGTCGCTCCGCCCTACAATTCGTCATCCAGGCGGCGTCACCTGTTGATCGCATTCATGATATATAATCTATTGTCTGTATTCCCCTCATTCTATCTTTACATCCTAACAAACTCTCTTCTGGTCGTGGCATATATTTTAGTCAACCATGTCTTATCCTCCACAGAATAACTTTTACCCGCAACAGCCTTACTACCCACCACAGGGCGCTCCCCCTCCTCAAGCCTACGGTGGCCCACCTCCCCCGCACCAACAGTACCAACCCCCGCCCGGCCCACCGCCACCGCAAAACTACGGACCACCCCCACAGCAAGGTTACTCTCCCGCACCATTCCAGGGTTACCAACAGCCGCCCCCTCAGCACTTCCCCCCTCCGCAACCAGGCTATGTTTCACCTGTGCCCCCGCCAAACCAGGGGTATGGTCCCCCGCCACATCAAGGCTATGGACCTCCGCCACAAGGTTATGGACCTCCGCCACAAGGCTATGGCCCACCGCAAGGTTTCGGACCGCCACAAGGCTTTGGCGGTGCACCTCCGCCGCAGCAACCAATCAATATCACCCCCGATGTTACCGCAATCCACAAAGCATGTAAAGGCTTCGGCACCAATGAAACGGCACTAATCAAAGTCCTTGCCAACCGCGATGGTCCCACCATCGACGCCATTCGCCGCGGGTACCCTTACGGCGATCTGATCAAGCTCCTGGAAAAAGAAACTTCTGGGGATTTCCGGACTATTCTTCGTGCCACCGCCCTCGGACCCGTCGAGTCGCTTGTATTCTGGGCTCACCGCGCTGTCAACGGCGTCGGGACAAACGAGGATATGCTTACAGAGGCGATTATGGGAAGGTCTAATTATGAGATCTCAGCAATGAAGACGATATTTCAACAGAAGTACGGCCGCTCGCTTGAAACCGCCGTCAAGGCAGATCTGAGCATGAAAACGGAGGAGCTTTTTGTTATGGCATTGCGGGCACAGAAGCCAGAGGAGTGGGTGCAGCCGAATCCCCAGCAGGTCTTGAACGAGGTGCAAGCAATTTATGCGGCGACCAAGGGCCGGTTGGGGACGGATGAGACGACGGTTAGTAGGATCTTGACTGGGTGTAACGACGCACAGATCAGAGCTATTGTGTACGAGTATGGAAGACTCCATGGCGACTTCTCAAAGATGATTAAGAGTGAATTCTCTGGACACATGAGGGACGCGTTCTTGTATCTTATCGAGGTACGAGTCTTCCCCCGAATCCCTGAGGCGGCAAGAGAGGCTAAAGAAAATGTTTAGGGTGCTTCGGAGAATGATAAAGCCACTAGAGATGCTCGTTTGTTGGAGGCGGCCATGAAGGGCTTCGGTAATTCACACTCCCAAGCGCTACTTGTTCTATGTACTAACTTTGGGTACAGGGACAAAGGATGACCTCCTCATTATGCGGGTGGTGAGAATCCATTGGGATAAAAGGCATATGACCAACGTCAAGGCAGCGTACAGATCGCTGTACGGCAAGGATTTGAGCAAAAGGATTAGGGGCGAGACGAGCGGGTATTACAGGGATATGCTGCTGGAGATAGTCAAATAAAGGGACTTGGATCTTGCAGCTTTTTTGTTTGCATGTTTTTGTGGCATTTGATGAATCTTTTCTTATGTATATAGATGGACGGATATTCTAAGTACGCCTTAAGTTTGTAGGTTCTTTTCGTGACGACCTAGTTATATATATACCCAAAAGTCTACGGTAAAATAACTAATTTACTTGGTAGAGTATATACCCTCCTCCTCTAAAGTAGACAGGAAAGCTCAGAAGTGGCTGGGTATGGCATATATGCCGATTTAACAGAGTTGGTGGGTGTCTTAGTGGTGACTTGAGTTAGTCGTGTTGCCTGCTTCGATGGTTGTATTTTGCTTTCTTTCTCCTAACTTCTACTTTATGCCTTGAAATCCTCCGCTGTTCTTTCGATATTCCTTACTGAAGATTGTGCATTGAAGAGATCGAGCATTTCCTCCTCATCTTCATCTCGCAATTATTAAGGATGCATTGATATAAAGGGAACTTTTCCGACCGCTTTCTGGGGCCTCGCATTGCACTATTCTTTCGATATTCCTTACTAAAGTTTGTGCATTGAAGAGATCGAGCGTTTCCCTTACTCTCGTTCCCAGAATTTTTCGTCACTCACAAGCTCGCACCTCAAAAAACTGAGCTTGCGAAGTCAGCTGACGGGTGGTTTTCGAGCGCACGTTTCCCCCTCATCTCTATATCTCACAGTTATTAAGGATGCATTGATAATGCGAACTTTTCCGACCGCTTTCCCATTGATGCCACCACAACCCTCATAGAGTACTTAAGTAAGTATTAGGTACATCGTCATAACTAAAAATGGGCTTACGTCTCAGTAGTGTTCGGCATGGAGTATCGGGACTTACGAGGCCCCCTGTGGGCTGTGGGGCGAGATATATCGGGAATCTGCGAGTGACGATATATGACCTGTGTCGGTCGAAAATGCACCACCATGAGATTGTCAATGGGTTTAGCAGACCCTGGTGGCTTGAAAGGTTGTCACATTGCTATCAGAAAGAATCCACAAACCTAAACAGGCTCGGATATATATAAACGAGATGGGTGTTCCCGAGACCCTGGATAAGGCGAGAGACGTCTGACTGTGCGGAATGGTTGCCAGAGGAGATAGTCTTGGTGAGACGAGACATCCCAAGGCTCGTCCCAACGTCCAGATGCGGAATGGTTGCCTTCTTACCGAACCTCACATTTCTCGCTTTGAGAACAGAGCATTTACAATATGGTGCTTCACGAAAACAACTTATGATGGAAGTGGGACTACGAGGTCGCTAGGGAAACCGTGAGGGCTCATATCTACGCACTCGAGGTACTCAATATTTCCTGGAGAGACCTAGGAAGCGAGTCTGCAGGATGAACCAATTCTTGCGGATTGATTCGCCGAGTCAGGGGAATTACTATTGCTTCATTATTAGGAGTGCGGTGGTGTAGTGTAGGCCCCGTTTTCGGTATATCAACCCATTGCTCGAGGTATGCAACGACCACTTATCCAGTTATGGGTTGGGGATATATATGTTGATATATGTTGTATGTACGTGAAAGTCGTTCTGCTTGCTATGGTTAGTCTATTGCCAAAGCGGGTTTCATTCTAGGTCTTACAGTGAGGCTGACAATTTTGCATTTAGATAGGCTGATGATTTTGTTGAAATGCCTCATATGCTTCATGGATGAATTGGCTTATCTCTGGAGAATAGACACCAAGAAGACCCAGATAAGGTATTAGTACGCGGTTTCGTGAGACGGAGTACCCCAGACAGTTGAGCGGAAAATTCCATCCGAGGCTACAAGAGTAATCGTACAGCCGAACCGAAGCTGCACCCGAAACCGACCATCGAGCTTCACAACTAGAATTCGTTTAAATATTTATTTTAATTCCATCTTGACCTGAGCACATTAGTGTTTGATTGGGGCTTAAAATGGCGATTGGGGTAAGGTGTGGCCGCGCATTCTCGAAGCTGATTCCATGATTCTGCACGGGCTTCTTTCTGGCTTCTTCCCCGGAGTTTTCCAAGGCCAACCCCCCATGTAGAGTTTTAAAAAAAGCACGTAACGTGCCAATCGCTCCAAGGCGTGGCAACCCGGTTCCACGCTACATATTGCAATAGAGTACTCATAGGTATATCCCATTTCATCTACCTAGGTACATATCTGCGCATCTCTCTGATCCCCGAGATCTGCCTCGCACTACTTTTAGCCCTGTTCTCCGTCGTTGATTCGTTTTTTTATTTCCGCCCAGGCTGCCTTAAGATCCACTTGCATTCTAGTTCGCTATTTGTCTTGGAAATCCCTCCTCCCCGCTTTGGTGTTGTTGCACAGCAGACGCCAAACCAAGGTCTACTATATAGTACTTGCCAACTGCAGGCAGTCTCAGACGCCAGCTGTCCAGTTAAACAATTACATGCTACTGAGTAAGGGACTTAGGTCGCAAGCTGTCAAGCTGGGACTTCCCAATTTAGGCAAAGGACATTCACTCCCACTTGTGCTCTCCTGTCTCTCCCGTCTCACCCTTTTCGACACAACGCTTGCGCTCGAGTATAAAACCCCCGGGTGCGCTATCAATAAGCAATAATTATCACTCTTAGGAGCCACACCAAGCACGCCTATCTATGCCAACAACGCTATTGCTGGAGAGTCTTCCTCTGGAGGGTATGGATATACCCCCTTGTTGATCGATAGCTATATATCATAGCTATCCGAAGAGCCATTAACAAAGCTACAGTGCTTCATCACGTTCTTTCGAACCTTACGGCTTCGGAACTAGCTCCTCTCCGGTCGGTATCCCTCCGTCTACGCGACCTCGCAACTTTAAACGCCCACTGGCGCCGCTGCCTCCTCTTGGATCTTGTCCCCACCTTCGTTGCCTTCAACGAGATCGCGCAGATACCTCCGCTGTTATGGTCGTTCTCCTTGGCACACGACGGGTGGTTCCAGGCATACTGTGAGCTGAAAAGGGTCGTGAAAACACCCTGGTTACGGCGTGACGAGGATCTGATCGGAGCTCCGTGGATGGTGTATTTTAAGCAACATCTGCCAAGTACGGATCTGCTGGGAATCGAGGATCCGCACGCGACGATACGGTTCACGCCGGAAAATATGGCGATAGGGGTTTCGGGGTTACCGCTGACTTCGAGGAAGTGGTGGATAGAGAATGGCGTGATGCGAGGTGGGTGACTTTTCCCCACAATCACCGGGAGAAATGAAGTATTGATGACTTTTTCCTGCAGTTTCCGCGTATCCCCCAAACGTTCCCGGACGAGAGCCGAGGACGCTTTGCCGGAAGTTTGAACACTCGACGGTGGCGATGATTTCAGATTCGCCCGAGTTTTTAGAGGCCATGGTTAAACTCAACAATACGATACTCGAGAACGTAGCCCGTGAGCGAAGGATGTCGCAACCAGAAGCCGAGCTTCGAAAGAACGCATTCGAACAAATGAGAAAGAGCATTTTCCCTTCGTCAGATTTTGATGCGAGGAATAAACGGTTACGGAGTGTGCTTGGCCTGGCGGATGAGAGTGGCGACGATAGTGAGGAGGATGCAGTAAGTACGTATACGGTGTCCGTTTTGTTTGGGTGATGATTGTCGATGGGATATGTTATGCTGTGTATCCATTGATTTCTGTTTTTTCTTTGGTGGGGACTTGTAAAGAGGTATGGGAGTTGTGATCTGGTGTTATATGGATAGTTAGGCTAATGGTGTGGTCTTCTCGATATCAGGTACCAAGCAATGAATAACAGGACGACGAGAACGAATACAGCCAATCAGATCAGAGATGGTTTGGGTGTTGTGGCGGCGGCGCGGTGGCGGATAAGCGAGGGGGTATTTGGCGGGATTTTTGGCGTACAATATATTTGGAGAGTTGGGATTGGTCTCCGTTGAGCGAGCGTGGTCACGTGATGCGCATAAGTTATTATTTTGGGGTACATTGTGATCTTAAGTTTACTTTAAGATAAGATGTGCTAGTTGAGTTGTAGCCATTATTTTGATCATGATCTTGTGTATTCGATTAAAAGCGCGACCTAGGAGTCGCAGTTTCGGTGGTATGGACCCATTGCACAACGACGGTGCATGGTAACCTTTGCAATGGAGTATAGGGCCTTTTTTCCTTTGCCGCTGGATACCTTATTCGCCAAGTTGAACGACCAGTCGTCATGTGTGCTTCATGGACCACTCCATATCACTCAGCACTACTTCAACCCCTTTTCAGTGATGTGACTGGGGCGGCAGGGGGGCTGCTGAACCAGGTCAATTAACTGGTTAGCTGTTCTTGCGAGTCTTCAACTGCGCGATATATCCCGTTAGCCCGTGCTTTCGGCTTCACGGCTTCACGGCTTCACAGTGCAAACCAATTTCTTCAACACTCTGCGGTCTAATTGAAGTTTGAATGTAAAGCTCGTATATATTTGAAACAGATACATCGCGAATGTACGACTTAATAGAGATGGATGGATAGAGTATGAGTATGCTCCGAATTCGAAGTAGCTATGATGTTCTCCGCAATGCGGTCTGAATGACGTGCGCATACACTTGTTCAATAGTAGCTCCTACCTAATGTCGTTGACATATTTCTCGCTGACCGAGAGAAGTCCAGCAAGAACCAGACGCTTGGTTTAGTTGACTGAGTATGGTGCTATAAACACCAGGTGCTGTAATACCGGGTTCGAAACCTCAGAGTGCAATAAACGCTGGGCCACGGATTCATGATGCTATAAACATCAGGGACGGTAAACACCGGGTTTAAAACATATGGCGCTCACTCTTTTGCTTTCGCCTTGCTTTTGTGGTCCTAGTTTGGTCCAGTATAGAATGATGGAAATCAAAGCATATACAAGAATTGATCACCTGCGTGCTCTGCTTTTGTCCTGCTTTTACTTCCTGAGATCCTAGAGGTCCCATACAGAATGGTGGAAATCATTGTATAAACAAGAACTGAGCGTTTGGCTTAGCTGGTGCTCCATAAACACCGGGTGCTCTAAACACCGGGAGGTTCGAAACCTCATGGCGCTGTAAACGCCAGATTACGGGTTCATCATGCTATAAACACCAGGGTTCAAAACCTAGGACGCTCATTCTTGTGCTGGTAGTTTCAAACGTTGGGAATCTTGCGCCGATGCCCCGCTTTTACTCTTTGAGATACTATCTTAGCAAGGCCCGTAGTTTTATCCGTTTCGGTGGTTTACGGCCGGGCAAAAGAAGCACAAAAGAGTAAGCAGTCGTCACGGGTTTTGAACATGTAGTCTGGCGTTTATTGCGCCATGGGGTTTCGAACCCCCCGGTGCTTACAGCACGTGGTGTTTATAGCACCAGCTAAGCCAAGCGCCCGTTTCTTGTATATGCAATGATCTCCACCATCTTATTAATCTCGTAACCAGACTTTACCGCGTAACTCGCGGGCTCGTCTCGCAGACCCTTTGAGGCGTGAGTGACAGCAAGTTTAGTGAGTCTGTGTACGAGATCACCATCTTATATAAAACCTCAGAAGTTATGTGCTAGAACAAGGCTGAAATCAACGCATAAACAACAACCAAGCACTTAGAAACTCCAGCTACAGGTTCGAAACCTGCAGTGCTATAAACACTAAGATCGCAGGCTCAAAACTTGCAGAGGTCGGTCTTTTGCTCTTTTACGCGGTCACATCCCACTCAATTCTACCCAAACGGGTAACACGATGGGGCCTGCTCGGAAGTTATGTACTAGAAACTCCACATAACTATGGCTGAAATCAACGAATATGCATCCTAGCGCTTAGCTGAGCTGGCTGAGAATGGTGCTAGAAACACCAGGAATCGGTGTTGTAACCGCCGAGTGTGGGTTCGAACCTGGGGTTACTCTTTTACCTGGCCGTAACCCACTTATCTCGGTGGGATGAATAATAACAGACTTTGCTCGGAAATATAATTTGTCACGGGTCTACTGGGAGCTTCACAAGACCATGGCTGAAATCAACGCATATACAACTGAGTTCTTAGCTTAATTGGTGCTAGAAACACGCTTGGAGCGATGTAAATACTAAGGTTCACAGGCTCTAAACCCGTAGTTCTTAATTGGTCATAAACATTAAAGTCACAGACTCAAAACCTGTAAAGAACACTTTTTTGCTCTTGAAGACATTTGCTCGGCTGTGGCTCGCCTCTCAGCGGGCTTCGCCGAAACGAATAAAGCTACGAACTTTGCTACAGTATGTACTAGAAATTTTATAGTACCATGGCTGAAATCCACGCATGTACAACAATTGAGCGCTTGACTTAACTGGTGCTAGAAACACCAGGTGTTGTAAATGCGGTGCAGGTTCGAAACCTACAATCAGGACAGGTTCGAAACCTACAGTGCTATAAACACTGAGTTTGCAGGCTCTAACCCTGCCGTGCTGTAAACAGAGATTCGCAGAATCGAAACCTGCAGAGATCACTCTCTTACTTTTCTTTTTGTCCGTCACTAGCTGCAATGTCGAATTCCAGCAAGGATAGGTAAGTGAGGCATCTCGGTGAGACACCGTCAAAAGGAATAATGCTATGGGTTTCGCCCAGAAGTTAGGTACCAGACTGTGCACGACCGAAGCCGCAGTTACATATATACAACAATTGAGCGCTTAGCTTAGTTGGAAGAACATGGTGCAAGAAACACCAGGTTCGAAACCTCATGGCGCTACAAACGCCAGAGGACGTGTTCATGGTGCTATAAACATCTCGGGGGTTGAAACCTCATGGTGCTGCAAACGCCCGGACTGGGGTTAAAAACCTATAGTGCACTCTTTCAATTTTGCCTTTGAACCGGCGCCATCTCCATGTCTTCGAAGCTCTCACCAGACTAGTTCAGTCGTCCTTTCAGCGGAGTAGAATCATATCTCACTCGTATATACCTAGGTACTTATTTCGATGGCCCACTTGGTATATTTAAGTCTGAGATTATGTCTATTTAGTGGTAACACTAAATTCAGATAACAAGCGCTACTAGCATTCTGAATTATCAGTCTTCCTACTCCTAGGTCTGCCCGAGATACTAACCCCCGCATCGAGCTCAACATTCCCAGCTTTCACTTAGGTTTCCTTGCCACAAACCTCACCCTAATATAATTCACCCACATGCCCCCGTCTTCCCTCCTCCCTACACTCTCGAGCACACTCTCAACCTCCTCCACAGCCCCTTCCCTTTCTTCTACAGGCAAACACTCCAACATCTCAGCAGCAAACAGCTTAACCCATCCCTTTATCCCACCGTCCTCACTAGTCGTCAACTCCGTCTGCCTCAACTCCGTCTCCAGCACCTCGACAACGAACCCCGCGTCTTCAAGCAATGCCCGAAACCCCCGCTCACTCCCAAACCACCACGGTACACTCTCCCTTGCCCGCTTCGCATCAACTCCACGGTGTATTAGCGCGCCGAGCACCGCAGCATGCACCTCTCCAATGTTTCCGTGCGCACCACACTCGGCAACGAATGCACCACCAGGAAGAAGGAGGTCGTAACAGCGGGCAAAGAATGCGGTGCGGGAGGAAGGAGTGGTGCGGAGGACCCAGTGCAGAGCTGCGTTGGAGAATATTTTGGTGTATTGAGGGAGAGAGGAGGGGAGAGACAGTGCTGAACTGGTGAGATAGGTTGTGTTGGAGGTTTGTGGGCAGGCAGCGATCATGGATAGTGAGGAGTCAATGCCTGTGACGGATTTACACAGTGGGGAGAAGGTGGATGTTAATACGCCATCTCCGCAGCCTAGGTCCAGGAGAGTATCTATACGTTGTGTTAGCGGAGATGAGAGAGGGGAAGAGAGTGAGAGTACCAGTAGGTTGGAGGTCGAGGAGGGAAACGACGCGGGTTGTGAGTTTCGAAACGAAGGGGGCAACGGTCGTGGAGTAGGTGTGCGGATCCCAGTTATCGATGGCCATTGGGGATATTGTGGAATAGAAAGGAGGAGGAATATATGGGGGAATATGGATTCCGGTGAGGACTTAAGTATTTGGGAAGACTCACGTGTGAAGTGCGCGGAAACACAAGTGGGGACGGAGTATTGGAGTGGGGCGCAGAAGAGTCATGCAGGACGGTACCTGGTAGGTGTTAATATTGTTTTGAGATCGCAGTCACGGGATTTGGTGCTGGTGGTGGTGAGTCTGGAGTGAATCCATTGAGTTCTAGGGGGCCCAATTGGTTATGAGGGTGGATGGGCTGCCAGAACTTAGAGTGATGTAATAAGGCAGGATAAGGCTTTTAATTGCAGTATCTGGTGTTGTTTCCACGCCAATCATTAGTCATCACTCATCGCTATTATCAATATCAATATCAATATCAATCTCTGTATCTCAGGTGCTGTCAATGAGCGCCTGTGAATAAGAGGCAATGCCATGACTTTGGGGCGGAAACATGGATTGAAATGCACGATGAAATCGTGCATGATGTAGCCACAGGGATCATTTGCCGTAGCTCGGTATTCTATGGGGTATTGAACCCTTGCCGAGAAGAGGAGCTTCCAGCTGAGTCTCGTAGAAAGCAGCACTCATGTACTCAGGGACCCTCCGGACTGTTAAAGAGGATTCCACAACACTAGATACATACTGTACCAAAAATACCCCGTTTATTGATGCCGAGTTTATGCTGTATTAATGTTGAATTCTTTATAAATGTATACATTGGCTGAACTTGTGGGGTATTTCAGAATTTGCAACAATATCAATTGTTTTGAATGTGGGATAAATTTCACAATAATGTAGCACAGAAGACCACATTAGATGGTATATTGATGCCACATTGATGCTGGATTGCTGTCATATTCAAAATGATGTGTATTGAGTTAAATAGTAGAGTTACACTACATTACTTCCACATGTGTATATTTCGCAAATGCCTGCACACGCTCGTACACGCCCGCGCATGCCTGCGCTTGCCTCCAGGCCCGATGCTGCCAGCTGACTAACATATGGTAAAACAATCTCTGGCATGATTCGAGCCTGTTTCAGTGGGTATAGTACACACCCACTAACCACTATACTATGTATGTAGTTTTCTGAACATAACATCATGTTAGGGCTATTTGTAGGTATACTGGTTTATTACTGTCACATCATTGTGACAAGAATGTGGAATGCCTGCCACATCTATGCAAATGCTCAATGC
>Ga0307512_10000058_pt1 | contig 124449 bp, 110 predicted proteins | sample 14_EM_MG_FD_200267 | JGI IMG/M metagenome (GOLD analysis project Ga0307512, IMG submission 200267) | Populus trichocarpa ectomycorrhiza microbial communities from riparian zone in the Pacific Northwest, United States - 14_EM | ecosystem: Host-associated > Plants > Roots > Unclassified... | reverse complement strand
AGTTGCAAGTTTACTAACTGAAGAAATGAGTCTCAGCACCAGGCACTCCGTCCATCGACTACCTACAAATACTCGTCCAAACTCGCTCCATTACGGCCTACAAGTTCGCACCATCATGGCCTCCAAGTGCATCTCCACACTCGCACGATTGCTGCCTCTAAACTCGCTCGATCACAGCCTCCAACTGTATCTCCAAACTTCCACAGTTACGGCCTCTAAGTTTGCCCGATCATGGCCTCCAAGTGCATCTACAACCTCGCTCAATCACAATCTCGCAGTGCATCTCAAAGTTCACTCCATCACGGCCTCTAAGTGTATCTCCAAACTCACTTGATCACGGCCCCGGATAATCTATGTGAGTTCAGTGGATGGTCATTTTCAGGTGCACTTCAAATTGCTCTCAAGCACCGCCTGCAGCCAGTGCAGATATACCATGTGTAGATGGGTAGCTATATAGATACATAGTAGATACATTGATACATAGATAAGAATACAATCTGAATACGTGAGTTATAACAATTGTTGAACGATATGTAGTAGCTATGATTTCCAAGCGCACCTGCCGGATTCCAGGCGCACCTGCAGCATTCCAGGCGTACCTGCAGCATTCCAGGCGCACCTGCTGCATTCCAGGCGTGCCTGCAGCATTCCAGGCGCACCTGAACCATTCCAGGCGCTCCTGCAGCATTCCCAAAGAAGATGATTTTCCCTGACTGCTCTAGTGTGATTCAAGGTGCTTCCAGCCTTGTCAAAGGCGCTCCGAGAGTTGTCACCAGCGCTCCCAGACTTGTTGCCGGCACTCCTGGGTGCACCCAAAGTTCTCTCCGGCACACCAAGGTGTTCCCAAACCTATCACAATCACTCCCATGGTACTCCTGTACCAGTCATCGGAGACCTCAATTACTCTTAAGGCCGGCCGGAATACCCTCCTACAGTCTGATACTCTTCTGAAATCGACGCATCTAAGTTTACACTCCACATCCTCTCAGACACTTCTGCAGTCTTCCAGAGACTAAAATACATTTTGCTGATGAGTACTCAGAACCCACCATGAAAGTGCAGGCCATTAACCACCTAGCCACAATTACACTACTACTGACAGAATTCATCAAGCTGGGAGAAATTCACTTCCTTTCCTCAGCTACAACTCTGCAGAGATAACACTCAAGCAATCCCTGTTGGAACGACAGCTCGATCTATTCTGACAATACCTGACAACAGATTCGTTGCCGTCTCAGACAATTGGAAGCTGGCTGACATGATATCAGGTGTCCAGGAATGTGGAGAGGAAGTCAAGCACCAAGAATTCAGTTGTGAAATGCCTTGCTGTGAGAAACCAGAGTGGCACAGGCCACTCCCAAGATCCTGGTGGGTGTACTGTGGATGATTCCTGACTCCCCAGACTCAACAGGATTTGACCAGATTGAGTTGACAGGATGAATTTCACAACTTGGAATGGTAATTTGTTACAAGCCAGAAAGCTTTCTCAACAGGTAGTCGATGATGTAGAATAAACCGAATTGATCCCAGAGGATCTTCTACTGGCATAGCTGAAGATACAATCTGGACGATAGAACATTCCATCTGCAGGGCCTACAATTTTTCATATACCTACCATGCAGCTTTTTGGATCCCAGACAGAGTAGACACCTGGAAAGGAACATCTGTACAATTACACTAAAGATTGGCAACATCTCTCAGTATAATACTGTATTTCAAGTTTTCACTGCCAATCTCAATTACAACTCTTTGGCACTCCAGATGGTCTAGAGAATATGTCTGGCACAAGAGGTAAAGCATGCCTTCCAATATTACAACAGTCTAGATGGACTCCAAATAGTGGTGTCGATGTAGGAGAAACGAGACATCCAGATTGGACAATACAGGGAAGAAACAGCTTCAGTTATGGGATGGGCAACTGGGTATACCTCTGTCATAACCTCACCTCCTCCTCTGAAGAATCCTGTAACAGCTTTAGCCGGCCCAGTGACCAGATCCAGTGGACCCACAATAATAGATTTAAGCATGGGTAGAAAGCAGTTATCTGTAAAGAAATGAGCACTGAGGTTTGCTGATGGAAGGTTTTTACCATGTAGTGGATTTAACTACAGGACAGCAGATTGTGCAGCATGGAAGAAGGTACAGATATTTAAAGTGGCAGCAGGAGAGGTGACAACAGGAGAAACAGGAGAGTCAACTGAAGAATAGGGAGAAGATTAGGTCAGTTGAAGAAGAACAGCTGTTCCAATGACACAAAAAGCATTTGTTTTGATGGTTCAAAATTGTGTGCAACGTTTTATTTTTTTAATTAGTAAGATGGATGTCTTTGCAGAATCGATGGAATGGAAACATTTAGTCATATCCTGCACGTTGATCATAAAAAACATAGTAATGCTGACACATGCATTGATAGATTTCTGAGCCACCAGTATTACATTTATGGGACAACACCCTGCTTGCAGTAATTCAATATCCTTTCAACATTTCACAGAGCAGTGACAAATAGAATTTATGAATCAATGACATAACTAATAGAGAGATTTAATGCAGCTCGATAATAAACAATTGACAATTCAAGATCCAAAGTCAAATTCCCAAAGCTTGAAATGAATCCTGGCTAGTAGCCAAAGAACTATGCAATTCCATGATATTGCTTCGAGAATCTTCCTGTTTGATACTTATCTATCACAGATAGATATTGATCACAATTGTACAGTACAAAATGTTATATCATCTAGACTCATTCACTGCATCTCCATTATTTCCCCTAAACCACTCCATAACATACCAAAGTACCTGGTTGAACAACTGATACAACACCAATGGTTCCATGAGATCACTATGATACTCTATCAACTGTTCCTCGTCTTGATAATCAAGAATCCATGTTGGAGGATTCACAACCAATCACTCAACGAGATGATGAAGGCTTTGAATTACATGATTTCAAGACATACCAACTTGAGGATGTTATTCTAAAGCAATACAATATGCTCTGTTCTTGATTCCATACTATCTTTCCAGACTGCCTATTAACACACCGACCTGGATATCACCACACATTTGGACTCTGTGATCAAGAGACACCAATACTGTCGAGGATGTGTACAATATGAAGAGTGGAATTTATAGTACTCAAGCAATGGCGCTGTAAAACTATCTTGACCAAGTGTATTCCACAGGTGTTACAGCCATTCACAGTGGTCACTTTCTGAGACATGCACCTTAAGTGTGGATTATGATTCTGTTCATACTTTCGAGATATACTTAGTAGGACTACATTTGACCAGTACACACTCTCTCAGACCAGGGCGAAACTCATTCATGCATCAGAAGTGACCATATACTTGAAGCTGACCCTGAGCAGAGTCAATGAACTGATACATCTTGCAAAGGGGAACAATTATTAGTCAGCATAGCAAACACAGCATGGACAGTTGGAACCCACCATTATGTAATTCAGTACAATGAATCATGCAGGGCATTCCAAGAGAAATATCTACAATAGCATTTCAGAAGGACAGAATATCTTCGCATCAGCATATCATTGCAATAATTTAATATATATTAGCTCAGTTGAAGAGCATGACAAATACCTGCAATGTATTATAGAGCATCAATGTCAACTCAGTGTATACCTGAATGCTGAATATTCTTGCTTTCATAAGAATACAGTTACATATCTTGAACTCATCTTGTCAACCAAATGAAACTTTTAGGACCCTAACAATATTGATCTGGTCCAGAATTCGAACTTGGCAATGAAACCTAGCCAATTAGTGCCTGAGCAACTGTCAGGGGTTCTCTCCAGCTAGTGGTAATGGTACTTGTTTGATTGTCTGAAGGATATATGCTACGGAGTTTACTTGTGTAGAATACATAACACCTATCCTCGACAATACATGTATGCCAGTCCTGTGATCCTTGGAGGGATTTCATGGGAACCTCGTGTCAATTTGACAGCAAGCCTCATTGCTAGCAGATTCATTGTTAGTACAACTAACTTGTATCGATTTGATGATGCAATAACCTTTGTCAGTCATAAGCCTTCAGGGCTGAAAGAGATGCCAGGTATTCCTTACCACATTCACTGAACTGAGTTAAGTGGGACAAGATGCGTCAACTGCTATATAATGACTGACCTGTCAGGCAGACGATAGCCAATATGCAATGACGTGGGAACTCAAGCCGTTTCCCCAGTAGGAATCGGAAAACCTTGGGCACTTCCCAGTGAGTGAGAACAGTATCGACCTGAGAATGGCGTGTCTGATTGATCATGACGTAGGGGAAGACCCGATAAACCTCAGAATGAACAGGCAGGTTAATTCGTCATAATCAAATGTCGACAGAGCAATAGTAGGCCGCCACGTATAGCCTTTCAAGCAGATAAACCAAAAAGCCTGAAGGGTGACGTTGTGTCTCAATATAAATAAGCAATCTGTTTAAAGCCCTCCAAATTACCACATCAGGCTAGGAGAGGTTTTGACTACCTGAACAGACGAGTTGCAAGATATCTAAGTTGAAGTCGCGGTGTGATTAAATATTATTGCTGATGATGGCCCTCCGGTGAGAGTAACTCTTCAAACCAAATCATGCAATACACGATAACCTTTGGGATGTGTTATCCCCTATCCAGAGTGATTGAAGCTCATTAAGTAGCACTCTACAATATGGCAGATGAGATCATAGCAATCCTTGATTTATGATGATGGCCCTACGGGGGGAGTAACTCCTAAAACCCAATCGTACAATACCAGAAAGCTAAAAAGAGACAACAATGCTTCGGCATTAAAAGGACAGCCCCACAAGCACAAATGATACCTATGATACCTACCTGGGAAGAAGAAGCTAAAATATTATTGTTGTTTTCAGTTATTGTTATTATTATAATCAGTATCGAGTATATGAGTATTATCTATTAGGATTGTGAGCGGTTCCCCTGCCTCATGGTTGAGCATATGTTCAATGTCGAGTAAGACATAACACAGTGCATTTCGTCTTCATTACTGGATTGCTTCGAACAGGAAGATCAGTTGTTTGCAGTACAGTGTATTTGGTGGTTGGCAAGTATAATTCAGTTCACCGAGATATTGATTGATTATCACCGTTATAAAGTTTTCCTTTCAGAATACGTTAACGATCTTGTGGTATCACCATTATTGAATCCAGGGATAGCGGTGTCGCTCATTTCTGAATCTGAAATACCTGTGTTCGATATGAATGATTCCTATTCTGGAGTACGTTCTGGTTGAAGTAATTTACTTTCTAATTACTGGAGCAAAAAGCAATGACAGTTACATACAACGCAGTCCGGAAAGAGCTTTAACAATATACCCAATCGTTGAAATTCCGAATAGCAAGCCAGCTTTGGGAAAGAGAATAAGAAGTGACGAAGTTTAATTCATAATCTTCTTTAGAGTGGAGATTTGGAATATTGAGGGAGATTACAGTGAGACTTAATATTGCCGATAGTATCTGAACGCCAGATTTATCAAGGAAGAGGTAGAGGAAGATTTTGTGAAGATACGTGTCAATGAAGATTGCACTAACAACAGGCCAAATATTACCGCCAAGATATTCATCAATCACCGAGATTAATTATATCAATATATCTTACGATATCAATTAATCATCCAGATGAATTATACCATTATACTTTATTAACTAATCACTGAGATTAATTATACTAATACACCTTATGATATTGATTGATCATTGAAGATTAATTATACAGAATACATTTTGATATTCATTAATCGCTGAGATAAATTATAGAAATATAATTAACGATATTGATTAATTACTGAGATGAATTTTACGAATAATATGTATTGTCAGTATTGCATTACGCCACAATACGATTTAGTTGCTATCCATTTAGTGGCATCTGATACAACTATTCATATCTGTCCTCTTTGCGTATACGATATATACAGGTTGCCAATACACATTGTGTGGAGATACTCTCAGATGAATATGATAGGAACTATGGCTGTGTACCTGGTACTTACTTGAGTATCCCTTGATTCATAAAAGTGTAGTTACTTGGGTGGAAGCACCCCTGTAACAACAACCTCTTCGAAGTTCAAGAATTTCTGGGATTCCGCATCTTCTTCCAACAGTTTATTACACAATTCTCAGAGCCGGCAGAATGATACATAAAACTCACAGACAAAGCTACACTTTATGTATTGGAACATCTACAATAGTTGGCATTTGAAACAATACTTGCTACTTGGCCAACAGTGATTTTACTCCAACACTGATCATGAACAATGAGGGATTACTGTTACCGAGGACTCTGACTACATATGTACTGTGGTTGAATCACAGAATATTAGGAAAAAGATATTATGGCTATTAGTAAGTAATTCGAATTCTCACTACCCCACAAAGCACACATCTGATATTTTACTGTAGGATCTAGTGGCTTGTATGGAAGTGTCAGAGGTGTAGAAACCTGAATGTGATGGGGCAGTACACCCCCTTCAGTTACCTACAGACCACTCGAATTTGGAATATAGTAAGATAAAACAATTTCAAAATTCATCATAAGCTCAATAGTCAGAACATGTATTCCTTATTAATTATAATATTTTTGAAATTGAGTAAGTACGTCAAATTGAAATGTCAATGAGCTGGCTAGGAAGCCTGAAGACCCCTTCAAGGGGGGGATAAAAGTTAAATAACATCAACTAGATTATTTTGATCCCACAGAATGTATCAAAACAATTGCATTTGTTGTTAGATAGTCTATCTGTTTGTGGCCATTAATTGAAATTCATTATTTGTATTGAAACATACCTGACTGTCTCTAGTCCAGATAAAGTCATTAAGGCAGTACAGGATAATGAGAGTATCCAGGACAGTATGATATTGGAATACTCTGTTGAAGATGAATGACTTCAGTCTCACCCAAAGTATTATATCCCAGACTAAGACTCTTTAATATTACTACTCATCCAGAAATAACTCAATCTACAACATGTAGGACTTAAAGCATGAGCGAAACCATTCAACCTCTTCAACCAACAGTGATGTCTGATCACTATGCAGAATAACCTTAACGGATATATCCTGAAATGCGATACCTGTCAGCACACTCAGAGCTCAAAACAGTCAATAATTGTTATTGATAATCGGCCCCACATGTTGGTGAAACCCAAAAATGATAGAACAATGGGCATTGTGGAAGGGTGGCATCTGTGCAAATTATATGATCCCATTTGGGTTGTCAAAGACCGATTCTCAAAAATCATACTTTGTCCCATGATACACCACAAGGAATGCCCTAGGGCTGGCCTAGCTGTTTGGTTGTGATGTGGTAAGGGGTCATGGCATACCTTAAACAACCATCACAGACAGCAACTGGTGGATTGACGTGGTGCTCTGGAAATATTTGCACATGACTCTTGAGATTGAAAGGTAGCTATCAATGGTGTTCCACTCCTCTTACTGACAGAGAAACAGAATAACTCAAGTCCAACAGGGCACAATCCCTCCACTGTGTCATATATGATCAACATGATGATCAAGTGACATGGTTGCTGCTGACAAAGTCTGCAGCTTGATATAGATTCTTGCTCATCAGGCAACAGTCCCATTTCTTCACGATACATGGAAGTGATCTGTGAAAGTCATTTATCTCAAGTGGAGAAAAATGCTGCAATCAACGAAAGGCCAACACAGAACAGAAACAACACATGATTGCACAAATTGCCCCACACTCTTATTTGAGGAGGATTGGAATTCTGGCTATTTCACAATTTAACCGAACTCATTCGCAATATTCTGGAACCAATATTTATGTAGTTTGCAAATATGTTAAGATGGCCGACTCCAATGGAAGGCACAACCATCTCAAAACTATGATTGCAAACACCTGTGGCTCTACTGTATCACCAGCCACTTCTTGCTATACACCCACAAATTGGATCTCCCTGGCATAATCAGGGTGTATCTGGTTCAAACTTTGCCACTGTTGAACCCAGCAGTCGATGAACATATTTCTCGACAACTGGTTGCACTGTTGTATCAGTAGCAGGTAAACAATAAGAATCACAATTGACTCGGAGAATGTGATGGTGATAGTAGATACTGAGACCAGACACAGTATTGCGGTCACTTGGCCCCCTGCTCACTCACTCAGGAACCTGCAATGTGAGTTCACAGCCTTTGTATCATACTGAAATTCTATCTAATATATGAAGCAAGTTCACAATAACTTGAAAAAGCTCTTGAAAGATATTCAGCATAATATCAGGATAATGTCATTGACCAGGATTATGGGTATTAGTGGCAGGTACTCGTGAGAAGTTGTTCGTATAGTTACAGGCATGTGCTGGTTTTGAAAGACATACAAATTGGGTGTTGGGTGGTAGTGGTTGCCGGAAAATTGGACATGATAAGGAAGTGATCAAATGTGTTGCAAGGTTACAGAATGTGGTGTGAATTACTTGATCTTAATTCAGATAGTAGTGTGTTAGATTCTAGACTAAAACATGAATCATACAAAGAACAATGGCAAATGATTTGGGAGTAATACACGAACTGTATAGAAAGAGAGAATTGTTGTGGCTGGAGGTATTTCTTTCTGGACTCATAAACTTGTAAATAAATGCAACTGATAACCGAGAAATCATTTCAATCTTCTTCCCGGATTTCTTTATACAAACTTTGAGTTTATACTGCAGGTTGGAATATATGCTTGTTATCAATATAATCCTAAACTGACCCAGGCATTTAATTTGGTGCAGTTCAAGTTTCATGTATTGTTCAACAAATTTCAATAGATATCACAACTTGGTCTGAATAGATGTTACACTCCGAATAGCATACATCATGGATGTAATAAGTGAACACCCACCTTTGATCCACTTCTAGTGCTTAGTAAGTCCCAATTCTGGGCAATCAATATTGGTAAAGTCTCTGATTGGTACCAGTATTAGTATAATAAATATTACACTGACAATTGCATGATAACAAACTCACAATGCAAAGACTGGCTGAAGGATTGCATGATTATTGATAACAAGAAAGTAGCTGATGCAGAGGCTCAATGTACATTGTAAGATGGTACATCTATGAGAGTAGTATATGTTCTGCTTTATGATTGAATCTGAGAAACAGTACTCAATAGCGCAGACTGTAATACACTCCACAGGAGATTCCTTTCAGCCCTGGCTGATACATCAACTGAATGCAACAATGTGGTAAAAAATCAAGTCACCAGAGATACAAATTAGGTTACTGAAGTGGAAGAACTCAACTGAGCACAGAATAGAGGTGAGACTGACCATTTCAAATTTATAAGAGAGGGCATAGTTCTTTCAGCAGCAGGGGAAGAAGTGTTAGAAGAAGTAGAAGATACTCAGACTCAAACTAGCAGTTTCTGAAAAAGTTATACAAATGGTGGTCACTGCAAACCCACAGACTGATGCTATAAATATAGGTCATGTGACCATATCATTCAATACAAGTGAACTGGTTATCAACGTAGATTAATATTTGAAAGTAGTGGGTAACATCATTAATGACCAACTCTACATTTTGAATACATGTTTTTATAAAATAAATTGATAGCAACTAATAGCTATCAGCAGCAATGGTTTGCAACCATGATGGTTGCAATAATTACAGCAATAACAGCAATGCAACAGATTGAAAAATTCAAATTACATTTGACACTTCAGCTTAGTGTGGTAATACACCTGTGGATAGTATCAACTTACACAATTCACCAACCACAACACACATAGGACGATGTCTGTACTACTGAAACTGACTCATTTACCCCTCTAGATGCCCTATGTAATTATAAGGCAAGTGCAAACTACTTACCATTATCACCAAAGAACAGTGTGCCACCTGCAAAAAGTTAATTGTAAGACAATAACTTTGACTACAACTCCACTTACTGACAAACCATAGCATATCATGAAGCATATAGGGTAAACTTGTAGTGAAATAAAGTTACCTACTGCTGGTTTATTCAGTACTGTCACTTCTTGAGTGATATGGCAGAAACATCCACATGGGACTGAGCTATGCTGTTTATGGTTGCTTTTAAACAACTATCTCCCATAGCAAAAATCCAATCCAGATGAAATCTACAACAAGTTTCACCTGCATACATATTTGTACCACACTAACTGACAGAGAAGTCAACCTCCACTATGATGAAATATCGGTGTATACTACAATAGACCTGATACAACCTGGGCAGCTGCTGGCTGTGAAGATAAAGATTGGATAAATGGAGGACGAGGAAACAGTTATCAATCTAGGGGCTGGTTTGGCAGCTGACATTGAGGTGATTATGGAGACCTTGATTCTGGGAATAGTTATGGCAGAATAGAGGTGATTGCAAGAAAAGTAAATACAATAGAGATAGTGCAAGGACTGGTACACAGCAGAAATAAGATCTACAGGGTAAAGGTAATGTGTACTGTATTTCCAGAGATGAAGGATTTGATGGCAGCAAATATTAAAATCCAGACAGGCAGCAATCAAGTACTACAGTGTGTTCATGTTAAGTTACTGTACCAAGCAGATGATAACTCTACTCTACTCTGCATTAGCCATCTAGTATTTGATACACAGAGCCACTCAGGATAGCAACAAAAGAGCATAAAGTAAGGAAGACAATGTTCGGATTATTTACTGTACAGATGCAGCACAGGCTATAAGAACTTCATCCTGAAATTCATGCTGTTCTGATCCACAAGCAAACTGATTTTCCGGCATGATGGTAATATGCAACTAATAGCAAGATAATTAATTGCCAGTCTGTAGATAAAAGGTAAAAGTCTATATGAGAATACCTGCAGACTTATTAACCAGTGGAGGCAGATATTGTATCTACTTCCCAGGTGTAATATCATCCTTGGCAAACATTGAATGGAATGTATCCCAGACTATGTCAGCAGCACAAAAATTCCATATTGGTTGGAAACAGTACAGACAACAGCTAGTACTAATATAGAAACTATTGACTACACATGAGTATGGGTAGGAATATCCAATTATGGCTGCTATCTGCATAGCTAATAACACTGTCAAGGTTGTTAGATATACAAGGAGATAAAGAAATTACTAGCCAGGGATTTTAAAGTACAAATAATATATTAAGTAGTGACTAGAGATATCACTAACAAAGCCACCTACCTTCAAGGGTAATCATGTAGTTATCAGCATATAGAATGAACCATTGGACAGCATCCCAAAAGTGAAGAATCTGTATAAGTTGAATAGTCCGATGAGAAAATGATGCCATAATATGCTGTCTGATACTCAAAGGCTGTTTCAAATGTTCAATGTAGGTGGCCTCTGAATCGGAATGATGCCAGATTCAGTGTTACTGTAATTCAGTCTATACCAGCAGACAGCTGAAAAGAGAAATAGTTGAACTGATAGACAACCAATATACTCAAGACACTCAGAATCAGAAGTTTCCACTAGCTTTACACTAAGCACAAATACCTTATCCACAAGGACAGTCAGAAGATCAGAATATATTTTGACTGCCACAAAATGGAAACAATTTCCTACACAGATTCTATTCCATTATCAAGTCTTGTATCTGTTAGGGGTTCTCCCATAGCAGTGGTAATGATACATGAATGGATCGCAGCGGGTACATGCGGCTACAACTACAGTAGCAAGTATGCAAAACACCTACTCCACAAAGAACGACATCATGTTTGTCAGCCAGGTGATGAATGGCGGGATTGCACTTGGGCCACGGGTCGATCAATTAGCGACGAGCACCCTTGCGCTAGCATTTTCACTTATGATGATGCAATTATGTCGCCATTACTGGGAAGTGCAAAACCTTCAGCAGTGTGCATAGTTATTGGCCACACCTACTATATCTTATCTTGTGGGGCACCACACTGTTAAGTTGCACTTATTCAGAATTACGTGTGCAGCAGATGATAACGCAAGATTCAAGAAGGAGGGATTTGCAAGCCAAAGTACTCAGTGGTGAATACACCTTGTCGCACTCCACAGTCGACGGAAGCGCGAGACCGAAGCATGCTGTGTCTGATGGATTAATAGCATGGGCTGATGGTCAGAGGCCCAAAGCGACCCTACTCACTGGTTTGGGTTTGTATGCATCGCAACGTCATACCAGTTTAACAATACAAGGTATACGTGTCATAAACTACATTGGCAGACTCTCGGTTGTTCACCAATTAAGTCTCTGAAGAACTGCCAAATACCCAGATTAAGGCTAGCCGATTAATAGTCAAGAGGTATTGATAAAGATTGCGATAAAGCACTCTTCAGGCTATGTGTCAGCAGATGTTCCAACTACTGAACAATACGTGAAACAAGATGTCGAAGTCGAAGTTATGAGTTGTCAGTATGTGCAATTGATATCTTGTTATGAAGATGGCCCGAAAAGGGAGCGTAACGCTTCAAAACCACTCATGCATGAACACGATAACCTCAAGGAATCGTAGCAACTATCAATGAGGTATTTAAGATGTTCACGGTGATAAGCTAGCAAGTGATCATGGTGACATAGCGAGATTCCGACGTCAAACATTAACTCAGGGTCCGACTATACAGATCTCACATTGTCACGGCAATGAGAAGAACAAGCTCTAGCAGTGAACCGACAGAAAAACCTACCAGCGAAGAAGACCTTAAAATATTATTGCATTTTCACCATTCCTTTATCTATATTATTATTATCAAGTATTATTAGCTCTGTAGTGGCAGCACAGCACCTCAGATGAGTATTACCATTGAAAACGAAGCCGATATTCTGTTGTGGACTGTTGCAATATTATTTCCTACCTTTGAACAGCGCCATTATCCATTCGCCACACAATGCATCTGGTGGATAGCTGCATTAGTTCAGTTAGATCCAGTGTTGTTATATAGGCATGAGAATCAGAGATTTCCTTGAGAGGAATCGAATTCAAGAGGATCGCAAGACATACCGGCAGAATTCTTCGATCCAGGCATATCTTCACTACCTCGAGATGTTCAAAGACAATAATTTTCCATTGGCTCCGTAAAACAAGGTTCAAAGAATTATCAGCCCAATCCTTTATGACATACTCGGAATGGAAGGGTTAACCTTTTACCGCAACGTAAGATACTGTTCAAGGCCGAAAGGAAACTATTAGAGATGCAACATGCCAATACGAACCATATCCTATGTTAGAGGGAAAACCTATGCGGAATTCATAGTTTATATGTACTGCCAATATTTTCTAACATTAAGGTTGGATTGCGTTGCCATTTTTCTGGAAGCATCGGAAACTACAATGATTATTCAGCCCATTTCCACATTTGATGTTTATCAACCTCCAATGTATGTTAGGTGGTGAGATGTATGAAAAGATTCGAAGTATCTTGGGCCGTGGATAAGTAACTTTACTTGCTCATTAAACACCCCCCTAACAGTATCACAGTTACCATGGGTATACAGCTTTTACAAATTTGGCTTCTATAGCAGTTACCATCAATATTGTATGAATCTTGAATCAATGGGAATGAAAAATGTTAACAGCCTTGACAGACTCTATGAATGGCTGATAAGAACAGTCATATTAGAAAACACACCAAGTGACTATATGTAATATAAGAGTCACAATCTACAGAAAAATATTAATAGAAATGGCTGTATTCCATTTAAGAGTGTTATCATTCTCAAATGCAAGGACCATCTGTCATATGAAATGCATCTCAATGCACTACTTTAATGGATCTACTGGGAATACTCTTGACTTCAAGAAATAAAGTATTTGCTTCACAAGTGCTTAACAACATATTTCATATTTAAAGTCAAATGCCATGAAAACTCTATATTAGAGAACAAAGTAGTAATAGTCACATACTGGCCCATTCTAAATAGACTGAAGAACCAATACAGTATTTTTAAATTTACAGAAATCCACTATGATTTCTTTCAAAACTTCACCACAATTCTATCCCTACTGAAAGACTATCTACACATCTCACCAATTGAATTCAATACAGTTCGAACTGATCAAGCCTAAAGGGAAAGGCTACAAGTACCTTTGATTTTCTTCAGACAGTAAAATTTGTCCCCTTGGTTCTGTAATTGCTTTGGATGACTGTAGGGTTCAATGATATTGAAATGTATGTATTAGACTATGCAATACAAGTAATATCATAGCTGATTCAGTTAATATTTGATGCTGGATAGTTGACAAACTGAATCATTGTAGGGGTCGCTACTATGTTATATGATTTGCAGATATCGATCTCAACATCTGGACAATATCATTTACTATTACTGAATGCAATTTGGTACAGGTATTTCTGATTTGCAGGGACTAGCTAGTTCAAATTTAGATTGATTTATCTGAATTATAGCATGTCCTGCAACAGCTTTGATTCATGAGTACACAAATATAAATAATTCAATCATATATCCAGTTTAATCTTGAGAATCAGATTCTTTTAAAAAAGAAAAATTATCTTTAAGAAATGTGGAGTTTGTGAGCTGATAATGCAAATCTTCTGATTTCAGTATCATATAAGTATATACCAATTCACTCAGTAACCAGTTTAATCTGCCAAACATTAAACCATTTATAACAACTAATAATACTGACTAAGTCAAGATTCAACAGTCACATTGTCTCGTAACAGAACCAGATACAGTCGACTGTGAAACTGGAGTGTGAGAATCTATTACAGTGGCCAAACTTATACCAGTCACAGTAATCAGTTCAAATGGATAGGTGGGGCACGTTTAGGTAATATATCTGAATGGCCTCTCCTGTTGGGCTGCATACAAAGAACTCACCAAAGGATAAGTTTGAAAACTATTAATTGGTAATAAGAGATCATTGCAATGAGTCTGCATCTAACACTGCAGGTTTATTAAAGATGACTTAATCTTACCCTGTCTAACTGATTGCCTCTACATTTCATATACTCTCTTACTACAACTATAGTACCCAGCATTCCATTGAGCAGTTGGTAAGTACCACCTTGCTAACTGAATACAATTAGCAGTTGGTAATCTTTGTATTTATCATAGCAGCATTAAACAGTATAATGAAGTAGCAAAAGTTGTGTGGAATGCCAGTCAGCTGTATTGACAGACCAGAATCTATATAGTTTGTTACAATCTAGAAGTCCCATCCAATTACTAGCAATATATTTATATAGCTATCAATAGTATGCTGACAAGAGGTAATGACAGGGAAGTAATTATTACTTTTGTCAATGACTTGATAAAGTGAGACATCTGGATAGGAACCAGAAAAAGGAGTTGTTCATCCAGCTGTTTACTGAATTCATCATTGAAGACAAAATTTATCTCCATGATAGATCTAGGTGAATTGTGAGTGACAGAACCCTCAGATTTTTATGAGAGTGTTTTCTACATTGGAATGCAGCATGCTATGGATTTTATGGGTATTCCATACCAAGACTAAGCAACTAGTAGAGGTGGCCAATACCATTGTGAAATAGTATCTCTGAAATTTTACAGCTGGAAATGAAATTTCCTGGCTGCTGCTAATACCACCAGTATACATGAACCTACAGAAAAGCCTCTGTTTGGAGTTGACCACAATGGGAAGAATGACCTTGCATGATACAGAGCTCAAAGTGAAGCTGCTTCTGAAATGGAAATTTATCACATCTTTAATAGAGAGCACAATTACATCCCGTCAATCTGTGTATTTACCAAAATGTCGCTGAATCACATGCAATTTTGTGCGCTGGATACTATACATTGCACTGTATACAAAAAACATCAAACTGAGCTGGCAAATGCACCCCATTGCATGCAATCACGCATGTTCTGACATACTGATTGCGCTCAGTTGTACTCTTCCAGCCTGCTGTACATTACTTTCCAAGACATATTCTCAAGACACTCCCACGTACACCTCTGACTATGCTTCCCAGTGCACCTCCCTGTTTCTGTGAGGTAAACTGCAAAGCATTCTCAGCAGCATGCTCCAAATGATACTTGTTGGCACTCTTGTAACCAGTATGACTTTATGCTTCCTACCAATCTCTGAGGGATAATCCCAACTACACAGCTGCATATACTCACAAGTGCACCTACACATATGGTTCAAAGTAGACCTCATAGTATGCGCTCAAGTATATGGTCAAAATTGCTCCGAAGTACGCAATCAAATGAGCTTGATGGCCCACTCCCAGTCTTCTTGATTTCATGATCCCAAGCCATCTCTCATAATGCACCCAAATGAAGATTTGAGTACATTGCCAATCGATCTTCCGAGTATGCTGCTCCCTCTCCTCTTTACACTCCCAATTCACACAATTGCACACTTCCAGTCCACTATGCTGTATGCTTCCAAAAACATTCTCCTGAAGCAAGAAACATCGAAACTCACATCATGATATGCAATCATGTATGTTTCTGCATACCTTATCCAGAGACTTGCTGAGTTACAGATAATAGACACTGGGAGATGCAAGGCAGGAGGCATAGGGCAAGTTGCATTTGTTGGGAAAAGTGTGGTGTGTGGTAGGTATGAGATGGTAGTCAGCATATGATGGCCAAAATTGAAATGTCAGTTGATATCATAGTTTGAACTAATCTTTTTGTGTGGATACCATAACATGATCTCCCCATGTCTTATAGTAATGGTGTTAACAATTGCAGCTTTAGAATCATTAGTGAAGATAGACAATCAGATCTTGGGCATAGCAGATCACCAAGCCAGATTGTTCAGCAAAAGCTGCTACCAGGTTTCCACCAATTGTAGGGGTATGAGCATACATTGAGTTGTAGGATAATAGTGATACTGTCGATGGTGATTATAATGGTGATTGTGTTTCTAATGATTATTTTGTTCCCGATGGTAATCATGTTGCTGATAGTGAGTATAGCGCCAGAAGTGCTTACACAACTACATGTATTAGGAAAATGGCAAATGGTCAAGCAACTATGCGCAAACCATGCAGACCCTCCCGTGAGCCTCACCAGGACCCCTATGTAGTGCCGTATGATTGCCGACCACATAGAAGCTCAGTACCGTACTCTGTGATGAAGCAAATGCATACTTATGTGCATGTGAAATCACCGGGATATATGGAGGTGCATTCGGGATTCTGCGAATTTTGACTTATAGTTCAGTCATATTCTGAAGCAGCTGAAACCTCTCCATTGCTCTGTAGGACACCATGAGAGCAGATGATACCTCTGTTGAAATCTGTGGGAGACCTTAAACTTGGTGATGTATTCTCACTGCAGTGGTTCTTACAGTCCCAGGTCACATAACCTTAAGCCATTTCACCTATCATATGTGTTGTTGTTAGAGACATGTGTTTCAAAATCACAAGAATATTTGGTAGATCATACTGTGGCATGTATTATTTCAATCAGATGATTGATAGATGTATATACAGTTAGTCAGTCTGTGGAGGGTACTCAAGCAAAATCACTGGAGCATCTGGAAATGCTGATCAGGGGAACTTAGATAAGTACTTGATGACAGTGAATAAGTGAGTTCGGAGGTGCACTTGGAGGCAATTATGTTGTAAACCTTGAGACAGACTTGGATGCCATGATCGAACGACTTTGGAGATCAAGTTCGAGGCCATGATCAAGTTAATTTTGAGCTACACTTGGTGCCTGTTATCATGTTGAACTTCAGAGAGCTACTCAGATGCAATCATCGGGCAAGGATGACAGATGAGACGAGAGCCTGGCTGGGAGTCGGAATTGGTTGATTGTGGGATGACTCAGTACTCCATTTTACCTAATGACGATGGCATGTCGAAATTGAGATGGATAATATAATGTTGTATTCTGTCGGAATTGTAGAGTTGTTGATGTGACCGAGTGGGATGAGATCAGACTGAGCTAACAATTTTGACAAATAGGCACTTAAGAGAATTTCATGTACGAGTCAATTAACTAACCTCTATGTGGTAGGTATAACTTCCCACCTGACAGATAGAAATATGGATAAAAGAAATCGAAATACCAATCAGGCAGGTAGTACCCCTCATGTCTGTGCTAACTTGTTACCAACTGTATCCCCATCTCACTCTTTCTTAACCACAACTCTACCATCACACGATAACATGAAGATATACCATGCCACTCTATTTCGGCGTATTATCATCATTAGTTAACACAGAGTCAGAGCATCTACACATGATCCATTGTCTCCCACTTACAGCAAGTATCAGCTCATTGTCACCATGACCCAGTTAACCCCTTGATGTGGCCAGTACTCCATGAGCTTGAAAGCACAGTCAACTCCTGTCACATTCCCAGAAGTGCAGGTTACCTAATAAATGGACTCTCAGCTTCCATGGTGTCTCCCTTCCAATCAACCATGTCCATGTTTACCACCAGATTCACTCAGTCACTGCCTCTGGAGTGTATGTCCATAATTGCTCTATCATGGCATGCTGTGTATCTCCAATCTCCCCACATCACAGCCTCCCATGCATAGCCAATTTCGCCCAATCACCGCCTCCAAGTGTATATTGTGTATTCACACCCTTACATCCTCCAAGCACATCTCCAAACTCCCTCAATTACGACATCCAAGTGAATCTCCAAACTCACATGGACTTTACTTTATTCATTGCACAATAATGGCCTGCAGGATGGTCACCAAGTTTGCAGAACAATAGCCTCCAAGGGACACTCTGAACTCACTCAATCATGGCCATGTGCATCTTTAAGATCACATGGTAATGGCCTCCAAGTGCATCTCCAAGTCAATTCAACAACAGCCTCCAAGTGCTTCTTCAAACTCTCTCAATCACAGCCTGCAAGTACATCTCTAACTTCACACCATAATGGCCTCAAAGTGCATCTCCAAGTATATGTATTACCAGTCTCCAATTGCCTGTCAGAACTCACTCACTCATGGCCTACAAGTGTATCTCTAAGTTGCATGAATATGGCCTCCCAGTGCATCCCTAAGTTTACTCTCCAAGAACATCTCAGCATTTACTTCCTTGCCATCTCCAGGCCCTCAAACAGCACATGCAGCCAGTTGAGATATAGACCCTGAATAGATGAATAGCCATAGACATACATAGATACATAGATCAAAAACATATCACACACATCTGTTTACAAGTCATTTAATGATGAGTAGTACCTTCAATTTCCAGGTGGAGTAGTAGTGTTACTAAAGAACACATTACTTTTACCAGACTGCTCTACAGTAATTCAAAGTTGTTGCCTTTGTTCTCAGAAGCTCTCCAGTGCGTCATCGGACTTCCTATTTCCTCACAGACTGGTAACTGGCATTCACAGGTCTGCCTGAAAGCCACAGCCTCAGCCCAGTCACCTTCCGGATTGTTGACAGTGCTTCCAGCTGTGCATGAAGGCCATATCATCTGGCTAGTCAACTCCAGGATTCGACCATCCAGGGATTCTGGTCCGACAACTCTCACACACTCCAATAGACTTCCAGTTACATAAATGGTTTTTCCTGATGTTGGCTGCATCAACATGAGCATTGAAGCTGTGACAATCTTAGAGCCATCTATTATCAAATGCATCTATAATTTCAGAAGTTTGACTTGCCTAAAAGCATCCCATTGATAACCGTACTCCATTCAATGTACAGTACTTTCAAGATGGTACTCTCACAGGCAGCTGTCTCAAGTTGGCTGTCATGTAGCATATCAAGCAGGCTATCAAGAAGACTATCAAGCAGGCTGTCAAACAGCATTTCTGAATGTGTCTGAAGGTACAGTGGACTGTGAAGCAGACTTCCAGCAATAGTGTGTACAGTACTGGTATAACTGCAAAGACTCTACAAACTAGAAAATGGTATTTGTCCATATCCAGCTACCAGCCTACAATAATTCCATAGGCCGGTATGTACATCTCCATGAAACAACTCTAGATATCTATAGAGCGGGCCTCACTCTGGGTCAACAGAATTCGTGCTGGGAGCTATCTCATTGCATATACATATGCAGTACAACTCACAACTGATTCACACTTTCTCAAATTCAACAATATAATGCCCAGCTCCCTCAATCTTCAATGCATGAAAAGGTACTTTCATAATATAGTCCTGAGGTACAGCATTTCAGCCAGTGCCACGTTCATCCTCACTTACCTCTGGCAAATTTTCCTCCCTATATGTGTGACTGCCTGCCAAAGATCACCAGCTAAATGTGAACTGGTTGGGATGTCATAACTAAACAACTCAACGACATTGGACAGGCATAGCAATCCTTCTAGCTGCTTGCGAATGCTCCCAGACAGGCAGAATGCAAAGCGATGTACTCTAATGTTCTCTGAAACTACTTCAAGGTGCTTTTCAATGCTTCTGAGGTTGTGGAACAGAATACAAGAATCACCTGAAGAGTGTATAACAGTCTTCAGAAAGCAACAAAATCGAACGATAAGGTATTCCACATGTTGGCGCAATTGGGAAAATTGGCCATGTCCCAATGGGTACACCGGTACGCAACACACCAACAGCTGTACTCCTTACAAATGGTTATATAACTTCCAGCCCAAATGGTACCATTCGATAAATTATTGAACCCCTACATTTCCATATCTTTATTCTAGCATTCTAACTAGTATTCAGTCCGGTAGATATCTATATGCACATGATTACTTTCAAGCCATATGCTTTCGATTCTATCTGTTTGAGCATGCTCTGTTACCAAATCTGCCAGTTCAAGTATTTCACCAATGGGTACAAGATGTATCTTGTTAGTCAGGTTGAAAACTCAGATGAGACCATGAACACATTCAGCCCAACCATGCGGATCTTTGTACTGTGCTGGAATCACCATCCCATCTTGCTGAGCTGGAGTTCATAACATCCACTGCTAAGACTTCATGCACCGCTCAGAGAAGGTCGATATCACTCTTCTGGAGGGGCAGCCCTACTGCAACTAGATGATTTTCTTCAGCAGAGTACAGAAACATACAATGCCTCAGCAGTAGAAACTCGGCCTTAGAAGGTGTTATCGAAGCCATTCTCTTCACCTTCCATATATTGTACCCAGATCATATGAGATCCATGTATGATCTCTTGGTTGGTATTAGTATCTTCAACTGTGCAATCAAGTCCCAGACGTTCGACAGAAGTAGCGCAGCGGAACTGTCAATGGCAGTACCACTGCCCATGCTGAATTGGGACAAAGATGATATCTGTGAGGATATTGTGATCGTATCTGAGCTGCAGTCGGCAAACTTTGTGACCTCAGGCTGTTTCAATTTGCGATAGAGAGACACCCGGCTATGCTTCGTCAAAACCACATGGCCGGATGCCTTCCTTGCCACAATGGCACTTCAAAGAATCCTCAGACAGGCAGGAGACGCAAACGAACAGGTGCGCCTACACCGGACCAACACAGAAAGCCGACTCCAGAGACGACGCCACCTGTGCCTGGAACACCTCCCACCCCAACCTGTAACAACTCCAGAGCTGAACATTCCCAAATCGTCCATTCGCTGGCTGGATATGTGTATTCACATACATCTCTTCCCCGGACTCAATTGTTTACTCTTGATGCATCTGCCCAGGATAGCCAGCACAATACAGATTTTGATCCAGATATGCCGAGTGATGAAGGAACATCCACTGGTTAGTACACTATCTGCTGTGTGTTATTGCAGCTAACATCCATTTTGAAGACCAGAGCAACCTATTCAGCGAACTTGAAAATGATGATGAGCATTGATCGAATTGCATGGGATTTTGGAGATCATTATTACATATATACATGTATATTCAAAGAACAATGTAGTGATCAGGAAGAAGGAAAATGAAAACGCCAGAAAGGCTGCCAAAACACTGTGAATGATGGACTACGCCAAATCAAATGATTCCGTCCTGTGGATACACTGGTGGCAAAATGAGCGTCAATGGTGTGTCAACAATTTCAGGTCATGTAATTCTGGCAAATTCAAACTTGATTGGGTCGTGGTTATAAATAATTGAACTATTGGCCGCCTTTATTGGCAAAAATTTTAGCGACATGCTCCCTACCTCATCCTGAAAATGAGCATCAATGGTGCGTCAACTATTTGAGGTCTTGTAAATCAGGTATTTAAGAATTGATATGGTCGTGGTGATACATAATCGAAGTATCAGCTGCCTTCATAGGCAAAAAGTATCATGACACGTTCCCTACCGCATCCAGAAAATCTGCGTCAACGCTGCATCAACGATTTTAGGTCATGTCAGTCAGGTAATTAAGAATTGATATGGTCGTGGTTATACATTATCAATGTATTGGCTGCCTGTATAGGCAAAAATCATAGCGACATGCTCCATACCTCATCTTGAAAATGTGGGTGAACGGTGCGTCAACAATTTTCAGTCTTGTATGTCATGTAATTAACAATTGATATGGTCGTGGTTATATCTAATCAATGTATTGGCCGCCTTTATTGGCAAAATTTATAAAGACATGCTCCCTACCTCATCCTGAAAATGAGCGTCAATGGAGCATCAACAATTGTTGCTCATGCGTCCTGGGTAATCACACTGCCGATAGGTTGCAGATAGTCATAAAGGAATCAATGGCTGCCGTTATAGGCAAAACAGATTGCGATACCCTCCCTGCCCCATCTTGAAAATGAGTGTCAACAGAGTGTCAATGATTGTTGGTCATGTGTTTTGGGTAATCTGGGGTGCGACAGGTTGCAAACAGTCATAAACGGAGTATTGGCTACCTTTACAGGCAAAAGAGAAAGTGAGACGCTCCCTGTCCCATTATGGAAATGAGCGTCAATGGAGTGTCAACAATTGTTGGCCTTCCATCATGGTTAATCACAGCACGATGTGGCCATTATGGTCTATAAACATCATTTTGACTGTTTTTGTATGCTAAAAGGCTCAAGAATGCTTAGTGGTGGCTCTGTCAATGAAATACGTTGTTATTGTCCCGCAGAATGTGGCAGGAATATCCCGTACATATCTGGCAATAATGGCTGCCATATTCTTGTTTATGAATGCTTGTGAACAAGCGCCACTCATGTTACCGAAAATGCAAGACCAAACATTGTTGACGCTATGTTGACGCTCATATTCCAGATGTAGTACTGCATGTCAGTCTGTTCATTTTGTGCATTAGGGCGGCCAATACGTCGAAAACACACCATGACATACCAATAGCAATATTGTAGAATTAACAGTAGCACATCTGGATGCGACCATAAATGTGAAACCCTGAAATGCAGAACCGAAGATTGGAACCGACATGTCTTGCCAGACCTAGCGAAACCCTTGGGTTGATGGGTACAGGTCCGGGTTTGGCCTTCGAAGAGTGAGCGGGTTGAGTTTCTGGATTGGTGTGGGACTGAACCGACCTGTGTTTGTGGTCCAAACCCAGACCCATTGCTAACACTAGGTGAGTCGCATTATACATTTGTGACTTGATGATGCGCAACATACAATAGATAATAGATGCAAAATGTGACTGTGGGTGAGTATTTATGATCCAGTTATTTGCAATCTTGGCATTGAGAAGAGCTTGAATCGATAAGATTACACCTGAACTATCATTGAACTTTACCATTCTTTCTCTGTGCTTGTTCCTTTCCATTGTGCACCAAACTTCTCTCCCTTCCCAATTAGCTACCATATTGCAAAGATAGTATTGTGCAGACATGACCCACTTAGGAACACATGAAAGCAAGGTTGTGCTTACAATATTGCCTGATAGACTACTTACATAGCTGTACCATTCCAATTCAACAGCATATGGTAAAAATAAGTATGTCCTTCGGAGGGATATACCATGTATTGAAATTCATATTTTACCCCTATCGATACCAAACTCAGCTTAAACTGTTGTCACTCAACCATCACTCACAACCTACAAAATCTGCCAGAGATTTGCAGATTCTCAATGCTCTGGCATTTTTCTGCCATGATGTAACCTCAATTGCTCAAGCTTTCGTGTGTAGTTACAACACTGGAGGAGTTGTACGAATGGGCACATGTTCACACTCCTGCTTTGGTTTGGTCAAATTGTTCTGTATTCACTCTACTTTGTGTATGACAGTACATAAATCACCTCCCCCTCTGGGTAAACTGGCTATGTGGGGGAGATCCCCAACCTCTACCCTTGCTTCCCCATTTCACCATGTCACTACCCAGTCTACCACACCCCCTACCATTCTCATCAGGTCTGTTTTAGAATGAACCTGACCCATCGTTGGGGAGATGGTACTGGGATCAAAACCTGTAGCATGCAGCTTGAAGTGCAGCAGCGATACTACTACACCACGGCGGCAATCTTCCAGTCTTATTCGTGTACTCCGTGCATTATTTGGCCTGCACCAGGTGCTAGTTAGTGTCACAAACCATCATATTATTGTGAGTTCTTTAGGTGTGTCTGGTTGAATGCTGCTTGCTTTGGGTTAAACCAACCTCCAATTTGAGCATCCATAGAGTTGTTGATAGGAGTGCTAACATCAGGCATTGGGTATTAGAATTGCATGCGTTCGTGCGTACCTGGCACTTTCTGCATCGCAATGATTGACCGCCATCCTGGATATCAACATGGATTGGAGACGACATATCTCCAGAATCCATTCAAGGTGCACCTCGAATGACTGCCTCCTCAACATTGTTTAACTTTGGAATTCATTGTTCCAATTCCCCGATTCTACTGAATTTTATGTTTAATGTTATGCACTGTCTTCCTACATTCCCCAACTTCTATCATTATTTCATCAAATGGAACCTATGCCCAGCCAGGTGAGGAATCACTATCCCCAGAAGATTCAAGAAGCACAACATGAGAGAGCACTTGCACTCAAAATCAAGAAATCAGCTAAACTTTATTGGTCATTGACAATTTGACTTCCAGCCTTCTTCCAACCCTTCCTTCAGGCCTTGTGCTGGGGATAACTAATATCTTATGTTTCGCATGTAAAACAGAATAACTGTTCTTCCGCGAAGGGTACAATGGTTTTGACATCATAACTGAACTACTCCACAATACCGAACAGCCATGTTGAGTATGCCAGATGCTCCCTGAAAACCACCAATCAGCTGAATTGAACATGATGTGCTCACAGGTTCTCAGACACTGTATCTCCAGTGGTCCTTAATGCTCTAGATGTTGTGGAACAGATTACAACAATATCCTGAAAAGTGTATAGTTGTCATGAAAATACTACAATATCAAGCTATTAGTATGTGCAAGTTTTAGTGCTATTAGGACTATTAACCACAACTGTGAGTCAATTCTTTTGCATCTGGAACATTGGGCCACACTCTCTGGCATTGATTATTATAATATCTATTTCAAACTGTAAAATTCAATTAACTGTCTTACTCCTACACACCTTGATGTGAGTATTCCAATTAAGATCCAGTCCTGTTGGTATCTAAATCCACATGATTACTTACAAGCCATACAGTATCGATTCTATTGGATGCAGCATTATGTCCCACCAAATGTGTTTTTCCCGCAATGGCTTCAATTGGTAGAGTTTGCATCCGATTGGTCTGTTTGACAATCTGGATCAATCCATCGACACAATCAGCCCAACTCAATGAATCTTTGTACATTATTGGTATCACCACCACATATTCTTGAGCTTGTGGATGAAATACCCATTGTTGAGTCTTCTTGCACCTCTTGGAAAAGCTCCATATTGTTATCCCAGCTGGCAGTCACTCCTGACATTTGAAGATCAGATGCAATAGATTCCAGGTACACTGTACTGCAGGAAAAGAAAGAAGTTGGGATTTGGACGTGTTATCAAAATCAATGACCACATGTTGCATACAGACGTTTTGCGATTCAGGTAAGATTCTTTGCATGGCATCGGTATAATTCACCTGGCCATCATTTTCGTGGCACGGAACGCATTTAGGGCAGTGAAATGCTCAATGTTAGTCCAACAGCCCATTTTGAACTGTCGTCAATATTGGGTGCATGAGTACATTCTGATCAGATCTGAACACCAGTCCACTGACTCTGTGTCCCCTGTTCTCTTCAATTTGCGCATGCAATTGCTGGCCAAAGTTGGACATTCCATTATCTACTTATGCAGCTCTGAGTGAGATTAACTTGGTACTTCTTTACACTCCAGAGATATGCATTTGTCTCAAATACTGTCCCTGTTGTAATACAGGGCAGAAAATAGACTTTGCTTGACAATGCTGGAGCAGTACAAGATGAGCACTGTGTGTATATTGCTATTAATTGGTGGTGGATAGTAGTTTGACAATATTTGCAATCCATTTCTTCAGCGAAATATATTTTGGTCACTGGGAACCTCTGGCAGCGTGTGCTGGTAATTGATCCAGAATCCCAGGGTGGTGAATTCCTGGCGTTATCTTGAGTAACACAGAGGCCTCCAGGTGAACCTGGAAGTGCTGGGGACTAACTTTCAGAGTTCACTGGACCAATCCAGCGGCCATCAGGTGCATCTGGGAGTATTGGGGATGAGCCCGGGAGCATCTTAAATTAGTGTAGATCAGTTTGGGAATAATGATATCTTCTTTAGGAACACTTTTGGTTCACCTGCAAATCATATTTACTAATTATCATTAAACAATTTTCAAGAGGGATGTATTCAGTTTGTATTCGCATCTATGTATCTCACCATTCATATAGCTATCCATGTGAACATGGTATATACGGACCAGCTGCAGACTGAGGTGCAGTGCACAATATATAGGGTGCCTGACGATGGCGATTGAGTTAACACCAAAATGCACTTTGACACCATGATAGAGGGAGTTTGGAGATGCACATATGGCCTGAGATTGTGTGAACAGAGAGATGCACTTGGAGGCTGTGATCATGTGAACTTAGACAGGCACATTATAACAGTGAGAGAGAGTCATTGGAGGTGTTGAATCTGGAGATGGTGGATTGGGGGCAAGATGTGATGGATGCTGAGACTGTATTGATTGAGTCAGTTTCAATAGTGGGGATGTGATGACAGTTGATATCAGCTTCATAAGCAAAATGTAAATAAGTCCAGAACACACATGCATACCTCCCAGACACTCTGATCTACCCCACCAGTGCTGCGTAGTAATTCTTGATGCTCCCAGACCCTGTGTGAGCTTAGCAAAGTCCTCTCAGAATCCGCAAGAGCATTCTCTGGTGCTCTGATATTTGATTTATAGGATAGTCAAATTTTGGAGCAGTTGAGACTTCTGCACAGGTCTGAAGGAGACTTCTAGAGAAGCAGAGATGTCTGCACAGCTCTCGGGGAGACTTCAAACTTGGTGCCGTAATCTCACAGCACTGGTTGTTTGGGTTTCATAACTAAATGGCATTTTATCAATTGTATACATTGGTGTAACAGTCACAAGTTTTGTTACATCATGATATGGCGTGGGTAATGGGAGCAACAGGTCCGGCTAACCATCCAGCGGTCTGGGTTTGGACCGGAAATATCGGTCAGTTCGGTGGCAGACCTGTCCAAAGCCCCGACCCGCTGCTTTTTCGGTGTCCAAACCCAGACCTGTAACCATCAAGCAGCAGGTTTTGCCAGGTTTGCCTAGACTGCTCCGGTTCAATCTCTGGTGCTGCATTTCAGGTAAATCGATGTATGGTCGCATTCAGATATCGTACTGTTGATTGGAAAATACTAACGATGGTACATCCCAGTTCTTTTTTGATGTACTGGCCGCCGTTATAGTCGAAAAACGGAGATACACGCTCCTTGCCCCATCCTGGAAATGAGCATCCAGAGAGCATCAACAATTTTTGGTCTTGCCTCTTGGGTGATCTGAGTGGCAATTGGTTGCAGATAGTCATAACCGAGGTATTGACTTCCTTTAGAGGCAACAGAGGAAGCGACACGCTCCCTGCTGCATCTTGAATATGACTGCCAACTGAGCGTCAACGATTTAAGGTCTTGTATCTTGGGTGATCCAAGTCACGCATGATCCCAGGCCTCTATTAAGGAGGAATTGGCATCATCTTTAGGCAGATATGCAAGCGACATTCCTGGGACAGCCACCTGGACAGTAACAACATATTTCATTTACAATGCTGCAACGCCGAGTTCATGAGCATTTCAGCCTAGAAACACGGTCAAAACATTTTATGTAGACAATGACCGATGCATCGCGCTTTGATTACCCACGAAGAAATGCCACTACAAGTTGACACTCCATTGACACCCATTGTGATGATGGCACAGGGCGCATATTGCTATTTCATTTCCCTATAAGGTGGCGAAAACTCTGATTATGTATCGTAACAACCAAATCGCTTTTGAATTACCTGACTTACAAGACCAAAATTCATTGATGCTCTATTGACACTCATCTTCAGAATGGGGCAGGGAGCATGTGGCTCACTCCTTTGCCTATAAAGCCAGCCAATGCCGCATTTATGAATAGCCGCAACCAATTGCCATGCAGATTACCAATGATACAAGACCAAAAATTGTTGATGCTCCATTGACGCACATTTTGCCATGGGTGTATCCACAATATGTTATTAATCAATTTGGCATAGTATATCATTGATGGTGTTTTGGCAGCCTTTGTACAGTCTTCACGTACTTTCTCCTTCATCACTACATTGTTCTTTGAAAATACATATTAATATATCCTTTAAAATATACTTTAAAGTGTCCGCTGATTGTAGAGAATAATACACTCAAAAATCCGGTTCCCTTCCATCGATGCTCGTCTTCACAGTCAGGTTCACTCAATAGGCTGCTGTTGTCTGCAAAATGGATGTCTGCTGCAGTACCACGCGCCGGATAGTGTACTAACCAGCGGATGTTGCTTCATCAGCCAGCAAATCTGAATTGAAATCTTTATCGTGCTTGTGATCCTTGGCATATGCATAAAGATTCAAACAGTAAGCGCTGGGAAGAGGAGTATGTATATATACATATCCGGGTGGCACACCTGCGATTTCGGATGCATGAGCTCCCTTGTTGTAACCAGGTGGCACAGGTGGTGTTCCCAGCAGATGTGGCGTCGGTTCTGGTGTCCGCTGTCTGAGTCGCTGTGGTGGAGGTGCACCTGTGCCTTGCGCCTCCTGCCTGTCTGGGAATTCTGTGCTGTGCCATTTTACCAAGGAAGGCAGCCATCCGTTTGATTTTCCCGAAGCATAGCCAGCTGCCTCCCCATCCCAGCTTTCACAACTTCATTCCAGTGAAAGTCAAGTCCCCGCTTCTTCTCTTTTCGGACCTCAGTGCGTGGTTTCTTCATCAGTTATTGTGTTGCCTCTATTGTGCCGCGTGATAACCCTCGTTTGGCCATTCTGGCAATATTGAAGGCAAGTCGCATGTCAGACTGTTCTAGCAGTACCCAACCTCCTTACCTTGACATAGTTGCAGACATGTTGAACAGCTACAAGAAATCAGTTGCTGTATCTACATATCAGATTTGGCTATTACCTCCACCATATACGCTTCCATGACATCCTCTGAGGTGGTCAAAGCCTGTTGCATTCACTCTTGGGGATGATTGACACTGAATTCGTCCACTAACATCCCAGAGCTGAAAACAGCATGATGTTCAATTTTGTGGAATGTGTGGACAAATGCTTTCGCCGACCCAGGAGGTTTCCCATTGTGGTCGGCTATTAGTTGGTCATGCAGCTCTCAATGTATGTCAGCTGTATGTTATATCACTACTTGATGGCCGTCAACCTCGATATAACAATACTCACATCCAATTGTGTGCTGCTTGTTATCCTTGCTGCTTCTGGTTTTCCGGAGAATTTTTTACTGTTTTTCCAGAGTGATATCTTCCGTGGCAGCATTGGGAGTGTCGCGGTGGACAAAGTGGTTCCTGGATTGAAGTTGGTTCACAGCTGGTGGTGTATTGGATGAAGCGCTCGTCGTTCTGCTCGATTCCGATTCACTCCCACCTTGCTGCAGTGTCTGTGCAGCCATGATTTGCTGGCGTGGAAGTAAAGAGATGATGATGACCAAAAGAAGTGGGAAGTCCTGGGAAGTTGATAACGAAATGAAGTGCGAAGTCCTGAGGACTATATAGTTATCTTCATGTCAAAATGGAATGCAGAATAGCCAACTTGCACGTTCTACAAAAGATATATCCTGCTGTGGATAGCTGCATGTCGCGCGGGTTTCCAACGGTCCTGCGAGTTGCAGCAAGTTGGCCCAAGGTTGGGTGTGAGTTCTTAGGGACAGATGGAGGTGAAAGACAGCTGAAATCAGGTGTTTGTGAGATATACACAGCACATTCTTCGATGGAAGGGACGTCTGTTGATGTTTGTCTCAAAAATCCCTGGGATCTTTCTTCACACAGAGGCTATACATCATGTAATGATGCACGGTTAGCATTGCTATTCCCAATGGAGTGATGGTCAAAACGCAGATTTTGCTTTGTTCAAGTTGATTATGTGTACCAACCTTGACATAAACGATGCAGCTTCTCTCCATGTGGTCCATATCTTGCAACATCGAACATCTCTCCCATTAACAAAGTAAACGCAAATACAATGGTCAATGCTCCGAAAAAGAACCTTCCATCACTACTCGCAGGCAAATGGGGCAAATCAGCAAAGCAATCCACACGACAAAGTCATCTAACGATTGAATGCCAGAGCGGATTCGAGGCAGACAGGGTCCGAGCCCAGCGAGCAGTGTGCAGCTTTCGATCCAAAAAGAAGCTTGCAGTGGGGACACGACGAGAGATGCACTTTCTAAGCAACGAAGAGAAGGATAACTGGATTGGGGATTCTGTGGATAGAGAGACCTCTGTGGCAAGAAAGGGAGTTGAAGACACAGAGACAGCAATTGAGCAGGAGCAGGAAGATATGGGAAATGCTGAAAAGGCGGGATTGACAACCACAAAGCCTGTAACAACATTTGAGGAGATGTTGAACGCCATTGGAGTTAGTCTGAGCGATCTTGCATCTTCCGAGGATAGGGAGGATGGGGAAGTCGAGAATGATGACGATGACGATCCTGATCTAGGCAGGCTGAGTGTAGATGATGAACCTAGCTGGGTGATGGGCACAATCCCCAAAACGGTACAGCATCGCATGGAGCGTGTTCGGCAGAAGCTGATGACCATTCCCAAATGGATGCAACCACACTGGGGAGACGTGGCCAACTACGTCCGGGAGAGAGATACGAAGTATGGGATGGCCGAACTGAAGTTTCAGGGTGGTGTTGAACCTCAAACGGAAGATGATGCAACCGCATCTGCGCCGACAACATTTGGTAAGCATTTGGAGAATTTTGATAGTGTCCTAGGATAATCGCAATTGCTGCAAGTGACTTCTCAACCATGGAGTAGTCATATATGGGTAGGTTAGCGGAAACCGCAGAGACACAAAAGCAGTCCATCTCTCCCGCCCGACACAGGGCTCATTCGGCAATGGTTATGAATCAAAGCGGGTTGAACCTTCACGCTTTTACCCCTGCATATAGCATCCTAACCAAATTACCATATAAAAATCGGATTCGGACGAATGAATGGTGACTGCTCCTGCGTCCCCAGCAGAGTCAATCGGCACATTGATATCTATGGCGATGTATGTCTTCGAAACCCATTAAGTGTACCCATTTTGCTCAGTGTCAGGTTTTAGTTGATCTCAGTGACCAAATTGTGAGACATGATAATTCGTCTGTGCATTCGCAAAGGTCGGATGGGCCATGGCAATGTTGTAGACTCCAAAGAGCATTGACTGACGACCAATCAAGTTGATATCGTCCTGCCAGTTACTGTTAACTCAGAAAACCAAAACTAAATTAGAGACGAAACTCACCAACAAAATTTGTGTCAGTGATGCCATACAAGTCATAGATGGAGCAGTCAAAGCACAACACTACACGGGATGAATGACAACCGTCATCCAGCATTCGTTCATTCATCCAACTGCAACACTCTCTGAGCAGACCTGGTTCACATGGTCGAGATTTTGAGACTCGCGTCTGGTAGGTCATGGAAATCGGGCAGAATGAGCTGGATGAGGAAATGTGAGGAACTGGGGCTAAATTGTTCAACAACTAGGGTACGGATCTTCATGCGGTTCATTGTCGGCTGACATCACTGTAAACATATTACGCCGATGTCATTTATCACTCAGATATTATGTATAGTGGTGGATCAGAAAATGAGAGTAATGGAAGCTTTTGGATGCAAATGTTTATAAATAGAAAGGATTTATTGGCTGCCAATAACGACTGTATGCATTTTTACATACTATTGTTAAGCATCCAATGAATGTTAGTATGTCATTAAGGTGCGCGTCAACACAGCGTCAATGTTTTTTGGTCTTACAATTTCGGCAAACAAAGGGCTGCATAGTCACATCCTTCCAAAGTAATTGTATTGGCCATTTTTATAGGTAAAAATGAAAGGGACACGCTGGTTGCCCCATCCCTGAAATGAGTGTCAACAATGTGTGAACTATTTTTGGTTTTGTGAGTCTGATAATCAAACAAAGACTTGGTCGCTGTGACAGATAATCAAAGTATTGGCCATCTTTAGAGCCAAAGATTCTAGTTAAGGCAACGCTACTGTCTCCTGAAATTGAGTGTCAATGGAGCATCAACAATTTTTGTTCTTGAATCCTGGATAATCAAACTGCTGTGTAACGATATTAGGCTATAATCATAGTTTTAGCTGCCTTTATGAGCAAAAATTGTATTGATGATATGGCTACCACTTCCCAAAAATGAGCATCATTGGAGCATCAACAAATTTTGGTATTGCATCGTGGATAATGAAAGGGCAATCCAACCATGTCAACCAGTAATGATATCGGCCGCTTTTATGAGCAACAATGGTATGGATCATCTCGCTACCACCTCCTAAAAATGAGTGTCAACGGAGCGTCAATGAGTTTTGGTCTTGCATCAAGGACACTCAGAGTGCTGTGCATCGGCAGTAGCCTGCAATCAATGTGTCAGCCACCTCTACGGGCATAAATGCTAGTGACAATATCGCTACGACCTCCTTGGAATGAGTATCAACAGAGCATCAATAATGTTTCATCTTGCGTCTTGGATAATCTAAGGGCAATGCAATGGAGTTCACCGAGAATCAACTTATCAGCCTGCCTTTATGGGCAAAAATCCTAGCTATGATCTTACATACGCCTCCTTCAATTGAGCGCCCATGGAGTATCAACAATTTCTGTTGGGGCTCAATAAGCTACACAGCAATGAACTGGATTGCATTGTTCCTAAATTGAGTGTTACGCGGTCAGTCTTTTCAATATGTCCTTGTATACAACTTCACAATTATGCATGCAATGTTCAACAGATCTGACATTTTTCGCTTCTGGCTCAAGAGGCAATATTTAAGAACCCACATTCGACTTTACTATAACGTAACTTTTGGCAGTCTCTCTAGTCGGATTGTCTAGCTATCAAAGTCCTACCCTGATGTTGGATTTGAAATCTTTGAATACCTCATTGCTAGAGGTCATGATCTCTTCCAGAAATGAACATGTCATGATTGGTGATTTGAGTGACATTACTTTGCAAATCATCTTCGATGCTTGGAGGGCTTCAATGAATGTAGGCTCGAAATATCCCATTGGTTGGAATGATTATAGACATGCTACTTCATGGTGATTTTATTTGCACTGCCGAATTGCAGAGACTGGCAGCCATGGCATCATATGTATCCTTTGTCATCAAGTTCTTCGCCATGCATCAGAACATGGGACCAGCTCAAAGGGGAAACACTGGCTGGCAAAAACTCACATTGCAAAGTTAAACAAATTAACAGAGTCAGAAAATACTTCATTGACTAGTTCAATGGTCGATGGAACAGCCTGGGCGAACCTGAGGAGACAAGGGAGTCGAGGAACTACAATAGAAAGTTCACAAAGGAAATTCACATTGGACGTTCAGGTTCGATCCATATCAACCGAACTGACAGACACAGCACTCGAAACTAACAACAATGGTCTATGAAACTTCCGAATTTCACCAAGACATATGGAATCGCGACCTGATGTTAAAATTTATTTCGGCTCATATACCATGGAATCCTATATTAAATCTCGAGCTTGCAAGGTCTTATAAAGCTTCAAGAAGTGACCTAGTGCTGCCGTCTTCAACCACCCTGAACAGCATTTGTGGGAGGAAATACACATTGACCGTGAATGCAATGATAAAGCATTTACCATCGTGAACTGCAGTTTGTCCAGCATTGGACGGATGGACATCTGTGAACAAACTAGCCATAACGGCGGTCATTACTTACTATATGGATTGCAATTGGTTCATGTGAGGAGTACAACTCTGTTTCGATGTGGTTGATTGCCTATCCTTTCCCTTTTTCGAAACCTAATTAAGGATGATAGCACAAGGGCCAAAATACTGCAGCAAGGTTAGCCATATATATAAAGGACATTCTTGATCTTTGTCAGATAACGGACCGCTGTTTGCTTGGATTTATGACTGATAAGGCTTCTTCAGATCACTTTATGACTCGTGACCAGCAATCAACCCTTGAGCCCTCCCGAATCCAGTGGTCTGCATTCAGGAAACACAAACCATGCATGGCGCACATCATACTGCTAGCTGTAGGTGCATTCATGAGCAGTCTCTGGGTAAAAGGTCGCATCAAGTCTTGGGAAGCCCATGAGTGTGATCAGTAATATGGAGAGACTGAATGCATAGACATTGGGAAGCGTCAAAGACTTCGAATAGAGGGCAATGCTAGAATCAACATAGTGTCAGCCCTGACACCTGGTTTAGCAAAGATAATTGAGAAAGTACGTATTTCAAGATATTTTGAAAGCCCTGAAACTAACCTTCATATAGCAGAGAATGCTTGTTGTATTGATTACACTGACACCTGGTTGTCGAAACAAGCTCATTGACTATCAAACAGCCAAAGTTGGCACCGCAGTACTACCGATTATTGATGGGAAGACATGTTGGAATTCAACACTGAAGTTGCTCGAGTGAGCCAACTGATTACGAACATTCACCTGCTAGTGGCTGCAGAATCCAATACACAGTCAACTATGGCCACTTCTCACAACACACGATCAATGGAACATTGTCAAGTAAGTAATCGCAGTTTTGAGGCGATTCCGACACTCGACCCTGTGGATGTTGATGAGGTATACGGTCAAATTGCGACTCATTGGCGCGGTCCACAATGACCAGTTCAATCATATGGATGGCGTTATGCAACCTTCAGTGAGGATGATGACTCCATGGAAGGAAGACTTGTACATTGCCGTGAAGTTAGCACAACAGAAGCTGTCCAAATATTATGCTGAAGTTACTCCAATGACGGGTATGCTTCTCATTTCAGCAAATATCCTCAATCCTTTGTGGATGTTGCGAGCATTTAGGAAGTGGGTCAAGGGAATGGATATTAATCCTGAGGATGAGATTTTGTGTACTATCCAATACCAAGATGCATTGCTGAAGTATGTGGAGGATGAATACTGTGCCAACCATAGTCGTGGGCCGCCACATTAAACCTGAAAGTGTACTGAGCAACAATCTCCTCCTCTCTGCAATGGCTTCAGGATCCGGTGAATCTTTGTTTGATCAATATAATTTGTCCAGCTTTGATACAGAAAACTTGATGCCTAACAATGTGGCTAACACAACACCCGGACGAAGCGATTGCACTTCACGCTCATCGCCAGCTGCCAGGCTCTATTTGAATTCACCACCTTCATCACTAAAGAATTGGGGGCAAGTTGATCCAGATCTGAGAGATTACCACTCCAACCCAATGGGGATTAGCAGTACATTTTGGATACCCGATATCACCGACTGGTGGCGACAACAAGAGGAACTGCACTCAAGGTATGTCGATCACTCCACTGTGGCACGAGACATATTCTCTATCATTCAGCATGGTGTCGGAGTGGAGGCCAGTTTTTCCCTCGGGTGAGACGTTATCGTCTGCAGGCAGTCAAAAATCCCAGGGGAGAACCTTCGGGAAACAGACATTGTATGGCAGGCGGCGTTAGCCATTAATGGGATATCGGCAGTCGACGACCCAGCATTGGATATGAAACCTCAGAAAACCACTCGGAAATGAAGACAGAGGCAGAGGACACAACATTGCACAGAATAGCCAAGTTATGCAACTTGTGGAGATGTGGCAGGGCAGCCTGAACCGATGCGCCACACAGAACATATTTCGGGCTCAAAACGAGTAGGTGACAGCTGTAGGATACACTTCTGATCCGGAAAAGAACTTCAAAACATCCTGATCACTCTTTCAACATGATGGAGTGGCTGCATTTAAATTGTCGGGAAGATCACCTTTGCCACTAGTATTGTCTGCAAAGGACCTCGCGGGAGGACGAACTCAAATATTAAATGTCCGCCCAATTAGAACAATCAACTATCATGCAGTCGAAAGTGATCAGTATTGCGCACCTGAAATAATTTCGGACACCACAAATTGGCTAAACTGGAATGGCAACTTGGATAATCCAACTGATGGTGAAGCCAATTGCACAGTGGACGATGAATCTGATATAGAGAGAGCTAATGGCATTCAGAATCCAGAAAGCCCAGAGCAGCAGGATGTGAGTGCTGCACGAAACATTCCCGAATTGACTGGGCCAACACTGATGTCAAAGAGACATGATGAACACCTGATGGTGACTGTCAATACAATAAAAACAAGGAGGAATAAGCGAATTAAACAAAGGTAGGACAGAATATGCCATTATGTTCCCACGGCGTCTTTATGTAGCGTAACAGAGAGTTCCAATGAGAGATATATCATTGCTCAATGGTGAGCAGTCGCTTGTGAATATCGGTTGATTAACAGATGTATAGTGGGTGCAATGATTCTCTTGGCAACATATATAAATATCAATAGTATGAGAGCGAACAGTGCAAGAATATTACAGGGCTCGGCTTTGCCACAGGGCTGAGTCTCAATCTGTCAGAAAAGCAACCAATAAGTTCAAATCATGCTGAAAACAATGAATGATGGCACCAGATGTTGAATGGACAATACATTAAAATGAGCGTCAATGGAGCATCAACGATTTTTGGTCTTGGAAGTACGGTGATTCAAAAGTGATTTGGTCGCTGTTATGTATAACCGATGTACTGGCAGCCTGGATTGGCAAAAGTGAAACCGACAGGGTCACTGCCCCATTCAGAGAATGAGCGTCAACAGAGTTTCAAAAATTGTTGGCTTTGCATCTCGGGTAATCTACGTTCCAATTGGTTGAAGCCATCTGTTGAGGGGATATTGGCAGCCTTGAGTGGCGAGAACAACAGCGAGAAGCTCCCTGCGCTGTCCTGGAAATGAGCATCAACGGAGTGTCAACAATTTTTGCTCTTGCATATTTGGTAATCAAGGCATCACGCGGCTATTCGAGCACATAACAGAACTATTGACCGCCTCAATAGGCAAAAATACAATCTATCAAAGGACAAACACGGATTCCAAAATAATCGATATCGCACACTGCACAATATGCACAAACACATTATTGGCTGTTGAATGCACAATTTTGATAAGACACTATGATCAATCTGAAAAAACAAGAGCCTAACATGAATCTATAGATGGACTGGCTGCGCGACCCTCTGACAACCTGCCCAACTCAGACGGGTTCGGCGATATCCATCGAACTCTACTCATGTAGACGGTTCGAGTATAGTGACAACCCAGTCCGGCAATTTGGCAATGGTTTGGATTGAACCCGGACCAGGACCCGAAGGAACCACCCAGAACCGTTGCTAACACTTGGCTTGTCTCATCCAACGAACTCTGTCTCTATAGATGCATACAGTCCATGTGGCTGCAAATGGTACTTAGGCGCAATTGGAGGAGCACAAGGAGATGCCAATTGAGAGAACTTTGAGATGGAGTTGGAGGCCATGATTACCTGAACTTAGATGTGCACATGGAGGCCATTGTGGTGGGAATATCCGTTTGTCACCACCACTGCCACAAAGTTTGGCAGGGGGAAGTCGACAGGGGGCATACAGACATGCAGGTATAACTGAGAAGTGCTGAGGGACAGGGGGGGGTATGGAGACACTGTGAAAATAATGATGGAATCTGCCACAGGGGGGCTTACAGCGATTCAGAGATCATGGAGATGGACTGAGCGCCGTGGATTATACAATGGGAGACCCCGTGGTACATGGACATTATCTCGACATACAACACAATACGCACTCTATCTTTTCCGGCTTTCATAGATCCACACAATGTTTGTTGTTGCTCATGGCAGGGTTGCCTATCACACTCTCACCCTCTTCCTATGCTCCTCGAGCCAGAAACACTCTTTCTCCCGAATCTCTTTTTCATGTTGCGAGATGTGGGACCAAGGGTGGATGATAGACTCACAGCCTCCTAGTTAATTAGTTTCACCTCACCATGATCGAGTGAGTGTGGTGATGCACTTGGAGACCATACTCGACCAAGATTGGAGGAGTACTGGTTGATTAGGAGGGGGTTGATTAGGAGGGAGGCATAACGGACACTGAGACTCAATTCATTGGTTAACTCATAATTGCGGGATTGCAGACAGTTGAGTACAACAAGGTCTACTGAGAGATGAAAGATGAGAAATGTGAGATCAGAGATGAACGACTGGCTGTGCCCAGGAGACAGTCGATCATGAGATGATGGATTGCTCTGTGTATGCTGTACTCAGTGTATACTGTACTTGGGGTTCGCTGAAGATAATGGCATGGAGACATAGAGATGGAAGACTTAACTTCGTATTCTTAGGTGATGGTAGAGTCGAACATGCGAATGAGCATGATGAGAGGGCATTTGGGAAATCATCTTACAAAACTGGGATTTATGGGAACTTTGTGTGCGAGTCAATTTACCATGCATGATATGGCACGTACAAGCACCCATCCTGAGGCCCAGAACACTGATACGAGATCTTCTAAACCCACCCTGAAAAGTTGCACCCCTGATTTCTACTGTCTGCTCATATCCTCAATATGGTTCCCATCTTTCACCCCCATCTCTCTTTCTTGTCCACAACTCCACCATCATCACTGAGCACAAAGTCAAGTCATCCTGCTCCATCTCTCCATGCCATGATCATGAGTTAACACCTTGTACAGCATACATGGAGTACAGCATACACCGAGTACAGCATACACCAAATACAGCATATACCGAGCACAGCATGCGCGAAGTACAGCATTCACTGAGTACAGCATCCACCCATCATTGTCTGTCTTCCCTGTATTCTCATGATCATGAGTTGACCCCTGAATGTAGCTACAGCTTCCAGTGTTGCTGCCTACAGATCGACTGCCACCAGCTAGTTCTCGATGAGAATTCAATTGTAATGTAACCTCCTCACATTCCTAAGTTGGCAAATTACCTACCCGATGAACCTACTGATCGACCCCCTCTGGTTCGCTCGCCAGGAAAGCTTGAAACAAAAAGTCACCTCATCACATTCCCACTGTTGTGACTTAACTAACCGATGAATGGAGACTCAGCACCCAGCGCACCTCCCATTGACCTCCTCCAGATGTACTACCTCCAAGTACTCCTCCATTCTCGCTCAATCACAGCCTCCAAGTGTATCTCTAATCTCGCTCAAATACAGCCTCTAAGATTGCACACTCATGGCCTTCAGGTCCATCTCCAAACTCATTTGCCCACAGCCTCCAAGTTGATACGATCATGGCCTCCAAAGTGCATCTCCAAACTTGTACGATCCAGGCCAGCAAGTGCATCTCTAAGTACACAGTTTGGCCATGTTCAGGTGAACCTCGAATTGTTGAAACACACAGTCTGCAGCTTGGCCAGATTACTATGTGTAGATGGATTGCTATTTAGATTGGTAGATATTAAGATACTTATATATATCGCAACTTTGGCACATTGATGAGAATACAAACTGAATACATGAGGGTTAAAAATTGTCTAACGATACGTAGTAACTACAATTTCCTGGTGCCACAGCAGTGTTCCCAAAGAAAATGTTTCTCACTCACTGCTCTATAGTGACTTGAGGTGCTCCCAGGCTTCTCACCAGTGCTCCGAGACTTGTCACTGGCACTGCCAGGTTCTCCTCTCATTGTCACCAGACCTTGCAGATTTGTCCCCAGCACTCCCAGGCCCTCCCAAGCACACGTGATTGCCACTTTATCAGTCCAGTCAACTCCGGGATTTGACCACCCTGGGATTCTGGTCTGAAAACTCCCAATCACTCCCAGAGGCTCCCAGTGACAGAAATACAGTCTGTTGATGTTGGGGCTGCAGGAGGGCTATTTAGAGGGGCTCGATCTGAAGCAAGGCATACTGCAAGTTGAAACTATACCAATGGTTTGACTTGTCATGGGGAGAATGAAGGGAGACTGGCTGCAAGCGACAAACAGTCGACGTTGGATTGATTCTGTATACAGTGTCAATGCATAACAGTGGCATGGAGAGATAGAGACAGATGACTGAACTTTGTGTTCTCTTTTGATGTTTCAGTTTTGCACTAGAAAGTGAGAGATGTGGATGAAGATGAAAACGATGTGGGGAGGGAAATCAGGGGTATGACATGCCTGATTGCCTTTACAATACCCCATATCAGTGGTCTTGCAGGCCGGATGGGGGGTTAGGCCTGTGGTATTGAAGAAGGTAAATTGACATGTACACGAAATTGTCTTTTGTCCCTGTTTCTGATGATGATTTCTTCATTATCTTCTCATCTCTCACTTTCTTTTCCACAATTCTACTGTCCCAAGCAAACACACTGTCGAGTGATCCCTTTCTATCTATCCATGCGATGACAATGAGTTCGCACTAATTCCAGAATCAATCCAAGATCACCTGTCACTTGCTTCCAGTCTCATCTCTTGGTGCACTGTGTTGAACACTGCTTCCTACATTCACACCATGATGAGCTAACTACTGAATCTGTTTTGGCTTCAGTTGCACCACACTTCCAATCTACCCAATCCAGATCGATCATCTCCAAGTACACCTGCAATTTTGCTCGATAACTGCCACCACAGTCCGTGTCCACATTCGCTCAATCATGGCCTCCAGTGCATCACCAAACTTGTTCAATTACAGCCTCCAGGTCCAACTTATATTTCACAAGATCTCTGGCTCCGAGTTCTTCTCCCAACTCACTGGATAATGGTGATCAAGTGTACCTCCGAATTCGCTGGATTACAGCCACATCATTCATGTCTTTGTTCCCATGATCCAGTGAGCAATGTAGATCTCCAACATTGCTTGATCAGAACAGCCAAGTGCTTCTCTCAGGTCCCTTGATGGCATGCCATAAGTCCATCTTCATCCTCCATTGACCACAGCATACAAGTGCATCTTCAACCTTGCTCGAACCTGGTGTCCCAGTGCATTTCTCAGTTAACTTGCTTGCTGGCCCTAAGTGAATAGTCAATAAAACACAATCACGGCCTCCACGTACATCTCCAAACTGGTTCTATGTTACGCACTCAGTGCATCCCCCTGTTCACACTATCTTGGGCACTCAGTACATCACCAAACTCGCCCGATAATGGCGTCCAGGTGCATATCACAACCTACTAGATCATGGCCTCGAAGTTGTCATGATTGCTGCCTCCTATTGCATCTACAAACTCACACAACGAATGTGTCCAGGTGCTTCCCCAATTGCACTCGAGTACTGTCTGCAGCCTAGTTAACCATAAGTTCATATCTAGATAGACTGAGATAGATAATACATGCCATATTATGATGTAGCGAATCTTCTTGTGATTGGTGATTGTTAAACACCAATGTCAAACAAAGACAAATGTGATAGATGCAATGGCATGTGGTTATAAGACCTTAAGAACCACCGCTGTGAGAATACTACATCAAGTTTAATGTTCCCTGCAAACCTAGTGTAGGTGTTTGAGCTGCTTTCAAGGTCCCCTACAGATCTGCACGGAGTGGTCAGCTACTTCAAACATTGACTCTTGTATAAGTCGATTATCGTAACATCTTGCATCCGCCTCCACAACTGTACGTGTGTTCACAGATACCTGACAATGCTCTTGCAGCATCTGAGAGGGCTTTGCTTAGCTTCAAGGGTGCCTAGGAGTGTTTGGAATTACTTTGGACCACTGATGAGGTTGACTGGAGTGCCTGGGAGGTTTGCATGTGGCTTCGGGACTATTGTACATTTTGCTGATTAATTGTACCTGCCTTGAAGGGTGAGCTGAGACAGAGCCGCTTCAGTATAGCCAAGACCGGTATATTAGGCATTCTGCTGGAGAATCTGTCCACTGTAAATGACACAGGTAGTAGTTTGATATGCCTCTTTCACATTGCTGATTTGTAGCTGTTCAGAAATATCGGGGGTGAAATTGTTGCCTGAACCAATTCACCAAATGCACTCTGATATCTGGCTCCCAAGATACATCTTTGGATATCTGAAATTTATTATATGCTGTTCGATGCACTTCCAGAGCTTGTGAATGCCCAGTGTCTCCCACCAAGCATTGAACTTGATCAACAACATGGCAGATACCGTGTTGAACTGCATGTGCTTATTCGAAGTACTTTCATTAAGCTAATTCTCCAGAGCATTCACGCTCTAGTCCATATCAGCACTACTTGATGTGTGGGTTGTAGTTTCACCTTCAGATACACCCAGATGATATTCCACACAATGGTCAGGGGTCATGTTTGCTGTCTGGGAAAGGTCTTCTCCTTCAGCATTCTCTATATGCGCAGTTGTGTGTGCAAATATACTTCAGAGACGGTGTGCATCAGTGCCAACTAGTGTTAGCAACGGGTCCAGGTAACCCGCCAGCAGTCTGTGTTTGGACCGGAAAGACAGTTCGGTTTGGTTCCAGAACCCTCCAAAAATGTGACCCGCTGCTTCTTGGTGGTCCAAGCCCGGCCCCATACCCATCAACCCGCTGGTTTCACCGGGTTTGGCTAGACCCTTCGGGTCCAATCTCCAGGTTTGCATCTCGGGTTGTGAGATTTATGGTTGCATTCAGATATCTTACTGTTAATCGTAAAATATTAAGGATGGTTAGTTGGATGTTCTTTGTGGATGAACAGGCCGCCTTTGTGATTTAAATATGTAAACAAACGTTCCCTGCCCCGTCCTGGAAATGAGCGTCATCAGAGCGTCAACGATGTTTGGTCTTGCATCCTGGGTAATCAGAGCGGGCATTGGTTGCAGCTAGTCATAACCGAGGTATTGGCCTCCTTGATTGGCAAAAGCAGAAGCGACACGCTCCCTGCCTCATGGTGAAAATGAGCGTCAAATGAGCGTCAACGATTCAGGGTCTCGCGTCTTGGGTAATATAAGTGGCGGATAATTGCAAACCTCTATTAAGGAGGGATTGGCAGCCTCTCTAGGCAGATAAGCAAGCGACATTCCCACGACAGCCTCCCGGACAGTAACAACTTATTTCATTTACAGTGATGCCATGAAGAGTTCGTGACCGTTTTAGCCAGGAAAAACTGTCAGAACATGGTATATACACAATGACAAATGCATCGCGCTTTGATTACCAATGATGAAAGGCCAAACATCGTTGACGCTCCTTTGAGGCACATTTTCATGAAGGGGCACGGAGCGTGTTGCTATCTGTTTTCCCTATACAGGCGGCTAATACTTTGATTGTAAATAGGAACAACCATGTCGCTTCTGACTTAGCCGACTTACAAAACCAAACATTGTTGATGCTCCTTTGACGCCCATTTTCGTGAAGGGGCACGGAGCGTGTCGCTATCTGTTTTCCCTATAAAGGCAGCCAATACTTTGATTATGAATAGGAATGACCATATCGCTTTTGACTTACCAGGGTTACAAGACCAGAAATCGTTGACGCTCTGTCGACGCTCAATTTCACAATGGGGCAGGGCGCGTGAGACCCGCTCTGTTGCCAATAAAGGCAGCCAATACCCCATTTATGAATGGTCTCAGCTGATCGCCAAGCAGATTACCAATGATGCAAGACCAAAAATCATTGACGCTCCGTTGACCCTCATTTTTGCCATTGGCGTATCTACACTATGGTATCATTTATTTTGGTGTAATATATCATTAATGGTGTTTTGGCAGCCTTTGTACCGTCTTCATATACTCTCTCCTTCATCAAAACATTGTTCTTTGAGAATAGTTATAAATATATCCTTTAAAATATACTTTAAAGTGTCCACTAATTGTAAATAATAATACACTCAAAAATCTTGTTTCATTCGATCAACGCTCATCTTCACTGTCAGGTTTGCTCAATTGCCTGCTGTTGTCTGCAAAATGGATGTCAGCTGCATTACCACGCAGCAGATAGTGTACTAACCAGTGGATGTTCCTTCATCAGTCAGCAAATCTGGATTCAAATCTTTATCACACTTGCGATCCTTGGCATATGCATCATGATCGAAAAATTGACGACTGGGAAGAGGACTATGTATATACAGAAATCCGGGTGGCACACCTTCGATTGCGGACAGATGAGCTGGCTCATCGTTACTGGTTGGATGAATTGGGGCTTCGGGGGGCTGTGGCGTTGGTTCTGGTTTCAGCTGTATGAGTTGCTCCGGGGGAGGTGCACCCGTGCCATTGCGTCTCCAGTGTGTCTGGGGATTCTGTGCTGTGCAATTTCGGCAAGGAAGGCAGTCGTCTGTCTGATGTTCCCAAAGCATAGCCGGGTGTCTTTCCATCGCAGCCTTCACATTTTCATCCCCAGGAAACTCAACTCCCCGCTTCTTCTCTTCTCGGATTTCGGCATGAAGTTTCTCCATTAGGAATTGCGTTTCCTCTATTGTGGCACACAAAAACCTCCCTTAGGCCATTTTGGCCATATTCAAAGCCTGGCACATGTCAGACTGTTCTAGCTGTACCTGACCTCCTTGCCTTGCATTATTGCAGACATGATGAAAATCTACAAGGAAATTAGTTACTGCATCTACATATTGGATTCGGCCATTACCTCAACCATATTCGCTTCCGTAGGATCCTCTAATGTGGTTGAAGCTTCATTGGTCCACTCTTGGGGATCCTAGTCAGAAAATTTGTCTGCGAAAGTCCCAGAGCTGACAACATCACGATGTTTGATTTGGCGGATTCCGCGGACAAATGCATTGGTCCACCATGGAGGGTTCCCATTATGGGCGGCTAGAAATGGGTTATGCAGCTCTCTATGTACACCAGCTGCATGATATATCATTAGTTGACGGTCGTCTACCTCGATTCGACTATACTCACATCCAACCGCGTGCTGCTTCTTGTCCTTGCTGCTTCCGGATTTACATACAATTTTCCACTGTGCGTCCAGGGTCATGTTTTCGGTGGCTGCATTTGTAGCATCGCAGTCAGCCAAGTGGTGTCTGCATGGTAGTTGGGTTTCAGCGGCTGGCGTATTCGCAGAAGTGCCCATCATTCTGCTCGATTCTGTTCCATGCTCAACTTGCTGAGGTGTTTATGGAGCTGTGAAATGCTGCTGTGGAACTGAAGAGATGATGATAATGAAAGGAAGTGGGATGTGCTGCGGAAGAAGATAACGAAAAGAAGTTGGAAGTTCTGAGGAATATATCGTTAGCTTTAAGTCAGCATAGCATGCGTAACAGCCAACTTGCTCGTTCTACACCAGATGAATCCTGTTGCGCATAGCTGCCGGTTGCACAGGTTGCCAACTGTTCTGCGATTTGCACCAAGTCGGTCCAATGATGTGTGTTTGTTACAGGAATAAAGCACGGTGATCGATGGTCTAAATCTCGTGTTTGTTTGATAAACACGGTACATTCTTCATCGGAAAGGATGTCTGCTGATGTTTGTCCCAATAAATCCCTTGGATTTTACATGATACAGACCCTAAACATCAGGTCATGAGGTACGGTGAGCATTGCTATTCCCAATGTGGTGACGGTCAAAACGCAGATTTTGCTTTGTTCAAGTCAGTTAAAACTACCAACCTGGACATAAAAGACGCAGCTTGCCTCAGTGTAGTCCATATCTGGCAACATCCAACATGTCGTCCATCAACAAAGTCAACACAAAATATACTGGTCAAGGTTCTGAAAATGAACCTTGCACCACTACCAGCAGGCAAATACGGCAAATCGATAAAGCGTCCCACACGACGATGTCATCATGCAAATCAGGGCCAAAGCGGTTTGGAAGCAGAACTGGTCTGAGCCCTTGGAGCGTTACATAGCTTGCGATCCATAAAGAAGCTTGCGGCGGGGAAACGACGAGAAACACACATCTTAAGCAACGAAGACAAGGAGAAATGGATCAAGGATTATGTGGAAAGCGAGACCGCTGTGGCAAGGAAGCGAGTTGAAGACGCAGAGACAGCATCTAAACACAAGCAGGATGATATGAGGAATGCTGGAAAGGTGGGATTGACAGCCACCAAGCCTGAAACAACATTTCAGGAGATGTTGAACGCCATTGGAGATAGTCTGAGCAATCTTGCAAGTTCCGCCATTGGGGAAGATAGGGAAGACGAGGATGATAATGACGAAGATCCTGCGGGGGGCAAGCTTACCGAAGATGATGAACCCAGGTGGGTGATGGGCAGAATCTCCACAACGGTACAGTACCGCATGGAGCGTTTTCGGCAGAAGCAGATGAAGCTTGACGAATGGACGCAACCAGGCTGGGGAGACGCGGCCGACTAGTTCTTTGAGAGGGATAAGAAGTACGGGACAACTGAAATGATGGTTCTGGCTGTCATTCAACCTCACACGGCAGATGATGCAGCGTCATCTGTGCTGACGACATTTTGTGAGCCAGTGGAGACTCTTGATAGTGTCCCCGGAAATTTGCAAATGCCGCAAGTGACTTCTCCACCAGGGAGTAGTCATATGAGGCTAGGTTCACAGAGACCACAGAAACATGAATGTATTCCGTCCCTCCCGCCCACCCCAATGCCTGATTGGTCACTTATTCAGCAATTCAAGAATGTTGAACCCGTAATCTTTAACCAATACATATCGCGTCCTAAGTAAATTACCGTATACAAATCGGTTTCGGATGAGGACATGGTGTAGGCTCCTGCGTCTCCGGAGGAATGAATATGCAAATTGGCCTTTGTAACAATGTATCAATTTGAAATGCAATACCTGTACCTATTTTGCTATGTGTCAGCTGTTACTTGATTTCAGTGACCAAACTGTGAGACACGATAATTTGTCTATGCATGTGAAAGGGTCGGATTGGCCATGCACATGTTCGAGACAGCAAATCTCGTGGACTGACAACCACTGAACGTGATATCGTCCTGGCTGTCACTATTAAGTGAGACAATTAAAACTAAATCACAGACAAAACTGACTAACAAAATATAAGTCAGTGATGTCATATGAGTCCTAGATGCAGCAGTCAAAGCGCAATACAAAGCTGAATGAATGACAACCGTCATGCTGCATACGATCATCAATCAAACTGCATGACTCGCTGCACAGACCTGGTGCATATAGTCGAAATGTTGGAAGATGCTTATGGTAGGTCATGGAAATTGTGGAGAATGAGCGGGATGGGGAAAATTGAGTAAGTCGTGCTGAATATATCAAAAACTAGTGTACGGATCAAAATATGGTTAATTGCTGGCTGAACGCGCTGGAATGTGATAGGCCAATGTCATTTATCATCCAGATAATTTGTCTAGTGGTGGATCAGAAATTGAAAGGCTTGGAAGCATTTGGATGGAAATGTTTATACATAGAAACGATTTATTGGCTGCCAATGACAGCTATATGGATTTATACCTTCAATTGTTGAGCACCCAGTGACTTTCAGCATGTCATTAAGTTGAGCGTCAACGGAGCGTCAACCATTTTGAGTCTTACATTTTCGGCAACAAACAGCTGCATAGTTATATCCTTCCAAAGTAATTGTATTGGCGGTTTTTATAGGCAAACATAATAGTGATACGCTTGTTGGCCAGTCATGGAAATGACCGTCAATGATGAGTCAATGATTTTGGTCTTGTGAGTCTGATAATCAAACCGAAGACATGGTCGCTGTAAAACATATTCCAAGTATTGGCCGCCTTTAAGGCCAAAAATGCCAGGGTCCATATCGCTACTATCGTTTAAAAATGAGTCTCAACGGAGCGTCAACAATTTATGTTCTTGCATCTTGGATAATCATACAGCTGTGCGACAATATTAAGCTATAATCGAAGTTTTGGCCGCCGCTATGGGAAAACATTGCCCCAACGATATCGCTGCCATCTCCTAACAATGAGCGTCAACCCAGCGTCAACGATTTTTGGTTTTGCATCATAAACATTCACAGCACTGTGCATTGACATTAACCCATAATCAATGTATCGGCCGCCTTTATGGGCAAAAATCATAGTGACAATATCGTTACCATCTCCTAAAGATGAGCGTCAACGGAGTGTCAACAATTTTTGGTCTTTCATCTTGGACAATCTACGGGCTACAGAAAAGCGTTAGCCCATAATCAGCTTATCGGCTACCTTTACGGGCGAAAATGCTACTGACCAGATCGCATCCGCCTCCTACAATCGAGTGCCCACTGAGTGTAAACACTTTTTGTTGGGGCTCAGTAATCTACACAGCTATGAACTGCATCGCATTGTTACCGAATTGAGTCTTACATGGTCAGTCTTTTCAATATGTCCTTGTATACAACTTCACAAATATGCATGCAATGTCTCACAGATCAGATTGTTTTGCATGTAGCTGTAAAGTCAATAATTAAGAACCCGCAGTCGGCTTTACTATATCGTTACCTTCGGCAGTCTTTCGAGTCGCATTACCCAGATTTCTGATTCCTATGGCCATGTCTGATTCAATATTCTTATACACCTCTTGGCTCGAGGTTATGATCTCTTCCAACAATGAACGTGTCTTTGTTCAGAATTTGGGCGACCTTACTTCACAAATCGTCTTCGATGCTTGGTGGGCTTCAATAAATGTAAGCTCGAAGCGGCCAATTGCTTGGACTCATTCAAGACATGCGCATTCGTGACGATTCCATTCAGACTGCAGAATTGAGCAGACCAGCAGCCCTGGCATCATATGTATCGTTTGTCATCAAGTTCTTCGCCATCCATCAGAACATGGAACCAGCTACATGGGGAAACACTTGCTGGCAAAAGCTCACATCGCAAAGTTAAACCATTCAACAGAGTCAGAAGTCACAAAATCGACCAGTTCGATGGTTAATGAAACAGCTTTGGCCATACTGAAGAGGAAAGGAAGTTGAGGAATCAGAAATGTATATTCACAGAGTCAAATCATATTTGGTATCGATGTTGATCCATATTGACCAAAATGACAGTCACAACGTTCTAAACTGGCAGATATGGACTTTGAAACCTACGAATATCACCAAGACACGTGGAATCGCTACCCTATGTTAGCATTTGTTTTGGCTCATGTTCCATGGAACGCTTTATCGAATCTAGAGCTATGACGATCATATGAGGCATTACGCGATGACTTAATGCTGCCGTCCGCTATGACTCTTAGCAACATTTGCCAGTGGGATTATGCACTGAGCATGGATGAAAGTAAGAAGCAATTGCCGTCACATAATGAAGTTAGTTTAGCTTTGGACGGATCGACATCTCCGACCAAACTAGCCATACTGTCGTTCATTGCTTACTATATAGATCAAAACTGGGCATTGCGTGAAGTTCAACTTGCTTTCGATGAGGATGATCGCCTGTTCGTCTCCCCTTTCGAATGTAATTATGGATGATAGGCGAAAGGCCATCATACTGGAGCAAGGCTAGCCGTACATTTGAAGGACGTGCTAGATCGTTTTGAGCTTACCGACAGCTGCTTGCTTGGTATTACGACTGATAACGCTTCCTCAAATTACTCTATGACACTCGAGTTGCAATCAACACACGTGGATTCTGCAACCCAGTGGCCTGCTTTGAGCAACCACATACCATGCATGGCGCACGTCATACAGCTGGCTTTTGGTGCATTGATGAGCAGTCTGGGTGTGAAAAGCCACCCCAAGTCTTGGGAAGCCCATGAGCACGATCAGCAATTTGGAGAGAATGAGAGCATAGACATTGGCAAGAGTCAAAGACTTCAAAAAGAGGGCAACGCTAGAATCAATAAGGTGTTGGCTATGAAACCAGGTTTAGCCAAGATAATTGAGAAAGTGCTTATTTCATGATATTTTGGAAGTCCTGAAATTGACCTTCATATAGCTGAGAATGCTTACTGTATTGATTACGCTGACACCTGGTCGTCGAAACGCGTTCATTAACCGTCAACAGGCGAAAGTTCGCCTGTCTATACTAGCGACTATGGATGTGAAGACACAGTGGAACTTACCTGTGGAGTTGCTGGAGCGCGCCCATTGATTACGGGAATTCACACCCGAGTGGCTCCAAATCCAAAATACACTGATTACCGGCCACTTTTCCCAACTCAAGATGAGTGGACCGTTGCGAAGTATGTCATGGATGTATTGAGGCCATTTCGATATTGGACCCTGTGGATGTCAGAGTGGCATACAGTCGCATTGCATCATGTTATCACAGTATACAACGACATGTTTGATAACATGGACGGCGTGATGCAAGCTTTGGCCAGGAAGAAGACTCCATGGAAGGACGACTTGTTCTTCGCCGTGAAGTCAGATCGACAGAGGCTGTCCAAATACTATGCTGCATCGACTCCAACAACAGGCATGCTGCTCATTTCTGCACATATCCTCGATCCTTGTCGGAAGTTGCGATTGTTCAGAAAGTGGGACAAGGGAATGGATATTAATCCTGAGGACGAGACATCCTATACTACCCAATACCAGGAGGCCTTTCCAAAGTATGTTGAGAATGAATACTGTGCCAAACATCAACGTGTGCTGGTCATTAAGCACGAAACCGTACTGAGCAGCAATCTCATCTCCGCTGCAACCGTTCCAGGATCCTGACAATCATCCTTTGATTCATATGATTTGACCAGCGATGATGACGAATACTTAACACCTAACGATGTGGCTGAAATGACACCCTGATGAAGCAATCGCACAGCACGCTTATTGACCGCCACCAGGCTGTATTTGAATTCGCCGCCTGAAGCACTGAAGAACTGGGGGCAAATTAATCCCACTCTCAATGATTACCACTCTAACCTATTGAAGATTCGCAGTACTGTTTGGTTACCGGACATAACCAACTGGTGGCGGCAGCAGGAGGAAACGCACTCAAAGTACGCCAATCTTTCCAATGTGGCACGCGACATCCTCTCTATCATACCACATGGTGTCGGAGTGGAGGCCAGTTCTTCCCTTGGCCAAGATGTTATCGGCTGGAGGCAGTCAAAATCCACAAAGGGAACCCTTCGCGAAAATGTTGTTGTAAGGCAGTTCGCTCGAGCCAATATTGGGATTTTGGCAGGCGCTGACCCAGAATTGGATACAACGAACACAGAAAACCACTTGGAAATGAAGAAAGAGGCCCAAGAAAGGAAATTGCACAGAATGGCCAAGGTTCAAGACTTTTTGGAGATGTGGCAGGGCAGCCAAAACCTACATGCTACCCAGAAGGAATCGCAGGCCCAAAACAAGCAGACGACCGCCGTGGGATACATTTCAGACACTGAAAAAATCGTCAAAGCATCGTGGTCACCCTGTCAACATGATGGTGCGGCTGCATTTAAATTGTCAGAAAGATCTCCTTTGCACCACCTTTGTCTGCAAAGGACCTCCCTGGAGGACGAACTCAAGTATCCAATGTCCACTGAATCCGAAGAATCAACCATCATCCAGTTGAACATGATGAGGATAGCGCACTTGAAAGCATTTCGGACACAGAAGGTAGGCTTCACTGGACTGGGGTCTTGGATAATCCAAATGACAGCGAAGAAGATTGCACAGCGGACGTTGAATCTGATATAGAGGAAGACAATAGCATCGAGGATTCGGAATGCCCAGAGCAGTGGGATGTGAGCACTGAGCCAAATGTTCCCGGATTGATTTGGCTGATACGGAAGTCATAGACACAGCCTGGAAAGGTGTTGATGACGGTCAATGCAATCGAAACGAGGAGGAATATGGGAGTGAAGAGACAGTAGGACAGAATGCGTCAATGTTTCGCCAGCTTCTTTATGTATCTTGACTGACAGTTGTCGTTAGAGATATATAATGGGCTTGTTGTGAGCAGTCGCTTGTGAATACTGGTTGATAAACAGATGTATAGCAGGCACAATGAACCTTTTGACAAGATACATGAATTTTAGTCGTGTGAGAGCGAACAGTGCAAGAATGTTACTGCACTTGGCTTTGCCACAGGGCCAAGTCTCAATCTGTGAGAAAGACTACCAAGAAGTTCAAAACATGTTGAAAACTAGTATCAAGGGCAGCAGATGATGAATGGACAATACATCAAAATGAGCGTCAATGGAGTGTCAACGATTTGTGGTTTTGTAAGTACCATAATTACACATTGTTTTGGTCGCTGTTATGCATAACCGATGTATTGCCAGCTTTTATAGGCAACAGAGACAGCAACTCAGTATCCACCCCGTTCTAAGAATGAGGGTCAACGAAGCATCAACGATTCGCAGTTTCATAAGTACCGTAATTGCACAGTGATTTGGTCGCTGTTATGCATAACCGATGTATTGCCAGCTTTTATAGGCAAAAGTGACAGCAAAACAGTCACCGCCCCATTCTGAGAATGAGCGTCAACGGAGTGTCAACGATTTGTGGTTTTCTAAGTACATTTTTTACACAGTGAGTTGGTTGCTGTTATGCATAACCGATCTATTGCCAGCTTTTACAGGCAAAAGAGACGACAACAAGGTAACCGCCCCATTGTGAGACTGAGCGTCAACAGAGTGTTAACGATTTGTGGTTTTGTAAGTACAGTAATTACACAGTGATTTGGTCGCTGTTATGCATAACCGATGTATTGCCAGTGTTTATAGGCAATTGAGACAGCAACATGGTCACCGCCCCTTTCAGAGAATGAGCGTCAACTGAGCGTCAACGATGTGTGGTTTTGTAAGTACGGTAAGTACACATTGCATTGGTCGCTGTTATGCACAACCGATGTATTGGCAGTGATTATAGGCAAAAGAGACCGCAACACCGTCACTGTCCCATTCTGAGAATGATCGTCAACGGAGCGTCAATAATTTGTGGTTTTGTATGTACAGTTGTTACACAGTGATTTGGTCGCTGTCATGCATAACCGATGTATTGCCAGCTTGTATGGGCAAAAGAGACAGCAACACGGTCACCGCCCCATTCTGAGAATGAGCATCAAAGGAGCATCAACCATTTGTGGTTTTGTAAGTATGGTAGTTACACAGTGATTTGGTCGCTGTCATGCGGCACCAATCCATTGCCAGCTTTTATAGGCAAAAGAGACTGCAACACGGTCACTGCCCCATTCAGAGAATGAGCGTCAACAGAGTGTCAACAATTTTTAGCTTGGCATTTTGGGTAATTTATGTCTCGATTGGTTGCAGACATCCATTTATCATATGTTGACAGCCTTTACTGGCAAAAGCAACAGTGACATGGTCCCTGCCGCATCCTGAAAATGAGCGTCAACAGAACGTCAACAGTTTCAGTTGTGGCATATTTGGTAATCAAGGCATGGCGCTGATCATCACGTTCATAAAGGAATTATTGACCACCCTTATAGGCAAAAATACAATTTATCAAAGGTAAAACCCCGATTCCCAATTAATTGATATTGCAAGCTGCAAAGCATGCAAAAACATATCTTTGGTTGTTGAAAACGCGATTTTGATAAGATACTATTAACATACTCCATAAACAAGAGCCTTAATTGAGTCTCTGGATGGACCCGCTGGGCGACCCGCTGACAACCCTCCCAATTCAGACGGGTTGGGAGTTTACCATCGAACCATACCCGTATTGACAGTTCTGGTTCATTGCCAACGCGGAACGCCAATTTGACAACGGTTCGGGTTGGACCTGGACCCAGACCCAAAGTGATGGTCCGGAACTGTTTCTAACACTAGCACTGCCAACATGTTTCAATAGTTGTTGCTCGCAATGTTGGAATATTGCATCAACTGGTTTTCACTGAACAGATGTCTCTTGTTACATATTCCACTCCAATAACTCTTTTGCCTTCTGTCGATCAGCAGCTGTTCACTTGGTTGTCACATGGTATACTGTATTCAGGTGCACCTGAAATGGCCTTTGTTGTATTAGAGTAACCATTTCAGCCCAACATAGATGAACCTCAATCACTCCATTGATTTTATGAATCCTTTGTTATTGTAACTGATGGGATTCTCTTGCCATCAGTTCATCCACTGTGGGCTTCAGGAATTTTGACATTGTCAGTTCTCAAACAGTACAAATCTGGAATGGCATGTAGCCAACGCTTGACCGCAGACATTTCATCTAGAGCGATGGTTACACATGAAAGTGAGTGAGTATATATGGAGAGTTGAGTGGTATAGTATTCGATACCAATCTAACTGCCATGGCAGTTCCCCATGGACATGTTAGGGGTTCTCCCTTAACAGAGGTAATGGTACTTGTTTAGTAGTCAAAGGGATATATGCCACAGAGTTACTCTAGGTCTAGTCACGTGGTTTACATATCACTTGTCCTAGACGCTGCAAGTTGGCCAGTGCTGTGGTAGTCAGAGGGATTACATAGGAGCCTCGTGTCAATTTGATAGCCAGCCTCATTGCTAGCGGATTCATTGAATGATCAATTACTACAGTAGAACTGATTTGATGATGCAATAACCTTGGCCAGTCTTAAAACTTCAAGGTTAAAGATGCCAGTTATTTCTCACCTCATTTATCGAACTAAGCTAGGTGGGATCAGACACGTTAACCGCATTGAAGCGACTGACGTGTCAGGCCGACGATTGCCAATATGCAAGTAAGCAGGACTTTGAGCTGTTCCCCTGTGGGATTGGAACACCTTGGGTACTCCCCATCCAAAGAGAATGGTCTCAGCCTAAGCATGGAGTGTCTGAAGAATTCAGACATGGGATAGCAAATGAGTCCTGAAGCTTTTGACTCCACTTGCAGGGATATGTGAGCAATGCAAACTACCATCTGACTATATAGCTGAAGTCGTATGTCAAGATTAAATGTTGGCAGAGCAATGGTGAGTCGCCAAGTAAGCCTCTGATGCAGTTAAGCCAAATAGCCTCAATGGTGAAGGTTGCCGTTTAATCTATGAGAAAACAAACTTGCAAAAACCACTCCAAATAACCATGACAGACGAGGAGTTTTTCCAACTATCTGAAATGAATACGTTGCGAGATATCTAAGTTGAAGTTAGTGTTTGATTAAATCTCAATGCTGATGATGGCCCTTCAGGGAGAGTAATTCTTCAAAACCAATCATGCAAGAACACGATAGCCTTGGGGAAGCATGGTCGCTATCGAAAGAGATTGCCTCACTATGAGAGTACTCTACAATATGACAGATGAGATCATAGCAATCCTTGATTGATGATGATGGCCCTAGGTGGGAGAGTAACTCCTGAAAACCAATCATACAACACAAGAAAGATATAATAGAACGACAAAGCTCCGGCTTCGGACGAACTGCCCCAGAAGCACACGCGATACCTACCTGTGAGAACGAAGCTGAAATATTATTGTTGTTTTCAGTTCTTATTAGTATCATTGTTATTACCAAGTATATTGGTATTTTCTATTAGAATTGTACGCAGTTCTGCCATCCCAGGGTGGAGCATAAGTTTAATACCAAGTACGACATTGTAGTGTGTGCTTTATTCTTACTACTGGATCGCTTTGAGAAGGAAGATCAGATATTTGCTGCACAGTGTATTTGGTGACTGGTAAGTATAATTCCGTTCACGGAGATATTAGTTTACTATCCCCAATATACAATGTGTCGTTTTGACTAGATTATCATTTGCGAGGTAACATGGTTACCAAGCATAGTTCCCGATGGATTGTTGATACCAGAATCAGATAGTCCAGTATTCAATATTGATAATAATTCAGATTCCAAGCTACATTCTTCTCGGTCGAAATTACCTCCTAAATTCAGACACCTGAGTCAAGCAAAGTTGAATACAACTCGTTCCGGAAAGGTGTTCAACAACACTGAGTATCAACAACCCACGATACAACTGCTGGGAGCTAGATTTGGGAATCACAGCACAAAGCAACCAGGAAGAACATGTGAGCTCCTCAGAAGTGGAGAACTGGATGTAGAGGGAGATTACACTTAGATATAATATTGTTGATTGTATCTGAACACCAGAGTTAACAAGGAGACAGAAAGAGGGTTATGTGAAGATACGTGTCAATTACAATTGCACTATCAACGGGCAAAATATTACCGCCACGATATTTATTGAGTATCTAGATTCATTACAGGACCATACTTTATTACATTGATTGATGATCGAGATTCTTAGTACTATATTGACTTTTCTTCGATATTAATTATAAGATTAGATTTACATTATCGATTATCATCAAAATCACTTATAAGAATTCAGTTTATGATATTCATCAATCATTGAGATCAATTATATGATTTATGTGTATTCTCACTATTGAATCACACCAAGACAAGATTTAGTTGCTGTTCACCTAATAGCGTCCGATACAATTATACATATTCGTCATCTGTGTCAAAATGATCTTTATAGATTGCCAATACACTTCGTCTGGAGATACACATAAGAATTATGATAGGAACTACGGCCGTGTACCTAGTACTTACTCAAGTATCTATTGATACTGGACTGTAAGTATAGATACTTAGGTGGAAGCACCCCCATAACAGGACACTGGTGCCTACCTGTCCTTGGGTCATGTGTTGCCATTACATTATCCCCCTCTTCAGGTGCAGACACTCTGGACTGCCAAAATCCGTAGGAGAGAAGGAATGGGAAACAAAGAATGATACAATCACCCTACAGACACAATTGTGTGAACCTCTAAGTCACGCTACGAATTAGTACAGAACAATCATGACCTTTCGGTCGATTCACCGCGTGGGGAATCTACACCTCCAATGGCAGGTGGCAAAGTGCCTGCCGATGCCATTCATACCGGGCTGGGATCCATTCAGATGAGCAGAGAATGCACATACAAGAGTACAGATGGATGGTCCAAACTGCTTCAGTGTTCTCAATACCTCTGCCCCTGCACTCAATACCTCTACTTCCATAGCTGATTTGGCTCCTGTTGGTGAAACCCTTCAACCAGTTCTTGTGCAGTGCCAAGGTGCTGCGCCAGTTCCCAGCTTATGTGTATGTTGTTGTAACCGGCCTATTGGATGGGATAATGCGGTGTCTGATAGCGCCCCCTAGAGTTGGGTATGCCGAAGGCGTCTCATGCTGGTATTTCCTCGCCATTCACCTGGAGTTGTTCTGAAGACAATTACCATGTGACTGGTGGTGTATAGCCATCGAGATGCGACACATAGAAATTGTTGCGGTACCACATTGTACTTGGTAAGTCTAGTTCGTAAGCATTCTTATTGATGATCATACATCCTGTATACTGTCCTGTGCACCTGTATTCGATCTTTTTTTAAGGCCAACTTGTTCACAACTTCCTGGTCAATCGCCTTACATTGTCTACAACCCCAACAGTCACCTCTTGCCCGCCGCCATAGTGTGTTTGTTGCACCTGACCATCGATTAAATTGTCCTAGAGAATTGGGTGAGTGCCTTGCATGCCTGCCATCGACAAGTCTGCCTGCACCTGTGATATGAAATGGTGGTTCTTGGGCCAGTTGAATTGCATCAGAGAATGTTACTCGTAGTTCACCCAGAAGGGTGTCATCTGTGATGAATGATGGAAGGAGTTGTTGTATGCAAATTCCGTCAGTGGTAACAGTTCCACCCAGTTGTCTTGAGCATAGTCTCAAAAGGCCCTGGGGTACTGCGCCATTCTTTGGTTCTGCCGCTCAGTTTGACCTCGCATCTGCGGGTGGAAATGGGGTCAACAATTGGAGATTAATACCGAGGTGGGTGCAAACTCTGTCCCAAAATTGCCCAGTGAACGCGGTGCTGCAGTCGGTAGTGATATTGTCTGGTACAATACGATCGCAGATCATGTGTTTGAATATCCACCACACTAGCTCTGGCAAGTCAATGATCCTTCTGCAGGGGAGGTAGGTAGCCATTCTAGTCAAACAGTCAAAAATTACCAAGATCCCAGTGTATTCTGATGCCATAGACTGTGGCAAGTTGGCAATCAAATCCATTGTAGGTTTATCCCAGGGACGCGATGATGGTCATGGTGACATGATGAGTCCATACTGTGCATGATGCGGGGCTTTTAATCAGTGGCACATCTTGCAGCTGGCGACATACTTCGATATCTCGGATTTCATCACAGGCCAATCAATATTTTGTGATACGATCTCGGGAGTGTTAAGGGCTCCCAAGTAGGCTGATATGGAGTTGTCTCGGAAATGACTGGTCACTCTACTGCAGAGTCCCGCAGGCACTTATATTTTCTGCTCATAAGTCAGAGCTCCTCTGATTGATGTCCATTTACTCTGATCTGCAATTGAATCATCGGCAAAGGTTGGTCGTATTGTTGTGACTGAGAAGATGATCTCCAGGGCTACCTTGATATGTGTTTGGAGGTCACCATATGATTCGGTGATGGTGTTCATTGCTAAGGCGGCCAGGAGTGGTGTCATCATGTTCTCATAGCTGATTGCATAGTTGGGTCATCTCGACAATCTATCTGCTGAGTTCTGCTTGCCTTCCCGGTGTTTGATGATCAAGTCGTATGAAGAGAGAATCTCCACTCATCTAGCCAGCTGCTGGGAGAGCCCTATTGACTTATGGAAGCACTGAATGTGTTTATGGTCGCAACTTATGAGGACCTCAAGATTTGCTCCCTTGACGTAGTGACTCCATTGCTTCATAGTCTCCACCCAGAACAAAAGTTCTTGATCATATGTGTCATAGTTTTGTTCGGCATATGAGAACATTCGAGAGTAAAGTTAATCAGCCTGAAAACCCAGAAACTGTCATAAAGGTTGAGAATGCCAGTGATCATGTAGCCACTTGCATCGGTTTGCAGAATTACCTGGTCAGCAGGTTCAAAATAGTTGGGGAGGGGTCCTTCGGTGATAGCTCATTTCAATTTCGGGAAAGCGAGTTTCGCATCCCAAGTGCATTTCCATTTTACTTGCTAAGAAGTTCTGGAATTCACTCCTTGCTTTATTAGGTCTTATATCAGCATTGTTACCTTTGCATATTTCCTGATGCACTGCCAGTAACAGGTCATGATCGCCAGAGGCACCTGCGTATGCTGAACGGACTCCAGGATTAACCAGTCCTTGACCATTGATATGCGATCCGATTCAATGGCACTCCCATCAGGGCTAACTAATCCGAGAATTCACACCTCCGTGACTCCAAACTGGCACTTTTCAGCCCAGTGCTAGAGACCAAATTCATGTAGTCATTCCAGCATTTACTGTAACTGCTGTTTGCACTCCTCCACATTTGTCAAGTGGATCAGTATATCATCAAGGCAGCACACAGCGAAGTCATCAATGCAACGCTGAAAGCAGTCACCAGTATGAGCAGGGAGAGGAGCTGGTGTATTCAGCAACCCGATCGGTGTGAGGCAGCAGTTAAATTGTCCATACGGCTTGCGGAACAATGATTTGTAATGGTCGCCACCATTGATTCGGATGAGGTGAGAGCGGTGCCGGAGGTCCCATTTGGGGAAGAACTGGGGTCAATGCAATCTGTTGAGCATCTCCGAGATCTGTGGGAGAGGGTATTGGTACTTCAGCATGGCTTTATTGAGAGCTCAGTTGTCCAGCCACTGCTACGGTCCTCTGTCCATCATTTATGCAAATCAGTGGGGTGTTGCCACAGGGAATGACGATTGCTGCATGAATCTGTTGGCTACGGTTGTCTGGATGTAGGTGTTGAGAGTTTTCAACTCGACTTCTGACAGATTCAAGATTAGGCCATAGGGTGAATTGAAGCCCGGGTCCAGATTGATGGTGTGGTGAATTGGCTGGTGCAGTGCGGGAGTCTCTGCCATATCTTTGTGGAACACATCTGCTTAGTCCTTGTATCATATGGGGATAAAACTTCAATTATCAGTAGGTACTGTACCTGTTCCAGCATCGGTGCATTAGCTTCTATCTCTGACTTGGCATTTGGAAAGATGATGGGGAAGGAAACCAGGAACCAACAGATCAAGCGGTTTGCCCAGGAGCAAGCAAAGCCCTGCAAGCCCAACAACCTCCTGTCATGACTTGGCCAGGCAGTTACAGTCATTGAAGTGTACCCATGCTGGGTCCCTGTTCTGCCACAACAACTCCCACAACTCCCTGCCTGCTCGTCCAGCACTTCGGTTGATTATCTCAATCTCACTTGGATGTTTTAAAGTGGTGACGTCCATAGTTGGTCCCGGCAGTGCACCGCATTCCCCAAATTGTAGGGCGAATGTCATCATAGTTCCGTTGCTAGCTGAGAGTTCATCGAATGCAGTTGCTCAGAGTACTTCAATGTCTGACTTAGGACTGTTCTCACTACTCTCACAAAAATTTCCATTTGGATCAACAGGGATCTCCAATGTCAAGTTGATTATCGGGGTACTCCCACCACTGTCTGGCAGCTGTATGTTAGTACCTTCATCATCCCAACCTTCATACCACTGCAGTTTCATACCTGATCTCTGTACCTCCTTTCGGACACTCGGAGTCATGAATGAAGTCAATTGCCCAGCAGCCCAATCAATCTCTGGCTTGCGGGCCTTAAACCTTGGTAATCCCACTACTACAATGTATGCCCTGATTGTGATGACCATCACCTCCAGTTTGTGAGCCAGGGCTAAATGATCCATTTATTGGACCTTCATCACTGTTTTGAGGCTCTCGCTCTCATGCACAATGACCTGACCATCAATGCCATGAGTTGTGATGTGCGCAGCTTGGTGCTGTGGTTCGAGTCAATGGAGACATTGTGGGGCCTTGGAAAAGTTTGTAGTGCTGCAGACGCTGAGTGCTCACATTCGTTGCAATTCTATGTTTTGATTTCATATCAGGACTTCTTGGATAGTATATGGTGAATCCAGTCTTCCTGTTCCACACAACTATTATTATGACATGAGGGATTTCGGGCTCTCTAAGAAAGCCCTCCACTTGAATAACATCTGATGCGTTTGTGTTTCCTCGAATGTTGCCATCAATGTCCTCATACCCCATGAGTGTAACCTGAGCTCTGATCGGTTCATCTTCTCTCACTGAGCGAAATACCAACTGAGGTATGCTGGATGTTTGTTTGATGACGGTTGATGGCAGACTGGCATTTGATGTATTCACTGTCTCCGGGAGAAACAAGAGAAATTGGGATGTTGCTGCGTGTTTGTTTTGTGCACTGGGATATATTAGCTTTGCGTCATCTGCAGTGTATGAATTTCGCTTCTGACTTCTGTGGAGCATACAGCTCTGCCGAGACCCTGGGTGCGGGAGAGCATTTAACATCATTGCCCGACATTGACCTGTCAGTCTTCTGTGCTCTGGCCTGCTCGGATATGGAAGGTCAGAAGTTGCATTGCTTGCCACCTTGTTGAGATGATACTCCAGACAGCTTTTGCTGTAAATGAGACTGCTGCTGTTGAGGCTGTTAGCCATCCAGCTCGACTTCTGAATCGGTGTCATGGTAAAAAGGCTCTTCCATGTCGTCAAATTATGCATTCTTAGTGATGAACAGCTTGAGTTGGGCTTGAGTTCTGATTGTAGTCCGCTGAATGCGATTTCTTAAATGTTACTGTTATCCTGTGGGAGCCATCCCACTGCTCTCTAAATTGCATTGCTTCATTTTGGGTTAACTCTCACCAGCTGATTCGCTTTTTGGATGAAGTCAGTTATCCACATCTCTGCTGCAGTGAGCTCTCAGTTCCTCTCGCTGTACACCGTTAGCAATTCTTCAGGGACGCACTGACGATCGTCAAATTGGGGATCTGGGTCTCTCCGTAGGTCTTGAAGCCACACTACCTGATTGGTCATCTGTGTCTCTCTCTGCGTCAGGTAGGGCAGATTGGTTCATGTGTGAAGACGGCTCGGTGCATATAAATGATTGTTGGACTCTCTGCAGGGTTATAGATGCACATCAGATTGGTCGTTAGACCGTCACATGTCAAGGAAGTTGTCAAGCCCCTCTGCTCTGCCTTAGTATCGTTGAGGATGGGTAATATTGAAGATGGTTGTTTTTGTTCCTTCTGGTCGAATAGACTCTGCATGGGATTCCCTGTGTGCTTCTATCTGTTTGGCACTCTGCACTCGCAGCAGAGTATTCTGTTGGATGGCATGTTGAGCATTACACACTGTTCTTCCAGCATCTGTACCATGGATGCTATCCCGGACTGTGTGTTAGCCTTGGGCTTGCTTGGGTTGTCGCCCTGATGGTCACTCACGTTGTTGCCCAGGTTGTTGCCTGCACCCTCATTCAGGACATGATCCATGCCGGCTATGCATTGTTCACCGTTGTAACTGCTCTGATCCCGGATTTCATCCTCCTGAACTATCGAGGCTCATGGGGTGAGAATAGATGTTACTTGGCGAACAGGCGAACATAGGTTCTCTGTGCTTGAACGCATACTAGCCAAGTGCAATTGACTTCTGGCTGTAGTATTAGGACGCATAGTGGATGATTGACAGTAAAATTGATGCGCAAGCTGTTCGTTTTCTGTCAGTTATGTCACTCTTTGACATTGGGGGTAAAATTCATGTATTCTTGTGAGCAAAACATATCCTGTAACTGTAACATGGAAGATAGGATAAAGGCACATATGCCAATGCTTGACCGGAGACATCTGATATACATTGATGGTTGCGCACCTGAGCAACTAAGTATATATGGAGAGTTCAGTGGTATGATATTCGACACGGATCTAAGTGTTGTCGCAGCAACCCATATGCACTGGCGGTCGCCTAGACTCGGGTCACAAGTTGCCATCACACCATCTTCGACAAAAACCACATAACCAGATCACATCGTGGTATGAAGCAATAATTGGAGTGCTTTTCTTGATTATGCAGTAGAGAGAATCCACATCAGACCAGCTCTGCTCCCATTAAGATATCATCGGATGCTGTTCAAACCGCGGTTTTCCCATCAATACTGCAGCAGTCAAGTAGTGGAGCACCATTCACTGCTGGTGTTCCAATGAAGCTCCAGATCCCTTTTCCCTGCCAGGAGCCACTTCTGAATGGCGTGAATGGTTTAGAGAAGCGCAGGAGAGGAGGCCTGGATATCATGGTACTGATGTGAATTGATGGTCACCTTCATCCTTGACTTTTCTAGCTTTCAGGTATTTGTGTAGGAAGTGCAATACATATTAAACTTGACCCAGAAGCATCAGATGCAATTTATTGGGCTGCTAAAGCTGATAGCCATTGCAGTGAGAGTTTTGTCAAAATATTTTCCTGATTGTGTGAACACCTAGAGTGCGCAGAGAATCATTATTTGTTTCCTTCTGAAGTTCCAAGTTCACACGCTTATCTGGTAAGCTATGGAGTGGTCAAAACACTAACTTCCCCATCGGCTAATCTATAGCAATTTGACCCAATCAACATAAGCTATATGAGACTGGAACAGCTGTAACTTGTTTTGGATAATCCCCAACCTAGGCAGCCAAAAGAGGATAATATTGTCTCTGTAATCTGTCAGAACAATCCAATTTCAAGCCAGGACTCGATAGTTCAAGATTCCTGAGTGGGAACAGCACAGTGCCTACTATGTGATGCCATGGTCAGTATAGTTAGCCCCTGTCCAGGAAGATGGGATCAGCTCAACATGAATCCAGGCACGTTTTGTAGGTGTGCAGTGGGTGCTGTTTCTTAGAAGTATCTAGTGTGGTATACATCAGCCAGCAATGCTGATCACCCATACAATTGGTCATGTGAGTATTGTCAGATGCACAGATGACAGTCACAATTGTCACACCATCAGGAACTTGATATCTCATTTCCCATCACCAATCACACATATTCATCTTGCTGCATATTCAGCAACTTTGGGGGTGCTGGAGGCGCCCTGGTTCAACATGCAGTTACAACTTAAATGGGAAATATGCCAAACAAAGCAGTACAAATTCGAAAATATCCCAGTAGTATAATGTTCTGGGGATATGCACATCATCTGCAATTCCACTTTCATTGCTGAGCCCGAAATCCTGTTCAGACAGAAACATGAGTAAGCATCTTCTAGTTGGAAGGATTCGATTCAGAGGTTGGCCACTCAATGCCCAGGAAGTCAATCTATCCATGCTAACTGTTCCTAGTAAATGACCGAGTCTGTTGTAAGTTGTGTGCTGAGTGAATTGGATTGCATGGATTCCATTGTTCTGAGTACTTGCGATGCTTGTTGTACAATCCAGTTGCTTTACCATTCGCTTTCCCCACTACATTGTCCACTCCAACCACCTCCCTATGAGCCATTGTCTTTGTTGGATCATGGGGATATGTCAGATTAGGCTCCTGGGGGTCTAGAGTATCTTTGTCAGGTGCAACTTCAGGTGGTGGAGCACCAGGCACATGATCGATGGGTAGATGACTCATTGACTTGTTCATCGATGGCAATTCTGATGTACCTTCTGAAACTGAACCATGGTGGCACATGTTGATCCACGCTTGCAGGTAGTAAAATTCCAATGAGTAATAGCTGTTTATTTATCGATATTGGGTAATATTGTTGAAACCGCCCCTGCAGCTGATTCTTGTTATGTTAGTTCTTTTTGCAGATACAACACTTATCCTGTGTCAAGTGGGTATTGATATCCCTGAAATGGTCAATGGACATGTATTCGGAAGAATCCTGAAGATACTTCACTTGGTGATTCAGACCATCTGGGTCCTTTGGTTGAATGTGAGCTAACTGACGTTAACATAACACAATCACAGCAACATCGCACCCCACCAAATGCGACAGAGGGGTAAAACACAATCATCTTACGATTAGTTAGGTATCTTATCCCATCCAGCGAACATGTACATCTTCTGCTCAAAATTCTTTGTAGAGAAGAGAAGGATTCTTTTGTAATCACTGTAATCTACTATAAATACTTGTTCATCAACTGTTGCTGCAATAACCACAATCAGGGTTATGCTATGCCATTGGGGCTTTATGAATCGAACAGACTCTCAAGCCTCCAAGCAGCTGATAATGAAGGTAGATTATCCTAATGGATTCAATAGGTGGGTTTCTTAGGTGGCAATATGCCCGCTCAATGACTATCGAGAACTGATACACCAGTATGATGGTGTCTTCAGTAAGGATCCTTGACAGGAGTGAGGATGCCGAGGAGATCAAGAATGTCAAGACAAGGTGCTCAATAGGAAGCAATCACTATTGCTGGTTAACCCACAGGGCATGTATGGACTGTATTTGCAGGTCGTACTTCCCCAAGGTTATTGAAATATCCCTAGTCAGTGTAGTCAAACTGTGTAGCTAGAAGGCAGCAAGCCCATTGTCATCACTCCACCACTCCTCTGATGGCATCCAATGGAGATTGGAGAGGATGTGTGCATCTGCCTCAAGGCGTATAGGGAAAGGGTGAGAGGAATTAATAGATGACCCGGCTGTGAAAAACCACTGAAAGTGCATGGATCTATCAAAACTTTGCAGTATTGTGTGCAATGTAGAGCTGGGGAAGATAGAGTGGGTATTTCCCCTGTATGACAAGATGAGATCTATCTATGGTACAGTCTCCTAAATATATACTCCCCATTGCTCAGTTCATCTCCATGATCACGGTATCACCATACAACCCCCGTGTGCTCAGTCCATTTCCACGATCCCTGAATCTCCATGTGCTCCCTGTCACGCAGTGATTCTCTGTTATCGGTGTATCTCAATATACCCCAAACATTCTTCCCCCTCACAAAGTGAGTGGTGCATCAGCAAAAGACATTTCCATCCGGGAGATATGGCTCGGTCAAAGTGGATGGGCTTCGTCAGAGCCGTCGGAGACACCCTGGTGGCGGATCATTCCGCTCCCAGCGGCAAGTCCACGCGTCACGTCACATATGGCCCGGCGATGGCCACTTTGCTGCTTCTTCTCGCTCTGTCAGTTTCCTATTTTAATCAAACACCCTGGTGTTGTGGCCAACTGTGACCATATGTCGGAATGGGTTCATTGGGTCCACGCTTGCATCGGGATTGCAATGCAATGGGTGATGCTGCAAAAATCTCACCTCGGGTTCCTTCTACATTAGGCTCGAAGAGCGTAGGAAGGTGGGACGATATGAAACTACCCGGCCGTGATGATCCATGAAATCTCGGACAGAGAGAGTGAGATCGAAAGTTGGGAAAGATAGAGTGTGAATTTTCATTGTATGATAAGAGGAGATGGAAATGAGATGATGTCTATCTACCCCGGGGTCTACCTAATATATACTCCCCGTCACTCTGTCCACCTCCATTTCCCCTGTATCTCCGTACAACCGCCGTCACTCCTTGATGATGTATTTGATTGAGCGTGTTTGAGATGAACTTGGAGAATGAGATCGATTGAACTCAAAGATGCACTTGGAGGCCGGGATCAAGCGAGTTTGGAGATGCACTTCGAGGCCATGATTGTGCAAACTTGCAGGCCGTAATTGAACGAGTCTGGAGATACGCTTGGAGGCCATGATCGAGCGAGTTCAGAGAATCACATGGAGGCCGGGATCAAGTGAACTCAGAAGATGCACTTGGAGGCCGTGATCGATCGAGTTTGAAGATGAACTCTGAGGCTATGACCGAGCGAGTTTGAAGATGCACTTGCAGGCTATGATCGAGCGAGATTGGAGGAGTACTTGGAGGCAGTCAGTTTGGATGGAGGCACGACAGCAGCTGAGACTCTATTCATTGGTTAACTTGTAATTGTGGGAATGTACAGAGTTGAGTACACCATCCGCCGAGAGATGAGAAACTGGCTGGGAGCGGCAGATTGTCGATCTTGGGATGATGCTGTACTTGGTGTACGCTGTACTGTGTGTTTACTCATGAGTATGGCATGGAGAGATAGAGAGGGATGACTTAACTTTGTGTTCTTAGGTGATGGTAGAGTTGAGCACAAGAAAGAGAGAGCAGAGGAGATCAGAGAAGATGGGGGAAATCATCATGAGAAACTGGGACTTAGAGAATGTCGTGTGCGAGTCAATAGACCATCCCCGATACATCAGGTACGAGTCTCGATCCGGCGCGAACTAACACCGATGCGAGGTCTTCCCAACCCAATCAGGCAAGTTGTACCCCTGATTTCTCCTATCCGCTCGTATCCTCCATCTCATTCTCATCTTCATCGCCCATCTCTCTCGTTCTCGTCCACAACTCAATCATCATCGCAGAACACAAAGTTAAGTCATCCCTCTCTAAATCTCCTTGACATGATCATGAGATGACACCGAGTACAGCATACACCGAGTACAGCATCCACCCAAGATTGTGTGTTTTCCCTTCATTCTCTTGATTACAAGTTGACCCGTGAATGGAGCTTCAGCTTCCGGCGTACCTCCCTACACGATCGACTGCCATCAGCCAGCTCTCCATGAGAGCTCAAAGTCAAAGTCACATTGTCACATTCCCACGGTTGCGAGTTAACTAACTGATGAAGAGAGTCTCATCACCCGGTGCTCCGTCCATCGACCGCCTCCAAGTACTCGTTCAATCTTGCTCGATCACTGACTCCAATTGGATCTCCAAACTCACTCGATCACGGCCTCCAAGTGTAACTCCCAACTCGCTCGATTCCGGCATGCAAGTTCGCATGAGCATGGCCTCCAAGTGCACCTCCAAACTCGCTCGATCACGATCTCAGAGTGCATCTCCATGTTCACTCAGTCGCGGCCTCCAACTGTATCACCAAATACGCTTGATTACCGCCTCCAAGTGGAACTCCAAACTCGCTCGATCACGGCCTCACAGTATATCTCTGAGCTCACTCGATCATCATTTTCTGGGGCCCCTCGAATTGCTCTCAAGCACCGCCTGCAGCCAGTCCAGATATACCATGTGTAGATGGGTAGCTGTATATGTACATAGATATATAGATGAGAATACAGACTGAATACATGACTGTGATTCGAGGTGCTCCCAGACATGTCGCCGGCGCTTCCAGGTGCTCCCAGGCTTGTCGTTGGCGCTCCCAGTTACTCTGAAGGCCGGCAGGAATGCCCTCCTAGGGTCTGATACTCCTGACATTGATGCATCTAAGTTTACACTCCACACCCTCTCAGACACTCCTGGAGGCTTCCAGTGACTAAAATACATTTTGCTGATGCTATGCAACGTGACCCATCACCTGGGTGACGGATAGCATGTAATTCTCCGTCAGAGGGTACGAGGTTCTGTCAGAGCCGTCAGAGCCATCTGGAACACCCGGGTGTTTCTGATGGAAACTAGAGTTGTTACTGATGTGGTGGCGGTGGTGGTGGTGGTGGTGATTGAGAGAAACCAATTGTCCTGCCACAACTCCTTCGTGGCCCTTTGTACAAAGCACACCACTCCTCTTTCATCCCATATTACCTTATACCCAAACCCACAAGAACATAAGAATATCATAATCCCAAAGCACACACATAGACCCAAAGGAAAACCATCAATGCAAAAGGAAACCATCAACCGAATGGAAAACCATAAACCCAAAGGAAAGACATAAACTCAAATGGAAAACATAAGGACTCTCACTCCTTGCACACCTGCTTTCTCCTACAACTGTTCATTTCTGCCTATCACTCAGCTTCACCCCATGTGCAGTACAACATAGTGTTGCGCCAAGAATTGAATTGAACTGTTGTCTCACTCATCACATATCCAGCTGCTGTGATTTGTGCCCAGGATTTCATACACAACACAAGGTTCTCATTCTATGCCTGTTCAAATGTGGGTATGTCTTGGTTTTCCACTTTGCTCTGGTGGCCTGCTGATATCCTCGTCTCATCATCGTGTGTATTCTTGCGTTCTGGTTTCAACCTGAGCCATTCTAGAATCCAGCTCACGTTTACTTCATCCATGGTGTAATCATTGGAACTGCAACATTTGCTTCTGAAATTGGCAGACTGGTCAGGAGTGTCGGTGCCCCGCTGTTCATGACAGCTATGCTTTTCTCGGTGTGAACTGGCCTCTCATGCTGTGGTGGCTAACGAGATTCTACCACATAGTCTTCAGTGGGAGTTGGCAATATTGTACAAGCTTCTGTTCTGGTTGGAGTTGGCATGATGATGCTGACCAGTTTTTTGACGACTACACTGGTTCCAGCCTCAGATCTATCGTTGGGCAGATCTATCAAAAGCTATCCAACGTTACTCTGATCTATGTCCCGGTTCTGTTCCATTGCTCTGGTTGGTGGGGTATGCGGTCAATGCATCTTGCCGATATTGGGTGATTACAGTGCTAAGGGTATCTCCCGGTCAGTAAGCAGTACGCATGGTGAGATGGTACGAAGTTGATTGGCATGGTTGTGGTTATCCAGTCCGGGGACATAACTAAGTGGTATTAGAATCCCCTGACGCCATTTCAGGCCCATTGCTTCATAGTCGATTCCTTCTACCAGCCAAGAGCAGTAAGTATCTAACAACATCTTTAGTGTCTGGTTGTCTCCAGAAGTATTGCACTTGTTGGCTTTTGCCTTCTCATTTACCTTGCTGACACTGTTGATGTATGCATGATTGTGAGATCTCTGTCCTAACTCAGAATCACTGGATGTTTTGCTGGCCCTCACAGTGAATTGCCGCCTTTGCTCAATTCCGCTGGAATCGCTTCAGATGACCTGGAGTTCAAATTTGTGTTGGCAGAGGTGTTACAGCCATATTTTTACTTCTATCTTCCTCTATTGGGCACTGTGGGGCATCATAATCATATCTCTTAATCTGCTGGAACTGTGGAAAGCATTAAGAAAGTCTGAGTACCCATTGTATTGCAACATCTTGCGGTCACAGTGTGTCTCCACAACATTTTGTTATCCACACGATCTTGGCATTGGCAGCACAGAATGTGTCACCGAAGATCTTGTAGATCATGAGGATGGGATTGATTTTGCTCTTGGAGGAGAGCTCCCAAGCAGCAATTTCCGCAGCTTCTTGCAGTGATCCAACACATCTACTGGAGAAGAAATCCCTGCTGAGTAGTGGTATTATCTCTGCTCAGTGGAATACTGGAGAGGGATCACAAGTGATGGTAGCGATATCCCAGGAGGTGTCATATATTGTAATGACGGTGGTTGTGGCTGTAGTCATGGTGGTTGCAGGGGTGGAGGCTGTGGTGGTGGTGGGGGCTCATCTGGTAGTGGCTGAGGTGGTGTTGACAGTGGTGGTGGTGGCTGATGTGGTAGTGGCTGGGGTGGTGGTGGCTGCTGTGGGGGTGGCTGTGGTGGACGTGGCTGCCATGGTGGTGGCAACTTGGGTGGTGGTGGCCGTGGTGGTGGCGAAGTCGAGACGCATACCTGCAGTGGTTGTAGTTCAGGACAGTAGCAAATACATGGCATTGCAGAGTGCTGCTGCAATGTCATTGACATCGGCAAAATGCATTTTAGTCACTGGGTGCCTCCAGGAGTGTCTGAGAAAATGTGGAGTGTATACTTAGAAGCGTCAATTTCAGGAGAGTAAAAGACACTTGAATAGCATTCCAGCTGGCCATTGGAGTAACTGAGATCCCTGATGACAGGTACAGGAGTACCATGGGGGTGATTGGGAAAATGTTGGTAACACGTCAGAGCGCCGGAGAGAATGATGGGTGCACCTGTAAGTGTCCCCGAAACAACACAGGAATCACAAACAGACCCTGTGAGAGGCCTGGGATCAAAGGGATCTTCATTGGGAAGACTGGAGTTTTTCTGAGACTCTCCAGATGTACACAAGCAATCGATTTCCCCCAACAGCTCCCATTATGCATGCAATATTGTTCAATTTCCCTTCTGAATCATACTAGCTATCATCATCTCCAACATTCTATTTTTTGCCTCGCTACATTAAGCTACCAAAGAACACGGGGCATGATGGAAACATAATGGCAGGTACACTGGAACAATGACCTGACAAAGAGATCATATGATATCGATCGAACATGATGTTAAAGTCATCCAGTACTTCTCCCACCGCATTGGGGCTGACAAAAACAAGAACACACAATTCGTCAACAGCGCACCAAACCTGGATGTGCTCCTGGTATCTTTGCTGATTATTTGTACCCGGCGAGTGGATGAAATTGAATACCAATGTAGTTTGGCCCAATTTTTTATATCTAACAAAGGTGCAATGAGATGTTAGCTAGCTGCCAAACTAAATGGGTGTTTGAAAGGCAATATGATATATTTGGATGAAGAAGGGGAGCAACTACCAGGAAAAGAGGAGTGCCAGATGGGGAGTGCTGTGTGGAAAAGAAGAGTACACAGCAGGTGTTGGAGGAGCACCAACTGAAGAAGAAGAGCACCAAATCTCGGCTAAGATGCACCAACAGGGATTGGGAAGCACCCATACTAGCCGAGGAGTGCCAAAATGCGGGGTACGGAGTGCAGATTAAAGTAGATGAGCGCCCATCCTGGCAGAGGAGCACTGATGGGGATCCAGTAATGCTTCGCAGCAGAGAAGTGCAGAACATTGAGTTGGGGGGTATGCAGTACGGTATGGAATATAGCAGCGACAATCCAGACTAAGAAGCACTGCTGGGAATTGAGAAGCGTCCATCCCAGCCTGAGGAGCATGGAAAGAGGGGAAATAGTGTTAGGGGTTCTCCTCTAGCAGTGGTAATGATACATGAATAGATTGCAGCAAGTACATGTGACGAACGCACCTGACTCATATGCAAAACACCAACTTGTGCAACATCATCATTGTAGACAGTGAAGTGATCCTGGGTGGGATTGCACTTGAGCCATGGTTCAATCAATTAGTGACAAGCACGATTGCACTAGCGGATTCACCTATGATGATGCAATTATGTTGCCATTACTGGGAAGTGAAAAACCTTCAGCAGTGGGCATAATTATCGGCCACACCTAAGCATGCAGTGTCTGCGGGATTCATGGCATTGGCTGAGGATGAGAGGCCTGAAGCGACCCTGCTCATTGGTTTGAGTTAGCACACATCGCAACATCACACCATTTTGATGATACCGGGTATGCATGTTATAACCTAAGTTCACGGAGTATTGGTTGGTCTCCGATTGGATATCTGACGCAATGCCGAATAGGCAGATTAAGGCAATGCAGTTAATTGTGAAGAGCGATTAAGATATGTTGCAATAAGCACTTATATGACTACTCGTCATCAGATGTTCCAACTACTGAACAAATGGGAACCACGATGTCTAAGTTGAAGTTATGACTTGTCATATCAGTGTGTTTGATATGTTGACATGAGGACGGCCCTAGCGGGGGCGTAATGCCTATGAACCACTAATGCATAAACACGATAACTTTGAGAGAATTCCTGGCACTTTCAATTAGTCACTCAAGTTGATCTCGGCAATAAGCTATCATGCAAACTATTTGTCATGGCGGTAATCTGAAGTCAAGTTGGACCTGAGGATCCGACTTTATAAGTACTCACATTGTCCCTGAAATGGAGAAGAACCACACTGTAGCAGCAATCCTCAGTCAGACAATACCAGTGAAGAACACCTTAAAATATTATTAAGAATTCTATGGATTCAAACTCAAAATTACTTCCCTATGTCACCTACATGAATATTTCTTGTATATGTTCGAAGAGATTGACACAATCTCAGTTCGCACAGCAACCGGTTGTCAGAACTTTCAGCAATCTCATTTTCTAACACAACGAGTGGGGTTTAACCCACATCTCCCCCCTACTTACATACTCGGCAATTATCCAACGTATTGGACACGATCTGAATCAGTACAACAAGACCGGGTTGTTACCGTTCAAAGAATTGTCAGAAGATCGACGTTGGACGGTCAAGGAGGAGTGATGAGCACATACTAGTATTACTTGATAAGAGGTTGAGTCTTGCGATAAGACAAGGATTAGTTAGGCGGCTGTACTTTGTCTAATGAATGTTGTATTTGTTATTGGGATTAAAGTACCCCCTAACAAATAGAGTGCTGAATGAAATAGAGAATTGCCAATCGAGACTGAAGACATCAAGAGAAGCCTACTCCAGTAGAGGACTGCGAAACGAAGAGCAATTGACTGCAGAATGAAACAGTGAAGCATGAATCTAGGCTGAGGAGCGCCGATGGGGATACAGGAACACCTATCCCAGCAGAGTTGAGTGGCACATGGGGGGGTGTGATGCGGCCCACTAATGTGTGATTGATAAGTGCAGAGGCTTCTGGAGTAAGATTTAACACAAGGGATGGGCAAAATGTACCTTGATATTCATCTTGAGAAAATATAACTTTTGCCATTATTCCACTGGCATAATCAGACACCGCACAATGAATAGCATTGGCTGCCAGCGCTAAAGTCTGCGGAATGAGAGGTTGGAAATACTGGGAGGCTGTAGGCTGGCACCAGAAACCCTTGGCGGTGAAGAGAAAGTGATGGAAAGTTAGATCAATGACTTCTATCTGGGTGAACCATGATACCATATCATCGACGACCCTGGAGTGATGTGCATTTTCAATCAGGAGCTCCTTAACCTGGATCGGAAGCTCAGTCTCAGGGACCAAATCCAACCGCTAATTACAGACAACAGTTCACTGTGTCCCTTCTGCCAATCTTTCTCAAATGTGACTTATTTGTTGTTATCACTATGTATATTTTGGGGTGTAGTCAATATTGTAAATCTGAAGGAGGAGGATTGAACAGAATTAAAAGCGTACAGCTACTCATGTTTGCGGATTGATTTCAAGAGATGGACCACTGGGCAATTCACACCCAGATGTTGTACCTACTGGAACACCTGCTAATACCTGCTGACAATCCTGACCTTCAAAGGCATGTTTCCAAGCTTTGTCAACCATCGAGTACTTGTGACTAGATAATACTGGCGAACAGGTCGTCGTTACTATGATTGCCTCCTGCAACCATTTCACGACCTCGAATGTAGCCTTTTGCTTTTGGGAAATGTTCTGATCTCCACCAGCATTGGGTAGCGGCAGTGCCTGGGCAGATGGTGCATGGTCAGACTCAGGTAGTGTGTTGTAGAGGGTTAACATTTGGAGTGTGAGCAGTGGTGGTGCCATTGCCCCAGCTGGATTTCGGAAATTTGAAGGGGGAGGGCGTGGAATGACACTATTGCCACAGCTCCGCTTCTTTGCCGATGGAACCCTTTGGTTCATAATAACTTGTCCCAGTCCACCTGGCCTAGCAGTAGGACCTTCTGATGGTCATCCAAATCATCCTCTTGAATGTCAGCTGGTAAGGTAGACTCTCCAGTGTGCTCCCATTCATCATCACCGATCTCCTGATTAGTATCGTCATCCTGGTTCATTTAACACATCAGGGACATTAGTCATCCCCATTATGATGCATGAAGGCATATAATTGGAAGGCAAACATTTGATGGACAATGAAGATTGGCTGCTTTCTTGAATGCGAGTGCTCTCTCAAGGTGTTTATCTTGATTCTACTGTAAATAGCGATATGTCACCTGGCTGGGCATAGGTTCCAATTGTTGTAATGAAGACACAAAGTTGAGGAATTTGGGAGAGAGTATATAAGCAGTCAATATAAGATTAAGCGCAATAGAATAACAGGAAAAATGGTGCAAGAAGTTACACATAGTTGCGCAGAATGCAATTTGAGGCATGCCTTGAAGGGATCAGGAGAGATGACTTCGCCAGACCATTGTTATATGGCGGACTGCCATCCCGTGATGCAATTTGGAATGTTGTCTGGTGCACTGGTATAGATGGATTTCTCCTGAGATGCGACAGAATTGATTGATTCATAATGCCGAATGTTTACAACTCCTATCAACAACACTCTGTATGGATGCAAATATTAGAGGTTGGCTAAAGCCAATGCACATTGAATGGAAACAGACACACCTGAACCAGATGCACCAGAAGAAAACTAGTGTCATTAACTTAATCTTTGTGCTGGCCAAACGGAGTACTGAGACCCTGAATCAGAACATGTGCCACTGGATATGACTCCTCTATATGGCGTGATTATGTGTGAAAGTTCGATCATTCAAGGTGACCACATCGCATAGACATGGTGCAGCATTGAGAATGTGCAGATGTTGACAGATTTGAACCCAAGAGAGTAACCACAGAGTTGGAAGGGTTCATACTGAGTTCAATTTCGATCAGGGAGAAATATGAACCTCTATCTGTGTTATATCTGCCGGATGGATACACAAATTTTCTTGATATTCCATTCAATTAGGATGCTTCAGGTGAGTAAGCGGTCAATAAGACAATATCGTAAGCATAACTTCCCTTCAATGGATTCATCTGTGCCTTGTCTGCAGAAATATCTGCAGTTAATGAAGATGAAAGAGAATTTGGTACACAAAGGAAAGATACAGACAGGGGTAGAGAAAAAATGGAAGGGTATGATGGATAATTCTGGGGTAATCTAATGTATTGAAGTACTCGTCAATGCCAAAATCACTAACAAATGGGTTATAAATACTCACTCACATTCTCATTTTGCCTCTAGTATCTAGTAAGTTGCACAGCATTTAATCACACAGTTATTAACAATCTCACCGCTACAAAGTTGACTTCAGAGATATGTTAGAGTTGGAGGCAATATGCAACATTGGTATGAATGCATAGTGAGATGTCATCTCCCAGCGGGCAACGGAATGATGATTGCATGCATGCAGTTCCAGGGAATTGATGTGCACTGAAGTTCAAATGTTTTTGCTTAGATTCATTTGCTGGGGATTGCAGGCTCGCCATGCTCTGACAGTTAATTGCACTATTCGAAGCTGACTTTTCTTAACTCTAGCTTTCAAGATTGTCTATTTTGAATCTCTCTCTTGATGGAAATTGGTTCAAATAACATAGTGTCAGATATCAGTTTTAGCAGCCCAAACGTACATTTCGTCAGAATCCAGATAAGTCTGCATTCATAACATTCAGAACTTGGTTCTCTGGGAGTAAGTGAATTTCGTGGGTGAGTGGGAATTGCCGGCCATCATACAGAGTCACAAAGCAGAATCTGTCTATTGAGATTCTCTGTCTCAAGCTCCAGCTCTTTTGACAGAGCCTGGACTTACAGCAGCAATTTTAGGATTTGGAAGCATTGGTTCAAGCATACTCCTTAGTCAATATCATGTTAAGTGAGGTTACTAATTGCCCAGGTGTGTGCATTGATGGTTGAGTATTGCAGGGCTATCTTGCTCCAGCGGACGGTTGACACGGAGCTGACAGTTCAAGGGAATCTGCAGGCGGCCTGCACATACCAAGCAAGAATGGATTCATATATTTCCAGAGGCCAGGTGGGATGAGCTGCCTGCACCTGAATTTAAAGTGGCTTGATAGATGAGAAGCTGTGTGAACTGCATCGACTGAGTCAAAGTTGAAGAAAACGTGATTAGCATAAAGCAAATGACAAAATTCATAGTGCTGTTGACTGGGATACATGCACTTCGGCGGCTCATTTGTTGCTTTTGAGGAGTGCCTGGGCTGGAAACATACACCTATCATGAGTCGCGGCTTGTCAAAGATTGCTCCATAACAATCCAAGAATGTCATTCCTGACTGGATTGGAGATCTCAGTTGTTGGTGAACATTAATCATAGGTCAGGATATACCCGGGCAGTGATTCCATAGTTTGGCCATGAATACCCGAGACGTGTCTCAGCATCCGACTCTCTGGGATGCAGAGCCGGTGTGGTTTCGCAACGACTATGATAAGCTAGCGAAAGCTGCAACTTTGCTACGAATAAGCGAGCTGTGTCTCATAATCTGACTGATGTACTCAATATTGCCGAGACTGTCTTCTTGCCAAATGGGATTGGCAAATATGCTGTGCTGGATCTATTATAACACAACTCAAGACATATGCCAGGGATTCTCCGGTGGACCTGAACCTCAATCACATGCCTGTAAAAGCTGTGGCTTAGCCATGAATCTGCGAGTCTGTGTCTCATATCCTGACACTGCCACTCGATGTTGCCAAGACTCCCTGTATTGGCAACTGAGATTAGCATATATGCAGTAATTGATCGGTACAAATGATATGTGCCCTGGTTACTCCAGTGCACCTGAACATCAAATATATGCCCGCACATGCTGTAGCTTTGCCACGGTAATGGGAGCCAAGTCTTATATCCAAACCCAAGTACTGAATATCACCTAGGCAGTCTTCAACCCAAATGGAATTGGCAAATATGTAGTGCTCGATCGGGCGTGACAAGCCTGATCACACATGACAACTATTCCCAGGTGCAGGTAAACGTGATTGAATTTTGCTTATTTCATTCTTGTATCTTCAAAATGTATAGGTGGCGTCAATTTTGTGGGGCATGTCAAATCCACAGCTCAAGAATGATTCCAAGCTCTTTGCTGAATCACGTTCAAAATTTGACCCATGCTATGTTTCATGACATAGGCTAGCCAGGAACTTGGAATGCAGCTTATCAATTGACTTTATCTCATATTGGTCATTAATAATAATCCAGAACACCAATGAAAGAGTCCCACTCTAGCTATTTCTGATTTAAGACACAACAATCCCAACATCTGGACCATTGGTTCACTTCAAAATGACAGAGAGGAAGGATTCATTTATGCAGTATAGTGTGCCTTACAAACGACCATTTTGACCATTTGTATTAGGTAAGAAGATTATGTTGGTTGGATGTCTAAAGAGGTGTATCTTGAAGAAGAATCCTCACAATCTAAGATGATGGGTCATCACACTGCGACATGTCTCCATGCTCTGTCAGCCAGTTCATATGGGCCTCACAAGATGCCAGAAGCCAGCACATCATCCATGCAGTGATGTTCAGTCAACGAATTACGCCTTGTAGGACTCTCTCTTGCACCGCTCCAGAGTGTTGATGGAGATCACTCGTGCGGTCACCATAGCCATAAATACACATATTTCGTAACCATGTCTGAGGTACTCTGGTTTGCGCTAGCTGGAGGACTCGTGCAAGTCCCTGTCACTGCTCATTCAATACCCAGACCTTTTGAGTAATCACTGCATGGTTTGCTGCTGTACAATTTAGGCCTATCCCACCCACTTTGGGGGTAGTTATGAATACAGAAGGATTTTGTGCATCCTGGAATGTGAGCTGCATTTCTACGCATTGTTCATAGACCATTTCTGCGTACCTGTGGAATAGATCCATATGGTCTACGAGATACTTGGTGGGCGACCCCTTCAAATGACGTACTTGGCCAGGAATAGAACAATATTGTACTGCTTTTTGTGGAGGAGATGCACTGGAGAGTGCATTTTCATTGTTCTCTTGTTCTGGAAGAAGCGCCTCACTTGATGCATCATCTTGGTCAGGTTCAGGATACTCAGCAGGTTGGTTGACAAGCATTGGTAGATGTGTCTGTCAGCGATCAGAAGATCAGAGAATCCACCCAGGTATACAGTGCCAATTGATCGTACCATTGTCCGGAAACGTCATTGCGATTCTCGATGTCTCCAAACTCTAATGTGAAACATGCTAGCCTCCAGCTATGAACCCTCCATGCTCCTGAAGCACCCCGTGAACTTTATCTCTCAAGCACGGTCTTCAGTTTTGCCTGGTCTTGCTCAAACCTCTCAACATCAATAAGGGATGCGTTCGCCTTTGGCAGCCGAACGGGAGGTGATCCATTGGATAGTTTCGAAACCGACCACCTCCTTATAGTCCAATGCTCTGCAATCAGTATCATCCTGTGTGCCGCATCCTGTTGAGCTTCTTCATCTTCAGTCTGGATAGTATGCTTTAAACTCTTCACCATGCAATTTAATACTTTGCACCATGCTTATCAATTACTGTATCATCCTGTGGATCTTAAGGCACACGTAAAAACAGCCACGTCATCTGACAACCCCAGTCATACTGTGATTGGAATCCTGGAGTAGCAGTGATTTGAAGTTTTGATCCAATTCTTGATTTCTTTGCAATTTGCCAGCCTACACTGTTTTTAGTCTTGTACCGATAGACCACATCACAAATCCTAACACTCCATGAAGAGTATGTGAGTTGGCTGTGGGTTGATGGTTTCACTCCGGATGTTAAGGTATCGTGGGAAACAAGGGCAATATTCCATCGGTTTTCGGGATCATTGACACTGGTGTTCAGATTGTCATTGCTGAGATTAACATTTTCTGCCTGCGACCAGTTCACCTGTTTGAAATCAGCTCTAGATGTCATCTGATCAATGACAATCTTGAATGTCTCTGCCACTCTGCGGATTGTGACCACCAGGATTGGTTCAATCGTTGAAGTTAGTGCTGGATGCCCCTGAGATTGAGTTGTCCGGTTCTCTAAAACGTGGGGGGGCACTGGATTCAGTCTCTGCAATGGATACCACTTCCATTCTTCACTTACAACCCCAGGATAGTTGTTCGGCACCATATTCACCCACTCTTCTAGTGTATTCCCCCACAAAATTTATAGTGGCAACCCCCTAACAACCTTCTCAGTCAGCAATTTGCATATCATAGCCTCTGCCACTCAGGTGCAAGTCTTCCCAAGACCCATTTCATCTGCCACCAGTGCTCATGGCATAGCTGAATCCCAAACTCATCTCCTTACAATGAACCATATTGCCCAAACCTGGTGCACCAGAAACTAGGGTCCAGGAACCCCTGGAATTGTATCCATATTGCCAGGGACTCGGTCAGCTTCCGATTTCCAAATCAGATCGCACTTCCATACTCTGACAACCTCAGCAAGACAGTTGTGTTCGAATCTGTTGTTAATTGTATTGACAACAGCATTCAATACCGAACTAGTATCATCTGGATCAAGGACCTCCTCACCATCCTCCACCGGCTACTGAATCTCCCTCGTACCTATGTCCACAGTGTTTCTGTCCTCAACCATCATTTTCAGGTTCTACCAAAGTTTCCTAGGCAGCTGGGCTCACACCCCAGTGCTCGAGACATTCAACACGATGTTTGGTACCTCACCGTGAATGAAACATTGGAATGAATATATATCAATGGAATACAATCAATCCTATTTTTTCATTCAGAACTTACATTAATACAAGTATCATTCTCTTGCCCACCATCCTCCTCTCCCTCCTCACTTCCACTGGTTTCAGAACCTTCCAAAGTCTATGTGTGAGATTCAGCGGTGGCACACACCTAGCCTGGACATAGCTTGCGGGAAATACATTTGCTGGTCTATTTACGTGCTCCGCAATCTCCTTCCCTGTAGCTCTCTTCACTTCCAACAAAACTATCGTTAGATGGTGTCCAAGGTTAGTAGTGAAAGCATTTGCAAGGCACCAGTTGAACGAAATCTGATCATATATGGTGTCAATGATCATTAGGCTGGGTGTATCTAGCCTTGTGTACTCTTCTTCCAATTCGTCCCGATGCAAGGTGCGCTTGAACATCGATTTTAGAATGTATGGCTCTTTCGGGCCACTGTCTTTGTCAATGAATCTTCAGTTCCCCTCAATGGCTCAGATCTGTATACGAGATTTGGTGTAGTTTGCGGGTTAGAACTATATCAGTCCCATTTGACACCCAGTGAATCACTACCATGAACAATGTATTCGGCAACACTGGGAGGGAACTTCGCTCCTTGTTGCCCGCACATTCTTGCAATTCGGTTGGCACATTCTTCTTCCCTTGCCTTCCCAGTATCCATGCCTTCCGAAATTCGCTTGCACATTTCATGAAAGACATCTCGACCTGCTGATGCGTAATCCACGCAGTATTATCGACATTGTCCAACAGCAGCCAGTTCTGGATTGTCCCCAAACAATCCACAACCTCAGCAAAATGTACAACGGTTTGGAAGTTACAACTGAACAACTCAGCAACTCTCAACAGCCACACTGATCCTTCCAGATGCTTTCAGATGCTCCCAGAAAGGGTAAAGGCAAAGTGATGTGCTCTCAGCAGCTCCGAGACTACTTCCCCGGTGCTTCTCAATGCTTTGGGAGTTGTGGACCAGAATACATGAATATCCTGAAAAGTGTATAGTTGTCTTGAAAATGGTACAAAATCAAACTATTAGAATGTGCAAGTTTGGGAGCTAGTGGGAATATCGGCTTTGTCTCCAACATTATTACGGTTTATCTCAAACCTGGAGCCATACTCTCGGGAAGTGATCATTTTAATATTCAAATCAAATAGTACAATTTGATTAACTATCTTCCTCCTGAACACCTTGATTCAAACATTGTAACTGAATATACAGTCCAGTATGTATCTAAATCAACATGATTATTTACATGCCATACGCTTTCAATTCTATCTAATGAGTCTTCCTCTCCGACCAAATGTGCCAGTTCAGCAATTGCTCCGACAGGTACAATATGTATCTAGTTAGTCTGATTTACAACCCAGATGAATCTGTGGACACAATCGGCCCAGCCATGTTGATCTTTGGAATGAGTTGGAATTACAACCTCATATTCTTGAGCTAGAGGACGTAATAACCATTGTTGGGTGTTCTGCACCTCATAGAAAAGGTCGATATCATTTGTCTGGTGGGCGGGCACTCCAGCAATTGGACTATCTCATTCGGTTGAGTCCAGCTACAGTAATATTCCAGAGAAGAAGGAACATGGCCTTGGATGGTGTTATCAAAGTCACTTTCCATACATTGGACCCAGATGTTGTAATATTCAGGCATAATCCCTTGGTTGGCATCGCTGTATTCTACCTTGCAATCAAGTCCCAGATGATCAACAGATGTACGGCAGTGATTTGGTTGATGGTAGTATAACGGCCCAGTCTGAAAGTTCATAAATATACTGTCTCTGAGAACATTCTGATCATATTCGAGCACCATTCCACAAACCTCATGTCCTCAGTCCTCCTCAATTTGTGCCCAGAATAGCTATCCAAAGTTGTGAATTCTGCAAACTTCTGATGGATCTCTGAGTGAGGTTAATTGGATACTTCTGCACACTCTGCGGACAAGGGTTTCTGTTAAATGATGCACCTGTTGCGATACATGGTTGAACAATGGCTCTTCCTGACAATGCTGCAGGCACAAAAGATGGGCTCTGCAAGTATTTCACCATGTATCAGTACTGGATTGAAGGTTGACAACTTTTGCATAGTCAATATCTTACTAGCCTTGAAGGACAAGATAAAACAGTGTCGCCTTCATATAGTCAAGACTGGTACACCGGGTATTGTGCTTGAGCTTCTGGCAAATGAAATTGAATTCGTCGGTAGATCCATAAACCTCTTTCACATTTCCAATATGTAGCCATTAAGAAATATAGGTGGTGAAATCGTCGCTTGAACCCATTCACTGAATTGACTCTGATATTTCGCTCACAAGATGAATCTACAGATATTGGAAATGTATCACACCCTGTTCAATGGTTTTCTGGAGCTCCTACACACCAATTACCCACCACCAAGCTTAAAACTCAATCAAACGGATGGAGAATCCCTGTTTGAACCGCATCTGCTCATTCCAACTGATACCATCCATCTCACTCTCCAGCCCATTGACCATGGGTTCGTATCATCACCACTCCATGTGGTGGCTTCAGTCCCAGCATAGGATAGGTTCAGCAGATATTTAACACGCTTGTCGGTGGTCATGTTTGCCACTTCTCACAACTCTGCTTCAGAAGCAGGTTGTATTTGAGCCAGTTTTGTGGTGAATTTGCTTCTGGGACCAGTTGCCTCAGTCCCAATTCCTACAACAGTTGTCACTCTTGATGTTGAAATAATTTATCGAAATGCTTGCATTGAACTGGTGTCACCTGATGGATTATGCGCTCCAATCACTCTTTTGGACCACCGATGAGCATCTGACCATTTTGTTCACACTTGTCACACTGTAGTCAGGTGCACAAAAAACTTCCTGCGTTTTGATGTAGTAACCTTTTCAGCCCCATACACCTGAACTTCAATTGAAGCACAGATTATAGGAATCATATGATCTTGTAACAGTTGCTATTCTCTTGCGAACTGTTTATCCACTTTGGCCTTCGCAGACTTTGAGATTTTCTGTACTCAAAAAGCACTCTTCTTCTTGCAAAATCGCTTTAGTGCATCATCTAGTGCTGTGAGGGATAGATCAGAGTGATTTTGTTGGCTAACAAGTGTAGAGAATGTACATGATTCCCGCACTGCTCCCATTACGATTTCATCAGAGGCTGCTTCCATCGCAGTATTCCTGTCATTGTTGGAGCTGTCAAGAATTGACGTGCAATGCACTGCAGGTATTCTGATCTTGCCCCTAATCACGTTTCGTTGCCAGGAGATGCTTGTCAATGAATCGAATGGTTTAGAGTAGCACTGGAGGCCTGGATATTGTGGTACTGTTGTGAATTGACTGTCAAATTGATCCTTCGCATTTCTAGCTTTCAGGTGTTTGAGCAGCCAGTGCAATCAGTCATTAACTAAACCCAACAGCAGCTGATGCAATTCAACAGGCAGTGAATGTCGATAGACATTGCAGAGAGGGTATTGCCAGAACTGGTGTCGGATTGAATGAACACCAAGAGTGTGCAGAACATCAATACTAATGTGGTCCACAACCTCCCAGTGAACATATTGATCTCTTGTGGTATCGAGTGGTCGAAAGGTGGAATGCCCCATCTGCGCACTGTTTGGACTTTCTCTCATCTGGCATGTGACATTTCAGACTTGAGCAACCACATCCTGTCCTGGATAATCCCAGAACGCAGAGACCAAAATTTGATAACATTGTCCCCGCAATCCATCAGCACAATATCATTACAAGCCGGGACCAGTTGTGTCGAGATTCTGGAGTGGGGACGGCAATGATCCAACTGAGGAATGCCACGCCCGGTCAGCCTTTTGGGCATCTTTCGGGGGACAGGGGATCAGCCCAATAAGAATCCAGTCAGGCATGGCAGAGTCAAGAGGATATCTTTTCGAATGTTACCAATTGTGAGATACAGAGGCCAGACATGCTTATCACCCGCAAGATGGGTCAAGTGAGTCCTCTCGGATGCTTCCATGACTTGCACAGTCGTTGCACCAGCAGCCATCACATCTTTCATGGTTCACTACCAATCGCCTGTATTCATCTCGTTGTATGGTTATCCATCTTCTGAGTTTGCAAGGAGCACAGGTTCAAAATCGATGTGTGCTTGAAATGGGAGATGTGATAATCGCAACTGTAGACATTTGGAAATATCCCTGTAGTATAATGTTCCAAAGATATGTGAATGATATTCATTTAAACTTTACTTGCTGCGCGCAAAATGAAGTTCAGAGAGGAATATATGCACGGCATCTGGTGATTGGAATGATTCAATTTGATGTTGTCCAGTCCATGCCTCAGATGTTGATCAATGCACATTTTTGTTTCCTGGCCAAATGATTGAGCCTGTCAAAAGTTGTGTGCTTACAGAAATCGAAGCCATGGATTCCATTGTTCTGAGTACTTGTGATGCGTGTTGTACAATCCAGTTGCTTTGCCATATGCAGTCCCTCCCACATTATCCACACCAACTACCTGCCTATGAGCCTTTGTCTTGGTTGGATAAGGGGTACATGTCACATCAGGCTTCTTGGGGTCTATAGTTTCTTCATCAGAAGTATCTTCAGGTGATGGCACACCAAGTACCATGGCTATCGTTCGATCACTAGTGGACTAGCTCATCGATGGCCATTCAGCTGCACCAACTGATGTCAAACCACGATGGCTCGGGTTCATCCCAGCCTGCAGCAGGAAATCTACTGTCAGGGAATAATCCATAATTCTTCAATATTGGGTAATAGAGTTGATCCTAAGACTCATGTCAGTTCTCGTCATACGATGTCATCGACCAGATCCAGGACTATACATGTTTCCAGCAAGTGTTGACCATAATCAACAAATGCTCAGTGAACACATATTCGGATGAGTCATGATGATGCTTCAGGGAGTGATTCAGAGCCTCAGGGATATTGGTTTGAAAGCAAACGAACTCAGGTTAGAGTATCGCCTCCTGATTCCACCCTGCCAAATGACAGGAAGGGTAAAATAAAGTCAATTGACAACCAGCTTGCTTCATTATCTGGGATAAATCTATCATATCCCACACAATAATCATGCACATGATCTGTGCAAAGTTGTTACCAGCAAACAGAAGGTTTCTATTGTCATTTCTGCAACCACCGGGTGGGGCCTTATATGACATCAGTGCGGCAGTGTGAGTTATACCTATGCACAAGCCTCCGAGCAGCAGATACTGAAGGTAGATCATCTCAATATGCTGACTAGGTGAGATTCTTAGCTAGCTGTATTCCTGCACTATGATCATCGAGAACTAATGCATTGGTAGGATGGTTGCTTCTGTGCTGTTCCTTGACTGGGGCATGGAACCTTAGGAGAACAATGATCGTTAGACATGAAGCTCAATAGGAAACAAGGACTGTTGTTGCTCGACTCACAGGTCTCCTATTGAATGAGGTTGCATGGTTGTACACACCCAACTTATGTGGAATATTCCTAGTTGTGCTAACATTCATACCTGATATAGATCTGGTTGGCTTCCTGGGTATATGATATCTTAACCCTGCTCCAATCTTTAAAGGTATGGAAGGGTATGAAGGTGAGCAGCTAACCAATATCGTAGGATTTGAATTCGAGCATATAACAAAGAAACGTGGGATGTGTGTGATTAAGGTTGCTGTTTCTCTGCCAGATCTGTTTCATGGAGGAAAGGTGAAGTGAAAAACCACAGATCATGACAACAGAATGGGATATAAGAAGATCTCCCTTCCAGCGAGGGTCACTGCTACCTGCAATATACTCAACGATTCTCTGATTTATTCTATATCACATCTTGCGTCTATAGTAGTTTACAACCATCTTTATGCAAAGAACATGTCGACAAACAGATCTCAACTGCCGCCAGCAAATGTTCCTCCGCTGCGTGGCCATTGTGGCATGCAGCAATGCCATGAAGAAAACTCAGAATCCACGGAAAATAGTTCATGACCTGCAACTGGCCACGACAGTCGATTTGGGAAACAAACCAATCAACATCATCCACTGCCTGGGTATGGTTACACGTCTTCACCGCAGCCATTTCCAGGCTCTCCACAGTGTTATCTCCATCCTGCACTCAACATGACTCACAGTTTGAACCCAACCACCTGCACAAGCCAAGGATATCCAAGTGATAGGCCACAGTGGCAAGGATATGACCCCCACCAAGTTGGTTATGGTGGGTCTCAAATGTTCCCCTCTCTGCATATTCCAGGACAATGGCGGTCTTTGCCAGGTGCACTGAGACTTCCTCCAGGACGACCGGAAAACAATCCAGTCAATCGGGCAACATCTTCCAGCACTTATCCTCCACCCAACCCTGCTTCCAGCGCTCCTGGGAGACCCCCAACTAGCCTCCAATTGAAACTGTTCCAGCCTCCTGAGTAACCGTGGAATTGCAATGTACCACCTATTGTGGACAGGCCCTCATTGCTGGAGATTTCTAACCACAATTATGATGCAGATCAAGTTATCGATGATGTGTTGGACTCGGGCAGTGGAGAAGGCAAACTGCGAATCACCCTCAAGCAAACCAAATTCTTGTTGGAGCAATTTGCCAACAGAATGGGGCAGGCCAACTACAGTGCATTCAGCAAGTGGAAGAAAGTATGGGTGGCTGGGATTCAAAATAAGCATCAGTCCATTCTCTGGGGGCAAAACCATATGAAACACCTTTGATATGGACCTTGGCACTGGGAGACAGTGCTTGCAGATTATTGGCGACATTCGAGAACTGGCTGCTGTTCAATATTTCCGATAATGCTGAATCCATTTGGCAGTTGAAGGTTCACAAGTTTTGAAGAATTGTGCAACCGAAATTTGGGAGGTGAGGACATGAGGAAAGCAAGGCAATGAGCGACCAGTGACGGATTTGGGTGAGCACGTGGGCAACGAGCTGAGAAGTAACCTCCCAGAGTTGCAATATACCACATTCATTGTTGTGATTCGCTGGGAATCGAATGGGAATGATATCATTCTATCCCCCGAACAGCTCCATGCCTCATATACCAATGTGAGCCACTGGGATGAGCTGATTGATTTCATCCACAGAAATGGAGCCCCAAAAGTGCCATACATCCTAACATCAATGTTGCAGTACACCTTGGAGCAGGATGAATTGAATGAATAGTATATAGGATTATATACACATGGGCAAATTATGATTGACCTCATATATGGCCAGATGTCATACAACTGTTGCCTTTTAAATGCTTTCAAGTTGAAACTTAAACACAATCTGAAAATATTTTTAGCCAAATTTAAGAGCGCTACAGGCAAGGAGATTGCGGAGCCCGTGAGTAGACCGGTGAAGGTAGCCATGTTGAGGCTAGATTGTCGCAATTGCTACCTATCATACATTGACTTTGGAAGGTTCTGAAGATGGTGGAAGACAGGGGGGAGAGCGGGATGGTGGGCAAGTGAATAATGCTTATATTAATGTAAGTCTTAATTGAAAGAATAGAATTGATTGTATTCCATCTATATATATTTGTTTTAATGGTTGCTTGTCTGTGAAATACCAAACACTGTGACAAATTGCAGGAGCACCGGAGTATGAGCCAATCTCCCCAGCTCTCATCAGACCAACTAACAGAGATTATTCAGGATGAAAAGACAACAAATAGAGGTGCACGGGAGGTTCAGGAGCAAGTGGAGGATGGTGAGGAGGTCCACAATCCAGATGATACAAGTTCAGTATTGAATGCTGTTCTGAATACAATCAACAACGGAGTTGAACCCGTGTGTCTCGATGAGGCAGTCAGTTTGTTGAATCCTCAGCCAATTCGCGAATTGGAAGCAGACCGAGTCCCTTGCAAGACGTTGTCACTTCCAGGTCTGCCCAAAATAAAGTTTCTCGTGCACCAAGTTTGGGCAATATGGTTCATTGTAAGGAGATGGGTTGGGGATTTGGATATACCAGGAGTGCTAGTGGCAGACGAGATGGGTCTTGCCAAGACTTTTACCATGCTGGCTGTGCCTATGATATTCAAATTGCTTACTGAGACAGTTGTTATGGGGTTGCTGCTGTCAATTGTGTGCAGGAATACCCGTCAAGTGTTGGTGAATATGGCGCATAGTGACAATGTATGGAGAATTGGTGAACAACGGGACAGGGATCCATTGCAGAGATTGAATTTCGTACCTTGCCGCCTTTTAGCGATCCATACAACTCAACCTCAGTGGCATGCAGTGCTTACATCAGCCATTGAACCAATCCTAGTGGTTACAATGGCCACAGTGGCAGACAGATTCAAGAGTGACATTAACGATATGACATCTGGAACCAATTTTGTACTGGTGAACTTGTTGCAAGCAGTCAATGCTTGTCTCACCCACGAGGATCTGAACACATGGATTGATGAACCAAAAATACAATGCAGTACCCGCCTTGTTTCATATGATACCTGAACATCCAGCGTGAAACCATCAATTAACGGCCAACTCTAACACTTTTCCAAGAGTTTTATGATTTTTGATGAGTCACATCTGTACAACACTAAAAGCAGTGTGGCCATGCAAATTGCGATGAATGCAAGAATTGGATTGAAATTTCAAGTCACAGCTACGCTGGGATCCCATTCACCCTATCACTGGTGTCATCAGACAATGTGGTTGTTTTCTGATGCACCTGAAGATCATGAGAATGATTCAGTGATGGAAATGCCTCATGCAGAGGCATTGTATTCGGCTGCGAAGAGTATGTTGCATGCTATCTCCACAGAAGACGAAGATGCTCAACAGGATGCCATGCACCAGATGATACAGATTGCAAAGCCTTGGATGATAAGGAGGTGGTCAGAATCAAAACTAACCAATGGAGACCCACTTGTTTGGATACTGAAGGCAAATGCACACCTCTTTGATTTGAGTGGACTGAGGTCGAGTAAGCGAAACTGATGACTCTGGCTGAGGGATACACTTCACAGGGTGTTTCAGGAGCATGGAGGGTTCACCGTCCGCAGCTGACATGTTCCTTGTTGGTGCGGGGAGACACTGAGCATCGCGATGATGTTTCTGGATAATGGTCTAATGCATGGCCACTCGATACCTATGTGGATTCTCCAATTTGCTCATGGCTGAGAGAGTCATTTCTGCCAATGCTTGTGAAGGAACCTGCGGGGTATCATGAACCTAACCATAATGATGAATCAAGAGAGGTTATCCTTCCTGATCAAGACAGAAATGATATTGCACTCCTCTGTGCACCTCCACAAAAGGCAGTGCTATTTTGTCCTCTTCCTGGCCAAGTTCATCATTTGAAGTGGTGGCTATCCAAGTTATTTTGAGGATTGTGTGGATATATTCCACATCTAGGCAGAAATGGGATATGATGACCCCCCAGAAATGCAGCGCCAATTCCAGGATTCGTGAACTCCCTCTGTATTCGAATCTACAACCAATTTGGGTCTCACAGGCGTAACTCATACAGCAGCAAACCATGCAGTAGTATCTGAGAAGTTCTGGGTATTGAATGTGCAGTGGCAGATATTTGCATGAGGTGTCTGGCTAGGGCAAAACAGTGTACCACACAGATAGTTACTGAAGATGGGTCCTGATGGCTATAATCACTGCATGACTGATCTCCACCCAGACTCTGGGGTGGCCCAAATAAGAGTCTTGCACAGCTTGATGAGTCGACCAAAGATCAAGATGTCGATGATTTATCAGATTCTGGAATCTTGTGAGGTCTATACGAAGCGGCTGATAGGGAATGGAGACAGATTGCAGTCTAATCAACCTTCATCTGAGATTGTAAACAAGTTTCATCAAGGGACACCACTTTCGCCAGTCAACCGACGTAATCTTCTCAAGTGATACCAATTGTCGAAAAGGTCGTTGGTAAGGCACACTATACTGTATAGCGAAATTCTTTCTATCTGTCGTTTTGAAGTGAATCAAAGATCAGATGTTGGAATTGTTACAGAGGGATTTCATTGGCGTTCTTGGTTATTAATAATGACCTATATGAGATGAAGTCAATTGATAAGCTTCATTACATGTTCGCAGCTGGCCTATCTCATGATAAATGGTGTCAGTTGAATGTTGATCATGATGCAGCAAAGGGCTTTAAATAATTCTCAATTTCAAATTTGAGGTCCACTGTAACCCTGAGGCTACGTACGCATTTCGAAGTCAAAAGCATGCAATACCCAAAATTGAACCACTTTCAGGTACACCGGCGAATCCTTGGCATCCGTCCTGAACCTCATTGTGACAGAGTGAGTGCTGCATATTTGCCATTCCCATTTCGCAGTAAACTTATTCCTAGCATTATTGGGTTGCTGCGTCAGAATACGAGAGACAGAGTTGCAGATTTGTACCACTGCCATAGCATTGACTGGCATATCATTGATGTTCAGGTGCACCACAGAATCCTCAGCATATGTCTTGAGTCGCGTTCTGACAAATCCAGTACATCATATTAGCAGTGGAATGTAGCAACGAGACACACTATGGAATGTTGAGTACTTGGGTCAGCATATGAAACACAGATCGCTTATTCTTGGCAAAGCCAGAGCAGTTGCTGGCATCTGATCGATATCGATGTGGACTGAAGAGGCTTGGGTACATATCCTTATGAACAATCGATTACGGCATATTAGCCGGTCCTAGTGCCAACCAACTTGTACGTCCAGCCAATATCAATTTCTTGTGTCGGAATATGTGACACAGGCTCACTTGTTGGTGGCAATGCCATAGCTTATGCTGGCTGATGATCGAAGTTCAGATACACTGGAGAATCCTGCGCATATCGTTATGACAGGTCGAGCAGAGCAGATTTGGCAATCCCATTCGGTAATTAAGTCAGTCTAAGGGATATCGAGTACTAGTGTCAGAATATGACACACAGGTCCAATTATTCGTAGTAAAGCGGCAGCTTTTGCTGTCATATCATTGAACTTTGGGCACACAGCAGATCCACATCCCAGAGTGTTGGATACTGAAACACAGGGTGGGTATTCATGGCTAAGCTGCAGCTTTCGTTGACTCAGTGTTTCCTGGCCTACGATTCCAGTTCTGGCACAACTGAGGTCTGCAATGCAGTCCAGAATGAAGTTCCTCGTTGTGTACGAAGCCAAGTTTGAAAAGCTGCAACTCATTATTGATGAGTTATTCTGGCGCAGGCATGGCTCATAAGTGACAAATATGCCGCCGAAGTGTATGTATCGTAGTCCATAGTACTCATTATATTCGATTTTGCTTTATTCTCATCAAGTGTACATCGAGTTTGATTCACTGGATGCTGTGCACCGAGATTGTGATCTATTAATAAACTTCACGTTTAGGTGCAGGTAGCTCTTCCTGCTTGGGCTCTGGTAATATATGAATTTATGCTTGTTTGGGATATGACCACCACTGCCAAATGCCTTGAAATGTCAGCTCTGTGTCAACTGTCCGTTGGAGGAAGGTAGCCCTGTATAACTGAACCTTGAATGCAAAGACTGGGCCAATTGGTAACCTGACTTTTCTTGATATTGCCTAAGTGGGATGCTTGCACCTAGGCTTTGAAATGCTAAAATATCTCCAGCACGTTCCGGCTCTGTGAATTGAACAGGAGCTTCAGAGCGAGAATCTCCCAACACAGATCCTGTTCACATACTCTGCAAGATGGCAGGCAACTGCCGCTCACCCATGTAGCACACTGACTGAAAGAGGCCTAGGTTCTCAATGCTTCAAATGCCGACTTCACTAGATTCTGACAAAATATGTGGTTGGGCCACCAAAATATGAATCCGAATAACAATTATGTGAACCCCTATCCATCATGAGTAATGATTCAGGCGAGAGAATGTTGAGAGCCCCAGTAAAGTAAGGACCGGTTCGAACAGTGCAATTTTCTGTTTTAGCAATGCGAGGTTGTAATCCGATGCCATTGCATTGATGCATAACCACATAAATTTCAGTGCACCTCTATTTCCTGAACTGCATCCATGCAATGATCATTCCTCTGCCTGCTGTGAGATGAAGTCTCACTATGCATTCATACCGTTGGAGTCGATTGCTTTCAACACCAACATTTTTCGAAGTCAACATTGTACTGGTGAGACACACAAAGAATATGTGATTCCACAGTGTGCAACATACTAGATATTAGGAGCACAATCACAATCTGAGTAAGTATACATGACCCATTTCATAGCAATCTTGGTATTGACAAGTGCTTGAATCGATACATTTAACCCTGAATCATTGTTCATACCTTACCATTCTCCCTCTATGCCTGTATCTCTCCTTTGTGTACCATATTGTCACTCTCCTCCATGAACTGCAACATTGTAGTGAAGGATATTCTGCAGACACGGCCCAGATGAATGCGTGAATGAGAAGTTATGTCTACAATTTTGCCTTATCGACCACAAACTTAGCAGCAGCATCCTAATACAAAATAATGTTGAGAATATACGTTTGTCATTCTGGTGAATATACCATGCACAGAAATTCATAATTTTCCTCAATGGATGACAAACGCAGTATCAACCCTTGCTACTCAGCCATTTCTCACAAGGTCCCGAATCAAACGAGTTCTGCAGATTGTAAATACTGCACCGTTTGTATGCCATGCAGTCACCTCAACTGCTCAAATATTCATACATAATTGCTCCGTTTAGAGAGTCATATGCTGGGGCACAGGTTCTCATTCAGCCTCTCTGTGCTCCATTTGGCTAGGACCAAGGGTTACTTAATGTTGTGAGTTTTCTTCTGGTACGTCTGGTAAAATTCTATGTGTGTTTGCTGTGGCCAACCTTCAATTTTTGTATCCATACTGATTGTCATTGATAGGAGTTGCGAATATTTAGTATTAGGAATCAATCTTTTCCGGCACACCTGACAAGGAATCCATCTAATCTGGTGCACCTGACAACATCCTATATCGCTACACCGGACTGCCATCCGCGGGATATATATGAACAACTCAACCATATCTCCTCAATGTTTGAATGCTAGCATTGAATTACATCCTCCTCAACAATGTGCAACTACTTACACCATTTTTCCCATTATTCTATTGCACTTAATCCTATATTTACTGCTTATACATTCTCTCCCATATTCCCTAACTTTCTATCTTCATTACTGCAAATAAAATCTATGCCCAGCCAGGTGAGGAATGACTATTCACAGAAGAATCTCGAAGCACACCTAGACAGTGCACTTGCATTCAACAAAGAGCCGAATCTTAATTGAACCTCGAATCGGTACCTTCCAATCATCCTCCTTCGTTCATTGTATTGGGGGTGACTAGTGTCTCCGATATCATCCTTACAGCACGGTAACAATAAAGATCAGGAGATTGGTGATGACCAAAGCGAGGGCAGAGGAACTTCCAGCTTAACATCCGACATCAAAGATATCGATTTGGATCAACAATAGGAGGTCCGGCTTCTAGGCCAGGTGTGCTAGAACATGTCATTGCAAACACCAAGGATTCCACAGCCAAAAAAACGAAGCAATACCGATACCATCATTGCACACCCTCTGCTTCCAAATTCCCGAAATCTATCTACGGCAATGGAACCACCACGTGTCAAACACCGAAAGTCAACCCTCCTCAACACATTATCCACTTTCGACGTAGTACCATCCACCCCGGTGCTGCCTCTGCCCCAGTCTAGTGGAGAGAGAAATGTTCTATAACCCAAGGCCAGTGCAGATCAGAACCTTCCCCAACACCAAAAGACGACTTTTGAGGTAGTGAAAAGGTTCGTGGAGGCAATTGTATTCACAAAGATTCCTTGGCCAGTATTATCCGATACCAAGTACTGGATGCTTAAAGACGCTTTGAAACTTGGAATTGAAGCTCAGCATCGTCAGAGGGTATTAGCAGCTGTTCCTGTAGGTACCCCAGCTGTGTGTCAATTGTCTGGCATTCCATCTGTTAAAATATATCCTCAAACACTAGGAGCAGTGACTCTTGCATACTGTATAATGCTCCTCTATCAGATTTCTGATACTGACTATGCCCCAAAATATATGTAGTTAAAACTGAAGATAAGTTCAATTTGAGGATGGTTGGCAGATGGGGCACATTGAACTGTTGTCTGCAGTAACCAGTTGGATATGTGCTCTGAGGCTGAGCTTCCGATCTAGGTTAAGGAGCTGCTGTTTGACAATGCATATCTCTGCAAGGTTGTTGATGATAAGAAATCATGGTTCACCCAGATGGAAGTCCGGGATCTATTTTACCATCAATTCATCTCACAGCCAAGAGCTTAGGGTGCCAGCCGACGACATTCCAGTATGTCCAACCTTTCCCTCTGCCAACATTAGCGCTAGCGGCTGCAGCTATTCATTGTGCATTGTCTGAAAATACCAGTGGACAGAAGGCTACAGTAACATTTCCTCAAGATGAATATCGAGGTACATTTTGCCCATCCCCTGTGATAAATCTACTCCGGAAGCCACTGCACTTATCAATTGCCCATTGGTCGGCCGCTTGGTACCCCCAGTGCAGTGCAACTCCGCCACGATAGGCGCTCCTCAATGCCCATCTGCGCTTCTCAGCCTAGATTGATGATGTTCCACTCCATGCCGCATTTAGTTCCTACTCTTTCAGCGCTTCACCCCTGCGATTAGTACTCCATACACCCCTCTGTGTGCATTAGCGCTCCTCCATTTCAATCTGCACTCTATGTCACCCTTGCCCCACTCCTCTCGCTGGGATGGGAGCTGCACAATGCCCGTTGGCATACCTCTGTTGGCATTGTTGCTCCTGTATCGAATTCCACACTTCATTCCCACCCCCCTCCCCTCTTTCGGTGCACCTCCGCTATTATGGGTGCTCCTCAATCCCTGTCAGCGCTCCTCAGCCTGGATTGACTATTTTCTATTTCATTGCGCATTCAATTTCTCCTCTGTCAGCGCTCCTCTCCTGCGATTGGTACTACATAACCCCCTCTGTCTGAATTGGCGAACTTGTATTTCATTCCGCACTCTATTCCTCCCTATCTGCACTCCTCTGCTTGGGACAGGAGTTTGACATTGCCCATTGGCGCACCTGGGTCTGCATTGTTGCTGCAATATTACATTCCGCTCTCCGTACCCCCTCCCCCCCATATTCGGTGCTCATCCACTAGCATGGGTGCTGCTCAATTGCAGACAGCGCTTCTTGGCTTAGATTTAGCACTCCACAATACCCGTTGATGCTCCTCGGCCTAGATTTGGCGCTGTTTTCATTCTGCACTCCTCCAACGCCGTCTGTGTACTCCTGTTGTCCACATAGCACTACCCATCTGGCTCTCCTCTCGTCCTGGTGGTTGCTCGCCTTTTTCATCCACAAAATCATTGCCTTTCAAACGCCCATTTAGATTCACAGCCAGCAAACATCTCATTACACCTTTGTGAGATATTGCAAATCGAGCCAAATGACATTGGAATACAATTTCATCCACTCACCTGGTACGAATACTCAGCAAATACAATGTGCGCCTCCTGCTTCTTTGCGCCATTGATGAATTCTGTGTTCCTGCTTTCTTGCGCCCTGATGAGATGGGTGATATCATGGGTGACATTCATATCATACTAGATTGACATCATTTGATCACTTGGTCGGGTTATTGTTTCCGTGTACCTGCATTTATGTTTGAATCACTCAGCTTTGTTTTTGGTTCCTTAATGTTGCGATGCAAAAAATACAATGTTGAATCAGATCATAGCTAGTATGATATAGAAGTGATAGTGAACAATAATCCATGCATCATACTGGCCATTGAGGGAAATCAATTGCTTGTGAACATTGGCAGAGTCTCAGATCACACCTGCACTCATCTGACTGGGTATCCATATGAACCCATGGATCTTGCAGATTTGAATTGTGATTCCTGGGCTGGTTTGGCGACGCTCCCATGGGCACCCAAAGTTCCCTCCAGCGATCAGACCTGTTCTCAAACTGATCACATTCACTCCCATGGTACTCCTCTACCAGTCATCAGAGATCCTAATTAGTCCCAAGGCCATCCTCAATGCCCTGCTAGGGTCTGATACTCTCCTGAATTTGACGCTTCTCAGTTTACACTTCACATCCTCTCAGACACTCCTGGAGGCTCCCAGTGACAACAATACATTTTGCTGATGTCAACAGCTGTCTCCCAGTGCAGGGGTCCATCTTGAAGCTGGTTGAAACAGTTCTGCCCCCAGATAATACACTGATGCATCTTCTCCAGACCGCCAGCCACCCATACTTTCTTCCACTTGTTGAACGCATTGTAGTTGGCCTGCCCCAACCTTTAGGCAAATTGCTTCAAGGAGAATTCAGTTTGCTTCACAGTGATGGGGGGCTTGCCTTCTGTACCACCCAAGTCCGACGAATCATCGCTCTCATCATCTGCATCATATTTGTCTTAGCGAATCCCTGGCAATAGGTGCCAATCCCAAATCCCTCTGACATCTGTTATCTGTGGTTTAGCTTATGGCTGGAATCAGTTCTTTGGGAGGCTAATTGTGGGTCGCCCAGGTGCGCCAGAAGGAGGCCAAGGTGGTGGCGTAGCACTGGATGATGTCAGCCGATTGACTGGACTGTTTCCCTGTAGTCCTGGAGGCACGCTCACTGCACCTGGAGATGACGGCTTTTTTCCTGCAATGTGCAGTGATGGTACCATTTGAGACCCACCATAACCGCCATTGTGGAGGTTATATCTATGCTACTGTGGTCGATAGGTTGGATATCCTTGCCCTGTGCTCGTGGTTGGATTCAAATCGTGTGTCATGTTGCATGGACAATGGTGATCAAACTGCCAAGGGCCTGGAAATGGCTGCTGTGTAGGTGGGTAACCATACCCATGTGGCAGAATAAACTAATTGGTGTGTTTCACAGATTGACTGTCTTTGCCAGTGGAAATTCTTGAACTGTTATCCAATGATTCTGATTTGTTGTCACAGCGTTGTTGTGAGCAAAATAGTCCACCTGGTGGAGCCATATTGACTGTTTTCAGTGGAGATCCGTTTGTTGTCATGCTCTGTGCAGATAGATGGTGGTAAACATCTATAGATGTGAGATGTGATGTACAATAAATCAGAGGATGATTAACTATATTTCAGGTAGCCGTGACTTGCGGCGGAATGCAGGGCTTCATATATCTCATTCTATTGTTACGAACTGTGCTGTTGCACTGCACTTCTGATCTGTGAACCCAACCTGGCTCAGAATAGAAAACCTTAATCACACACATCCCACCTTTCTTTGTTATATGCTTGAATTGATATACTAGGATATTGAATAGTTGCTAACCTTTGTACACTTCCATGACTTTAAAGGTCATAGCAGAGATATTATGAAATATATCCAGGAACCCAACAAGGACGGTATCGAGTAAGATAGTTAGCATGACAACAGTTATCACATATAAGTTGCACATGTATGAACATGCAACCTCATTCAACTGGAGGCCTGTGAGTCAAGCAACCACAGTGATTTCTTCATATTGAGCTTCTTGTCTAAACATCAATATTCACCTGAGGATCCCTGCTTCAGTCAAGGATCATGACTGAAGCAACTATCTTACCAGCCTATCAGTTGTCGATAATTGTTATGCGGGTATACAGATAGCAAGGACACTCACCTATTGATTCTATCAAGATGATTTACCTTCATTATCAGCTACTTGGAGGGTCAAGTGTAGGTATAACTCACAATGCTCCTATGACATAACATAACACCCATTGTGGTGATTGCAGTAATGACCGCAGAAACCTTCTCTGCTGTGCTAACGATCATCAGCAGACGATGTGCATGAATCTTATACGGGATATGCTTTATCTATCCTGGTTAATGACAAAAGCTGATTGCGAGTTGACTTCATTTTACCACTCCCCCACATATACCATGGTGCAAAGTGCCTATGAATGTGAAATGCTAACCTAAGTTAGTTTGCTTTCAACAAATATCCATGAGGTACTAAATCACATCCAGAAGCATGATCAAGATTTATCCAAATACTTGTCCACTGACCATTTCTCGAGTAAATTGAGCACCCACCGGAAACATGTCAAGTCCTTGATCTGGAAAGGATATTTTTTGATCACGACTGACTGGACACTCACCATGCACAATATCACCCATATCTTGATGTATGATGAGCTAATACCTGACATGATTCCACCACCGGCATGATGGGATTGACCTGAGCCATCATTCTTCGATTTCAGTCAGTGCACCTAAATCGCCATTCATGAGCTAGTTGACCAATGATGTACCAATGGACAATGTACCTGGTGCACCACCACCACCACCTGATGATACTCCCAAGAAAGAAACTATTGACCCCCAGAAGCCTGATGTTACATGTACCTCTGATCCAACAAAGATAAAGGCTCATAGGCAGGTAGTTAGACTGGAAAATGCTGGGGGGAAAGCATATAGCAAAGCAACTGGATTGTACAACAAGCATTGCAAGTACTCAGAACAAAGGAATAGATGGCATCAAATTTGGTGAGCACACGACTGACATCAGGCTTCCTAATTTAGCCAGCAAACACCACTTTTGATAGATGAACCTCTGAGGCATGGACTGGACAACATCAAAATTGAATCATTTCAATCAGCAGATGCCCTGTGAAAGCTCCTCACTGAACTGAAATTTGGGCTTAGCAATGATAGATCGATTGAAGATCATTCACATACCTTCAGAACTTCATCCTTCAGCGATATTTTAAAATGAATACAGTCCCCTTTGCCACACCACTGATTTCTGGTGCATATCGATTTGGAACTGGTGCGCCACACAGACCCGGAATGTGGCCAAATATTCAGTCAGATTATCCCGGGTGATTGGTGGTGTGATATGCAGGATTAGTTTGCTTGGGGAGCAACGATTGTGCCAGTCATTTGTGCATTGGAAATGACTCACTTTACCAACTATCAGGCAATCAGCATGCCCGGCCACTTTGCCTCACAAATGGTAATGTTTGAAAACATATCCGTCGCGGACCTAAAAAGCGCGCCGGGATTTGTGGTGGGCTGATACCCTGTCCACCGAACATTGCTAAAATGCTGAGGCCGCATGGCATTCCACGGTTGGAACTGCACTGTCCTCACTCCGTAATCATCAAATTATTGGTTCCAGCTTGGACTGGCACTCTCCTAATGTAGTCCACAGATAATGTTATCCTCTTTTGGCTGCCGGGGTTAGGGATTATCCAGAACTTGTCATGGCTGCTCAAGTCTCATATAGCAGATGCCCAATGTGTTAAATTCATAGAGGTGTGCTGATGGGGTACTCCACCTTTTGACCACTCGATAACTCAAGATATCAGCATATTTACTGGTAACTTCTGAACAATACTATGATCAATGTTTTGCTCACACTGAGAGTTCATCGAATCCGAAACCGATTATAGCATTACATCTCTTCAATGTCCATCGGCTTTGGCAGCGTGATGAATTGCATCAGCTGCTCTTCAGTTTCGTTGAAGACTGATTGCACTGGCTGTTCAAATGCCTGAAAGACAGAAATGTCAAGGATCAATTTGACAATCGATTCACATCGGTACCACAATATCCAGGCCTCCAGTGCTACTCTAAACCATTTCACTAGTTGGAATGCAGTTCCTGGCAGGGAAAGGAGATCCGGGGCATACTCAGAACACTGGTAGTGAATTGCACTCCACCTCATGGCTTCTCCAAGGATGATGGGAAAACTACAACGGAAACATCCTCAGATGAAATGGTATTAGGAGCAATGCAGGTATTATGTAAATTCTTTCTGCCTGTTAGCCAATGAAATCTCTCTGATCTATCGCTTGCAGTACTAGACAACGCACTGTAGCGATTTTACAAGAACAAGTGTGCTTTTCATCCACAGAAAATGTCGAACTATGCAAATGCCAAAGTGGATACACAGCTCGTAAGGGAATCCCCTTAGTTATGAGAACAATAAATTTATACAATCTGTACTTCAACGCAGGTTCGGGTGTACGGGGCTGAAATGGTTACTACAACAAATCAAAGGCATTTTCAGGCGAGCCAAAAAGAACCCTGACGAGCAGTAACTACATAGTCAGATGGTGATCAGCTGAGAGCAAAAGAGTCATTGGAGAGTGATATCCATCAGGTAACACCTGTTGAATACAACCTCTTCAATTAATTATTCTAACATCAGTAGCAACAACTATTGCAAGAAGTTGAGACTAAGGCAATCAGTCCCAGAAGCACATTCTCCAAATAACTTGCTCCAATGAAGCCTGCTGCAGAAGAATAGAGTTATGGGGCGGCAAACATTACTGCCGACAAGCATGTGGAATATCAGTTCAGTGTATCCAACTTGGGGACTGTAGCCAGCACGTGCGGTATCGCTGATATGGACAATGTTGTGAATCAGCTGGAGAGAGAGATTTATTTTATCACTTTGAATCAGCATATGCAGTGCAAACAGGAATTCTCCATTCGTTTGAGTGAGTTTGAAGCTTGGTGGCATGCATTTAGTGTTCAGGAGCTCCAGAAAACCATTGAACAGCATGTACTACATTTCGCTACCCATTGTTACATCTTCTGGGCCATATATTAGAGTCAATTCGGCAAATGGGTTCTGACGATATTTTCCCCACAATTATTTCCGAAAGGCTACATATCTGCAATGTAACAGAGGCCTATTGTTCAACCAATAATGTCAATTACATTCGACAGATGATAAAGTACAGTTACCAGTGTATCGGTCTTGACTATCTGGAGGAGATACTGTCTTATCTTGCCCTTCAAGGCTGGTACGATATTGACTCTGCCAGTGCTTTCAACCTACTATCCGCTGCCGGCAGATAGCATAATGGTTGCTGTGCCCATGTTTACACTGCCAGCATCATCAGGACAATCCATTTTACCGCTCTGTATCACAACAGGGACATCATTTGAGAGAAACTCATGTCCACAGAGTGTGCAGAAGTCTGAAATCAACCTTTCTCAGAGATGTATGAGAAGATTTCGAAATTCCCAACTTTGAACAGTGATTACATGAAAAAATTGAAGAGGCCTGGGGACAAGAAGTTAGTGGACTGGTGCTCGGATATGATCAGAATGCACTCCTTGACTGTATATTTATTACACTTCAGAATGGGCTGTTGTACTACCATCAACCATTTCACCACCCTACATCTGTTGAGCATCTGGGACTTGATTGCAAGATAGATTATACCAATGACAACTAACGGATCATGCCTGAATCTCATAACATCTGGGTCCAATTGACGGAATGTGAAAAGAATGACCTTGATAACACCTTCCAAGGCCAAGCTTGCCTTTTCCCTGTCTGATGCATTAGCTAGACATCACGAAGTCTGATCTTCTAATGTCATCAACGCCTCACGGCCAGACAAACAATATCGACCCTTTCTAAGAGGTGAAATAAGCCTGAACAATCGATATTCCATGCCCAAGCTCCACAATATGCGGTGGTGAACTCCACAAAGTACAAAGATTGGAATGGTTGGGCTTATTGTGTTGACAGATTCATTGAGGTTGTCAAAGAGACTGAGGAGATGCTGATTGTGCCTGATGGAGAAACTATTGGGCCGGCACAATTGGTGCGAGAGAATGCTGCATCAGATAGAATCGATAGCATATCGCTTATAAATAACCATGTGGATTCAGATATCCACTGGACTGTGTATTAAGTTAGACTGCCTGAATCAAGGTGTGCAGGAGGAAGATAGTTGATTAAATTGTGCTATTTGATATAAACATTATAATAATCACTCCAAGAGAGTATGGCTCGAGGTATGCCAGAAATGTCTTGGGGATGCACCCAATACTGCCAATAACTCCAAAATTTGCACATCCTAAAAGTTTAATCTTGTAGCAGTTGGAAGACAACTATACACTCTTCAGGATATTCTTGTATTCTGTTCCACAACTGCAGGAGCATTGAGGAGCACCAAGTAGTCTTGGAGCACCTGAGTGCACATCGCTTTGCATGCACCCTATCTGGGAGCATTTTGGTACTTCTGGAAGGATCCGTGTGGCTGTTCTGAGTTGCTGAGTTGTTCAGTTATGACTTCCAAACCATTTTACATTTTGCTAATAAACTGATGCAAACATAATGTCGGTCATTGGTCATTGGTTATGGTTCGTCTCATCATAATTGGCATAGTCTGCGGTTCACAGAGGGAGATGAACTGTTCAAAACAGTAGCTATCTTACCTGAGGAAGGTAGGAGCAGTAAGCTCTGTATATACCTGGTGTGGTTTTTTTTGTGCCTATTCCTTCGTCTTTGTGTCTCTATGTGTTTTTCGATCTCCCTAGAATGCTCTCATTGTAGTTCTTCACACCTTCTTCACATCTTCCCCTCCTCTTCCTGCACCTGTTCTCAGCAGTGGGTCATATCATGCTCATCTTGAAAGTTCTTGGTGGAGAATTATTCGCACGCTGTTGCAATAGATATCAGCTCGTTTTCCTTGAGGTTGCCTGATCGTTACGGGAGAATGGTTCCGCTGTTTAGTTTTATGCGGGTGGAACTCAGCCAATGGAAATTTTCTTCGCCAGCAGTCATGCAAATCAACCCAACTTTGCAGATTCCATACTCTCAATCGCTTTTAGTTATGGTCGATGTGATGGATCCGCTCCGATCCCCTCCTCTTCTCCCCTTTACTCCCATTCATTCCATCATTCTTTGGAAGGGTGGTTTTCCTGCACTGGCTCTGCAGCATTTCATCTTTCCACGCTCTCCTCCCACCCAGTGATATCCTCTGTCCACACCCATGATCATTGCTACCAGTGTTTCCACTTAGTGACATTCATTCATCATTCTTCTATATATTTCCAGGCTGGTGCTTCCTTTACCTCCAGTTTTTCATATTCCGCAAATTTCTCAGATTCCACCACTTCTGCGATGCTTGGAATATAAACGACTGAAGCACTGTCTGTGTCGCTATCCTGCAAGAAGTCTATCTCCGGTAGACTAATATCTCTCCAGTCCAAGTTATCTGCTCCATTTAGCTGCACCTGTCAACCAGTTCAAAAGCTCTGGGCACTTTCTGGGACATTGTTGGGCCTTCGCCACATCGCGTCTGATTTGGCGCTCTGAGACTGCTTGATGGTGGTGGCATGTGCCAGAGCAAAATGGCCAATTTCCAGGTCGTACGCTTTGAAGTTGGCAGATTTGGTACAGAATCTCTTGTTGGTATCTCATGAGTCTATCATGTTTTAAATGATGGCATCAATATCTTTTTGCTGTCATTCCAGCTGCTATGCTCTAGCCAATGATAGTGACACTGTATCATTTCGTACTTTGTTCCAGTTGGCGGCATGTCATGTCAAGTTCTCCAGTTCTATGCGAGGCACCATGTCTCGACCAATCCTGCAGAGGACAGGGAAATATCCGGTTGTACATCGGATGGTGATCCTGTTGGCCCAAAACATTGCTGTTATGTGGTTAATTAACTTTTTTTTTTGTTATTCAGAGCCGGCCATGTGTTTGGACAATGCATCTGCACTTGATCTGTGTCCTGATTTGACTATTACAATAACCGCACCATGGTATAGGGTTACAGCTCTCTTCTGGATGTTGTAACAGTTGAAGTGGAGGTCAGTACATTCCCACATCTGAGCTCCTGAGTCTGCAACACCGCTTTCCTGGATTCTGAATGACGGGATTACATGCACATCAAAGATGTCAGCTATCTTCCCCAATGTACCCTGTTTCAGTGGTCATACCTCTGCCCACCTGCTGACATATTCCCTGGCTATCACTACATGGTGGTACCCACCCTGAGTTGTGGGCATATATGGAATATTCATACCTACCTGCTGCCATAGGCAACTCACAGTTATGCATATCTGGAGATCATCATACTGTAGAGGCACTCTCTTCTCACACTGTTCATTGTGTGTTACACAGTCTGAGATGTCAACTTACACTTCGGGCGACGTACATGACTCCATTACCTTGTGTATTATTCCTTCTGTTCCACCGTGCCTGCTCGGTTCGTGTTCAGCTTCCACTGTCTTTGATTTCTCTTTCGACCTTCCAAATTCCATCCCTTGCTGGTTATTGCATTTCCCTTTCCGACAAAGTACTCCATCCGAAATAACGTATTTTGTTGTTTTCCTCTGAAATTGGTGCATTTGCTTTAGAGTTTTTCTTTCTGGCCACTTCAGGTTTACCAGATATTTGCCTCTCTCCTTCCATCTCCCGTTTTATTCCTCCACTGGTCTTCATACAACAAATTGTGTTTATGCTCTCTCCCACCTCTTTCTTTTCAGTCCTTCTTCCACCTGCATTCTCATTATACTAGATTCAATTATTTCCTCTGGATCATCCTCCTCTTCTGGATTGGGCTCACCTTCCCCTTGCGGCCACCATGACAGGACATCAGGACCTCCATTCGATTACCCTCGAACATGTGTCATGTCAATATCAAGCAGTTGTATCCATGCTATCCAGTGGGTCACAACGGCTCCATACAGTTTGTTCGCAGGAATGTTCAGTTGATACACTCCTTTGTTAGCGTTTGCTTGTATGAGGAATCTGATGCAATATATATAGTTGTGACATTTCCTGAGTGCTTTCATCAGTTCATAGCAGTCATGATTTGCTGGATCAAATCCCATCTAGGCCATATTCCAAAGTTTCCTACGAAATCGACACTGGTGCAAATGCTGATGTTCATTTCCTGCTGTAACATTGCCCCTAATACTTCAAAGTTCATGTCAACTCCCACAACAATTTGCCAAATATCATTGCAAATGGTCATCATCTCGAATGCTGGGGGATTGCAGAGAACTTGCTTCAGAATTGCCATAGCAGTGATTTGTGTGTGTTTGATTGAAACTCAATGTCCTTCTGCAAGAACCGGAACAGTGGGCCTGGGACATTTGGCCAGGTTGGGATCCATTTATGATAGTATGTGCAAAGCCAGAGAAAATCCCTCCAATTCATACTGTTCTCACATTTGGGCCAATTCCACAACTTCTCAAACCTTGACCCTTGCAGCATCCTGTTCTCTTCTTCACAGTCAAATCCAAAGATATTTAGTCCATTCCAACGCCAGTCTGATTCCTCTGTGGATTTGGCAGCTCTAGTTCGCTCCACATTGGCAAGTACCTTATGGAGATAATGGAGCGTTTCAATAACAATCCTTCAAACCTAAGACATCAGTTCTCCCTCTTCCACCCCATTTTGATTCTTTGATACTTTCACTCCAATATTATTAACCAATGTTTCCATGATTGATCCCAGGTGGGCATTGAGTAGTATCCTAGATAATCATACAGATGCAGATACTGCATCCACAGAGTGAATTTCTGTCACTGGGACTGTGTGAATGTTGTCAGGCTTGATTCCCAGGGTGGTCAAATCTCAGACCTGACTGGACCAATTCAGTGGCCTTCAGGTGCACCTGGGGTAGCTGGCAACAAACTCTTGGAGCACACTGGACAAATATAATCGACTTCTGGTTCGCCTGGGAGTATCTCGAATGGCAGCGGAGCAGTCTGGGACAAATGACATCTGCTCAATGATCACTGCTTGTATTCCTGGAAATCATAGTTTCTACCTATCCTTGAACCATTTTTAACACTCATGTATTCAGTTCATATTCTCATCTAAGTATCTATGTATGTATATAGCTATATATCCAAAAACCGTATATCTGGACTTGCAGTGGGTGATGATTAAGAGTACAATTCAAGCTGCACCAGAAGATGGCAAACAAGTGAACTGAGAGATGCAGTTGGAGGCTGAGATTGTGCAAGTTCGGAGATGCACTTGGAGGTCATGATAGAGTGAGATTGGCAATAGACGGTGAGCCGGAGATCATGTGAACTGGGAGAATCCCATTGAGGCCATGCTAGATAACGATTTTGAGATGCACTTCGAAGGTGGTTTCCAGTCAACTCAGACAGGTATGGTAATGAGAACAAGTCACCTAAATGGGATGCGGATGATCTGTAGGCGGTTCATTGGAAAGGAGACACGACAGGAGCTACGAATCAAGTTATCACTTATTGTGCAGTTGCATGGATATGATGTGAGTTGACATTGCCTTTGGGCCTCAGAACAGCTGACTGGGGGCGGTCAATCTGTAGGTAGCCTGGCAGCAAGCTCTGGGTACAGTCAGAAGTCACCTCGTCATGGTGAGAATGAAGGGAGACTGGCAGCTAGCTCGAAATACTCGATTTTGGTTTGATGCTATACTCAGTATAAGCTGTACTCAGTGTAGGCTGTACTCGGTGTATGCTGTCCTCGGTGTATGCTGTCCTCTGTTTATGCTGTACTCGGTACACACTGTACTAGGTTGATGCTGTTGTCAGTGTCTGCATAACTTAGTGTATGCTGTTCACAGTGTATGCTGTACTCGCTGTATGCTGTACTCAGTGTATGCTGTACTCAATATTGACTCATGGCCATGTCATACAGAGTTAGAGCAGTATAACTTAACTTTGTGTTCTCGTATGATGGTGGAGTTGTGCGCATAAATGAGAGATATGAGGATGAAGATGGGTATGATGTGCAACAATATGAGAGGATGTGAGAAAACTGGGGAATGACCTGCCTGAGTGGGTTTAGAATACCTTGTATTTGTGTGTTGACCTGCTGGATTGGAAGTCGAGCAAGCCATATCAGGGTTGATACATTGACTCGCACAGGAAATTCTCATACATTTCAGTTTCTCTTGACAACTTCCCCATTCTCCTCCCATGTCTCTCTTTCATGTACACAACTCCACCATTTCAAGAGAATGCCAAGTTAAGTCATTTCGCTCGATCTCCCCATACGGTGATCATGAGTTAATCCCGAGTACAGGATACACAAAGCAGAGCATCAACCAACATCGACGGTCTCCCACTCCCAACGAGCATCTCATCACTCATCTCTCATCTTGTTGTCCACATTAACGTACTCTACCCTCCACATCAGCACAATGTAAAATGGTTCAGAAGTCTTAACTCAACACCTCAGCTATTCTGAACAGCCACTCCAATCCTTCCAGACTCTCCCAGATGCTCCTGACCAGGCTGAGTGCAAGACGATGTGCTTCTCAGGTGCTCTGAGAGTACTTTCAGGTGCTCCTCAACGCTTGTGAAGTAGTGGAACAGAATACTAGAATATTCTAAACATTATGAAGTCATCTTCAGAATGCTATACAATCATGCGTTTAAGTTGGTAAAATTTCGGAGCAGCAGGGACTAAACCACTCGGCTCCAACATAATTCCAGTGCAACCGGAGCCAGACTCTCTGGGAGTGATATTATATAATGTCTATATCGAATAGTACAATTCGATAATCTATCTCCCAGCGACACACCTGAATCAGGCATTCTGATCAAACTGATATACTGTCCAGTGGGTATCTAAATCGACGCGATTATTTACAAGCCATATGCTATCGATGGCGTCCTATGCAGCATGCTCCCCCACAAAATGCGCCGGTCCAACGATTGCTCCAACTGGTACAATATGGATCTTATTCGTCAGTTTGACAACCCGAATGAACCTGTCAACACAATCAGCCCAACCATGAAGATATTTGTACTTTGTTGGAATCACCACCACGTATTCTGGAGCTTGAGGACATATTACCCATTGTTGAGTCCTCTTGCACCTCTTAGAAAAGGTCGATATTGCTGTCCTGGCTGGGAGGCCCACCTGAAATTGGATAATCCTATTTGGTGGAGTCCAGTTCAAGTATAATACAAGAAATGAATGAATTTGTCCTTGGAAGGTGTTATCGAGGTCATTCTCTTCACTTTGCGTATACTGGACCCTGATGTTATGTGGTTCAGACATGATCCCTTGGTTGGCATTGGTATATTCTACCTTGCAAACAAGTCCCAGACGCTCAGCAGAAGTAGGGTTGTGAAATGGTTGACGGTAATACAACAGACCATTCTGGACTGTAATGAATATACTGTCTATGAGTACATTCTGATCATATCCGAGCACAAGTCCACTAAATTTGAGTCCCCAGTCCTCATCAACTAGTACGAGGAATAGCTGTGCAATGTTGGGAATTCCGAAATCTTCTGATGCATCTCTGAGTGAGGGTAATTTGATACCTCTGCACACTCCGCGGACATGCGTTTCTCTCAAGTGATATACCCCCTGTGATACCAGGCAGATAAAGGGCTCGATTTTGAATTGTTTGGAGATGTAACCGATGGGCTCTGCATGTACTTTGCCATTTATCAGCAGCGGACACGAAGTTGAAAACTTTTGCAGAGTCAATATTGTACCAGTCTTGGACTGTAAGATATGGCAGTGTCTGCTCCATATCGTCAAGACCGGTACACCGGTTATTATGCATAAGCATCTGTCGAAGTTAATTGACATTTTTGCTAGATTGATATGCCTCTTTCACATTGGCGATATGTAGACGTTCACAAATGTCAGTGGTATGATTGTCACCCGAACCCGTTCACTGAATTGACTCTGATATATGGCTAACCAGATGCATCTTTCGATTTCTGAAATGCCTTGCCCATTGTTCAATGGTCTTCCAGAGCGCCTGAATCCTGATGGTCTCCCACCAAGCGTCCAACTCAATCAAGCGGATGGACAATTCCTTCTTGACCCGCTTCTGTTCATTCGAGGTGATGCCATAGATCTCTCTCTCCACCTGCTTAGCGACACACTCTGTATCAGCCAACCTCCAGGTCGTGGCTTCGACCTCAGCATTGCAGAGGCAGAGGTGGAATAGCAGTCCTTTGTCAGCAGTCCTGTGTGCCGCCCCATAAGCCTCGGCATCGGCGGCAGTTGTCATTTGAGCAAGTTTTTTGGCGAATATGCACCTGGGACCAGTTGCAGTTGTCCCGACGCCCTGCAATAGTCATCGGTCATCATTTTGGAATAATTCATTGAAACCTTGAGTTTGACATGTGTCACTTGATGGATTTCGCAATCCAATCGCTCAATTGCCTTCTGACGATGAGCATCTGACCAAGTGATTGATGCTTGTCGGACTCGATTCAGGCTCACCTGAAATTGCCTACGTTTTGTTGTGGAAACCTTTTCAGCCCTATAAACAAGGGCCTCCATTGCAGCACGAATCTTATGAATCTTTTTTTCACTGAACTGATGGGATTCCTTTGCCAATTGGTCATCAACTTTGGCGTTCGCAGACATCGACATTTTCGGATCTTGACAAATCATTTTGTTCTGGCGCAATCACTTGAGTGCATCGTCTAGTGCTGTGAAGGATAGATCAGAGTGACTGTGTTGGCTGACAAGTAGAGAGAATTCATATAATGCCCGCACTGCTCACATTACCATTTCATCAGAGGCGTTTTCTGCCACCGCTTTCCCGTCATCTTTGGAGTAGACAATAATTGGAGCGTAATACACTGCCATTTTTCTGATCATTCCATGGATTTCTTTACCTTGCCAGGTGCCACTTTTGAATGAATCAAATGGTTTAGAGAAGTGCTGGAGGCAAGGATCCCGTGGCACTGATGTGAATCGATTGTTAAATTGATCCTTGCCATTTCTAGCTTTCAGGTATTTCACCAGCCCGTTCAATAAGTCTTTAACTTAACCCAGGAGCAGCTGATGCAATTCAGCAGGCTGCCAAAGGTGATAGACATTGCAGAGAGGGTATTGCCAGAACTGGTTGTGGATTGGATGGACACCTAGAGTGTGCAGAGCAGCAATATTATTGTCCTCCAGCAGCTCCGTGTAAATATGCTCATCTCTTGAGTTGTCCAGTCGTCGAAAAGTTGAATGCCCCATTGGTCCACCTTTAGACATTTCGCACATTGGGCATGAGCCATATGAGATTTGAGCAACCTTGAATTGTTCAGGATAATCCCTGACCCAGGCAGCCAACAGAGGGTAACATTGTTGCTGGAATCCAACTGCACAATCCCATTTCAAGCCAGGGCCAGTGATGTCAAGATGCCTAAGTTGAGACAGCGCAGTTCCAACCGTGTTATGCCATGCTGTTTGGATGTTTTTGGCACCTTCTGGGGAACATGGGATCAGCCCAACAAAAATACCGGCGCGCTTTTCAGGTGTGCGGCAGATATCCATTCACATATCACCATTGGTGAGATACAGCGGCTAGCCATGCTGATTGCCCACACAACTGGTCAACTAAGTCTTGTTGGATGCACATATGACTGGCACAATTGTCGCTCCAGCAGGAAGTTGATTTTACATATCCCACCACCAATTGCCCGTGTTTGTCTCACTGTATATTTGACCACCCTCATACTCAGTGAGGAGCACCGGTTCAACATCAAGGTGTGCCTGAAATGGGAGATGTGCTAGGAGGAACTGGATACATTTGGAAATATCCCTGTAGTATAATGTTCCAAAGATATGTGAGTCATGTTCAATCCAACTATGATCACCAAGCCCGCAATCGAGTTCAGAGAGGACTTTCGCAGGGCATCTGCTGATTGGAATGATTCGATTTGGAAGCTGTCCACTCCATGCCTGAGATGTTAATCTATCGATGTTTTGGTTCACTGGCTAAACGATTGAGGCTGCCAAAAGTCTTGTGCAGACCGAAATGGATGCTCTGGATTCCTTTGTTCTGAGTACTTTCGATGCATGTTGTACAAGCCAGTCGCTTTGCCATACCCTTTCCCCCCTGTATTTTGCACTCCAACTACATCCCTCTGAGCCTTTGTTTTTGTTGTATCAGGGGTACAGGTGAGATCAGGCTGCTGAGGGTCTAAAGGTTCTTTGTTGGGAGCATCTTCAGGTGGTGGTGCACCTGGTACATTGTCTATGAGTAGATCATGAATTGACAGCTTGTCGATGGCGATTCAGGTGCACCTACTGTAGTCAAACCGTAATGGCTCAGGGTGATCCCAGCCGGCAGGTGGTAGAATCCCGTCAGGTATTAGCCCTTCATTCATTGATATTGGGTGATATTGCTGATAGTGAGCTTCCAGTCGGTACTTGTCGAATGATTTCATTTTGCAGATAAAGCATTCACCATGTTACCAGCGAGTGTTGACCATATGTGAGGAATGCTTAGTGTTCTGATGAATCTCAATGATCCTTTAGGGGGTATGGTTTGTTGTTGGATTTGAGCCTCAAGAAGATGTGATTGAAAGCGAGCTTACTCAGGTTAGCGTATCACTTTCCAAGCCGCATCACACCTCACCAAATGTTGAGGAGGGGTAAAACAATGTCACCATATAATCAGTTTTCTTCGCAAACTAGGATAATATCTATCAAATGCGACACAATAATGCTGCACATTATCTACTGAAAATAATTAGCTGACAAAGTTTCTTTTGTCTTCACTGCAATCAACTTTTAATACTAATCATCAGGTGCTACTAAGATCGGCCATATCGTATATTACGTCAGTGTGGCATTGTGCAGATTATGTCTACACTCGATCCTGAAGCAGAGGATAACATCAGCTTAAAACACTGTATAGGTAACTTTCCTAGCTGGCTGTATGTCCGCTCAATGATCATCAAGAAATGATAGGCTGGTAGGATGTTTTCTTCAGTAACGATCCTTGACCGGTGGATGGATCCTGAGGAGACAACAAAATTCACACACGGAGCTTGAATGAAAGCATTCACTGTTGCTGCTCCACTAACATGGCCTCATAGTGAATGAAGTGCAGGTCATACACACACGTTTTGAGTGGAAAATGCCTAGTCATGCGAACCTTCGAACTGGATATAGTTCTAGTTGGGTTCCTGGAGATATTATGTCGTATCCCTTCTATGACCTTCACAGTCATGAACTGAACAATGGTGAGCTTCTATCCAAGATCCTTGTATACAAATTCGAGCATATAACATAGAATGGCAGGATGTGTATGATTATGATTTCTTGTTCTCAGCCGGGTTGCATGGGATCAAATGTGCAGTGAAACACGACAGTTCATGACAAATATAATAGATATAAGATGCCTTTATTCCACCAAAGGTCACTGCTTCCTTCAATACTCTCAACTATACTCCCCTGCATTTAAAATCTCCAATTGGATTGATAAATTGTTCACTACCATTGTTTGTTCACATATGATGTCGATGTACGGATCTCCGCCGAAGACAACCACAATGGCTCCAACAGGTTGGTGGTTTGGCTCGTAACAATGCCCAGATGAAACTGTGGGAGCATCAAATATTAATGCTGGAAAAACGCCGTTCAAAGACCCTCAATTCGGACAACCAACAATACAATTCCATCTACCACTGTGGTATCGTTACCAGCCTTGGCCGCCACCGTTTCTAGGCACTCCCCAGTTCTACCACCAGGCCCCATCCAGCATGACACCAAGCTCAAAACCAAGCTCTGGTGCAACCCAACTTTAGTACTTTTAACAAGTGCAAGGAAGTATGGGTGGCTGTGTATCTGGAGACGAAGCATCAGCCCATTATCAGGGGACAGAACCATTTGTAACAGCGGCGAGATTGACCCCTGCACTGGGAGACGGCGTTTGCAGATTTTTTGTTGACAGTTGAGAACAGCCTGCCTTGGGAAAATTTTGATAATGCCAAATGGATTCGGCGACAGTGGGTTGAGATGTTTTTGGAACAATGTGCAAGAGAGGTTTGGGAGGCGAGAAAGAAGCGAAGGCAAGGTAACAAGCAACGGGCAACGGCTTTGGGGGAGCGGGCGGGCAACATGGCGCAAGGTAACCACCCAGAGTTGCCAAATACATGTTTCATGGTTGTGATTCATCGAGTGCCGAATGGCAACAATGACCAGACATCCAGCAATCAACTCCATGTTTCATCCACAAAGATGGGAATCTGGGAAAAGCTGATTGATTACATCGAAAAACAATTGCGGCCCGAAAGAACCACACTATCTGACTGCGACATTCCAATGCAACTCGACACGTGAAGCATTGGATGAAGAGTATATGGAATTATACGCACCCGGGCAAATGATGAATGACCTTCTATATGGTCATATTTCGTTCACCAATTCCCTTTCTAATGGCTTCAAATTGAATCTGGGACACGATTTGAAACTATTTCCTGTAGAAATGAAGGCAGCAACAGGGAAGGATATTGCGGAGCACATAATTAGACCGGCCAAGGTAATCCCGGCTAGCCTTCTTATGGTTAGTGATGGCCCACAGCTGATCAGTATACTTGGACTTTGGCGGGATCCAATGAAAATGAAACGGTGGTGGATAAGGAGGCAGGTGGCAAAGTGACTGACAGTAGTATTAATGTAAGTTCTGATTGAGTGAATAGAATTGATTATATTCCACATATATATTGGGTCCAAATGCTTGTCAGTGAAAGACCTAACATCGCTACAAATGTCAGCAGCGCCAGAGGATGAGTAGTGTTAGCAATGGTTCCAAATCTTCGGGTCGGTTCCGGGTCCTGTTCCGACCCGGACCCGGACCGTTGCAACGTGTCTTACAACACGACAACCAGGACCGTTGCCATTGGGCCGGTTGCACCACCATTGACCCGGCATTTCCACATCCCAAGTTCCGCTCCAAATAGGTATCTGAGTTCTGATCGTACCGTGACATGATCAATATGTAAATTGTGCAGTGTTATGCGCTCTTTCACCTCCCGCTTTCAAATATGCCATCTGACCTATATTAGTTGAGTCGCGATCAAAAACCCCCGATTTTAGCTTTATATGTCGCCTTATCTCACATCGATTCACAGATTATTCGTCGGATCGCAAATCTAAAAGTGGGAGGTAAAAGAGCGTCTAACACTGCACAATCTGCATTTTGATCAGGTCACGATACGATCAGAACCCAGGTACTTGTGTAGGGCCAATGTTGAGCCAAAGTGGAATCAACCGTGGAATCGAACGGCAGTGTGGTTCCACCCTGGCCAAAACCCGCGGGTTTATGTCCGGTCTTGGTAACAACCTGACCAAGACAATGCGAGTCAGGTTTTTGGCCGGGTCTGGAACCGAACCGAAATGAACCGCCAGGCAAAAACCGGACCACTGGTGGGTTACCCAGACCCGTTGCTATTACTGAGTATGAGCCCATCAGCCCAACTTACCTCGGAGCGACTGAAACAGATCATTCAGGGCGAAAAGAAGACCAACAAAGGTGCAAAAGAGCTTCAGGAGCAAGTGGATGGCGAGCATGTCCTTGATCCAGATCATACCAGTTCAGTATTGAGCACTGTTCTCACAACAATCAATGAAGAATTTGAACATGAGTGTCTTGATGAGGCGGTCAGGCTGCTGAATGCGCATCCAATTCGGTATTCAACAGATGACCATGTTCCAGGCCACAAGTATTCATTTCCAGGCCTGCCCGGAACAAAGTTTCTGGCGCACGACATTTTGGCGATCTGGTTCTTTGTGGGAAGGCGTGTTTGTGATTCTGATATGGCAGCAGAGCTGGTTGCAGATGAAATGGATCTTGGCAAGACATTCACCTCAGTGGCAGCAGCAATGATATGCAAATTACTGACTGAGAAAGTTGTATTGGGGGTGCCAATGTGGATTGTGTGGGGGAATTCTCATGACAAGCGGGTGATTATGGCACCGAATGACTTCCCTGGGATTATAGGTGACGAACGGCAGAGGTATCCATTGGGGAGATGGAATTCAGCGCCCCGCCACCATTCAGAGATCCAGTCAACTCCTCCGCAGGGGCATCCAGCACTTACATCCACCATTGAACCGATCCTGGTGGTGACATTGCCCGGGGTTGCTGGGACGTTCAAGAGTGTCATCAATGATATGACATATCGAACCAATTTCAAACTCATTGACTTGTTGCACGCGGAAAATGCAAATCTCACACATGGGGATCTGAACACCAGTAGTGATGAGCCGGAAAACCCATGGAATATCGACGTTGTGTCATATAATACCTTAACATCTAGAGCGAAACCATCCCGCAATGGCCAACTCTCACATTGTTTATCGAGCTTTTGTTACGGGGTTGCTTAGATCCCAATTCTCATTATAACATTTATTTAATCTAAGTACAGCTGCCTATCATAAAAATCTTTTTCTATCCTCAACTTATCCTAAGACTAAACCTCTTGGCCTTAACTTTCGGAATGGAACCAGATCCAATCGCTTGTGGTGATTGCTTCCCACTTCTGATCTGAAGATTATATTTCTCCCTTGCGGAACCACTCTTCTCAAAAATCGTCCAATGGTAGTAGCCCGGTAGACAAGTACCTGTATACCAGGATACCGATAATGTTCAAATGGGCGAAATGTAGAACCACTGCGGAGATGTGGCTTAGACGTTGATCATCTACCTGTGAAATGGGATACCAGAAGACTTCGACGTTCTTCGAGATTGCGTATTCAGATGGTCTCAACCTGTGATCACACATAAACTGTTTGATCACAGAGCTGGATAAGAGACGTAATTGTCAATAGATTCAAAAGAAAGAATTCTTCATAAAATTTTAAGGTTGTCTTCGGTGCTTCTGTGTTGACTGTGGATTGCTGCTTGAGTTTCTTTTTCTCATTGCCAAAGCAATGCTGTCTCTGTATAGCCAACGTCCCAGGTGTTGTGTTACTACACCTAGTTGCAATGATTACGCCACTCGTGATAGCATTATCGCGGACACGCCTCACATTGTGCCCGGTGATAAGTGCCACGCGTCCCATAGGTGATCGTGTGCATGCAATGTGGTTTCATAGCATTATGCTCCTGATAAGAATCCGACCATTCATCACATGATATCATGTCAGACAACGCATCAGACAGACTTCAACTTAGACATCTTGCATTCATGTGAGTTGGTAGTTGGAACATTCACCAATCATCGATTGATAATGCTTATCTCAATTGATCTCTCAACCTGAGGTAATTACATTATGCGTTATTGATTTAATTGGCGACCAACCGATACTATGCCAACATGGAATGTAGACGCGTAAGCTCGGATCGAATACGGGATTACATTGCGATCCATACCCCTCAACCCAATGAGCAGTGCTCGCTTTAGGCATGTGCCAACGTCATTATTCCCTCAGTTATGTCATGCTAAGGTCGAGACTATTCTCCTGACCGGGATGTGCTTTGCTAGTCCTAACTCATCACAGGACAGGGGCAAAGAGTCCACATAATTGAATTATTGACTGTCAACTGCCATTCATGATAACCATGCATGTCCCGCTAGTTTCTGGAACATGAATGATGACATGAACTACTAGCACTGCTAATGATCTCTCATTCCAGTAAGGCTTGGTAGCTGCGACAAGTCGCCAAATCTTGATTGGGTGGTTCATAACGTGACTAGTATGAACCCCTGGTAAAGGGCACACTACTGGCCAACTCATGGAATTGCGAATAGGTGTGATGCATGTACGATTCGACATGTATTCATTCTGATTAACTATCAAGTACCATTATCGCTGTTAAGGGACAACCCCTAACATCACCCTCTTCACTAGAACCGGTGACCTCAATGCTGCTCCATCGTAACGAGTAAAATAAACAAAACATACCACCCAACTCCCGAAATGCAATATAATCAAACATTCTGGAAAATGAAACACTAAACATCAATTTTGTTTTCTTCCCAACTTCTTCCTTCTTTTTGCTTCAAATCTGCCGTCTTTTTCTACCGATGGATTTCATTCATGATATCCCTCCAGTAACATTGGGTCACTGTCGACCACATTTTCATATGTTTTCCAACTGTTTTCCTCCTGGAAAATATCTTTCCATTTCGCCAAATAGACATGTTGTTTCGCATTCTTGTCCGAAGATCCGCTCGCAACTATGGACTCCATTGCCCACTCGACTCTGTTAGCTTCAATGTCAATTACATGTTCTTCCTGGTTGGTTCCTTGATCGCGTTCTAACAAGTCGAGATTAGAAACCGGATGATTCTTCCACAACTCTGGTAGCTTGAGTTTGCAATAGCCAACATTGCTCCCTATCGATAATATTTGAAATTGTCACAACATCTTGTCTTCTAACTTTTTGCATCAATGCTTCGCCCAAATGTTTCTTCCGTTAAGCATTACCATTTCCCTGGCCTTCAACGGCTCGATATGTTTCCGTTTTTGATCGTAATGCTTTCTCATAGCCTCTACTGACTCCCCAAGTTTTAACTTCAGCTTTCCTTGAGCATTGTTCATAAAGTACCTGTATAATTCCGACGCTGGATTCCTGAATTGACATTCTCTTGGCCGGCTTGTTCTTGGCACACATCCATAATTCTCATAAAAGGGTGATATCTTCGTTGCCGAATGTTTCGAATTATCATAGTTATAATTTGCCATTGCTAGCATAGATGCCCAATCATTTTGTGCATAATCAAAGTCCGCTTGTAAATATGATTCAATAACTTGACCTATCCTTTCCATTTCACAATCCGTTTCTGAGTGAAACGCTGGTGACATGCTGTGCTTGATTCCCAGGTAATTATAAAGGTCGGTGAAAGAATGTCTGGTAAATGCAGCATCTCTATCTGAAAAAACATCCTCAGGAAATCTATAGTATTTCCAAACATTTTCTCGATATGCTCCAGCTACTGTCAGAGAGTCATTTTTCTTGGTTGGAATCATATTTGCCGTTATAGGAAACCGATCCACTACTACTAGTACCATAGTAGCTCAGTCTGCTTTGGGTGAATCGGTTATAAAGTCGGTACCGATATGCGTCCACAGTTCGCAAGCAAATTCAAGCGGATGCAGCTGTCGATGCTTAGCATGTCTTGGGCTTTTAATTCTTTCGCATGGATCGCATTTGTTAGGTTACTTTCGTATATCCTGTTCCGTGTTCATCCAATCGATACTCCGAGATATCGATTCAAGGGTCCATTCTCTTCCGAAATGACCTGCTATTTTCGAATCGTGTTCCGATTACAGTATTCTTTGTCATACTCCTTCCGAAATGTATACCCTATCTTTCCAACATAGTATATCATCCTTAATTGTATACTCTTTATCAATGTTCCCTTCTGTTACTACCTTCTTGCATATTTCCAGATACCTATCATCAATCAAGGCTTTTTCCTTTATTCTTTCCTTAGCCTCCGGTAATGGTGGCCCAATTTCCAATGCTGCTATTTGAATGATTCCGTAATCATTTCCGTCGTCTATTTGCATGACTCCAACATCTATCCATTGTTCTTTTCTTAACATCATATCTGTTGTTGCTGATGTCGTACCCCCCTTCTCTAGAGGTGAACGCTGGACACCTTGAGAATATATCTGCGTTAGCATGTGAAGTTCTTTTTCGGTAGTAAAGATCGAAATCATACTGCTTAAGTTCTTCTGCCCATCTTGCTTGTCAATGATTTAACAGCACAGCTGTCTTGAAATAAGTCAAGTTTTGGTGATCGGAAAATACTATCGTCTGATGAACTGCTCCTGGAAGAAATCATCTCCATTTCTTTAAGGATAATACTTCTGCAAGCATTTCCCTATCATAAACGTCATAGTTCAAATCTGGTGGATGAATTGTCGGTGACATAAATCCAATCGGATAAATGTTTCTGTCCTCAAACTTCTGGGACACAACTCCAGCTATTGCAAAATCTGAAGCGTCTGTTTCCAATAATGCGGGTCTTTCTGGATCATTATGTCGTGAGACTGGTGTTTTTCCAGAAATGAATGATATGGTTATTTTGAGAAACGCTACTTTTAGTGCATCACCCCAACTAAACTCTCGGTCTTGTTGTAACAAATCCATAATAGGTGAGATCATTCCCGAAAAATTATGTATAAACCTTCGATAGTAATTCCAAAGTCCCTGTATTTGCTCGACTTCTTTCCTTTAAGTTGGTCGGGCCCAATCCAGTTTAGATTTTGCTTTTTCCGGATCCATTCGTAATTGTTTTCCGCTAACAATGAATCCTAAAAATGTTGTTTGGTCTTCATTGAAAACACATTTATCAATTTCAAGACACATATTATTATCTATTACTGATTGGAATACTTTCGAAACTTGTCTCCGATCTTTTTCCGCTGATCCCTTGGTGGCAATCAACATGTCGTTGATATATGCCTCCACTGCCATTCCTGTATCTCCATTGATATGGATTTTAGAATCCAGGACTAATTGAATACCGAGCAATGGTCAAAATATCCTAATGATGTCTGGTTGAAATGTTGCCGGTGCGTTCATTAATCCAAAAGGCATTACCATATATTCGTAAAGTCCACACTTCATTCGCAAGGAGGTAAACTTTTCATTCCCTAAAGCCATTCGTAATAGATGAAACCTAGACTTCATATAAATCCTGGTAATATAGTCTGCTCTGGCTAATCAATTGTGTAACTCAACCATAATTGGTAATGGTGTTTTATCTTTCGGTGTATAATCATTTAAATATCGGGAATCAACACATAACCGTGATCCATTGCCGTTCAGTTTTGGTATGAACAATATCGGACTTCCCACCGTACTACTTGAAAGCTGAATTTTGCCTTCCTTGATCATTTTATCTAAGTATTGAATTAACAATTTCTCCTCTTTCTGAGAAAGTTGATAAATAGGTCCCATTCTGAACTTTTCCTCGGAACGAGTTAATTCAATACGATGATCACAACCGTTGTTGTCTGGTAACGTTTCCGCTTCCTTAGAATCAAACACTAGGAAGAACTTATGATGATGAGTTGGTAATTTTTGAAGTAATGTAGGATTGCTCATAATGACTGCTCCTATGTGAATAGGTTTATCATCAAGTGAAACCCTGTTATCATAAGTTATCGGTTATTGTGGGTGTAATTTCCCATATCCATAACAAGTCGATGTACAGTGCGGACAATCTAAATGACTAGTAGTTGTTCCTCTAGCCTGATGTTTTTCCAAATACCATGCAGGTATTAAAGCATCATAATATCCTGTTGTTTTCATAACTTCAAATGGACTATCTTCTTCATCAAAAGACCGATAATTTCCGAAAGATAATCCTAAAGGTACTGTGAACAATCCTGCAGTTTCTATTTCTCTTCGTGTAACATCTGCTGATTTAATTGTCTTTGTGCTTCTGACCACTAGTATAGCGAATGCTCTTGTGGCTTCTGGTGATATAACAAAAGAAGTACTTCCTCAATCGAGCATGCATTGTATAGGAAAGTAACCATTATCATAATCAATGAAAAATCAATAAACAGGACGTTTCCTGACCGTTGTCGCTGAAATTTTTTTGACTTTTTATTGTGAGGCTGATTGATAATAAACAAAGTCTGATGACTTATTAGGTTTTTTGGTGTCTCGTGGGGGAATGTCTGAGGCTTTTCGTTTTGACATCACTACTCTCTCGATGATAGCGTAACCACAACAGGTTACAAAGTTTTTCAGGTAAGACATGGTTATTTGTAAGTTGTAATGTCGTATTCACTTACTGGCCAGCAGTTTGGACCTCCCGGTCATCCTCAGAGGGAAAATTATGAAACAAAGGAAAAAAGGTCTTCCTATCGTAGATAGGTATGTTAAAACAATAATTTTCGATCTTCAAGCTCAATGTGGTTTGTTAATCTGATCCTGAATCGGAATCCCACCAATTCTTTTCATTACTTACTTCTTCCTCCACAAGATCTTTATCAGATTCATCGAACCCTTCATCATGGTCTGATCCTTCGTTCGATTCTTCGTCACTTTGTTTATGCTCCCTTTCTGAATCCTGATCCTCACGCTCCAATTCCTCAGATGAACTTGATTTGTCGATTCCTTCGATTTGGGCTATCTGTATTTTCTGGTACTCCTTGGACTTCGGGAAGCAAGGCGTTCCTTTGCCTAGCGTAATCGGTCATATGCAATCTTTTACCCGATGGCTTCCTATCCCACCCGAGGGCTAGGCACACCGAAGGCATTCTTCCGCAGATTTCCTTCATTCCAACTCTGAAGAATTCATTCCTTCAGTTTTGCTCCCATAATCTTTGGAAGACGTATCACTGGGTTCGAATGTCTTTTTAAACTTCCCATCAGACTCACCTGATTTTCTTTCCCGTTTCTCTGATCGATTTCGGAATGATCGTCGTGATACTTGGGCTTGTTTTCAAAACCAGTCTGTTGCTTATCAGACTTATATTTCAAGGAAGCCTTAAGTCCAAGATTCTTTTTGGCTTCATCCCATTTTCTGACGTTCATCCGGCATTGGTGATCATACTGATCAATTCTGAATCTGTTTTACCAGTAAGATCAATCATATGCATTTGCACCAGGATTTCAATAGGAAGTTGTTCCAGGATCAACTTCTTAAATGCTGCCTCCATAACCATAGCCTCTTCATGATACATTTGGATTCGGGTAAACATATCGCTGATCCATCCTTCGTATCTGACTTTCTCGAGGTCCGGATAAGCTTCATCTTTGGGGTCCCTATCCTTGAAGCATAATATTGATGCATTAACATATCCCATCATTGATTGGGGATGTACTCCGTTGAATGTTCCTTCAAGCCATTGAATATGCCATGCTGCTGCATATTTGTCCGTTAATGACCATATCCAATTAATGGTTCTTTGGTCTTTAGGAATCTTTTCCGGTTGATCTTCGATATACACTTGTACCAGTACCCACCACGTATCGAAATCTTCCCATGGTTTTCCTTCGAACGGTTTCTGTTCTTTAAGTTGAATTGATTTGGCAAATTCCGATTCTTTCATCCGCCTCTGGCATCGAGACGCTCTTCTTCCTCCTGCTGCTCCGCCATGGTCTGACGGTGGTGGATCTGGTGGTCCTGGAGGTCCTCCTCCTCCATTTCCATTCCCCACTCCATCATTTCCGGCTCCTGCATTTCCGGCTTCACCTCCGGCATCAGCATTTCCATCTCCGGCATTCCCAGCATCACTGTCTCTGGCTCCTCCTCCAATCCCAAACCAAGTAGATGCACTATCCGTGTCTCCCAAACATGATACCGATTCATTATAAAAACTTGTATCCTCTGCCGATGAACACCTGACAGCTGTTGCTGTGTTCCAGATGGTCCAGGAGCTGCTGGATTGCAGAATTCATACTGTGCAGATTCCGAAAACTTATATCCTTCCATAGAGGTAGTCAATTCTGTATTGATTTCTTCTACTTGTGCCAACTGACCTTCCATCATTTGTGAATGTTGACGCAATTCTCTTTTGGTAGGTATATCTTTTAGTGAAGTCATAATAGCTGCCATATTCTTATTGACTTCATCAATTCTCATTGTCGAAACAGACAGTGTTTCTGAAGGGCCAGATTCGAACTTTTAACCACCAACAATTGTAATGAATTATTAGTAATTCTTTTACTTTGTGCTTCCAATCCTTGGCATATTCCTGCAAACAAATCTGTACCCTCACTGAGTATTTGATTGTCTTGGTTGGGCAGAATATGGATTCCCGATTGAATATCTTGTAACACAGCCTGCAGTAACTGCATCATAGATCCCACTCCAGATACTTCACAGTCAATTCTGACTTTCTCCAATTGTAATCTGCTTTCCATAATCAAGATTCCATTTCGCACGGAATCAAATTCTGCCTGTAGTACATCCTTCTCTTCATTGCATGCCTGAATCACATGCATGACTTGCAGAGCGAGTTCCGATAACTGCTCTTGCACTCAGTCCGGATTTTCTTTGGACATTTCTACCTCGCCCTGCCTGGATATAGCATCCTCGGGTTCTTCATGCTGTTTTAATAGCAAGTAGTCCCTTCGGGCTGCTTCGATTCTTTTTTGGTACTCTAGGCACTATTTGGGGATAGCCCTGGCCGCTGGGGATTGGGGTTTCTCTATCCTCGAGCTGCTAGGTGTCAGGGCTTGGCTGTTGTACGTCAACTTCCTCCTGGGAGCTGCCATTGCGTTCTGACAGATACTGATTGCAGTCAGCTTCAATGTCTCATTTGTCCCTATGTGGGCAACCCTTGGTTGGACAATGGTCCACGCAGTTTTATCGAAGTACTAAAGAGATTTTCATTACTAATTTTCCTACAAACTCGTACCCGTAACACTCTGATAGAAAGCCGCATTACAGGTACTATTTGGCAGGGTATGCCTGTGTAGCTGTCCTAATCTCGCACTGGACGCAGAAGCAACCCTCTCATATGCAGTGCTTTGAACAACACATCGGTCCGAGATGGATGCAACAGAAGTTTTCCTCGCGATTGTTGCAACTCATTTATGTCCTTTTTGAGATGCTATCATTTTTATCCTTTCCACTTCCAGATAGCAGCGTAGAGTACTTAAAATATTATACTGTTATGGGAGTGCTCAGATCCCAATAATCAATATAACATTTATTGAATCTAAGTACAGCTGCCTATCTTAAAAATCTTTTTCTCTCCTCATTTTATCCTAAGACTCAACCTCTTGGCCTTAATCATCCAAGAGCAACCAGGTCCAATCGCTCCCGGTGATAACTTCCCACTGCTGATCCGAAGATATTATTTCTCCCTCATGGATCCTCTCTGGCGAAAATTCTTCAAATGGTAATAACCCGGTAGACCAGTACCTGTTGACCAGGAAACCAATACTGTTCCAATGCGCGAAACATAGAACCACTGCGGAGATGTGGGTTAAACAAGATCACCCAGTTGCGAAATGTGATTGCCAAAGAGTTCGATGTTCTTCATAATTGCGTATTGAGATGGTGTCAATCTGTGATCAGATATACAGTGTTTGATCATGGAGGTGGATAAGAGACGTAATTGTGAATAGAGTTATACAATAGAATTCTAAATAGTATTTCAAAATCGTCTTTTCGGTACTTCTGTGTTGACTGTGGATTGCTGTTTGAGGTCCTTTGTCTCATTGCGGAAGCAATGCTGTCTCTTTATAGCCTATGTCCGGGGTCATGTGTTACCACACCTAGTTGCTATGATTATGCCACTCATGATTGGGTTATCGTGGACATGACTTACTATCCACCTGGTTATCACTGCCACGGTTCCCATAGGTAATCGTGTGCACGCAATGTGGTTTCAAAGCACTACGCTCCTGATAAGAATCAGGCCATTCACCGCATGATATCATGTCACACAACGCATCAGACAGACTCGACCTTGGACATCATGTATTGGTGTGAGTCAGTGGTTGGAACATTCACCAATCATCGATTGATAATGATTATCACATTGAATCCCTCAACTGGAGTTAATTGATCTTTGCATTATAAATTCGATTGACAGCCAACTGATACTATGCCAATGTCGAATGGCGACGCGTAAGCTCGTATTGAATACGAGATTACATTGCGATCCATCCCACCCAACACAATGAGCAGTGCTCGCTTTAGGCCTGTGCCAACGTCATTATTCCCTCAGTTACGTCATGTTAAGGTCGCGACTATTCTCCTGATTGGGATGTGCTTTGCTAGTCCTAACCCGTTACGGGATAGGAGCAAAGAGTCCACATAATCGCATTATTGTGTGTCAACTGCTGTGCCTGATAACCATGCATGTCCCGCTAGTTTCTGGAACTAGAATGATGACAAGAAATACTAGCACTGCTAATGATCTCGCATTCCGGTAAGGCTTGGTAGCTGTGACAAGTCGCCAAATCTTGATTTGCTAGTTCACCATGCGACTAGTATGAACCCCTGCTGTCGGGCATACTACTATCCAACTCATTGAATTGTGAATAGGTGTTATGCATGTCTAATGCGACATGTATTCATTCTGATTAACTAGCGAGTACCATTATCACTGATTGTAACGGGCGGGGTCGGGCGCAGGTGATATGGATGTTGCGGAACTGAGCTCGAAGTGCGTATCGAGAGAACAAGAATCAGAATATCTTTCAAAGTCGTACTGCTGCTTGCTTATACAAGAGAACGAGTAAAGAGAGAAGAAAAAGGAAATCCTCCAACACCATCGACACTCTCTTTATATACAATTCGTCTGCCACCTCTCGAACCATTCCCTATGCTCC